>Ga0210395_10001441_pt1 | contig 18407 bp, 15 predicted proteins | sample IncBWH4OmetaG_FD_150861 | JGI IMG/M metagenome (GOLD analysis project Ga0210395, IMG submission 150861) | Forest soil microbial communities from Barre Woods Harvard Forest LTER site, Petersham, Massachusetts, United States - Inc-BW-H-4-O ...
ATCGTCGGCATTGAAGTCGACCACGTCGCGGCCGAAGGCGGCGCCGTTGAGCACGCCGCCGAGCAATCCCAGCATCAGCGCCAGGCCGGCGCCCTTGTATTCGCCCATCGGCAACAGAATACCTTCGCCGGAGCGGTTCGGATCGGTAATCGATTCACCGGTGTCGGGCTTGACAAACCAGCCTTCCGGCATGGTGAGCCCGCGTAGCGCGTATTTCTTCACCGTGCCGTAGGCGACGATCGACGTCGCCATGTCGAGCAGCAGCGGGCCCGAGCCCGATGGCACGCCGATGGCCAGCGGATTAGTGCCGAGCAACAAATCGGCGCCGCCCCAGGCCGCCATGTGATTGGCATTGGCGACGGCGGCATAGAGCCCGATCATGCCGTGCGCCGTCGGCATTTCCGCATAAAGCCCGGCCGGCCCGGCGTGATTGGAGCGGCGCACGCCGACCCAAGCCACACCGGTTTCGCGCGCCATGGCGATCGCCTCATTGGCGGCGCGCGTCATCACCAGATGCCCCATGCCGTTGTCGCCGTCGACCAGCGCCGTCGCCGGCGCCGATTTGGTCACGGTGATGTTGGGATGCGCGTTGAAGCCGCGCGCCTTGAGGCGGCGCACATATTGCGGCAGGCGCAAGATGCCGTGGCCCTCGGCGCCAGTGAGATCGGCTTCGGTCATCAGTTCGGCGCAGCGCGCCGCGTCGGCGTTGGGGAGGCCGGCGGCGACGAACGAATCTTTGAGCAGTGAAGTGACCGCGCGCGCGGGCACGCGCATCATGCCGGCATCGGCCATTGTTTTATCCCAGACGTCTCTTGCTCAAGATCTTCGCCGCGTGACCGCCGAGAATAATGTCGCGGTCGGCCGCGGAGATGTTCGCCGCACGAACCTGCCGCACGCATTCTCCGGTGCCCATGTCATAAGGGTAGTCGCTGCCGAGGAACACCCGATTTGCGCCGACTGAGGAAATGAGAAATTCCAGCGGCGCCTTGGCGTGCAAAATGGTGTCGTAGAGGAAGCGGTCGAGATACGGCGCCGGCGAATGTTTCACATGCACTTTCGGCTCCGGCCGCACCTCCCAGCCGTGCACCCAGCGGCCGCCCTGGTACGGAATGAAGCCGCCGCCGTGCGACATGATGAAATTGAGCTTCGGATGCCGCTCCAGCACGCCGCCGAAAATCAGACAGGCGCCGGCGATGGTGGTGTCGAGCGGATTGCCGATCAGGTTGCCGAGATAATAGGAGCGCAGCCGATCGGCACCGGCAATATTGCCGGGATGGATCATCATGAAGGCGTCGAGCTCTTCGGCCGCCGCCCACAGTGGCTCAAAGCTCGGATCGTCGAGATTCTTGCCGCCGATGTTGGAGCCAATCATGGCGCCGTGCAGGCCGAGCTTGCGCATGGCGCGGCGCAATTCTTCCGCCGCCTTGTCGGGCGCCTGCATCGGCAAAGTGGCGATGCCGGAAAAGCGCTCCGGGTGCTCCTTCACCAGCCGCGCGATCTCGTCGTTCTGGATCGCCGAGGCCGTGACGCCAACCGCCGCCTCCTGGCCGTAGAGCCAAGTCTGCGGCGCCGCCGAGAGCAGATGCACATCGACCTCGGCGGCATCCATATCCTTGAAGCGCCGCTCGATGTCGTGGCCGCCGCGCGGAAACGGCCGATACGCCACGCCGGCGACCTCGCAGACCGCGTTGTCGGCGTCGTACGGCGCCATCTTCAGGCGGAGGCTCGGAATTTCCTTCTGCATGAGCTTGACGGTGGCGTCGGCCAGCACATGCGTGTGGATGTCGATGGTTTTGGTCATAGGTTCTCCCCGGATGGCGGGCTTCTTTGCGCATAATGAACGCGGCGGCGCAAGGCATGGCGGGCATGCTTCCCTTTCGTCATGCCCGGGCTCGACCCGGGCATCCATGCTGAGGATTTGCGAAAGATCGTGCTAAACCGCTCTCAGTCGCCGAACAGGACGAAGCCATGCGGTGGTTGTTACCGATCATGCTTGCGGGCTGCTTGTTCAATCTCGCTGCGCAGACCGCGATGGCCGCCGACACGATCGACTTCTGTGCAACCGGCACCATGACCATGGGCCCATTCGACGAGCACATCGCCGAAATCCGAAAAGCGAACCGCTACGAGAAGGCAGACATCGACGAGTTGATCGCCGAGCAGAAAGCCGGCGGGCCGGATTTCTTTTCCACCCAGGTCGTCATCAAAGAGGAGCAGTCGGGCTCCGGCGACTTCGACCTGCACCTGTTCCAGGGCTTTTCCGATCCGAAGGCCAAATACAACGTCACGATGGAATGGCGCTGTAAGTCTGCTGACTATCCGGTCGCGTATTTCGTCGGCTTCAAGGTACGGCAGATTACGGGCCAGACGATCGTGGTGTCGCGCGAGAAGGACACGGTGAACATTATCTCGCTGAAGACGATCGATCCCGATCTCGACAAGCCGACCAGCGTCAAAGATGCCGGCAGTCACGCTGTGCTGTGCGCCGACATCGCGACGGGTTGCATCAAGACGATATTCTACGGGCGATATTGAGGCCTTTAGCTGCCGGCCGTTTCGGCTATAAAGAGGGCCGCCAAACCCTCCGCAAAAGGCATTTTCGGACTTCCCTATGGACGCCACCACCCAGCACCACGAGCCGAAGCACGTCCGCGTCGAGGACAATGTCTTGGTGCGCGGGCACGGCCGCTACATCGCCGACGCGCCGCTGCCGAACCAAGCCTATGCCTATTTCGCCCGCTCGCCCCATGCCTATGCGCGGATCGTCAGCGTCGACACGTCGGCGGCGCTGAAGGCGCCCGGCGTGGTCGGCGTGCTGACCGCGAAGGACATGGACGGCATCGGCAATCTTGGCCGGCATCCGCCGGTGCCGGGACGCGGCGGCAAGACGCTGATCCTGCCGCACCGGCCGGCGCTGGCCGGCGAGCGGGTGATGCATATCGGCGAGCCGGTGGCGATGGTGGTGGCGGAGAGCGCGGCCGCGGCGCAGGACGCCGCCGAGCTGGTCGCGGTCGAATACGAGGAAATGACTCCAGTCACCGAAGCGCGCGAAGCGCTGCGCGACGGCGCGCCGCAAATCTGGCCGCAGGCGCCCGGCAATCTCGCGGTCGATTGGCCGGGGCCGAATCCCGATCCCGACGGCAACGCCAAGAAGGTCGACGAGATTTTTGCCGCCGCCAAACACGTCGCGCGCGTTGCGCAAATGAACCAGCGCATGATGGTGCACTCGATGGAGCCGCGCGGCGCTACCGCGAGCTACGATGCGGCGACGGACAGCTACCTCACCCGCACCTGTTCGCAAGGCGCCGGCGCCATGCGCGAACCGATCATGGCGATCATGAGCCTGCCGAAGGAGCGCGTGCGCGTGCTCACCGAAGACGTCGGCGGCGCGTTCGGGCTGAAAACGGGGCCGTATCCGGAGAACATCGCGCTGTTGGTCGGCGCCAAGAAATTCGGTCGGCCGATTCATTGGATGTCGACGCGGTCGGAAGCATTCCTGTCCGACAACCAAGCCCGCGACATCTACTCGGAGGCCGAGCTGGCGCTCGACGACAAGGGAAAGTTTTTGGCGCTGCGCGTGCGCAATGTCGGCAATCTCGGCGCCTATGTGGGCCCGGTCGGCGCCAATATCCCGACGCTGAATTTTACCCGCTGCCTGCCCGGCATGTACGACATCAAATACATGGACATTTCGGCGAAGTGCGCCTTCACCAACACCATCCCGACCGCGCCCTATCGCGGCGCCGGCCGGCCGGAGGCGAGCTACATCCTCGAGCGCGTGGTCGATGAAGCCGCCCGCATCACCGGCATCGATCCGGCCAAATTGCGCCGGCGCAACCTGATCAAAAAATCGGCGATGCCGTACAAGACCGCGGTCGGCACCACTTACGACTCCGGCGATTTCGAGCCGATCCTCGATAAGGCGCTGGCGCTCGCCGACTACGACGGTTTCAAGAAGCGCCGCCGTGAATCGCAAAAGCGCGGCAAGTTTCGCGGTTTCGGCATCTGCTGCCTGCTCGAGCATTCCGGCGGCTCGCCGGTAGAGAGCGCCAAGCTGAGTTTTCCGGGTGACGGCACGCTGCTGCTCACACTCAATGTTCAAAATACCGGCCAGGGTCACGCCACGGTTTTCCCGCGCGTCATTGCCGAAAAGCTCGGCATTCCGGCGGACAAAATTCCGCACACCAACGGCGACTCGTCGAACGAGCTGCCCGGCTATGCGTCTGTCGGCTCGCGCTCGGCGATGACCGCCGGCCATTCCATCGTTAAGGCGATGGACACCATCCTGCAAAAGGGCAAGCCGATCGCCGCCACCATGCTGGAAACCGGCGAAGCCGACATCGTCTATAAGAACGGCAATTTCGAAGTGGTCGGCACCGATCGCCGCGTCGGCTTATTCGACGTCGCCGCGCGCGCGACGGAAATGAAAAAGCGCAGCGAGATCGCCGAAGACCTCGATACCAAGTCCACCACCGAAACGCCGCTCGCTTATCCGAACGGCGTACACACCGCCGAGGTCGAGATCGATCCCGACACTGGCCGCATGACCATCGCCACTTACACCGCCGTGGACGATTGCGGCCGCGCGCTCGACCATATGATCGTGCAAGGCCAGCTGCACGGTTCGGTAGCGGCAGGCCTCGGCCAGGCGCTGATGGAGAACACGGTCTACGATGCGGGCAGCGGCCAGTTGGTCACCGGCTCGTTCATGGACTACGCCATGCCGCGCGCCGAAGACATGCCGCCATTGCGCGATGCGCTCTACGACGTGCCGGCGACCACCAACCCGCTCGGCGTCAAAGGCGTCGGCGAAGCCGGCACCACCGCGGCGAGTTCGGCGGTAATGAACGCGGTGGCCGACGCCATCCCGGGCGGCGCCGGTAATGACCTCGACATGCCGGCCACGGCGCAACGGCTGTGGGAAGCCTGCCAGCGCGCCAAACAATAGGCTATAGTCTCCGCAGGGATGAAACGCCTTCGGAGAAAAATCATGTCCAGACATCTGCTGCTGACGACCTGTAGCCTCGCCGGTATTCTGCTCGCCACCGCCGCGCAGGCGGAAAACAGCGCAGCCCTCACCGGCAAAGTGACCTCCGCGCAAGAGCCGGTCATGGAAGGCGTGCTGGTCAGCGCCAGGCTGGATGGCAGCAATGTCACGACGACCGTGGTGACGAACGCGCAAGGGATCTACAGCTTCCCCGCGGACAAACTGGCTCCCGGCCATTACAGCATCGCGACCCGCGCCGTCGGCTATCGGCTCGACGGTCCCAAAGCGGCCGATGTGACGGCGGGCGCCGCGACCACCGCCGACATCACGCTGGCTAAAACCAACGCGCTCGCCAACCAGCTCTCCAACGGCGAATGGCTCAACAGCCTGCCCGGCGACGACCGGCTCAAAGCCGCGCTCACCAATTGCGTCGGCTGCCACACCGTGCAGCGCATCGTGCAGTCGACCCACAACGCCGACGAGTTCATGCAGGTGTTCAAGCGCATGGGCACCTATTCGCCGGGCTCGACACCGACCCATCCGCAGCCGCTCCAGCCCGGCGGCAACAATTCGGACCGCTCGCCGATGCCGGGGCCGATCCAGCAGAAGATGGCCGACTACTTGGCCAGCGTGAATCTGAGCAATGCCGAGACGGTGGAATTCCCGTTGAAACCGTTCCCGAGGCTGACCGGCCGCTCCACCCACGTCATCATCACCGAATACGATCTGCCGCGCAAAGATGCGCAGCCTCATGACGTGGTCATGGATGCAAAAGGCATCGTCTGGTATTCGGACTTCAGCCATCAGTTCGTCGGCGAACTGGATCCCGCGACCGGCAAAGTGACCGATCACGAAATCCCGACCATGCGTCCGGACGAGCCGAAGGGTTCGCTGGCGCTCGAGTTCGATCCCAAGGGCAACCTGTGGATGGCCGGCATGTATCAGGCCGGCATCTACAAGATCGACACCGCGAGCAAGCAGGTCACCGCCTATCCGTTCCCGGCGGAATGGCTCAATCCGACCACGCAAGCCTCGATGCTGTCGGCGCAGCATTCCGACGTCGACGGCAAGATCTGGACCAACAATCAGGATACCCACCTAGTCTATCGCTTCGACACCGCGAGCGGCAAATACGAAGACCTCGGCCAGGCCGTCGACAAGAACGGCACCCACATCAACGGCTACGGCATGCCGACCGACGCGCAGAACAGCGCCTATCAGCTCAATTTTGGCGGCGCCAGCATCGGCCGCATCGACGCCGCGACCAAAGAGGTCACGATCTGGAAAACGCCGCTGCCGTTCTCGCGGCCACGTCGCGGGCGTGTGGACGCCGACAACATCCTCTGGTTCGCCGAATACGGCGCCAATGGCATCGGCCGCTTCGATCCCAAGACCAACGAGATCAAGGAGTGGCAACTGCCGACGCCGTGGGATTCGCCGTATGACGTGGTCAAGGCCAAGGACGGCGAGATCTGGACCGGCTCGATGCTCACCGACCGGGTCGCTCGTCTTGACCCTGCGACCGACAGCATCACCGAATACCAGCTGCCGCGCTCGACCAATATCCGCCGCGTCTTCGTCGATGACCGCGGCACGCGGCCGGTGCTCTGGGTCGGCAGCAACCACGGCGCCTCGATCGTCAAGGTCGAGCCACTGGATTGATGCACTGTCATTCCGGGGCGCGGGCCAAAGGCCCGCGAGCCCGGAATCCATAACCACCGCCTGTGAATATCGATTCCGGACTTGTCGCTATGCGGCAATCCGGAATGACGAGGCGCGCGGAGACCAGCCATGACCGACATCACCATGCAGCGTGAAGCGCCGCTGCCCAAAGCCATGCCGATGCTGCTGAGCTTCGTCGCCGGCTATGTCGACAGCTACACCTACCTAGCGCTGTTCGGCCTGTTCGCCGCGCAGGTGACCGGCAGCTTCGTCATCGCCGGCGCCGAATTGGTCACCCACGATTACAGCGTCGCCGGCAAACTCCTCGCCATCGTTGCGTTCCTGGTCGCCGCCGCGATCACCGCGGCGCTGATCCATCTTGCCCGCAACAGCGGCAGCGCGGCGCTGCCGTTGATGCTGGCGCTGGAAGCGGCGCTGCTGGCGATTTTCGCCGCCATGCTGCTGTTCGGCCCGGCGATCAAGAACGCCAACGACTGGCACGGCATCGTCGCCGGATTAGTGGCGGCAAGCGCGATGGGTGCACAGAGCGTGCTGGTGCGCCTCCTCATGAAGGGCATTCCCCAGACCAACGTCATGACCGGCAACATGACCCAGCTCGGCATCGCCACGACCGAGCTGATCCTGGCTTGGCGCCGCTTCGCCCGCAGTCGGCATGGAGCGGCGGAAATCCGCGAATTCAACGAGGTCCGCGCACAGCTGCTGACCGTGCTGTCGGTCGCCGTCGGCTTTCTTGTTGGCGCGGCGGCCGGCGCCGTGGCCTTTGCCACCACCAGTGTGCGCGGCGCATTGCTCGCAGTCGCCGTCGTTGCGGCGCTTGCGCTCTGGGCGCTTTATCGCGAGAAACATGCCTGAGTGTCATCACGCGCGAAAGCGGGTGATCCAGTATTCGCGGCCCTGCGTGCTCAACCCGCGCTGTCTGTGATTACTGGGTGCCCCGCCTTCGCGGGGCATGACATAATTTGGATTGATGATGGAGTAGCCGATGTCCCAACACCCCGAAGCGATCCTCGACTGCAAGAACCGCCCGTTCACCGGCGCCGAGTTTTTGGCATCGCTGCGCGATGGCCGCGAGGTCTATATCTACGGGGAGCGGGTCAAGGACGTCACCACCCATCCGGCGTTCCGCAACGGCGCCGCCTCGATCGCGCAGCTTTACGACGCGCTGCACGCCGAAAAGACCAAAACCGTACTCACCGCGCCGACCGACACCGGCTCCGGCGGCTACACCCATAAATTCTTCAAGGTGGCACGGTCACGGGAAGACGTGGTGGCGCAGCGCGACGCCATCGCCGCCTGGGCGCGCATCACCTACGGCTGGCTCGGGCGCAGTCCCGACTACAAGGCGGCGTTCCTCAACACGCTGGGCGCCAACGCCGAGTTTTACGGCAAGTTCGCCGACAACGCGCGGGCCTGGCACAAGCGTGCGCAAGAGGCGGTGCTGTTCCTCAACCACGCGCTGGTCAATCCGCCGATCGACCGCAACAAGCCGGTCGAAGAGGTCAAGGACGTCTACATCACGATCCAGAAAGAAACCGACGCCGGGATTTACGTCTCGGGCGCCAAGGTGGTCGCCACCAATTCGGCGCTGACCCACTACAATTTCCTCGGCCAGAATATGGGTCAGGAAATCAACGATCCGGCCATGGTGGTGATGTTCATCGCGCCGATGAATACGCCCGGCATCAAGCTGATCTGCCGGCAATCCTACGAATTCGCCGCCGCCGCAACCGGCTCGCCATGGGATTACCCGCTGACCTCGCGCTTCGACGAGAACGACGCCATCTTCGTGTTCGACAACGCCTTCATCCCCTGGGAGAACGTGTTCATCCACCGCGACGTCGAGCGGCTGAAGAATTTCTATCCGAAATCCGGCTTCTTCAACGGCTTCACCATGCAGGGCTGCGTGCGGCTGGCGGTGAAACTCGATTTCCTGATCGGCGTTCTGGTCAAGGCGGCGCGCGCCACCGGCGTCGACGGTTTTCGCGGCGTGCAGGCGCAGATCGGCGAAATCGTCGGCTGGCGCAACCTGTTCTGGTCGCTTACCGACGCCATGGCCTACAACCCGGAGCCCTGGGTCAACGGCGCGGTGCTGCCGAATGGGCGCGCGTGCTCGACCTATCGGCTGTTCATGACGGAAGCCTATCCGGCGATCCGCAACATCATCGAAAAAGTAGTCGCCTCCGGGCTGATCTATCTGCCGTCGCACGCCCGCGATTTCAAAAATCCCGACATCGACAAATATCTGGCCAAATATGTCCGCGGCTCCAACGACATCGGCTACAAGGACCGCATCAAGATCATGAAGCTATTGTGGGACGCCATCGGCACCGAATTCGGCGCCCGCCACGAGCTCTACGAGATGAATTATTCCGGCAGCCACGAGCTGGTCCGCATTTTCCCGCTGCAGCAGGCGCAATTCACCGGCCAGCTCAAGCAGATGGAAGCGCTCGCGGAAGCGTGCATGGCCGATTACGACGAAGATGGCTGGAAGCATCCGGCGTACAAAGACGGCTCGGATATCAGCGTGGTGGACAAGGGTAACGTGTAGCGCTGGAGGCGACGACCATGATGCGGGCCAAGACCGAGCAGAAGGTGAAGCGCTGGAAGGACCAGCGCTGGCTGATCGACAGCGTCATCCAGGCCATCGGCATGGAATGGGATCAGCCGCGGCTGAACTATACGATGTATCCGGCAGGGCCCGACGCCATCGGCGATTTCCGCACCGTGGGATTAAGGGTGCGCAAGTTCGCCGACATGCATCGCGAATTTGCCGCCGCCGCCCATCGCCGCGAAGTCAAGGCGCAAAATTTCGAGAAGCAGGGACGCAAAATCTCGGCGCGCGAGAGTTACTTCATCGCGTCGCTACTCTATTCCGCCGCGCGCTGGCCGATTTTCGAGAGCAATGCCAAATCGATCGATTACAACGCCCGCATGGTCGCCTGTTACGACAAGTTCGCCGCCTTGATGAACCGGCCGATCGAGCGCGTCGAAGTGCCGTTCGGCGCCGGCAAGACGCTCCCGGGATATCTGCATTTACCGCGTGCGCCACAACCCGGCGAAAAATTTCCCTGCGCCATCGGCATCGACGGCATGGACGGCTCAAAGGAGATCATGTGCTCGATGTATGGCGACAAATTCCTCGAGCGCGGCATGGCGCACTTCATCTATGACGGGCCCGGCCAGGGCGAATGTACTTATCGCGACATTCTGGTCACCGAATCAAATCACATGGACGCCGGGCGGGCGGTCTATGACTGGCTGAGCAAGCATCCGCACATTGACGCCACGCGCTCGGTGATCTGGAGCGTCAGCATGGGGACGTTCTTCGGCCTGCAGGCTGCAGCCGCGCTCGGCGATGCGATCCGCGGCGCCGCGGTCAGCTTCGTCTGTCACGAGCCCGGCCTGACCAGCCTGATGAACCGCTCGGCGCCGTCGTTCAAGATGCGCTTCATGTACATGTCCGGCCACGACGATGAAGACGCGTTCGACCGCTTCATGGCGAAATTCAGCCTCATCCCGATCGCCGACGGCATCAAATGCCCGGTGCTGATCCAGGCCGGCGAAGACGACGAGCTGTCGCCGCTCGAATTCTCCGACGAATTGGCGGGCAAGATCCAAACGCCGAAAAAACTCGTGATCTACGAGGGCGAGCGCCACGCCATCGGCGGCAACAACCTGTCGTCCGCCTTGGGTGAGAATTGGTTCACCATGCTGGCCGACTGGTGCCTCGACCGGATCGAGGGCAAGCCAGCGCCGAACGAGCGGATGTTCATCAATTCGCTCGGCCAGGCCGTGACGGCGCCTTACGCCCGTTGAAGGGAACCCGCGAGCGGCCTGGCGCGTTGGTGCGAATGGTCTCAACCGAGGAGCTGGCTATGGACGCAATCGCCCATCAGACTTTCGCCCCCGAGACTTCGGAACAGTTTTCTCGCGTGCTCGGCGAGGCGGTGGTCAGGATTTGGGGCCATCTGCCCAACACCCTGCAAAGCCGCCTTTTCGAAGAGGCCGTCACCTCTCACGACCTGGAGCTGCGGCCGCAATTGGCCGTGTTCCTGCACGAAAAGCATCCGCGCACCGCCGCCGCGCGAAAAGCCCGGGCGATTCTCGAGCCTGACAGCTTGGGTGGTTAGCCGCTATGCGGCGTAGGATTTCGCTTGCGGGATGCACAACAACGCTTGCCGATACGCGGCATTGATCCTCTTGGTCTCCGCCTCGGCGAGCGCACGGAACACCGGCGCCATGCCGTGCACCCGGTCCGGGTGATACTGCTTGATCAGCGTCCTGTAGGCGCCCCTGACATCCTCGATGGTCGCCGTTGGCGATAGATCGAGCACGGCAAACCAGGTGTCATTCGGATCGTTCTCGTTCGCTTCCGTCCATTGCGACGGGTCGAAAGCCGCCTGATCCTCCGGCGACGGCTCGGCTGGCCGGCACGGATCGGAATTGGCCAAATCCCTGAACGCACAAATCTCAAGCTCGTAGTCGCGGCGTAGACGGGCGCGGCGCAGCAGATAAAACAACGCGGCGGCGGCGATGGCGAAGCCGGCAGCGACCGCGTTGGCGTAGAACAAACGCGCATCGAGCGGATACCAGACGAGCGCATGGCGCGCGCCGGCGTTCAATTCGTCCGCCCAGGCCGCTTGGCCGGGCGCTTGCGACGCGGCGATGGCGAGCGCAAGCGCCGCGCCGTAAGCCGCAATGGCGCCAGCCAGGGCCGATTGCGCGCTTGTTGCGTGAACCCAGGCGCGCAGCCGCTGCAGCGGCCTGCGTTTCAAGCGTGCGATCGTCCCTCGCAAGTGCTGGGCGTGCGCCTGCAGATCGTCGCGCTCTTCGGCATCGGCTTCACGGCTGTCGTCTTTGCGATCGAACAGGGCACCCCAAAAGCGCGTCGGCGTTTCCGCCTGTCCTTCGATTGTCTCGAGGCGGCGGCAAACCTGGTCGTACAGCGCCACGGCGCGGTCCAGTTCGGAGATTTCCGATTTGCGCAGCGAAAATTCGGGACGAATGCGCCGGGCCGTCTGGGCTTGCCGGATGTACCCGAGAATGAGCAAGGGCAGCGCCGCCCACAACGCGAGCACGACCGCGTTGACGAGAGCAGCCGCAAGCTCGCCGCCTTCCGGCAACCACATGGCACGCGACTCTACTGAACGCTACGCTACAAACGTCGACAGCCGCGGGCGTACACCGCCCCTTGTGGCGCAATGGCTACAGGCGGTTCCTGACCGAATGCTGGCGGCAGACGGGCAAAATACGGGCGTGCGGCGCCAACTGAGGCAGCGTCAGCGCGACGGCTGGAACTCCGGCGGGTCGTCGTTGGTCTTTTGCGCCGGCGGCGGATTGGCCGCCGTGTTGGTGCCCGACGACGGCGCTACATCATGGGATGCGGCATCATGGGATGTAGCATCCCGCGGGGGAGCGGATGTCTGCTGCTGGCGTTGCGCGGACGACGCACTCGCGGTCGCGTCCGGCTGGGTGGCGTCCTTTTCCTTGGTCTTGTCGGGAGCGCTGTCCTCGTTTTGGTGCGCGTGGCTGTGGGAGGTGGAATAGTGCGAGGAACCCGACCGGTAATGCTGCGGGCCGAAGTTGAAATTCGGGATCATGGGGATCGGGAATTGGGCCATCGCCACAGTCGGAACCAGCCCCACCAAACCCCATGCGACGATAAAGGCTGCCACGATTGACGGTTTGCCGGTTCCAGCCATCGACCCCTCCATTTGCACGAGCGGCCGCCAATGCCGCGGCGCTCCCGTTCGAACTATGTCCCAATCATAGCATTTGTAAGATGGCATTTGGCAGCGGCGCGAGAGCGGCAACGATTTTTCTTGCGCAACCCCTGGGTAGAAAGGGGCCCCGAACCGCCGTCACTTTTCCATTGATATACGTCTCTACTTTAGTTACGAGGTCGCTTCGGGCCAATCGCGTCAGTTCGCACTGCGGAACAACGGCGAGCCATTTCGCCGCCAGACCCCCGTGAAATGAGGGACGGACCCGCGGGCGCCGAGCCGGAGGTTTTGAGCGGAATTAATGACATTTTTGCATCTTCGTAGACCGCGGTTGGGCAGCTTAGTATTGCTATGGTCAATTCGGCCGCGCATGCAAGTTCAGCCGATGATGTGGCGAGGCCGGCCGATCAGACCTGTAAAGTCAATTCCGGATGCCGTCCTTGCGTCTTCCAGAAATCCGTGCCCGCCAGATCACTGACGCCGACCTCGAGACGGTGGTTAATCTTCTGACGCGGGGATTTGAAGTCCGCAGCCGCCACTTTTGGCAACGTGCGTTGACGAGACTCAAATCGCATCGCACCCCAGGCGGATTTCCGAAATTCGGCTACCTCTTGGAAAGCGACGGCGCGCCAGTCGGCGTCATTCTCCAGATCTTTTCAACCGTCCCGACGGCTCATGGATGGCGGACGCGCTGCAATCTCTCGAGCTGGTACGTCGAGCCGAAGTTTCGAAGCTATGCGTCGATGCTGGTCTCCCAGGCGATCAAATACGAAAATGTCACCTATGTGAACGTTTCGCCGGCGATGCACACATGGCCTCTTGTCGAAGCCCAGGGGTTCTCGCGCTACAGCAACGGGCAGTTCGTCAGCGTTCCTGCATTAAACATGACCTGCGCCGACAGCGACGCCCAAGTCATCGGCGTCGATGCTGCTGCGGACGTGCACTTCGATTCTTTTGAGCTTGACCTGCTCACGATACACAAAGTGCATGGATGTTCGAGTTTGTGGTGCAAAACATCGACTGGCGCCTATCCGTTCGCTTTCCTGCCACGCTTGGCGAAAGGCGTGATGCCCTGCATGCAGCTGATCTATTGCCGCGATATTCAAGATTTTGTCCGGTTTGCCCGGCCAATCGGGCGCTACTTGACCGCGCGCGGACGACCTTTGGTGATCATCGATTCAAACGGTCCTATTCCGGGATTGGTCGGCAAATACTTCAGCAACAAGGCGCCCAAATATTTCAAAGGGCCGGAGCGGCCAAGATTCGGCGATTTGGCTTACACTGAAGCCGTGATGTTCGGGCTTTGACGGTGGGACATCTGGTCGTCTCGGCCACAATACCCCGTCAGCGGCTGAGCGCATCGGGGTAACTATACCGCCGAAAAGGTCTCGTGCGCGTCGTCGCTATGTATATGTTTGCAAACGAAAAAGGCGAGACGCCGTGAGCACAAGACAAGTGAGATCGCCATGACCGACGGTCCGTGCGCCGTCGTGGTCGGCGCCGAACTTAACGGTCTTGGCGTCGTGCGCAGCCTTGCCCGCGGCGGCGTGCCGACAATCATATTGGATACGACCTATGGCCGCGCCGCCATGTGGTCACGCTTCTGCCGGCCCGTGATCGTGGAAAAGCTTTATGGACGAAAGCTCGTCGACGGCCTCTTGGCTTTGCGACGCGGCCTCGACCATCGACCTGCGCTGCTGTTGGCCGACGAAATGGTTGTCCACACGGTGTCGATGCACCGCGAGGAATTAAAACGCGCCTACCAATTCCAGCTTCCATCGCCGGACACGGTGAAAGTCCTCGATAACAAGGCGCGATTTCATGAGCTCGCGGAGCGGCATGGACTGCCGGTTCCGCGCAGCATCGTCGTCAGCCGCGCTTCCGATCTGGAAAAGCTTGGCGATTTGCGATTTCCGATCATTGTCAAACCGGCCGACAAGCGGCTGGTTTATCTGCGCCGGACGCAACGCTTGCATATGCCGGCGGATATCGAAGAAGCGCGCGATCTTTGCCGTGCACTCCTGCAAACGGTGGGAGAATTCGTCGTTCAGGAGTGGATCGAAGGTCCCGTCAGCAACATCTATTTTTGCCTTTTTTACCGCGGCCACGATCCGGCTCGCACGATCTTCTTTTCCGGTCGAAAGATTTTGAGCCATCCGCCGACGGCCGGAAGCACCGCGCTTTGCATTGCCGCGCCGGAGGTGGCCGGGCAGTTGGAACCGTTCACGGCGGCGTTCATCGAGCGTTGCGATTATCGTGGACTGGGAAGCCTTGAGTTCAAATGGGATCGAGCACGCCAGATATTCGTGGTGATCGAGCCGACCGTTGGACGTACGGACTGGCAGGAAGAAGTGGCGACGCTCAACGGCGTCAACATTCCGCTCTTTGCCTATCGCGACTTGACCGGCTTGCCCAACAGCCAACCGGCTTGGCCTTCGCAACCGGTTGCTTGGCAGGACTCCTGGCACCGCTGGAGAGGTCGGTCCGCTCTAAAGACTCGTCAGCCTATCTATGACGGCTACTGGCGGGTCAGCGACCCGATGCCCAGCCTCGCTTACTACGCCGCCGAGGCTGGCAAAGTGGCCGGGCAAATGACGCGGCGCCTTTTTGCGGCCGCTCCCGCAAAACGCGAGCAGGGCGTTGCCGGCGGCAAACAGTCGTGACGTCGTCAATCTGGCAATTCGGGACGTGTTTTCATGATGAAGGTTGAAAACGCAATCGTCGGCGCAGGCCCTTATGGGTTGTCGATTGCAGCGCATTTGCGCGCCGAGGGCATCGAAAGCCTCGTCATTGGGCAGCCGATGGCTTCGTGGCAAAATAACATGCCTTCGGGCATGATCCTGAAATCCGAGCCTTTTGCGTCCAACCTCTCGGATCCTCAACGCCGCTATACGCTTGAGCGCTTCTACGCCTCGCGCGGCATGGCGTACCGGCCCATCGGCAATCCGTTGTCGATTGCAGATTTCTTGGAATACGCACGATGGTTTCAGCAGCAAACACGTATCGCGGTCGAGGACGCAACGCTGATCGATCTGCGTCAGGCGGACGACGGGTTTGAACTCGCATTGGCAGACGGCGGCGGCATTTGGGCAAGACGCGTCATCCTGGCGACAGGATATTTGCCGTTTTGGCGAATGCCGTCGGTGCTCAATGGCTTGCCAAGCGAATTGGTATCGCACAGCTCAAAACATCGGGACTTGGCGCAGTTCGCTGGTAAGGATGTGACGATCGTCGGCTGCGGCCAATCCGCGCTCGAGCTGGCGGTCATGTTGCATGTGCAAGGCGTCAATGTGCGCCTTCTCGCCCGCGCCGACCGCGTCGCGTGGGGCAGCAATCCCAATCGGTCACGTTCGATGCTCCAACGTTTAGTTTATCCTGATGCTGGTATCGGACCGGGCTGGCGAAGCTTGTTTGTCTCAGAGTTACCGAAAGTTTTCCGGCGCCTGCCTCTGCAAGCTCGACATGACTATGTCACGCGGAGTTGGGGGCCCGCCGGCGCCTGGTGGCTGCAGGAGCGCGCGCGCGATCGGTTCCCGTTACTGACGTCGCATACCATCGCTCACGCGGTCGAGCGCGGTGGCAAGCTTGTATTGGCGGTACAGAATCGGGAAAAAACGGCGACGTTCGAAACCGATCATGTCATCGCGGCGACGGGATACCGGGTCGATCTCGACCGCATTCAATACCTCTCTCCAGGCTTGCGGGCGAAGATAAAGACATATGACGGAGTGCCGATCCTGGATCGCGCACTGCAATCCTCCATCGCGGGTCTGCACTTTGTCGGAGTGACCAGCGCGCAGTCGTTTGGTCCAGTCATGCGCTTTGTCTACGGCGCCAAACACGCGGCGGCGTTTCTTACCGCACACCTGTGCAAGGACGTCCCACGGCGATCCGCGGCGGCTGACGCTGCCGGAAACGCCGCGCTACGAACAGATCCGGGGTCGATCTATCACTGATCTGGGGGCTTGCTTGCCGATATAGCGGCATCGCCCACATCGGCCTACGTGTGAAATCGGCATCGGCCGCTTGTATTGCTCCGACCGCCGGGCGCATCGCTCGCTCGGTTCCCAAGCGTCACATTAAGGTTACGAATTGATCAATATTGCGGGTGAACGCGACCTTAACTACTGCAATTAGGCGGCTTTGGTTGGGGTGCTTGGCGATGCTGAACAAAAACGCGCAGGGCTTGCGACTTATCGACAAGGCACATTCAAGTGACACTCGCCAAACGGTGTCCAGGCGCGCTGGCGAGCGAGACACGGCGTTGCGCGACATCGCGGCACGCCAGGCATCGATTGAAACCTTCGCCGTCGGTCGCATGCGGAGTGGCGGGAACGCCGTTGCGCGCTCGATTGTCCCACCCGCGCCGGCCGATTCTGAGGCGCTGGCGCGCGCCATAGCGGAGATCGAAATTGCGTCGGCGGCGCTGCGTCAATCGGAACCCGCGCTGGAACCCTGGCAGCCCAACTTGGAGACCCATGGCGAGCAGCGATATCTGCCGGTCTGGATCCTGATCGGCGCCGTCTGGATCGCGGCTCTCCTGGGTCTTTCCGGGGCAACCGGCGCGATCCTCTACTTGGCCGGATGAGCCAAGCGCCGCTCTCGGCAGATAGCCCGCGGCTCCTTATCAAAACGCATTGCGGAAAATTGCCTCGGGCGTGTAGCGGCGCGGCTGCGCCATCACGTGGCGCTGGAGCGCAGGGCCTGTCTGGAGCCGCCTGGGGTCGCTTTGCCGTTCACTTCCGATTCAATCAATGCGGCGTAGGCGGCAACCATGGCTTCGCGCGAATAATACGCGGCGAGCTTTGCCGCCCGGGCCGACAAAGTTGCCGCCAACGCCGTATCCTCCAAGAGGCGACGGACCGCTGCAGCGAAAGCTGCGGGGTTGCCCGCATCGGCGAACAGCACGCAAGGCTCGCCATCGGGCGACAACACCTCCTCGAGCACCGCGAGCCGGTTGGCGACGACTGGGACGCCGGCATGCGCCGCCTCTACCACGGCAAGCCCGAAAGTTTCGGCAAGACTCGGAAAAACGAACACATCAAGCGCACTGAGCAAGATCGCCACCCGATCGGGCGCGAGTTCACCGAGGAAATGGACGCGATCGGCGCAGCCGAGTTCGCGCGCCAGCGCGGCGAGGCCGGCCTGCTCAGGGCCCTGGCCGGCAATCGCCAGGTGCCAACGCGCATCGAATGCCAATAGTTTGATTGCGAGGGTCAAATTCTTGAGCGGATGCAGCCGCGCGACGCAGCCGAGCAGTACGGCACCGACCGGCAGGTTCAGCCGCGCCCGCGCGACCGCGCGGTCGATATCGCATGTCTTGCACTCGAACCCGTGATCGATCCGTACCAGCCGCCGGCGATAGGCGGACGGGTAATCGGCGAAGTCTTGGGTGACGCTACGCGAATTGGTGACGACACGCGCGAACAGACCGAGCGCCCCAAGCCAACGATCGGTCCGCTGAAGCCAAGCCGGAGTCAATTCGCGCGCCGAGTTCCAGTTGGCAATGACGATGCGGATGCCGGCCGCGCGCGCGATTGGCGCGCCGACCAAGCTGCCATAGTGTTGGAAACACAGCACCACGTCGGGGCGCAGCCGGCGCAAATGGCCAAATAACGACAGCAGCATTCGCGCCAGCGACCACGGCGTGGTCGGCCGCTCGCGCGCGCAAAAGATGGCGTTCGCCTGATGGTCGAAAGCTTTGGTGCGACGAAAGAAAAAGACGTGGTGAACCTCGTAGCCGCGCGCCTGCAGCCCGCGGTCGAGCAGCCGCGCGATCTCCTGGGCGCCGGCGCCCTCGGCTTGCGGCTGAATTAACGCGACGCGCACCGCCCTCGTCATGGTTCGATTCTCCCGCCGCCGGCCGCCGGAACCGGCGCCAGCAGCGCGTTCGCGGGATTGAGCAGCGTGATCACGGAAGGATCGATGCCGACATAGCGTCGACACACGGCGTTCAAGGCAATCGTGGTACCGATCAAGCACGCGCTCCACGAGAAGGCGGCGGCGATGGCGCC
>Ga0210395_10001442_pt1 | contig 18405 bp, 14 predicted proteins | sample IncBWH4OmetaG_FD_150861 | JGI IMG/M metagenome (GOLD analysis project Ga0210395, IMG submission 150861) | Forest soil microbial communities from Barre Woods Harvard Forest LTER site, Petersham, Massachusetts, United States - Inc-BW-H-4-O ...
CGTGCCGCAATCCGCGACACACAGCATCTCAAGTATCTTGAACTTGCCAGTTTCCGTGTCGAGCTCGATCTCGGCAAAGGTCGCGGTGAGTCCTGGCGTCACGCCGATGCGCGGCAGGTTGTCTTTCGCAACGCCGATCAGGCCGGTCCCGGCAATCATCGCCACGCCATCCTTGGTGACCGGGTTGATGTCCGCCGGAACTTCCTTGCCGCTGTACTTGCCGCCGAGTTCGATCGCCTTCTGGGCTGCCTGTGCATACGTGATCGACTTCGACGCATCGGCCTTTGCGACCACGCGCTCGTTGCCGAGGTCGTAATCGCCTGGCGCGCCGCCCAGCATCTGCGCCGCGATGTCGAGCAGCTTCTCCTTCAGGTCCATCGCGGCGACATAGCTCGTGCGTGACTCAGTTGATGCGGTCAGGCTGCCGGCCTGCGGGCTGTTCCAGGGCAGGCCGAGCCGGCTGTCACCGCGTTCGATGATGACGTTCTCCCAAGCGACATTCAGCAGGTCCGCCGAGACCCGCGAAGTCGCGGAGTGCGAGTAGGTACCGAGATTGCCGACGCCGGTGTGGGCGTGCAGCTTGCCGTCCGGCGTGAGGCGCACGAGGCCGTCGAAGCCGTTGCTGCCGGCGGAGTGATAACCTTGGCCGATGCCGATACCGATCACCTTGTTGCCGTTCTTCTGGCCGGAGCGCCGCTTCTTCTCGTCCCAGTTGAACATTGTGGCGCCTTTGTCCAGCGCCTCCTTCAGGAACGCACTGGTCACCGGTCCTTGGTCCACGCCGATCTTGCCATTTGAGTCTGGCGCGTTGATCTTGCGGATCTGCACCCGGTCGATACCGAGTTCACGCGCTGCCTTGTCGATCATCGGCTCGATCGCCGGCACGAGCTGGTTCTCGCCCGGCCCGCGCTGCGGTCCGCGCAACGGCGTATTGGTCAGCACCGGTATTGCCTGGAACCGCATCGCGGTCGGCTGATAGACAAACGACAGCGCATTACCCGCGGAGCGGAAGTCGCCGCCGCCGATGTCCGGACCGTTCTCCTGAACAACGTACAGATCAGCGGCGAGCAGCTTCCCATCTTCGCGGAAGCCGAGCTTGGCGTGACCCTGGAATGTCGGACGCGCGGTGCCGAGCGAGTACTCCTCGATGCGCGTGATGCGCATCATCACGGGACGTCCGAGCTTCTTCGAGAGCAGCGCCGGGATCGCCATGATCGGATAGCCGGGGATCTTGCTGCCGAAACCACCGCCGCAAAACTCAGCTATGAACACCAGATCCTTCGGCTCTATGCCGATATAGCGCGCGATGTTGGGTATCGCCGCCGTGTGGCTCTGGTTGGAGCCATACAGGAAGCACTTGCCACCCTGCCAATAGGCCATGGCGGTGCGCGGTTCCATGCTGTGATGTGAATAGCCCGCTGTGACGAAGCTTTCCTCGATCACCAGCTTGGATGCTTTGAACGCCGAATCGAGATCGCCGTAGGTCCACGACTCCGCAGGCTTACCCATCGGCAGTTTGCTGTCGTCGCCGAAATCACCGGCCTGCCACTTGACCGTCTGAAGGTTGATCTGTGCGGCCGCGACATTGCCGTTGGACCGGGCGTTCGGTCCGCCGGGATACAGACTGTCGAGCGGGTCGAGCACATGCGGCAGTTGTTCGAGATCGATCTTGATCTTTTCCAGCGCATCCGCGGCGGTGGTCTCATCGACGGCCGCCAGCGCGAGGATCGGATCGCCGATGTAGAAGACCTCGTCCTTCTGAAGGATCGGCCGCTGTGGCGGCGGAAACTGCGGCACGTCATCGGCGGTGAGGATGCCGAGAACACCCGGCATCTTCAGGGCTTCCGAAGCGTCGATATTGCGGATCTTCGCATGCGGCATCGGACTGGTCAGCAGCTTGCAGAAGACCATGCCGTCAGCGCGGAAATCCTCGGCGTATTTCGCCCGGCCGGTGACCTTCGCCACCACGTCGTGCGGCACGAAGTTCTGGCCAATCAGTTTGTATGCCATTTTACGCTTCCCCCGCCGCCCGCATGACACCTTTCAGGTAATGGTCATAAGCGCCGCACCGGCAGAGATTGCCGGACATCGCGAGACGCGCCTCCTCCACGGTCGGATGCGGGTTGTGTTCCAGGAGTGCGACTGCGGCCATGACCTGGCCGCTGGTACAGAAGCCGCATTGCGGTCCGAGTTCGGTGACGAATGCTGCCTGCACCTTGTGCAGTTGGCCGTTCGGCCCCTCGATGCCCTCAATCGTGGTGATCTTGCGATCACGCACGCTGTGCGTCAGCGTCGAGCAAGAATACACGGTGACGCCGTCCATGATAACGGTGCAGGCGCCGCATTCGCCATGATCGCAGCCAAGCTTCGTGCCGGTGAGACCGAGTTTGTAGCGTATCGTGTGGGCGAGCGTTTCCTGTGGCAGAACATCGACTCGGCGGCTGACACCGTTGACGTTCAGAGTGACCAGCCGTTCGACGGTGCCCGCGGCCTGCGCATGGGCGGACGGCACACCAGGACCGCGGAACAGATAGCCCGCGGCGGACACGGCAGCGCCTGACGCGATCACGCCCTTGATGAAGGCGCGTCGTGACGGAGCGCTGCGTTGCACAATACTGTTGCTGGCGTCGCCCGTTGTCCCGCCACGCTCGGCGTCGCGGTACGGACCGGGATTGCTCTGGGCCATGGTTGTTTCTCCCCAGCTGCCGGCGGTTACTTGCCATCCGTCTCACCAGGCAGGCCGCGGCGCCTTGATCCGCGGCGCGTGGGTGGCACGGATCGGTTCTTTCGAGACGCAATGAGCCTCGCACAGTGCATCGACCGGCACAAGCGCTCAGTTATGCGCGGTTGCTGAATGTCGGCTCAACCAGTCAGTGACGATTTTGAAGGACTTGGTCATCTCGCTGGGAGTCAGGTGCTCGAGAGCGGCGTCACGACATTCCGACGCATCGGACTGACCACTCGTTTCCGCGATGTCACACCACGCGAAGGCCGTCACGTAGCTTTGGGGCACGCCTTCACCAAAGAAGAACAACGTCCCAAGCAGCAGTTGCGCCTCGGCCTGGCCTTGTTCGGCGGCCTTCACGAACCACTTCGCGGCCTCGGCATCGTCCTGTGCCACACCAAGTCCCTTATGGAGCAGAAAGCCGATGCCAGCCTCGGCCGCCGGATCGCCTTGTTCCGCGAGGCCGAACCAGTCGTGGAAGGCCCGCACATAGTCGCCCGTGTTATAGGCTGACAGGCCCGATCGGAAGTCCTGCGCTGCAGCCGTACCGCACGTGATCACGACAGCCGTGAGCAAGGCCAGCCAGCCAAAAGGCAATTTCAGACGCATACTGTAAGGCAAGCACGGCCCGATGCCCCGAGGCAACCGGTTGCCGCGCGACCGTGACAGATGCGCGGCAACGTTGCTGGAGGCTAGTCGACTGCGAACACCCAGACAGTACCGCCCTGCGGCACTTCCGGGTACTGGCCAGGCCGTACCAGGTTCAGCCTCGATTGCATGCGTGCCGCGTCCACGCCCCATCCGCTCTGCACGGCAATATATTGCTTGCCATCCACCTCGAAGGACATCGGAACGCCATTGACGCCGGATGGCATGGGGAACTCGTAAAGCACATTGCCGCTCGTCGCATCGAGCGCACGGAACTTGCGGTCGTTGGTACCGCCCTCAAACAGCAGGTTGCCGCCGGTCGCGAGCAGCGGGCCCCAGTTCTCGCTCATGCCATAGTTGTGGGTCCACACCTTCTTCTTGCTGTCGAGGTCCCAAGCCTGCAGTTCACCGATATGATCTGCACCCTTGCGCAAATAGAGCCAACTCGTCACGCCACTGTAAGGTTGGCCTGGGGTATAGGTGACGGGACGACCGAGAATTGCGCCGCAGAGGTTCTCGTTGGCCGGGATGTACAACAATTTGGTCTTCGGACTGTATGCCACCGGCGGCCAGTCCTTGCCGCCCCACAGGCTGGGACAGAAGTCTGCCATCTTACCCGTACCCGGCTTGTGTTCTGGTGCCACGATCGGGTGACCCGTCTTCGGGTCAACGCCGGTGAAGGTGTTGTGGTAGACAAATGGCTGACCGGCGACAAAATTGATTTTATCGGCGGTGCGCTCGAGCATCCAGAGATAGCCGTCGCGAGCGACATCGACAAGACCCTTCACCGGCCTTCCGTTGCTCATGTAGTCAACGATGATCGGCGGTGACACCTCGTCCCAGTCCCACGAATCATTCTGATGGTACTGATGATACCCCTTGATCTGGCCAGTCTTCGCATCGAGTGCGAGGACGGATGAAGTGTAAAGGTTATCGCCGGGCCGCTGATCGCCCATCCATGGGCCGCCATTGCCGGTGCCCCAGAAGGTGAGGCCGGTCGGCGGGTCATACACACCGGTGACCCAGATCGAGCCGCCGCCGGTTTTCCACTGATCACCCTTAGGCCAGGTCTCACTGCCGGCTTCGCCCGGCGCAGGAATCGTGTAGGTCCGCCACAGTTCCTTGCCGCTCTCGGCATCGAATGCGACGACGAAGCCGCGCACGCCAAGTTCGCCACCGGAAGTGCCGAGCAGCACCTTGCCGTCGATCACCAGCGGCGCCAATGACATGTAATAGCCCTTGGCATAGTCCTCCACTTTGGCGTTCCAGGCCTCCTTGCCGGTTTTTGCGTCCAGCGCGACAAGTGTGGCGTCGGATGCCGCGAAGAACACCTTGTCGCCCCACAGAGCGACGCCACGACTCGTCGGATGCAGCAGGAATTGATCCTCGGGGATCGGCCGCTTGAAACGCCACAGAAGATCGCCGGTCTTGGCGTTGACGGCCAGAACCTGATTGCCGGGCGTCGCCACGAACATGACGCCGTTGTTGACGATCGGCGGCGCCTGGTGACCCTCGATCTGCCCCGTCGCCATGCTCCACACCGGGTGGAGATGCGATGCATTGGCCGTGGTGATCTGGTCCAGCGGACTGTAGCCCCAGCCGTTGTAGGTGCGGCGGAACATCAGCCAGTCGCCATCATCCGGTTTGGTCAACCGATCGGCGGTAACCGACTTGTACGCAGCAAGAGCTGGCGTAAGCGCTGCCGGCGCGGCCACCGGGTCGCCATTTGGCGGCATAGGATCTGGTGCGGCTGGCGGCGCCGACGGCGTAGTGGGCGCTACCTGAGCAAGCGCTGATGAGGCAAGCAATCCCAGCGTGAGGGCAGCGCCGGCGGTGGTACGCCACACATTTGGTCTGTTGGACATTTGTTTCCCCTTTCTGTATCGGCCGCTGGATAGCTTTGGTCGCACCCGTCGCGGTTAGACGAGTTGCATGTCACATTTGCTGAATACCCAGTCGACCGATGAATGGCCGCGTGACGGTCAGCTTTCCGTTCGTAACGCCCAGCGGCAGCGCCGCCAGGCTGCGCGGCGACGGGCCAGCGATGACGCGCGCACCTGCCTTAGGATCGTATTGAGAGTTGTGGCATGGACATTCGAGAATTTGGCGTTCAGCGGACCAGTTGACCACCTCGCAGCCGGTGTGGGGACAGATTGCCGAGTAGGCTACGACCCCATCCGCCGCCCGGTCCTTGGTCTGCGGGTCGAGGCTTGCGGGGTCCAGCCTGACCAGCAACACCTTGTTGAGCCGTGAGCCGTCGCGCACGACCTTCTCCGCAGGGTCCATAGGCCATGTCATGATCTGACCCTCACCCACCGAGAGACTATCCGGGCCAAGTGGAGTCGTATCACCCACCTTTACCAGCAGATCGCCTGCCTTCGGGCGGGCATGCGCCGCATCGGATTGTGCACCCGCCACGCGTGCAGCGAGGTCGACACCAAGGCCGACGCCGGCGGCAAGCAACGTCCTCCGCCTGGGTGTTGCGACCACACAAGGGCACGGCGCGCCTCGTGGAGCTTCGGTCGGCGACGTTTGACTGACATCGCCAGTCTCGCAAGTTTCTTGCGGGCCGGTGCGCCCGCGCTCGCAAGACTCTGCCTCACCCTCCACCATTTCCTGCCCCGGCTTTTGTTCTTCGAACGCTACCAGCCGACGTTGTCGTTGTCACGCTGGCTTCCGATCATGTTTTGCGTGGCGCCAGGATGAGGTAGAGTCCAAATACGCGCACGCGCTCGCTCACCCCGGCAGGAATGGCAGAAGAAGGCGACCACATGCGATATCAGCTCCTCACATGCGCACTGGCTGTGGTCGCACTGACGAGTGGCGGATCTGTGCAGGCGAATGCGGAGACAAGGACGGTGACAAACGGACTTGAGGTGCACGAGACTGCACTGATACTGCGTGCGGAAACGCCGAGTCATCTGCTGACGAACGAGAGCTGCGCCAATGCGCAAGTTGGTTGGAAGATCGTGCCAGATTCGGTGAAGACGGAGGTGGTTACTGCGCGGATGATGGACCCTGGCGGTGATCCTGACTGGAAGGTCGAGAAGGCGGAGGCGCGGACCAGGGTCGATACCGACAACACACGGATATGTCTGCAGGGCTATTGCCAGGGACCGCTTCAGTTCCAATGCGAGATCCAGGTGCGGGCCAGTTGGCAGGAGAGCCGCTGACGCAATGGCGGTAGCTTCCGCTGCCACATCATCATCCTGACAGCGCTTGCTACTGAGCGGCCAACCACTGCGCGAACCTGGCGCGATCGGCCTCGGTCATCGCGGTCTCATTACCGAATGGCATCGACTTCTTCCGCACCACCATCTCCGCGATGCGGGGTGCGAAGCGTCGTACGTCTTCGATGGACTCCAGAACCACACCCTTGGGCGGCTGCTGCCCCAGCAGCATCGTGTGCGACGGATTTTCCGAGTGGCACATGGCACAGTGCCTGCGGACCATGGTCATGATCCAGGCGTCGCTCACACCCCCGGACTCAGCCGCAGCACAGATCAGCAGAACGGTTAGTGACAGGACCGCGGCAGCAGCATGCAAAGCAACCCTGGCGCCGATGGATCGGTCGACGCCAGGTGCCCGCATTTCGTTCTCTGCTACTTCTCGACAATCACCTGTCCATACATCCACGGATGCGGGGTGCAAATGTAGTAGTGGATTCCGGGCACATCGAAGGTGATGGTCTTTGATTCACCTTTTGCAAGCAGACCGGTATCCCACTTGCCCTCCTCGCCTGCGGCCGCGGTCGCCGAATGGGGAATACTGCCGGCATTGGTGAACGTAATGGCAGTCCCCACCTTCACCCGCGTGCGGGCCGGCCAGTAGGAGTATTCCACGTTGTTGTCCGCAATCTTGACTGCGTTCACGCCGGCGGCGATCGGCCCCAGGGGAAACGCCACGTCCAATGGCGGCGGCGGCGGCCAGAGCGGCTGAACGTTTCCCTTCAGGGCGAATGTCCACACGGCATCACCGGTGGCGCTTCCCTGGATCGAGTTGCCGCCTGTGACGATCGTGATGTACTCGTCGCCGTCTACCTCATACACAACGGCAGGTGCATCCGCGCCGAAGCCGGTCTGGAACGACCAAAGCTTGTTGCCCGTCTTGGCGTTGAGGATCACGAAATTGCCGTCGGGCTCGCCGCGCAGCAGCAGACCGCCGGCGGTGGCGGTCGAGCCGCCGCCGCCACCCATGCGATGCGGCATCTGCTGCTGCCAGGCGATCTTGTTGGTGTGGCTGTCGATCGCTGTGAACGTGCCGCCAAACTGCGAGCCGATCGGCGCCGCCTGGGTACCACCGACATAGCGCTGCCCATTCTTCCACGTGTCGTTGGTGCGCACGAAGGTACTCGTCCGGATGGTTCCCGGCACGTAGAAGAAGCCAGTGTCCGGGCTATAAGGCATCGGCGACCAATTCGTACCGCCCTGTCCGCCTGGCTGGACAATGACGGGGCTTGCCCAGAACGCCTCGAAGATGCAGCCGGGCGTCTCAAAGCCGGGCAGTGGTGGAGCGCAAGTCGGAACGGTGTTGTCACCGATCGGAAATGGCTGCGTCTTGGCCGTCTTTTGCAGCGGCTCCTGCGGCACCGGACGCTCCTCGATGCCAACCAGCGGCTTGCCGTTGGTGCGATCGAGTATATACACCCAACCAGTGCGTCCGGCCTCGGCGATCCCCTTGCGAGGCTGCCCGTTGATCACCGTATCGAACAGTACCACCGGGCTCGCCGCGTCGTAGTCCCAGAGGTCGTGATGCACCTCCTGGAAGTGCCAGGCATACGCGCCGGTCTTGGCATTGACCGCCATGATGGAGGCGCAGAACAGATTGTCGCCGGCGCGGATCGATCCGTCGTAGTCCGGCCCGCAATTACCAGTCGCAAAATAAACCAGGCCAAGTTCGGGGTCGAGTGCCGGCGTGTTCCAGATCGTCGCGCCGCCGCGCATCGCCGGCGTATTTTCCGCGGGCCATGTATCGCTGCCGACCTCGCCCGGTGCAGGCAGCGTATAAGAACGCCACAGGATCTTGCCGGTCTTGGCATCGAGCGCCGTCAGTCGCCCGCGCGTGCCGAACTCGCCGCCGGCAATGCCGCTGTAGACGATGCCGTCGTAGTAGAGCGGCGCACTGGTGATCACGTAGCCGTTCTGCCAGTTCTCTATTGGTGTCTTCCACACCTCTTTCCCGGTCTTGATATCGAGCGCGACGACATTGGTGTCGAGTTGGCCGAGGAAGAGCATACCCTCGCCCATCGCCAGGCCACGGTTAAGCCATCCGCAGCAGACCGTCGATATGGTCTGGTCGATGCCGGACCAGCGCTCCCATAGGATTTCGCCGGTCTTTGCCTTGAGCGCAAACACGTCGTCATTGCCGGTCACGACGTACATGGTGCCGTCCTTGATCAGCGGCGAAGCCTCGGCGGAGTACTTGCCACCCATGCCCGAGCCCTTCAGGCGCGTCATCCAGGCGCCCTTGAGCTGACTGGCATTGTCCGTGTTGATCTGTTTCAGCGTTGAGTAACGCTGGTTGGTCATGTTGCCGCCGTTGGTGACCCAATCCTTGCTGACCGGGCTCTTCAACAAGCCATCGATCTCTGGGTCGGCGGCCAGTGCGGTGGCACACAAACTGAGCATTAATCCTGCCGCAAGCACCGGCGCCCATCGGCGAAGGTGGAACGTCATGCCGTTTTCTCCCCCAACATTATCGTCGGTTAGAAGACATGTTGTATCTCTGCCGAAGCCTTGACAAGGCTTGTGCGGGCTCGACGGCTCGCTACCTGCGGCGGTGCCGGCTTTTCGGACAGTCGGGTAAGCTAAGCGTTGACCGGTCCAAAGAGGGCGTGAGACACGGGTGTAAGGAGGAAACTTCTGCTATCAATCTCGCCGCCGGCTCGACCGGATTTTCACCGAGCATCCTGAATATGGTAGCCTGCGACTGCAGGTGGCACTGTTGCGCGCGAGGCGACCTCGGTCGGGCGCCGGCGCAGTCTGACAACATCCTCTTCAGCCAGCGAGCGCCGGCACCACGCCTCCCAGTCCGTCTGCACCTTCTGCCAGGTTCGGCTGACAACATCCTTGCCGACCGCCCCCCTGAACAGCGCGCCGAGTGCACACCGAACCCGGCGCGTGTTGGTGCCCGACAAATAGGCGCCCGCGATCATCGCCTCTACCTGCTTCGTCATCCGCACATAGCGTGGCAGCGCCTCGCTGTGCCATTCCCGGCTCACCCCGTCCGTGTTGTTCAGTCGTGCGCGTGGCACGCTGATCGTCACCGGGCCAAATGAACCAAGCAACTGGCGGTTCCGTCGTCCATGCCGATATCCGGCTGCTCCGCCAGCCGCTTCTGCCGATACCGAGCGACGATAGCGCGACGCCCAAGTGCCGCGTCCAGCTCCGCATCAACAAGCTCCTCGATGAACCCACGAACCCGATCCCGGATGGCAGCCTCGATCGGATCGAACCAACCAGCGCCAAGCAATTCAGGCGACCCCGGCGAACTGTCGTTGCTATGCTTCTCCATGGTGTAATCTCCCTCGGCGTCTCGCCGCCGAGTCTGGCTCGTTGCACTAGCCGGAGATTACACCACCGCGAATTTCCACCACTTCTGCGACGGCACGCCCGACGGCGTGACCAAGACGTTCATGTTCGGATTGTGGCGCGGGCGAAGGTCAAACCTGTCACCTCACGCCTTGTGACATCACCCGTCCCGCCGATCTGCTGTGGTCCCGGGGTGCACCGGGCGGTGGCATTCGTCGGCTCGCCATACGCCAATTGCGGTCACGGTGGGCACCCAGAGCGGCGCAATTCCGAGCTTGCAGGAAGCCGCCGCCCAGCGTATCGACGCCGCGCCTCGAAGCGGGATCCCTTAGCGCCTAAGGGGGCGAAATTCTGACTGGCGGCTGAGCGATCGAGCCAAGTCATTGAGGCGAGAACTTTTGCCGGGTTAGCACAGTGGTAGTGCAGCGGTTTTGTAAACCGAAGGTCGGGGGTTCAAATCCCTCACCCGGCATGCTTGCTGCGTATGCATCAGCGGAGCACGGGCGGGTGCCACGGTCAGCGAGCCCGCGGGCGCGCTGCCCGCCAATTGTGGCGAGATTGTGCTTGCATTATGGTGAAAATCTGGCGAGAAGGGTCTCACCGTAAGACCCTTCGACCCTACTGCTACGCCTCGCGCTCTGCCTGCTCTGGTCCAAAGGAGTGACCGTGGATACGCCCAGAACTGGAATAATCACGGCCGATCTTCGGCTCGATTGGGATCGCGTCGGAGTCCTGTTCGCGACCTTCGGCGTAGCCTGTGGAGGTCTGGCCACCGTTTTTTACAGCATCGGCTTCCTCATTCAGGCATTATCCCGCCACGTGTGACCGCCGCTGCCAATCGGCGGCTTGACGCAGGCTGCATCAGCGCCAGACTCCCACTGTCACCAAACCGGTGGGGGAACGGGCATGAGCGATGTGCGGATTGTGGCGAGCAATTTTGGCTTTCCCGAAGGCCCCGTGGTGATGCCCGACGGCGCGATCATCCTCACCGAGATCGCCGGACGCTGCTGCACCCGCATCGGGGCGGATGGCGCGCGCTCGACCGTCGGCAACGCCGGCGGCGGACCCAACGGTCTCGCGATCGGCCCCGATGGCGCGCTCTACCTTTGCAACAACGGCGGCGGCAAGTATCCGCCAGGCCACTGGATGGCGGTCGGTCCTGCCGACGACTACGATGGTGGATGCATCCAGCGCATCGACCCAAAGACCGGCGACACGCGCGTACTCTATTCGCATTGCAACGGACACAAGCTGTCGGCGCCGAACGACCTTGTTTTCGACACGCAGGGAGGCTTCTACTTCACCGATCTCGGCAAACGCTACGCGCGCACGCGCGATCATGGCGGCCTCTACTATGCTTTGCCGGATGGCTCCAAAATAGTCGAGGTTGCGTATCCGATCCTCAGTCCCAATGGCTGCGGTCTTTCGCCAGACGGCAAGGAGTTATATGTCGCAGACACGGAGCCTGCGCGGCTTTGGGCATTCGACATCGCGTCGCCGGGTGTAGTGAAGAAGCAAGGTTGGCCGTCACCGCATGGGGGGCGGCTCATCGCCGGTCTCGGCGGTTTCCAGCGCTTCGACAGCCTGGCAGTCGAAGCCGGCGGTAATGTCGCTGTCGCCACGCTGCATGCGGGCTGCATCACTGTAATCGCCCCCGACGGCAAGGTCGTGCGGCAGGTTGCAATGCCCGACGAATTCCCCACCAACATCTGCTTCGGCGGCGCAGACATGCGCACCGCCTACGTGACTCTTTCGGCGACGGGGCGCCTCGGTGCACTGGACTGGGAGGAGCCGGGACTGCGCCTGAACTTTTGAACCGTGGGCGAAACCGCACGCCTGGTCGCGCGTTCAGGGCACCACTTCCAATCAGGGCACCACTTCCAAGGAGATGCGGTAATGAGTGACAGGTTCGAAGGCACTGCCCGCGAAATGGGCGGGCGCGTGCAACAGAAAATGGGTGACTTCGCAGGCGACGCCAAGACGCAGGCGGAGGGCATGTATAACCAGGCGGCAGGTCAGGCGCAGCAGCAGGTCGCGCGGCTCAGCGACGTGATCAAGGATCAGCCGATCGCCGCGGCACTCGTCGCGGTCGGGATCGGCTATCTGCTGGGGCGATTTACCTCCTGAACAAGAGTTGTCTGGAATGAAAGGGCCGTCCACCACATCTATGCGGGGCCAAAGGGGAACCATCATGCCAGCCGCCATCCGCAAGTCGCGTATCAGCGAGGGCTCGCCCAACCCCCGCGGCGCGACCTGGGATGGTTTGGGTGTCAACTTCGCGCTGTTCTCCGCAAACGCCACCAAGGTGGAGCTTTGCCTGTTCGATGATTCAGGGCGCACAGAACTCGAGCGCATCGAGCTGCCCGAGTACACCAATGAGGTGTGGCATGGCTATCTGCCCGAGACGCGGCCCGGCACCATCTATGGATATCGTGTGCATGGACCGTACGACCCGCGCAACGGCCATCGCTTCAATCCGAACAAGCTGCTGCTGGACCCGTACGCCAAGGCATATGTCGGCACACTGCGCTGGGACAACTCGTTGTTCGGCTACACGATTGGAGCACGGGATGCTGATCTGACCTTGGATCGCCGCGACAATGCCCGCTTCATGCCGAAATGCCGTGTGATCGATCCCGCGTTCACCTGGGGTCGGGATCGTCGGCCTGAGGTGCCTTGGGCCCGCACCATTCTATATGAAGCGCATGTGCGAGGTCTGACCAAATTGCACCCCGCAGTGCCGGAAGAGATGCGTGGCACGTTCTCCGGTCTTGGCCGCAAGGAGGTGGTCGATTATATACGCTCACTCGGCGTCACCTCGATTGAGCTGCTGCCGATCCACGCATTCGTCAACGATCGGCATCTGCTGGAAAAGGGCCTGACCAATTACTGGGGCTATAACACGATCGGATTCTTCGCGCCGGACCCGCGCTATTCCGCCGTCCCGGCCTTCGTTTTCTCTGAGTTCAAGGAGATGGTCGCGCGTCTGCACGACGCCGGCCTGGAGGTGATTCTCGACGTCGTCTACAACCACACGGCCGAAGGCAACGAGCGCGGCCCGACACTGTCGTTCCGCGGCATCGACAATGCATCATACTATCGACTGCTACCCGACCAGCCGCGTTACTATATTAACGACACAGGCACCGGCAACACCCTGAACCTCAATCATCCTAGCGTGCTGCAGATGGTCACCGACTCGCTGCGCTACTGGGTGAACGAGATGCACGTCGATGGCTTCAGATTTGATCTGGGAACCATACTGGCACGCCAGCATGACGGCTTCGATGCGTCGCATGGGTTTTTGCAGAGCTGCCAGCAGGACCCGGTGCTGTCGCAGGTGAAGATGATTGCTGAGCCGTGGGATATCGGTCCCGGCGGCTACCAAGTCGGCGGTTTCCCGCCCGGCTGGGCAGAGTGGAACGACAAGTTCCGCGACACGGTACGCGCATACTGGAAGGGTGATGACGGCAAGCTGCCGGAACTTGCCACGCGCGTTGCCGCGTCCGCCGATGCCTTTGCCCGCCGCGGCCGCAAGCCGTGGTCCAGCGTCAATTTCATCACCGCGCACGACGGCTTCACGCTCCACGACCTCGTCTCGTACAACGATAAGCACAACGAGGCGAATGGCGAGAACAATCAGGACGGCCATTCCGACAATCTATCGTGGAACCATGGCGTGGAGGGACCGACCGATGATCCCGACATCGTGGCGCTCCGCACCAGGCAGTCGCGCAACCTGCTGGCAACGCTGCTGCTCGCGCAGGGCACGCCGATGCTGCTTGCAGGCGATGAGTTTGGCCGGACCCAGCAGGGCAACAACAATGCCTATGCGCAGGACAATGCGATCAGCTGGGTCGATTGGAACATTTCCGACGACGGCGCCGCACTCATTGAGTTCGTGCGCCGGCTGATCGCACTGCGGCAGGCATTTCCCATTTTGCGCCGGTCGCGCTTCCTGACCGGCGAGTACAATGCCGACCTCGACGTGAAGGACGTGCGCTGGCTGACTCCGGCGGCGACCGACATCGAAGGGGAACAGTGGCAGGATGGCAATGCGCGCTGTTTCGGCATGTTGATGGATGGGCGCGCGCAGGCGACCGGAATAAAACGCCCGTCGATGGACGCGACGGTGTTGTTGGTGCTCAACGCGTACCATGACGTGGTGAAGTTCAAGTTGCCCGAGGTGGTCGGTGGCCAGACCTGGCGCTGCCTGCTGGATACCAATGTGCCGGATCGCACCGAGACCCCGCGGTTCATGAGCAGTGCTGAATACGAAGTTACCGGGCGATCGCTGCTGGTGTTTGCTCTTCAGCCCGACAGCGCCCAGTCGATCGCACTGACGCGTGCACGCGAGGCTCTACGGCAGGTGGCAGCAACGCCTGTTCAGGCGACGCTCGCAGAAGAACCTGCGGAATGAGGCTGTCCGATCCACCGAAGCCGCCCGGCGAGCCGCCGCAGCCTGATCCGGATGGTCCCTTGCCGATTGAGGATCCGCCGCCTCCGATCCCGATACCGCCGGACCCGCCCCCCGAACCGCTGCGTGCGGCGGTCCCCGTCACACGCGCCTGATGTTCCAGAACAATGGCCCGGTGTATTCAAGCTTGCCCGCCAAGCTCTTGTTGTACGCAGTGGGGATCTGGAATTGCCCCAGCGTAATTGTCGGCGCTTGCCTATAGTTCTCGAGCTGGATCGCCCCTGCGATCTTCTTGCGTGAGTCTTCGTCCTCCGCGTCCAGCCACTCCTGCGTCAACTGCTCGACCTTCGGATTGTCATACCAGCCGAACCACCCCGCTGCACCCTGCGCACGGAACGGCGCGGTGACCACCGGATTGAGGATGAAGCCACCGGTGAACCAAGTGTGGAACACCGACCAGCCACCCTTCTCCACCGGTTCTCTTGTGGCACGCCGCTGGACGACCGAGCCCCAATCGGTGTCCTGCAACTCCGCATTGATGCCGATCTTCTTGAACATGTCGTAGGTGATATCGCCCAGCGGTCCGATCGTGGCGAAGTCCGTCGGATTGATGATCACCGCCTTCTGGCCGTTGTAGCCGGCTTCCTGGATCATCTTCTTTGCGGCAGCCAGATCGCCCCTCTGCACCGGCAGGTCGACCTCGGTGCCATAGGTGGTACCGCACGGATATTGCGATCGGCACACACGCCACGCCGAATGGTCGTCGCCCATGATCGCCCGCATGTAGTCTTCCTGGTTCACCGCCACCATCACGGCACGACGCAACCGCACATCGTCGAACGGCGGCTGGATGCAGTTGAACCGCATGCCACCGATATAGCCCTGCGGATTGGATGGCGCGATGACGATGTCAGCGTTGCGACGTAGCAGCGGCACGAGATCGATCTGCGCCTGCTCGTACCAATCGACCTCGCCATTCTGCAGTGCCGCCGACGCAGTGGCCGCATCGGGAATGATCTTCCACTCGATGCGCTGGAAGTGAGCGACCTTGCCGCCCGAGGTCCATTCCGGCGGCTCCTGGCGCGGCACATAGCCGTCGAACTTCTCCCAGGCGGCGGCGCTGCCGGCGACGAACTCGTCTTTGAGGAAGCGAAATGGACCAGAGCCCACGATCTCGGTAATTGCCTTGAAGGGATCGGTCTTCGCCAATCGCTCTGGCATGATGAACGAGGTCTGCATGGCAATCGCGTCGATCAGCAGCGGGAAGGGCCGCTTCAACGTGACCTTGACGGTCTGATCGCCCGCAACGCCCCATGCATCGACCGATTTTGCAACTGTCTGACCGAACGTGTCGCGCACCGCCCAACGGGCCAAGCTTGCAGCACAATCCTGCGCACGGACCGGCTCCCCGTCGTGCCATTTCAGTCCCTGGCGCAATTTAATTAGATAAGTGCGGCCGTCATCGGACACCGTGTAGCCCTCGGCCATCTGCGGCTTCGCCTGCTGCGCCGCATTCACCCCGAAGAGAGTGTCCCAGACCATCCAGCCGTGGTTCAACGTGACCGCGGCGGTGGTGATGATCGGATCCAGCACGGTCAGGTTGGCCTGCGGCACAAAGCGCAGCACGCGCGCATTGGCTGGCTGTGCAATCGAGAAGCGGGGCAGGGACGACGCCGCAATGCCAGCCGCTCCGGCCCGCAAAAAGGACCGCCGGTTCATGATGCCCCCTGTAGCCCTGTTGATTGTTGGGCGAAAGCATGTCGAGTTTCGCTTGTTGCCGCAAGCGAGGGAGGACCCGTCGACAAGGCGAGCGGGACACTGCGGCGCATCGGATTAAAGGTGCGCATCGGGAGTCCATCGGCGATCAGTTTCGCGATGCAGTCCCCGCAAGGGGAGGGGGCGTCACACCGCGATATCCAGCCACCCATGCGGCGTCACCGTCCCGCGGTTTCCGGGTCGCAGCAGCACCGTGGTCATCGCTGATTCGACGATCGCCGGACCGACGATCGCCTGACCCGGCGACAATGTGTCGAACTCGAACACTGGCACGGTGACCCAATCGCGCAGCCAGATGCGACGTTCGCCACGCGCTGCGGCAGCGTCGCGGTTCGTCAGCGTTGGTTCCTGTGGCACTCCCGGCAGCACGCCGATCACCGCAGCGCGCGCGTTCACCAGCACCGCGCCCTGGTCCCGGAGCGCATAGGTGTAAAGCCCCTCGTGCCGGTCGTGGAACCGTTCGACAATCTGCGGCAGCGGATCATCGGCGTCCCAGTCGATGTCATCCAGCGGCACGGTGATCTCGAAGATCTGCTCGCCGTAGCGCATCTCGACCGAGCGATGCATGCGCACCGGCCCATCGAACGAGGCGCGCAGCCGCGACAGCCCTTCTTGCTCCATCTCGGCGAACAGACGCTTCAACCCCGCGCCATCCAGTTGTGCGGTATCGCCGATATGCGTCCGCGATACCTCGAAGCGGAGATCGGTCGCCAGCATGCCCCAGGCCGAGAGCACCGCTGCAACGCGTGGCACCACGACGCGGGTGAGATCGAGCTGGCGCGCCACGTCGGTCACGTGCAATCCCGCAGCCCCGCCGAACGAAAGCAGTGCGAAGCGGCGGGGATCGACGCCGCGCCGCACCGACACCAGCCTGATACCTTCCGCCATGTTGGTGTTGACCACGCGGTGCACACCTTCTGCGGCGGCGATGCGGTCAACCCTCAACGCTGCTGCCAACCGCTCGAGCGCGGCCTCGGCAGCCCGTGCATGGAGCTTCGCGCTGCCGCCCAGAAAATGCGCCGGATCGAGATAGCCGAGTATCAGGTTGGCATCCGTCACCGTCGCCTCGCTGCCGCCACGGCCGTAGCATGCGGGACCTGGAATCGCGCCGGCGCTTTGCGGGCCGACATGCAGGATGCCGCCGGTATCGACACGGCCAATCGATCCACCGCCGGCGCCGAGACTGACGATGTCGAGGCTGTTCAGCGCGAGGCGATGTCCGCCGATGCCGCGACCGCTGACCAGGGCTGGCTCCCCATCGACGATCAGGCAGATGTCCGTGCTCGTGCCTCCCATGTCGAATGGGATCAGGTTGTCGCTGCCGAGCAGTTGCGTCGCGTAACGACTGCCGGCGACACCGCCGGCGGGGCCGGACAGCACCCCGCCTGCCGCGAGCCGCGCGGACTCGGCGATCGGTGCCACGCCACCGTGCGACTGGATGATCAGAATCGGGCCGTGGTAACCCGCTTCGACCAGTCGTTGTTCCAGCCGGCGCAGATAGCGTGACAGCGCCGGGCCCACATAAGCGTTCACCACCGTGGTGGAGACGCGATCGAATTCCTTGATCTGTGGGAAGACGTCCGATGAAAGCGAAACATAGGCGTCCGGCATCGTCTGGGCGAGCGCTGCCGCGGTCTCGCGTTCATGGCGCGCGTCGCGGTAGGCGTGCAGATAGCAGACTGCCACTGCCTCGACACCGGCGCGCTTCAGCGCTGCGATGGCTGCCGCGAGCGAGGCCCGGTCGAGTGGTGTCTCGATCGTGCCGTCGGCCCGCATGCGCTCCGTCACACCGAGCCGCAGCGCGCGTGGCACGAGCTGCTCGGGTGGTGGCATGCGGAGATTGTAGCGATCTTCTTTGAGGCCCTCGCGCATCTCGATGACGTCGCGATGGCCTTCCGTGGTGAGCAGACCGACCTTGGCGCCCTTGTGCTCGAGCAGCGCGTTGGTGGCGACGGTGGTGCCGTGCACGATGCGTTCGGTCTGTGCAAGAAGCTGGGCAGGCGACAGGTGCTGGAGCTCGGCGAGACGGGCCAAGCCGGCCATCACGCCGATCGATGGATCTTCCGGGGTGGAGGCGACCTTCGCCAGCATGGAGCGGCCGGTGTCATCTACTGCGACCAGGTCGGTGAACGTGCCCCCGACATCGATGCCGATTTTCAGCATGGGAGGGCGGCGCAGCGAGGAATGCTCCCCCTCCCCTTGCGGGAGGGGGTCGGGGGGAGGGGGCCGGGGAGCCGTCGCTGCCCCCGCCCCCTAACCCCCTCCCGCAAGGGGAGGGGGAGGACTGCTTGCCTGCACCCATCACTATA
>Ga0210395_10001443_pt1 | contig 18405 bp, 10 predicted proteins | sample IncBWH4OmetaG_FD_150861 | JGI IMG/M metagenome (GOLD analysis project Ga0210395, IMG submission 150861) | Forest soil microbial communities from Barre Woods Harvard Forest LTER site, Petersham, Massachusetts, United States - Inc-BW-H-4-O ...
GACGAGCGCGCGAAATCTATGTTCCCTCTTTTACGCTGATGCAAAAGCACGGGCCGAAGCGCGTCTATACCCCGCAGTCGCTCGAGTTTTGGTTCGAGAAACTGTCTCTGGATTGGGAAAATCACTTCAACGCCAACCAGCTCGAAGAAGGCCACCGCCTTTATCGCGACGGCGAGGTGCGCGAGCTGGAGTTGACCACCAAGGACGCCATCGTACACCGGCGGGTGGACAAACACGACCAATACGCTGTCATTGAGTGGGATACGGCCGGGCTGGCCGTGCGCTCGTCGCTGACCGACCAGGATCTGGCCCGCGCGCTGGCCGTGGCCGGGCTGCACGAAATCGAGGAACTCGTGGCCGACGAAATATCGCCAACGGCGGAGAATATTTTTCACGACGACGATGAAAAGCCCATTGGCAACGGCACGAACGGCCGGCCCGCAAACAACGGCAATGGCCACAAGCCCGTCACGGCTCTTGCCGCCGGCCCCGCCCGCCCGCTGCTGCTCGTGTTCAAAACGACAATGGAGGGAATAGAGTTCCAGGCCTTTTGGATAAACGTCGACAAGTCGCGCCTGCCGGCGATCGGCGCCGCGGCGAACACCAATGGCAACGGCCAGGTCAACGCCAGCGAACGCACCAAACTCATCGGGCTGGCGGCTTACGCGCGCAAGGCGCACTTCCACTACCACCAGTCTACGCACACCTACCTGCTCGAATCGCTCACCGAGATCCCGAATTTTCTCCGGACCACGTTGCCGGCGTGGCAGAGGGCCTTTACGGTTGAGTGCGATGAGCATGTCGCGAACTTGCTCAAGGGCACGCGCGCGGTGGAAATCGAGGCCGTGGCCGAGCGCAAAGCCGGTCGCAACGGCCACGGCGCAAAACTGAACCTGCGGTGGATTTTCCGCGCGGGCGAGCGAATGCTGACCGATGACGAAGTTGCGGCAATGACCAAGCGCGGGGGCGCGCCGGTGATCCTGCCGAGCCTGGGCATCATCTCGCTCGCGTCCGAAAAATGGGAATCGCTCAGCGCCTGGCGGCGCAATGCCGAGGAGACGCACCTCGACGGCGCGTTGTCGCCGTACCTGATTTTTTCACTCTTCAACGACACGCGGCTCAAGCTCACGCTCTCGGCGGACATGGAGACCTGGCGGCAGGGCGTGCTGTCGCCGTCGATCACGCCGCAGGCGTTGCCGGAAATTTTGCGGCCCTACCAGCGGCGCGGCGTGGAGTGGATGCACCATTTGTGCGAAGTCGGCTGCCACGGGTTGCTCGCGGATGAAATGGGCCTCGGCAAAACCCTGCAGGTCGCGTCGCTGCTGGCGGTGCGTCCGGTGCGGGGCAAGCCAACCCTCGTCGTGTGCCCGGCCAGCGTCGTGCCGGTCTGGCGCGAAGAATGCGCGAAGTTTTTCCCGGGTATGGTGGTGGACGTGCTGAAGACCGGGCACGACTTCACCTCGCGCAAGGACGACGTCGTCTGGCTCGCGAGTTACACGCAGCTCCGCAAGCACAAGCATCTGCTTGAAGGAGTGGAGTTCGGCTACTCGATCCTCGACGAGGGCCAGTTCATCAAGAACCCCGATGCCAAAGTCACGCAGGCGTGCTTTGCCATCCGTGCGCGGCACCGCCTGGTGCTCACCGGCACGCCGCTGGAAAACCGGCAGCTCGATTTGTGGTCGATTTTCCGCTACCTGCTGCCGGGCCTGCTGGGTTCGCGCACGAGTTTCGAGGCGGCATTGAATACGGATCGCGCGGGCACGCTGGAACGGCTGCGCGCGCAGCTGGCGCCGTTTATCCTGCGGCGCACGAAAAACGAGGTGGCGCAAGAGCTGCCGCCCAAGGTCGAGATGGACCTGCTCTGCCCGATGACCGATGTGCAACGGACGGAGTATGCGCGCATCTGCGGCGAGGGCGTGCAGCGGTTGGGCGATGATGTGAGCGCGGCCATGCGCGAAAAAAGTTTCGGGTTCCTCGCCCTGCTCACGCGGCTGCGGCAGGTTTGCTGCGACCCGGATTTGCTGCCGTGGCTGAAAGCTCCGCTGAGCGACAGCGGCAAGCTCAACCTGCTCGTGGAAAAACTGGCCGAAATCGTGGGCAGCGGGCACAAGGTCGTGATCTTTTCTCAGTTCGTGATGCTGCTGGACCGCGTGCGCGAAGCCCTGGCGACGCAGTTCCCCGACCTGCCGCGCTTCGAGCTGACCGGCATGACACTGGACCGGCAAAAACCCGTGCAGGCGTTCCAAGGCGCGACCGGTGCCGCCATCATGCTGGTGTCGCTCAAGGCCGCCGGCACCGGCATCACGCTGCACGCGGCGGATTATGTCTTTTTGCTCGACCCGTGGTGGAATCCCGCGGTCGAGGCGCAGGCGGTGGATCGCGTGCATCGTATCGGTCAGACCAATACAGTATTTGTTTACCGCATGGTCACGGCGGGCACGATCGAGGAACGCATCCAGGCGCTGAAGGCGGCGAAGAAAGATTTGTTCGACAAGCTCGTGGGCGGACTCGGCGGCGACTTCGACCTGAGCCAGCACTTCAGCTCGCTGCAGAGCTTGATCCAGCTGACGGCGGCCGAGCCGGAGGCCTAAGCTAGGCGCCATTGCTATGTAGCGATTGGTAGGGCGAGGCGTCTCCCTCGACAGACTCGGAACCCTGAGCTTGTCGAACGGGCCCGACGAGCTGCTGTGGCTCATTCTCGTTCTCGTTATCGATCTTTGGCAGGTGAGAACGCGAGAGAACGAGAACGAGTAAGAGAAGGAGAACGATATGGCCCGCGCTAGCTGAGCCAGCGTAAAGCAGGTGGGCTAAAGGGGGTTACTGCTACGTTTTGGTGTCACGCGTTGCTGCATCTTTTCAAGACTGTAACGCAATCGCCATCATTTCGTAACAATTGTGAGGGATAAAGACCCTAGGCCAAGTCCAGCCATCGTGGAGGGCTTTGCCAATCCGAACCAACCAATCCCAACTCCTATGTTAAACCGTCGTACTACAAAATGGCTCGCGCTGCTCGGTGGCGTGATGCTGACCGCAAGCGTGGCGCTGGCGCAGGACAATAAAGCGTTACTTGATGCCCTCGTGAGAAAAGGCATCCTCACCGATGACGAGGCCAAGCAAATCGCCAGCGAAGTATCGCAGGGCCAAACGGCAACGCCCGTCGTGACCGGCGCGAGCAAGTACCTGCAGAAGCTCACTTTCAGCGGCCGGATCCAAACGCAGTTTGCCGACATCAGCACCACCGTCAATAATGCCCCGCCCGGTACCCATCCGCCGGCGACGGAACATTTTATCCTGCGCCGTGTGTACCTCGGCGCCACGGCTGACCTTGGCGACGGTTTCTCGGGTGTTATTAATTATGATTTCGCCAACCTGTCCTTTGACAAGGCTTATATCGAGTGGAAGCAAAGCGAGGCGCTCGTGGTCGACGGCGGCTTGCGAAAAGTTCCGCTTGGCTATGAAGAAACCACCTCGAGCGGCGAGCTCAAATGCATCGAGCGTTCGCCCGCCACGCGTTATTTTGTTGAAAGCAACAACGGTCGCCGTCTCGGCGCGGGCAGCTATCACATCGGCCTTTATGTTGGCGGCAAAGAAGATTCTGGCATTTTCTACAACGTCGCGATTACCAATCCGGAACGCGACGAATTCAGCACGGGCAATACGGCGGTCAATTCCACGCCGGGCGTGAACAACGCAGGCGGCAGCACCAACAACAACTTGGCCTATTGGGGCAACCTGGGCTTAGCTGGCAAATGCACCGCCTGCAGTTTCAAAGGCGGCATTGAAGCTGCGTATCTGCCCGATCAGGGTGGCACGGTGCTCGGTACCGGCCAGAACCTGACGATTTACGGAGCTTTTGCCGATATTACGGCCGGTGATTTCAATCTCGCGGGTGAATATCTCGGGGCCAAAGATCCGCTGGGCGCCTCGCCGATCCATAGCGCCAAACCACAGGGCTACTGGGTTCAGCCGTCTTTCATGTTTACCAAGGCATTTGAAGGCGTCGTACGCTACAGCGCTGTCGATTCCGACGGCCGCGGCATCAATCTGTCCGATGGCATCAAATACGCCCCCGGCGGCGGCACGATGAACAAAATGCAAGAATTATACCTCGGCGGCAACTGGTACATCAAAGGCAACGATGTGAAGCTGCAGGCCGGCTACATTCTCGGCCAATCCGTTGACACCGTGGCTGGCGGTACCGCCAAGGCCAAGACCACTGGGTTCCGTTCCCAGATGCAGCTATGTTTCTAACTTAATATAAATCAAAACTACCGCCGACGCCCACAAGCGTCGGCGGTTTGGTTTTCAAACTAAACCTTAACCAATTGTTCCAACCATGTTACACCTGAAAAAATTTCTCTCCCTCGCGCTGACCGGCCTGATTGCCGTCGCCAGCGTTTCTGCCCAGACGCTGATCAATGGCGCCGGCGCTACTTTTCCGCAGCCCATCTACACCAAATGGTTTTCCGAGTACGCCAAGGTCGATCCCACGGTCACGTTTAATTACCAGGGCATCGGTTCAGGCGGCGGCCAGAAACAAATCCTGGCCGAGACGGTTGACTTCGGTGCTTCCGACGGCCCGATGTCGGATGCAAACCTCGCCAAGGCGCCCCGCGCCCTCTGGCACATTCCGACCGTGGCTGGCGCGGTGGTCATCAGCTACAACATTCCCGACAGCCCGAAGATTAAATTGGATGGGCAAACGCTGGCTAACATCTACCTTGGTAAAATCACCAATTGGCGCGATCCGGCCATCGCGGGCCAGAATCCTGGCGTGAGCCTGCCTGATATCGGCATTGTCGTCGTGCATCGCTCCGACGGCAGCGGCACGAGTTACATTTTTACGGATTACCTCTCCAACGTGAGCCCGGATTGGAAGTCGCAGGTGGGCAAGGGCACCGCCGTCCACTGGCCGGCGGGCTTGGGTGGCAAGGGCAATGCCGGCGTGGCCGGTCAAATCAAGGAATCGCCCGGCTCCATTGGTTACGTCGAACTCGCCTATGCGAAACAAAACAACCTGCCGTATGCCGACCTGAAGAATTCATCGGGCAATTACATCACCCCGACGATTGAGTCGGTGGTGGCAGCCCTGGCCACGGCCACGATCCCGGACGATTTTCGTTTCTCGATGGTCAACGCTCCCGGTGCCGATGCCTACCCGATTGCCGGCACGACTTGGCTGCTCGTTTACGAACAGCAAAAAGACCCGGTTAAGGGCCAGAAACTGGTCGAGTTCCTCAAGTGGGCCTACAGCGATGGCGAAAAAATGGCCGCTGCGCTCGACTATGCGCCGTTGCCCGACAACGTGAAAGAACGCGTCCTCCAACGTGTCAGTGAAATCAAATATTAACTTTGGGTTGAAGTTTCTTCTGAACTAATCCGAACGGAGGGTGTGACGACGCACCCTCCGTTTTTCCGTCATGAGTGAGTCCACCGTCCTGCCTGAAACCACGCCGTTGACCACCGCCACCTCGCGCTGGCCGGATCGTTCATTTCGCTGGCTGGCGATTGGTGCAGCCGCCATGATCATCCTGTTGATCGGCCTCGTCGGCTGGCAGCTCAGCCGCGGCGCCCACCTGGCCATCGCTGCGTTTGGCCCCGGTTTCCTGACGAGTTCAAATTGGGATCCGGTGACGGATGAATACGGTGCATGGCCCTTCATCTACGGCACGCTGGTGTCATCGCTCCTTGCGATTGTGATCGCGGTTCCTTTGGGGGTGGCCACCGCGCTTTTTCTCACGGAAATGGCGCCGCTTAAAATGCGCCAGCCCGTCGTTACGCTGATCGAAATGCTCGCCGCCGTGCCCAGCGTGATTTTTGGCCTGTGGGGCATCTTCATGCTGGTTCCGTGGCTGCGCGATCATCTATTCCAGTGGATTGCCCATTCCTGGCTTGGTTACCTGCCATTTTTTAAAGGACCGATCTACGGCGTCAGTATGCTCGCGGGAGGCATTGTCGTGGCGATTATGATCCTGCCGATTGTCACCTCAGTTTCCCGTGAAATCCTCCGCTCGGTGCCCAATCTGCAGCGCGAGGCGGCGTATGCCCTTGGAGCCACGCATTGGGAGGTCATCCGCATCGCGGTGCTCAGCTATGCCGGCCGCGGAATTTTTGGCGCGGCGATACTTGGCTTGGGCCGGGCCTTGGGCGAGACCATGGCGGTGACGATGGTCATCGGCAACCGCCCCGAAGTCAGTGCCTCGCTGTTTGCGCCGGGCTACACGCTGGCGAGTGTCATTGCCAACGAATTTACCGAGGCAAATTCCGATCTTTATATCAGTTCGCTGTTCGAGCTCGGCCTCGTCCTGCTGGTGGTCACGGTTTTGGTCAATGCGGCGGCCCAGCTCATGCTGCGCACGCTGACCGGCCAGGGCATGGGAAAAATCAAATAACCGGCGGCTGAAACAATCATGACTGCTGCAACCGACACGTTCGAACCCAGCCGCGCCCACCAGATCTGGCGCAAATGGAAGAGCCGCGGCATGAGCGTGTTCCTGGGGGTGTGTGCCGTGGCCGTGATTTCGCCGTTGTTTTTGGTGCTGTATTTCCTGGTCAGCAAAGGAGCGTCTGCTTTGGACTGGAATTTTTTCACCCAACTGCCAAAGCCAACGGGTGAAGTCGGCGGCGGCATGGCCAATGCCATCGTCGGTACTCTCATGTTGCTCGGCATGGCTGCCGTTGTCGGTGTGCCGATCGGTGTGATGGGCGGGGTGTATCTCGCCGAATACGGGTCCGATCGCGCCAACTATTGGATTCGTTTCGCGGCCGATGTGCTCAACGGCATCCCTTCGATCGTCTGGGGCGTCGTGGTGTGGGCATTGCTGGTCGTGCCGTTCAAGACATTTTCCGCCTATGCTGGCGGCGCGGCGCTGGGATTCATGATGATCCCGCTCATCATGCGCACCACCGAGGAGGTGCTCGTCCTGGTCCCGCAAAGCTACCGCGAGGCCGGCTTGGCGCTTGGCATTGCGCGATGGAAAATCATCACCGTCATTGTCATCAAGACCGCCCTCAAGGGCATCGTCACGGGCATTCTCATTGCGACCGCCCGCATCGCGGGCGAGACGGCCCCGCTGCTTTTCACCGCGCTCGGCAATAACTTCTGGAATCACAATCTTTCCGAGCCCATTGCCGCGTTGCCATTGCAGATCTACAACTATGCCATTTCACCTTACGACGACTGGCACCGCCAGGCGTGGGCCGGTGCGCTTGTCTTGATGGCGATGATCCTCACTCTAAACATCATTGTTAGGGTAATTTCCCGTGGTCACAACAAATCCAACTGAACGCTCTTCTCCCATGGCCGACGTCGTCCCTGCCAAAATCATTGTTCCGCAAGCCACGACGGTAGGTGGCGAGCCGACGAATTCCCGGGCCATGGCGGAGGAAACCATCGCCTTCGATGTGAAGAATTTTTCCATGTGGTATGGTGCGCGGCAGGCCTTGTACGACATCACCATTCGCATCCCGGCGAAAAAAGTCACGGCCATCATCGGCCCGAGCGGCTGCGGCAAATCGACTTTCATTCGCGCGCTCAACCGCATGCACGAACTTACGCCCGGGACGCGCATCGCGGGCGACCTGCGACTGTTCGGGGAAAATCTTTATGGCTCGAACGTCGAGCCCACCGTTGTGCGCCGGCGGGTCGGCATGGTGTTCCAGAAGTCGAATCCGTTTCCCACCATGTCCATCGCGGAAAATGTCCTCGTTGGCCTGCGCCTGAACGGGCTGACCCAAAAGAGTTTCCTGCGCCAGCGCCTGGAGGAATCGCTGCGCATGGCGGCCTTGTGGGACGAGGTGAAGGACACGCTCGGCCGCCCCGGCATCAGCCTTTCCGGCGGCCAGCAGCAGCGCCTCTGCATTGCGCGCGCGCTCGCCGTGAAACCGGAAATCCTCCTCATGGACGAGCCCTGCTCCGCGCTCGATCCCATTGCCACCGCCAAGGTCGAGGAGCTCATTCATGATTTGCGTGCGAACTACACGGTCGTCATTGTCACCCACAATATGCAGCAGGCCGCGCGTTGCTCGGACAAAACCGCGTTTTTCTACATGGGGAAATTGATTGAATACGACGAGACCCGCGCGATCTTTATGAACCCCGCCAACCCGCAGACCGAGGCCTACGTCTCGGGCCGCTTCGGCTAAACCATTTTCGCCCCGAACCCGCTTTTTACATGCAACGTTTCTACGACGCCGAACTCGAATCCCTCCGCAGCCAGTTGCTTCGCATGGGCGAGACCGCCATCCGCCAGGTGCGCGATGCCATCAAGGCCCTCGTGGAGGGCAACCCTTCGCAGGCCGACCAGGTGATCGCGGCGGATGACGAGATCGACCGCCTCGAAGTCGAGATCGACAACGAAGCCATCCGTTACATGAACCTGCGGGCGCCGGTTGCGACCCAGCTTCGCATGGTGATCGTCGGCATGAAAGCTTCCCACGACCTTGAGCGCGTGGGTGACGAGGCTTCCAACATCGCCAAGCGGGCGATCCGCCTCAGCGCCGAACCGCCGCTCAAGCCGTATATCGACATTCCGCGCATGGCCAATATCGCGACCGAGATGCTCCGCGGTGCGCTCGACTGTTTCCTTACGGGCGACGCGGACAATGCCCTCGCCATCTGCAAGCGCGACGCCGAAGTCGATGAAATCAACCGCCAGCTTTACCGCGAGCTCACCAGTTTCATGATCGAGAATCCCGGCACCATCAGCCGCGCCCTCGAAATCATGTTCATCTCAAAATCCATCGAGCGCATTGCCGACCACGCGACCAACATCGCCGAGGAAGTCGTCTATCTCGTCCACGCCAAAGATATTCGCCATACCGACGAAGTGAAGAAAACCGGCATGGCCCAGTAAGCCCGATCCTAATCGTTCCCGTTCTCCCGGGCTTCTCGAATCGATTTATTGTGGCGATGCCATATTCGCTTGGTCCTGTTTCAGCAGGTCTTCCGGCTGGTAGGCCGAGTTTGGCAGGGGCGGAGGGTTGGGGACACCCGTGGTCGCGGTGGGCGCCGCCGGGTTTTTCCCGGCCGCCGGCCGATGCATGGCTATTTGCTCGGTCTGGCTCCACTGGGAGGTGTCCCAGCCTCCGCCGAGGTTATTGATCAGGTTGAGGCTTGCCGTGATCCGGCGAAGCTGGATCTGCAATTCAGTTTCGCGGTTGGTTAAAAAGGTGTTTTGCGCGGTGATGACGTTGATATAACTATCCAAGCCGAGTTTGTACCGTGCGGTGCTCAATGCGACCTCGCGTTGAGCTGCCACCACGGCTTGGTGCTGCTGTTCTTCTTCGGTCGCGAGAAGGCGAAGGCTGGTGAGGTTGTCTTCCACCGATTGGAACGCGGTCAGCACGGCTTGCCGGTAATTGGCCACCGCTTCGTCGTACGCGGCCCACGCTTGCGCCGTGGCGGCCCGGCGCGCTCCGCCTTCGAACAATGTTTCCACCATGCTGGGACCCACGGACCAGAAACGATTCGGCCAGTTGAAAAGCTGGGCCAAGCCGTTGTTTGACTGATAACCGATGACTGCGTCCAGGCTCAGGCTGGGAAAATAAGCCGTGCGGGCAATGCCGACTCCGGCGTTGGCGGCGGCGACCTGCCGTTCGGCTGACGCGATGTCTGGCCGGCGCTCGAGCAGGTCGGTGGGCAGGCTGACCGGAACCACTGGCAGCGCCGGATCGAAGGGCAGAACCGCCAGGGAAAAATGCGATGGGGTAACGCCGATCAGGACGGCAATCGCATGTTCTAATTGTCCGCGGATGACGCCGAGATCGGTGGCCTGCGCTTGCGCGCTGTCGAGCTGGGTGTCGGCCTCAGCCACATCCTCGTCCGAGGCCAGGCCGTTGCGATAGAGGGCATCGACGAGATGCAGGCTGGCTTGAAAGTCGGCCAGGGTGGAGTCGAGGATCCGCCGCTGTTCATCCACGGCCCGGAGCTGAAAATAATCCTGGGCCAGCAGGCAATGCGTGCTGAGCAGCGCGGTCGCTACGTCGGCAGCGCTGGCTTGGGCGGAAAAAGCGCTTTGGGCGGCCATATTGCGGATCCGGCCCCAGAGATCCACTTGGTAAGAGGCGTCAAGCGGCAGCGAGTAAAGCGTCTGGGTTTTCCCCGAGTTTCCGCCGGAAGAACCTCCGGAGCTGGTGGTCGATCCGGAGGCGGAGGTATTGTTGCTCGAACCGGAGGAGCTGCTGGAACGGGAGCGGGTGACGGCGGGTGCAAGGTTTACGGTCGGAAAATATGCGGCGCGGGCTTCGGCCACCAAGGCATGCGCGGCGCGATAGTTGGCCTCGGCCGCGGCGACGGTCTGGTTCGAGATCGCCACGCGTTCCTCGAGCGCGTTGAGCTGGGGATCCTGATACAGTTCCCACCAGTTGCCGCGCAGCGTGGCATCCTTCGGCTCCGCGATTTTCCAGCCCACCGTTTTGTCTGCGCCGCCGGGCGCGGCCTCCTTGAATTGGCCCGGGACGTCAGACTCCGGCCGTCTATAGTGGGGAGCGAGATTGCATCCGGCCACCGCCAGCAGGGCGGCGCCAGCCATGAGAGTAGGAATAGTCTTCATTAAATTCATGTGCTTGCGGGAGCCGAAGCCTCGGTCGACGTGCCGGGGCGCGAAGCGAAACCAAACCGGGCAATCCAGGTGTTCAGCCGGTCCATGTAGAGATAGATCACCGGCGTGGTGTAGAGGGTGAGTGCCTGGCTGACGATCAATCCGCCGACGATGGTAATGCCGAGGGGACGCCGCAATTCGGAGCCCATGCCGGTGCCGATCGCGAGGGGAAGTCCGCCGAGCAGCGCCGCCATGGTCGTCATCATAATCGGACGGAAGCGCAGGAGACACGCCTGGAAAACCGCGTCCCGCGGGCTCTTATGCTCGTTCCGCTCCACCGCGATGGCGAAGTCGATCATCATAATGGCGTTCTTTTTCACGATGCCGATCAAGAGGAGGATGCCGACCAGCGCGATGACCGTGAGCGAGGTATGGGTGACCAGCAGGGCCAGCAGCGCCCCCACGCCGGCCGAAGGCAGCGTCGAAAGAATCGTGATCGGATGAATGTAGCTCTCGTAGAGAATGCCGAGAACGATATAAACGGCGGCGATGGCGGCCGCGATCAACAGCGGTTCATTCGCCAGCGATGCGTTGAACACCTCGGCCGTCCCGCCAAATGAGCCCGTGATGGTGGTCGGCATGCCGGCTTTGCTTTCCGCGGCGTTGATCGCGGTGACGGCGTCGCCCAGCGCCACTCCCGGCGCGAGGTTGAAGGAAATCGTCACCGACGGGAAAACTCCCGAATGGTTGACCGACAACGGCGCGGTCGTGGACTGAAAATGACTGAAAGCCGCGAGGGGAATCATCCCGCCGTGGGCAGACGAAACGTAGACGTTGGCCAGCGCGCCCGGATTTTGCCAGAACTCCGGCGCCACCTCCATCACGACAAAATATTGGTTGATGGGGGTGTAAGTCGTGGCGATCTCGCGCTCGCCGAACCCATCGTAAAGAATGTGGTCGATGGTTGCGGGAGTGACGCCGAGCCGCGAGGCCGTGGCCCGGTCGATCACCAGGTTGGCGGCCAGCCCGTTGTTCTGGGCATCGCTGATGACATCGGTCAATTGGTGCAGATGCCGCATCGTCTGGAGCAGGATGGGGCCCCACTTGTCCAGGTCGGCCAAATTATCGGTCTGGATCGTGTACTGGTATTGGGCGGCGCTTGATCGGCCGCCGGTTCTCACGTCCTGTTGTGCCTGCAGAATGAGGGTTGCCCCGGCGACAGTGGCGAGCTTGGGGCGCAATCGGTTGATGATTTGCTGGGCGGTGACCTTTCGCTGCCCGATCGGCTTGAGGGAGATGAAGCCGCGTCCGGTGTTGGTGGTAGTCCCGCCACCGCCGCCGGTAAAGGCGATCACCGTGTCGACGCCAGGATCCGCCTGGACGATTTTCACCAGCTGCTTCATTTTCTTCGCCATCGACTGGAAGGAAATGTCCTGGTCCGCGATGATGCTGCCTTGCAGGCGGCCCACGTCTTGTTGCGGGAAAAAATCCTTTGGCACGATGATGTAGAGGTAAACGTTCAAGCCAAGGGTCGCGATGGCGATGAGGAGAACGAGAATGGAATGGTCGAGAACCCAGCTCAGGCTGCTTTTGTATTTTCCGAGAATCCAATTAAAAGCCTTCTCGCTTTGGAGATAGAGCTTCCCGTGTTTCTTTTCTGCTCCCAGCATCCGTGAGCACATCATCGGGGTGGCGGTGAGCGAAATCACGAGGGAAATAAGAATCGTCGTCGAAAGAGCCACGGCAAATTCGCGAAAGAGACGCCCGATGAGTCCACCCATCAGCAGGATGGGCGTGAACACGGCGATCAAGGAGAGGCTCATGGAAAGAACGGTGAAGCCGATTTCCGCCGATCCTTTGAAAGCCGCTTCCATTGCTCCCAAACCCTGTTCGCGATGCCGGGTGATGTTTTCGAGCACGACAATGGCGTCGTCCACCACGAACCCGGTGGAAATGGTCAGCGCCATGAGGGAGAGGTTGTCGACACTGTAGCCGAACAAGTACATGGCCCCGAGCGTCCCGATGATTGAAACCGGCACGGCGACAACAGGAATCAAGGTCGCCCGGATTTCACGGAGGAAGGCAAAGACGACAAGCACGACGAGCAGGATGGAGATCAAGAGGGTTGCCTCCACGTTTTTGACCGAGGCGCGGATGGTCACGGTCTGATCCAGGGCGACGGTGAGATCGATGGCCGGGTTGATCGCCGCGTGCAGCAGTGGCAGGGACGCTTTGATTGCGTCCACGGTGGAAATGATATTCGCGCCCGGCTGACGAAAGATGATGATCAGGGCGGCCGGCTTTCCATTGGCCAGGCCCATTGATCGCACGGTCTGGACCGAATCGGTGACCGTGGCTACGTCAGACAGCCTGACGGCCGCGCCTTGGTGGTAACTGACGATCACGGGCCGATAGTCGGACGCCTTCATCAACTGGTCGTTGGCGCTGATCAACCACTGGCGGGTCGGGCCGGTAAATCCGCCCTTGGCCTCGTTGGCCGTTTGTGCGGCGACCGCGGACCGGACGTCCTCCAGTTGCAGTCCATAACTATTGAGCTGAGTTGGATTGACGTCGATCCGCACGGCGGGGGAGGAGCTTCCGCCCACTATGACCTGCCCGACTCCAGAAATCTGCGATAGCTTCTGCGCCAGGATCGTCGAGGCGGCATCGTAGAGCCCAGATGGTGAAACTGAGGCCGACGTCAGGGCTAAGATCAAAATCGGGCTGTCAGCCGGGTTCGATTTTCGGTAAGTCGGATTGTTCGGCAGGTTCGAGGGCAGGTTGCTGCGCGCGGCATTGATCGCAGATTCGACGTCCCGCGCCGCGGCGTCGATGCTGCGGTTGAGATCAAATTGCAGGGTGACGTTGGTCTGGCCCAGCGTGCTGGTGGCGGTCATTTCCGAGACGCCCGCGATGCGGCCGAACTCCCGTTCGAGCGGCGTGGCGACAGACGAGGCCATGATCTCGGGACTGGCGCCCGGCAAAGAGGCCGAGACATTGATGGTTGGGTAGTCGACCTGGGGCAGGGGCGAGACCGGGAGAAACGGAAAGGCGACAACGCCGGCCAAAGCGATGGCAGCGGTGAACAGCGTGGTCGCAATCGGCCTCTTGATAAATGGAGACGAAAGGTTCACGTCAGGTTTCCGGAGATAGTTTTGCGACCGCTTCGGCGGGAGCGGACTTGCGCCGGCGCATGGCGGCGAGTTTGATCGCCGCCTCATCAAAGAAGAGGTAGATCACCGGCGTCGTGTACAGGGTGAGAAGCTGGCTAAAAATCAGGCCACCGACGATGGTGATGCCGAGCGGGCGGCGCAGCTCCGAGCCGACGCCTTGGCCGAGGGCCAGCGGCACGGCTCCGAGCATGGCCGCCATCGTGGTCATCAGGATTGGGCGGAAGCGAAGCAGGCAGGCTTGGTGGATGGCTTCCAGCGGCTTCTTGTTTTCATTGCGTTCGGCCGCGAGCGCAAAGTCGATCATCATGATCGCGTTTTTCTGCACAATGCCGATCAGCAAAACGATGCCGATGATGGCGACCACGGTCAGTTGGGAGCCACAAATCAGGAGGGCCAGGATAGCTCCGACTCCGGCCGAGGGCAGCGTCGAAAGGATGGTGATCGGGTGGATGTAGCTTTCGTAAAGCATCCCGAGCACGAGATAGACCGTCACCAGTGCGCTCAGGATCAGGATGGGCTCGTTTGTCAGCGAACTGACAAAAGCCTGGACCGTGCCCTGGAAGGAGCCCTGCATCGCCGGCGGTTTCGGCAGGTCTTTTTCCACTTGCTGGATCGCCTTGACCGCGGCGCCCAGCGAAGCGTTGGGATTTAGGTTAAAAGAAATGGTCGTGGCGGGAAACTGCCCCATGTGGCTGATGAGGATGGGCGCCGTGATTTCAGTCGTCCGGGTGATCGCGCTCAGGGGGATGGGCGACCCATTGGAAGATTGCAGGTAGATGTCGTGAAGGTTGTCCGGATTGGCCTGGAACTCCGGCGCCACCTCCAGGATCACGTGGTACTGATTCAGCTGGGTAAAGACCGTCGACACCTGCCGCTGTCCAAAACTGTCGTAGAGACTGTCGTCGATAATCTGGGGCGTGAGGCCCAGGCGCGAGGAAGTCTGCCGGTCGAACGACAGGGCCGCTTGCCGGCCCTGGGTTTGCAGGTCGCTGGCCACATCCTCCAATTCGGGAAGGGTTTTCAGCCGGTCGACGAATTTCCCCGCGTACTGCGAAAGTTCATCGGCGTTGGGATCCTGCAAGCTGTATTGATATTCGGTCCGGCTGACAATGTCTTCCACCGAGATGTCCTGCACCGGCTGCATGTAAAGGCTGATGCCCTCGACCTGCTTGAGGGACGATTGCAGCCGCCGGATGATGTCTGAGGCGGATCCATTCCGCTGATTGAGCGGCTTGAGATTAATCTGGATCCGGCCGCTGTTCAGGGTCGTGTTCGTGCCGTCGACTCCGATGAAGGAGGACAAGCTCTCTACGGCGGGATCCTGGAGGATCGTCGCCGCCAGTTGCTGCTGCAGGCGCGCCATTTCCGGGAATGAAACGCTCTGGTCCGCTTCGGAAACACCCTGGATTTCCCCGGTATCCTGCACGGGAAAAAATCCCTTGGGCACGACCACGTAAAGGAGAATGGTGACAACCAGGGTCGCCACAGCGACGATCAAGGTGAGGTTGCGGTGTTCCAGCACCCAGTCGAGCGTCCGGCCGTAAAAGGCAATCGTGCGTTCGAACATCCGCTCCGAGACCTTGTAGAAGCGGCCTTGTTGCGAGTCCGGCGTATGCTTCAGGAGCCTCGCGCAAAGCATCGGGGTGAGCGTGAGGGAGACTGCGGCGGAGATCAGGATCGTGACACTGAGCGTGATGGCGAATTCCCGGAAAAGGCGGCCGGTGATGTCGCCCATGAAGAGCAGGGGAATCATCACGGCGATGAGGGAGACGGTCAGCGACATGATGGTGAAGCCGATCTGCTCGGCTCCCTTGAGCGCGGCCGCCAGCGGCGCCTCGCCCTCCTCGACGTAACGGGTGATGTTTTCGATCATGACGATTGCGTCGTCGACGACGAAGCCGGTCGAGATCGTCAGGGCCATCAGGGTCAGGTTGTTCAGGCTGAAGCCGAGCGCGTACATCGCGCCAAAGGTTCCGACCAACGACAGCGGCACGGCGATGCTCGGGATGATCGTGGCGGCAAACGTGCGCAGGAAAACAAAGATGACGGCCACCACCAGCGCGATGCAGAGCATCAGCTCAAACTCGACGTCTGCGACCGAAGCCCGGACGGTGGTGGTGCGGTCGGTCAGGACTTGGATCTTGATCGCTGGCGGGATGGTGGCCCGCAGTTTGGGCAGGAGCGCCTTGATCCGGTCCACGACCTGGATGATATTGGCGCCAGGCTGCCGCTGGATATTCACGATCACCGCGGGCACACGATTCATCCAGGCGGATTCCTGGGCGTTTTCGACCCCGTCCACCACGTTGGCGACGTCTTTGAGCATGACCGGGCTGCCGTTCTTATAGGCCAGAACCAACTTTCGGTAATCCTCACTGGCGGTGATTTGGTCGTTGGCCCCGATTTGGTAGTTTTGGTGCGGCCCGTCGAAGCTGCCCTTGGCCGAATCGAGGCTCGCGCTCGTCAACATGGCCCGGACGTCTTCCAGGTTGAGTCCATAAGAGGCGAGTTGCGTCGGGTTGACCTGCACGCGGACGGCAGGTTTTTGTCCGCCGCTGATCGTCACGGCGCCGACTCCGGGCAACTGGGAAATTTTTTCCGCCAGGCGCGTGTCGGTATAGTCTTCGACTTTTGACAGTGGAATTGAATCTGAAGTGAGGGCCAGGGTCAGGATCGGGGCATCGGCCGGGTTGACCTTGTTATAAACGGGCGGCATCGGCAGTTGCGGTGGCAGGAAACTTTGCGCGGCATTGATCGCTTCCTGCACGTCCTGTTCGGCGACGTCGATATTGAGGCTGAGGGCGAATTGCAGCGTGATGACGGAGACGCCTTCGGAGCTGGTGGACAGCATCTGGTTCAACCCGGGTACTTGGCCGAGTTGCCGTTCGAGGGGCGCGGTGACCGCCGAGGCGACGACATCCGGGTTCGCGCCGGGATAGAAGGTTATGACCTGCATGGTGGGATAATCCACCTCGGGCAGGGCAGAGATCGGCAGTTGCCGAAAGGCGACGATGCCGATCAGCAGGATCGCGGCCATCAGCAGTGACGTTGCGATCGGCCGCAGGATAAACGGGCGCGATGGATTCATTCGGTCTTGGCCACGGGGGCTGATTTTGCCTGCGCTTGCCGAATGGCGACCTTGACGCCGCTCTGCAGCTTGTCGAAGCCGTCCGTCACCACCTTGTCGCCTGGGTTGATACCGGTGATGGCTGAAACTTCGCCCTCGGCGGCGATAATTTTCACATCGGAGGATTTGACCGTGCTATCAGCCTGCACGACGTAGACGAAGGCGGCGTCGAGGTTGTGCTGGATCGCCGCGGTCGGCACCAAGTCCACCTTGTGCAGGGTCTTGACGAACAGCCGGGCGTTGACGAATTGGTTGGGAAAAAGCTCGTTGTTCAGGTTGGGAAACGTGGCCCGCGCTCGGACAGTGCCGGTGGTCGGGTTGATCTGGTTGTCGAGCGTGATCAGGGTGCCTTGGGCCAGCGTGTGCAGCTGCTCCCGGTCCAGTGCGTCCACCCGCAAAGTATTCCCGGCGGCGATTTGTGCGGCCACCTGGCCCAAATCATCCTCGGCCAGGGTAAAAATAACGGTGATGGGCTGAAGCTGCGTAATCGTTGCCAGCGCTGTCGTGCTATTGGCCACCACAATGTTGCCGGGATCGACATCGCGCAATCCGACCCGGCCATCAATGGGAGAAACAATCCGGGTGTAATCGACATTGATTTGGGCCGCCGCCAGGTTGCCTTCGTCCAGTTTGACCACGCCCTCATCCTGCTCCACCAAGGCCTGCTGGGTCGCCAACTGCTGTTCCGGGATGGCCTTCTGCTCATAGGCATCCTGATAGCGGGTTAGGTCGAGATTGGCGTTTTTCAGGAGCGCTTGGTCTCGCGCCAACTGACCCTGCGCCTGAAGCAGGAGTGCATCGTAGGGACGAGGATCGATCACCGCCAGCAGATCGTCCTTCTTCACCATCTGGCCCTCTTGGTAGTCGACCTCCGTCAGCTCGCCGGACACCCGGCTGGTGACGGTGACGGTCGAAACGGGCGTGACGGTGCCGATGGCATCGAGGTAAATGTCAATTTTCCCCCGTTTCACCACATCGGCCGAAACCGGAATGCCAGGCGGAACAGCCGTTGCGACCTTGGGCTTCCACAGCAGGTGAAAGATCAACCAGCCAACAAGGAGGATACAGACCGCAATCACCGCGTTGCGAATCGGGTGTTTTTTCCGGAGGGCGGCGGGCGCAGGGGAAACAATGGATGGAGTTTTCTCTTTCGAATCATTCATAAATTATGCTTTGGCTGCGGTTCTCGATGTGGTTGGCCGTATAAAAGGGATCAGCCTGCCAATAACATGACGCATATTCTGGCAGAAAGGCCCAAAAGATTGGTTTTTAGTAAAAAAACCCACGCGTAAGCCATGGCAATTGAGACCGGTAATTTAGCCGAAAAGTTGGACCGAAAGGCTCTGAATCGCAAAAAATCACGCCTAACGTAGCCACGCTCATCGATGATGGGTCGTCAGCCTGGTGCCTCCTAAATGGTTGGTCGGGCTTTACGCTTGATGCTCGTCCGCCTTAGCTTCGATCCCCCGCGATTCTTTTGCCCAAAGATTGGGCACCAATCCCCGAAAAGTTTCCATGAACTCTTCTTTAAAGTTTGTCTTGCTGGCCTTTGGCTTGGCCGCCC
>Ga0210395_10001445_pt1 | contig 18402 bp, 18 predicted proteins | sample IncBWH4OmetaG_FD_150861 | JGI IMG/M metagenome (GOLD analysis project Ga0210395, IMG submission 150861) | Forest soil microbial communities from Barre Woods Harvard Forest LTER site, Petersham, Massachusetts, United States - Inc-BW-H-4-O ...
CGGGCCGCAACCCACAGTTCCACGGCCGCCGTGAACATCGGGCCCTGATGCGCCTCCCACAAGAAGTCCAGGATCGTCGCCACCGGGTCGGGACTAGCTTGAACGCGACCGAGTTCGCGGACCGCGGCTTGCGCGCGTTGTTGTGCGAGATGCTCGATCGCCGCGACCACCAGATCTTCCTTTGACCGGAAGTGGTGGATCTGTGCGCCCCGGGTGACACCGGCCAGCTCAGCGACCCGCGGCGTGGTGGTGCCGGCGTAACCGTAGGACACCAGACACTCGACGGTGGCGTCCAGCAACCGCGTACGCATGGCGGCGCTGCGCTCTGCTTGCGTCCGCCGTACACGCTGCCCGTTGACTTCCGCCGCCATGACGACCGCCGCTCTCCTTTCCGTGCTTATCGCCGCGAAGGGTAACTTACATTCTGTTCTGAAGGTTATATTAGCGGAAATTTCCAGGTCGACGTGCCTTACAGCGTGGCCGGCCGGATGACGACGACCGACTTCGTCCGCGGGCCGTCGTCGCGCAGCAGCGCGATAACCCGGCCGTCGGCGTCCTGCGCGGCGTAGACGCCGTCGATGCCGGCCGGCCCCAGCGCGCGGCCATTGGCGGCCGCGTCGGCCTCCTCGGCGTTGAGGCCGCGGCGCGGAAACATCTGCAAGCACGCCTCATCGAGGGTGAGGCTCAGCTGAGGCCGCTCGGCCAGCTCGTCGAGTGAGCGTGCCTGGTCCAGACCGAACCGGTCGACCCGGGTGCGCCGCAGCGCGGTCAGGTGACCGCCGACCGTCAGCGCGTCGCCGAGATCGCGGGCCAGGGCGCGGATGTAGGTCCCGGAGGAACAGTCCACCTCGACATCGAGATCGATGAACCGTCCGCGGCGAAGGGCCGACATCTCGAACCGATCGATGCGCACCGGCCGGGCGGCCAGTTCCACGGTGTGCCCCTCGCGCGCCAGGCGATAGGCCCGCTGCCCGCCGACCTTGACCGCGCTGACCGTCGACGGCACCTGCATGATGTCACCGCGCAACTCGGCGATCGCCGCGGCGATAGTCGCCTCGGTCAGGTGCTCCGTCGAGACTTCCTGCAGCAGTTCGCCTTCCGCGTCCTCCGTGGACGTGGTTTGGCCCAGGCGGATGGTGGCCGCATACGACTTCGACGCGCCGGTCAGCAACCCCAAAATCTTGGTGGCTCGGTCTACCCCGATCACCAACACGCCGGTGGCCATCGGGTCCAGCGTCCCGGCGTGACCTACTCGCCGGGTGCCGAAGATGCGTCGGCAACGCCCGACCACGTCGTGGCTCGTCATCCCGGCCGGTTTGTCGACAATGACAAGGCCGGCGTTCATAACACGATCGCCGTGAGCACCAATTCCCGTTCGACCGACCACCGTCCGGCCAGTGACTTCAGCGGCGGGCCTGAGAGCGTGGCGCCGTCGATCAAGATCACCGCTTCGAAACTGCCGGCCGAGCCGGAACCGTCGATATCGAATGTGATGTGTGCGTCTTCGAAACCCAGCCAGCGCTTGGTCAGCGGGAACCACGCCTTGTATGTTGCCTCTTTGGCGCAGAACAGGATTCGATCCCAGTGCACACCGGCTGGCAGGACGGACATTTCACCGCGTTCCGCTTCCAGGCTGATGGCATCGAGCACACCGTCCGGCAACACGTCGTGCGGCTCGGCGTCGACTCCCACCGAGCGCACCACCGCACCGCGGCCGACCACCGCACCACGGTAGCCCGCACAGTGGGTAAGGCTGCCGACCACACCGTCGGGCCAGCACGGTTCGCCCTTGTCCCCCTTGAGGATCGGGACCGGCGGAAACCCGAGTTCGCCCAGGGCCAGACGAGCGCAGTACCGGACGGTGATGAATTCGTTGCGCCGCTTGGCCACCGACCGCGCGATCAACGGCTCTTCCTCGGGCATCGGTGCCAGCCCCGGCGGGTCGGAGTACAGCTCAACAGACGCCAGGTTGTCGACGGCCTCCCCCGCGCCGGACAGCACCGGCGACATGAGTTTGCTCAGCGTCATCGCGACTGCCGCTGGCGCAGTCGCTCTCGGAACTGCTGCACCTGGGCCCGCATCTCTTCGGTGATGACGAAATGACCGCCGAAATCGTTGAGATAGCCGGGCGCGTACTGCGGATCGGGTAGCACTTGGCGAAGCCAGCTGAACGGTTTGCGCCGGCGCCACTCTCGCGGATAACCCACCGAGACCTCTTCAAAGCGGACCCCGTCGTACCAGGTGGTGCGCGGAATGTGCAGATGGCCGTAGACCGAACAGATCGCGTTGTAGCGAGTGTGCCAGTCGGCGGTCTCGGTGGTTCCGCACCACAGCGAGAACTCCGGGTAGAACAGCGAATCGCAGGGTTCACGCACCATTGGGAAATGGTTGACCAGCACCGTCGGCGTCATCCAGTCGAGGTCTTCGAGCCGCTTGCGGGTGGCGACCAAGCGATCACGGCACCAGGCGTCGCGAGTGGCATACGGCTCGGGCGAGAGCAGGAACTCGTCAGTGGCCACGACGTTGCGTTCTCGCGCGATCGCCAGCCCCTCGGCTTTGGTGGTCGCGCCGTTCGGCAAGAACGTGTAGTCGTACAGCAGAAACAGCGGCACGATGGTGGCCGGGCCGCCCCGCTCGGTCCACACCGGAAACGGGTGCTCCGGGGTCACGATGCCCATCTCGTCGCACATGTTGACCAGGTAGTCGTAGCGCGCGCGGCCGAAGATCTGGTTGGGGTCCTTGTTGGTGGTCCACAGCTCATGGTTCCCGGGCACCCAAATCACCTTGGCGAACCGTCGCCGCAACACATCCAGCGACCAGCGAATGTCGTCGGTGCGCTCGGCGACGTCGCCGGCGACGATCAACCAGTCGTCCGGCGATGACGGGTACAGCGATTCGGTGACGGGCTTGTTGCCGAGGTGACCGACGTGCAGGTCGGAGATCGCCCACAGCGTCGGCTGCCGCGCGGTCGTCGGCTCCTGCCCGTGTTGTTGCCCAGCCACGGCTCCCAAGCCTAACGATCCCGCCGGTGGAGGCCTCCTCGACGGACTAGAACAGGTTCTCGTTTCCACTGTGACGGCGCAGTTGCGACTTGTACACTCCCCGCAAAGGCGGACCAACGTCCGGCGACGATGCGGGCCGCGCAGCAGCCCGAGGAGGAGCCGGACCACAGACCTGGAGGGGGTGTGATGGTCACCAAGCTGCGTCTACTCGCGGCGCTCGGTGCCCTGTTCACAGCGGTGGTGGTGGTGTCGCAGAGTGCGCCGCCTGCCACCGTCGCCATCCCGAAGGTGCAACTACGGTCCACCGCCGCACCGATGGATCCGCCCACGACGATGAAGAGCCCGATCGTGGCGACCACCGACCCGAGCCCTTTCGACCCCTGCCAGGACATTCCGTTCGACGTCATTTCTCGGCTGGGCCTGTCGTTCACTCCCCCCGCACACGAAGAAGGGCTGCGCTGCCACTACGACGCGGGCAACTATCAGTTGGCCGTCGAGCCGATCATCTGGCGCAATTACGACCAGTCGCTACCGGCCGACGCCATCGAGACGACGGTCAACGGCCACCGCGCGGCCCAGTACTGGAACATCAAGCCCACCTACCACAACAGCTACTGGTACATGTCCTGCATGGTGATCTTCAAGACCAGCTACGGGGTCATCCAGCAGTCGCTGTACTACTCGACGATCTACTCCAGCCCGGAAGTCGACTGCCCATCCACCAACCTGCAGCGGGCAAACGATCTTTCCCCTTACTACAAGTTCTAAGCCCACGTCCTTGGGTGCCATAACCTGATCTCGTGACTTCTTCATCCGCCACATCTGCCCGCCTTACCAGGTCGGCGCTGAGCTCACTGACCACGCGATTCGCCGGCCGTGCCCTCAGCCGGACGCTGCGCCTGCCCGCGCCCACCACCGGCTACACGGTCAGCCGCGTCGCGATCCCGATGCGCGACGGCGTCGAACTGGTGGCCGACCATTACGTGCCCGCCGGCGACACCGAACCGGTCGGCACCTTGCTGGTCCGCGGCCCCTATGGACGCACGTTTCCGTTCTCGCTGCTGTACGGCGCGCTTTATGCCGCTCGCGGTTACCGCGTGCTGCTGCAAAGTGTGCGGGGGACGTTCGGCTCGGGCGGCATCTTCCAGCCCATGGTTAACGAAGCGGCCGACGGCGCCGACACGGTCGCCTGGCTGCGGGAGCAGCCGTGGTTCGCCGGTCGCTTCGCCACCATCGGGATTTCCTATCTGGGGTTCACCCAGTGGGCGCTGCTGGAGGATCCACCGCCTGAGTTGGCTGCGGCCGTCATCACCGCGGGCCCTCATGATTTCAGCGCCGCGGCCTGGGGCACCGGCTCGTTCACGGTCAATGACTTTCTCGGGTGGAGCAATCTGATTGCCCACCAAGAAGATCCCGGACGAATCCGCGCCGGTATCCACCAGCTGCGCGCGCAGAAAAAGGTGATACAGGTCGCCGGTGAGTTGCCGCTGGGTGCGGCCGGCCGGGCGCTGTTGGGCACCGACGCGCCGTGGTGGGAGTCGTGGCTGGACCATCCCGATGACAACGAGCCGTTCTGGAAGCCGATGCGATTCGGCGCCGCGCTCGACCGGGTGCAGGTGCCGGTGCTGCTGATCAGCGGTTGGCAAGACCTGTTCCTTGGGCAGTCGCTCGAGCAGTATCGGCATCTTCGGGACCGCGGTGTCGACGTGGCGTTGACCATCGGGCCGTGGACACACACCCAATTGCTCTTCCAGGGTCTGCGGACCATTGTCGGGGAAACACAGGACTGGCTGGACACCCACCTCGGCGGTCGACCGGCCACCTCGCGACCCAGCAGACTTCGCGTGTTCGTTGCCGGCGAGGGCTGGCGCGAGGCGGCCGATTGGCCGCCGACCACCAGCGATCGCGCGCTGTACCTGCAGCCCGGCGGCGGCCTGGCCGACACGCCGCCGTCGACCGCGGCGGGGTCCTTCGCGTCCTCGCTGAGCTTTCGCTATGACCCGGCCGACCCGACGCCGACCATCGGGGGTCGACTGCTGTCGCCGGACGGCGGTTACCGGGACGACACCGCGTTGGTAGCGCGCAGCGACGTGCTCAGCTTCACCACCGATGTGCTCGACGAGGATGTGTGCGTGCATGGCAACCCGGTCGCCGAATTGGCGCATAGCTCCGACAACCCCCACGTCGACGTGTTCGTCCGGATCAGCGAGGTCGACGCCAGGGGCCGCTCCCGAAATGTCAGCGACGGCTATCGGCGGCTGGCCGAGGCGACCGACTCCGTCAGCGTCGAGCTCGACGCGATCGCCCACCGGTTCCGCGCCGGGTCACGCATCCGCGTGTTGATCGCCGGCGGCAGCCATCCCCGCTACGCCCGTAACCTCGGGACCGGTGAGGCCACGGCGACAGGCAGCCGACTCGAGCCCTCCACCCATGAGCTGCACTTCGGCGCTTCCCGGGTCGTGCTTCCGACCGAGAACGCCTAACCGATGGACATCTTCGACGACTGGCGAAGCGGCGGAACGGAAATCCATTGGCGGTCATCAACCGCGGCGAACGAGGAAGCGGAAGTCGCCGTCTTCACCCGCCGCTGCGGCACACCGGGTGCACCGGCGCTGGTGTGCGTGCACGGCTTCCCGACCGCAAGCATTGACTACTTCGCGCTGACACGCGAGTTGAGCGCGGACTTCGACATTTTTCTGCTGGACTTCCCCGGCTACGGACTCTCGGACAAGCCACCCGCACCTTACGTGTATTCGCTTTACGATGATGCGCGCCTGCTGATCCACGCAATCACGAACGTATGGCAACTCCAGCGATACACCATGGTGACCCATGACCGTGGCACCAGCGTCGGCATGATCGCGCTTTCGATGTTCGCGACGTCGGATCAGCGAAACACGCCTGCCGAAGTCATCTTGACCAATGCCAACATCTATCTCCCGTTGGCCAACCTCACCGCGTTTCAGACCGCGCTTCTCAACCCCGAAACGGCACGGAGCACCGCGGCCGCGACGACGCCGGAAATGCTTGCCGCCGGCATGGGAGCGACGACGTTCATGCCGCGCCGAACGCCCACCGATCCCGAGATCAGGGCGCTGACGAAATGCTTCGCGCACAACGACGGGATCGGGGTGCTACCGGACACGATTCAGTACTTGAATGAGCGCGCCGCCGACGAAAGCAGTTGGCTCACTACACTTTCCGCAAACGATGTCAACACCAGCCTGGTGTGGGGCTTGCATGACAACGTCTCCCCTCTCCGGGTCGCGAACTTCGTCTGGCAGAAATTCCTCAAGGACAAGCCGGGACGAAACCGCTACTGGATACTGCCGACCGCCGATCACTATCTGCAATGCGATGCCGCGGCGCAACTGGCGCATGTGGTGCGACTCACCGCAGCCGCTGAGCCGACTGCGCTATGTACCCTCGGAGACCGGCCGGACGGCGCGGTACTGGTGGACCAGACTGCGTAAACGCGTTGCAGGCCAACCTTATCCGACGGCATCACGAACCCGGTCAGCGACTCGTCGTAGTGCCGCTTCGTCCTGCACCGGAGTGCCCAGCGACGGCCGCACAGGCAGCTGCACCCAGCTGGTGCAGCCGGCGTAGTCGGGCGTGCGAGGCAGTTCCACCGGCTCGACCAAAGGGATGGCCGCCACGACCAGCACGGCCAGCCGGTGTTTGGGGCGAAAGTCCAGCCGGTCCTCACGCACGGACTGGGCAGTCCAAATGTGTAGATCCTCGATCGCATCGATGTTGTCGGGCCGGTTGACCGGCAGTGCCGCAACGACTTTCGCCGCCGCCCGAACCAGGACACGGTTGTCGGCGCTGTCGCCGGCCGCGGCCGTGAGCAAGTCCCGACATTCGGGCCGGACCCGCTCGGCGTGACTGTGCGCGACCGTCGGGAAAAACATGAACTCGCGGGCGGCAACCTCGAATCGCTTCTCGCCAATCCCGCCTTTGCGCAACAGCACCGACTGCCGGCCCGCCAGCAGCGCGTGCACCACCGCGCCCCACTCCTTGAGTGCCGGCACCGTAGCGGCTTGCGTCATCGGGCCCCGCGTCATCGCATCGCCAGCCGACGCAACGGCGGGGAGGTCTTCGGCGGCTGGCGGCGCGGCGGCAGGGCGGCAAGCAGCCGTGTCGTCGTCGCCGCGACTTCGGCCACCGCCACTTCGAAGGCCTCGGCGTTGGCCGACGAGGGATGCGTGATACCGCTGACCTTGCGCACATACTGCCGCGCCGCGGCGGCGATCTCCTCGGTCGTCGCCGGAGGCTCCAGTCCGCGCAGTTCGGTGATGTTCCGGCACATTCCTCAACGATAAGGCTTTCAGAATGGCTGCATCTGCACGGTGACGGTGCAATTCTCCCGGGGTGCTGCCTACTTCTTGACCTGCTCGGACTCTAGGTCACTTCCGCAGCCGTACACGGGCCGGGATGGGCGCGGCGGCGATCGTGGTGAACGGCACGGCGAGGGGAAAGTCGTCGTCGAGGGAGCGGATCTCGGCCAGCCGGATCGTGGTGGCCAGCCCCAGTGTGGCTTCGAGCATGGCGAAGTGATCGCCGATGCAGGATCGCGGCCCACCGCCGAACGGCAGGTACTGCCAGCGATCTCGGCCCTTCGAATTTTCCGGGCTGAATCGGTCGGGGTCGAACACCAACGGGTTGTCCCACAGGGCGGGATCGCGATGCAGGGCGTAAATCCCGACCATCACCATGGTGCCGGCTTCGACCCGATGGCCGTCGACCTCGATGTCCTGCATCGCCATGCGGGCCACCGCGGCGCCCGGTGGGCACAGCCGCAGCCCTTCGTGCAATACCTGGGTGGTGTACTCGAGCCGTGGAACGTCCTCGGGTCGCAGAGCGCGATCGCCCAATGCGGCGACTTCCGCGGCGACCCGGTCCTGCAGATCGGGATGGCGGCCCAGTGCCCACAACGCGTACGTCAGGGTGGTCGCCGTCGTGTCATGGCCGGCCAACAGGAAGATGAGCAGTTCATCGTAGATCTGGGCGTCGGACAATGGCTGTCCGGTCGCCGGGTCGGTCGCGCCAATCAGCGCGTGGACTAAAGGTGCGTCCCGGGCCGGATCGGCCCGGCAGGCCTGCACAATCTCGGCGGCGAGCTGATGCAGGGCGCTGCTGGCCGCGCGGGCACGGTGCCGTGCCGGGGTCGGCAGCCATCGCGGGGCGCGCACCGGCCGCAGGACGCGGTCCACCACGTAATTCACCACGGTAAGCAGCGGCTCCGCTAAGGCGTCGGCCCGCTCATCGAGGTCCAAGCCCAGCACCGAGCGGCCCAACACCCGAAGGGTCAACGTGCGGCATTCGGTGTCGAGATCGACTTCGGCGCCGTCGCGCCAGCCGCGGGGAACGCGTTCGGCGGCCTCGGCCATGTGGCCCGCGAAGGCAGCAACGTGCTGTTTGGTGAACACCGGCTGCAGCGCTCGCCGGCGCGGCAGCCAGGCGTCATGAGCGAGGTCAAACAAATTGCTTCCCATGACACGGCGCATTTCCTCGTGCATCGGCAGCGTCTTGTCGAGGAAGGCGTCTGGGCGGCCGAAGACATCGCGGGCACCCTTCGGTGACGTCACGACGACGATAGTCGGCGTAATCCACGTGGGCGCCAGGCTGCATCGCGTCACCGGCCCGCCGGCGTCACGCAGCGTTTCGAAGCCGCTGTGAAATGCCCGTACAGCCTTCACCTTTTGCAGATACGGCAGCGGATTCCCCGGCGCCAGCGGCAGCGCCGCGACCTGGACAGCCTCGGCCATGCTGATACCTCTTCCCGACGGCAGAAGTATTTCACCACTTGACCACGCGGACGCAGGTAGTCGATTACTCGATTGATCGCAGGGTTCGGTCGGGTTTGACTTCGGAAATGTCCTTGGGCTCACCGGGCGCGCCAGGTCGGACTGACTACGGTTGCGCTTATGACTGACGACATCCTGTTGATCCACACCGACGATCGGGTGCGCACCCTGACCCTGAACCGACCGCAATCGCGCAACGCGTTGTCGGCCGCACTGCGGGATCTTTTTTTCACGGCCCTGGCCGACGCCGAAGCCGACGACGCCGTCGACGTCGTGATCCTGACCGGCAGCGATCCGGTGTTCTGCGCGGGGCTCGACCTCAAAGAGTTGGGCGGCCAGTCGGCGCTACCCGACATCTCGCCGCGCTGGCCACCGTTGAGCAAGCCCGTCATCGGCGCGATCAACGGCGCCGCGGTCACCGGTGGGCTGGAGCTGGCGCTGTACTGCGACATCCTGGTCGCGTCGGAGCAGGCGCGATTCGCCGATACCCATGCTCGGGTCGGTCTGCTGCCGACGTGGGGGCTCAGCGTGCGGTTACCACAGAAGGTGGGCGTCGGACTGGCCCGTCGCATGAGCATGACCGGTGACTACTTGTCCGCCGAGGATGCGCTGCGGGCCGGCCTGGTCACCGAAGTGGTGCCACATGAGCGGCTGCTGACCGCCGCGCGGGAGGTGGCAAAGAGCATCGTCGGCAACAACCAGGACGCGGTGCGGGCTCTGCTGACGTCCTATCACCGGATCGACGAATCGCACACCAGCGCGGGGCTTTGGCTGGAAGCGATCGCAGCCAGGCAATTCCGGACCTCCGGCGACGACATTGCCGCCAACCGGGAAGCCGTGCTCAGTCGGGGTCGCTCACAGGTGCGCTGACGACGCTGCCGCGGGAATTCGACGCTGAGGTAACCAAGGGTTCCTGGAGGGCGGGCTGGCCCACGTCCACTGGCACCCCGACAGCAATCTGCCCCGTTTCCGGAGGAAGAGAAACGGGGCAGACTGCGCCGGTGCCTGGTCCCCTCGATCAGGGCACCGTGGCGCGGATGGGGTGTGTCACGGCCCAAATGGGGTGTAGAACGTCCGCGGCGTAATGGCGCATTGGGTGCAGTGGTCCGCTGTACGGCACCCACGGGTCGGCGGAGGCGACGGCCGGCGCGAGCGATCCAAGGAGGGATAGAGCGACGGCGGCCAGCAGGCCGGCTGCTGTGACACGGAATTTGGAGATTTTCTTCGACTTCATGGTTGGGATTCCTTCCCGGGCAGTCGCGTCCTAGGTCCGGATGTAATCCGTCACTAGGTTCGGTTGCTTTCCCCGACACCACAAGCGTGCAGCAGCTGCCTTGACGGGTTCTGCAGAGATTCTTGCGGAATTCTTGCGTTTGCTAGACGCGGTATCTGCGCGGCTCAGCGGGCTCGGATTTGGAAGGTGAACTCGTGGCCGCCGATCCGGATGTGGTCGCCATCAGCGAGGGTGGCGCTGCTTCGGATGCGCCGGCCTTGCACCAGGACTCCGTTGGTCGATCGCAGATCGCTGATCACAAAACTGCTTCCGGTGTCGATGACGACGGCGTGGTGGCGACTGACGTCGTCGTCGTCGAGCACGATGTCGTTGTCAGGTCGGCGGCCAATCCGGGTCGAAACCTGCAGCCGATAGCGCTGTCCGTCCTTGGCTCGCAGCTCGGCGACGGCCGACGGGTGAGCCAACGTGCCAGTGTGCGGGGCAAGATCGACGACGCTGCGCTTGGCGGTCGTCTGCGCCGTATGTTGGGTGTCCAGGGGTTCCTGGCGCAGCATCCGCTCATACAAGGTTCTGATGGTGGGACCGGGATCGATGCCGAGATTCTCGGCCAAGTTCGTTTTCAGTCTCAGATACGCGTTGAGCGCGTCGGATTGGCGCTCCGTGACGTAGTAAGCGGTGATCAGCTGCGCCCACAGCCGTTCTCGAAAGGGATGTTCGGCGCTCAGCACCTCCAGGCGAGGGATCACGGTGTCGGCGCGCCCGCACGCGATCTCGGCTTCGGCGAGGGCGGTTTGGGCCACCACTCTGACCTCGGACAGCGCGGTGGCAAACGTATCGACGAAGGCGAATTCGCTGAGGTCATCGAGGACGGGCCCGCGCCACTCGGCCAGCGCGGCCGACAGGTAGCCGCTGGCCTCTTCGAACTGTCCCCCCGCGGCGGCGTGGACCCCCGCGTTCTTTGCGGTGATGAAACGCCCGAGATCGCAGTCGGCGTCCGCGACGCTGAGTTGATACCCCGGCGGAGCGCTCGCCAGCACCGTGTTCGGGTCGTACCCCGCGGTGCTGAGCAGGCGGCGCAGGTTGGACACGTAGGAATGGATGCTTGTTCGTGCCGCAGGCACAGGATTCTGGTCCCAAACCGCATCGATCAGCGACTCGACCGACACCGGCCGGTTTCGGTTGATGACCAGCATGGCCAACACCGCCCGCTGCTTCGGGGCGCCCAACGGCACCGGGGTGCCGCTCGTGTTCAGCTGCAACGGTCCCAAGACACCGAACCCGCGACCCGCGTTTCCCATCGTGCTGCCCGCCTTTCAGGTCTGCGTGGGCGTCAGCACACCATTGTGACCGCAACTGGCGAATGCGCCGTGACCTGAGGTGCCGCGCCGCATTTGCGCGCTCAGCTATCACCGAAGACGGACTAACTGCGTGCCGCCTGCGGTCGGCCAGGGCCGGTCACCCTAGCGCGGCGCCCAGCGAAGCCACCACATCGTCGATCGAGCCGGTGGTCGAGTAGCCGGCGGCCAGCTTGTGACCGCCGCCGCCGAATGTCGAAGCGACGGTAGCGAGATCCACCGCGGCCTTTGCCCGCATCGACACCGACCACTGCAGCGGCTCGATCTCTTTGAACACCGCCGCCACCTCGGCCTGCTGTGTGGTGCGGACGATGTCGACGATGCTCTCCACTTCTTCCAGCCGTGCACTCATCCATTCCTGGTGTCCGACAATGGCGTACACCAGGCCGCGACCGTCGACAGCGTCCGGCAACAGCCGCGCCGAACCCAACACCCGAGACAGCATCATCAGCCAGCGGAAGGGGTGGGTGTCCATCAGTGACCGGCTGATCGCGGCGTTGTCGACGCCCAACTCGACCAGCCGCGCCGCCAGCCGATGTGCGCGCGCGCTGGCCCACCGGAATGACCCGGTATCGGTCGTCAGCCCCGCGTAAAGACAGTGCGCCACTTCGGTGTCGATCGGCTTGCCCCACGCGTCGAGTAGCTCGGCAACCAGCATGGTGGTGGAGTCCGCCGACGGATCGACGAAGTTCACGGTGCCGAATAGCTGGTTCGAGGCGTGGTGGTCGATCACCAGCAGTTCTTGCCCGGTACCGGCCATTTCGCGCAGGTCTCCGAGCCGGTTGATGCTCGGAATATCCACGGTCACAACCAGATCGACATCGCGACGCATGGCGTGGGGATCGACCAGCAGTTGCCCGCCGGGCAGCGACCGCAAAGACTCCGGAAGCGCTGCCGGGGCCGCGAAGCTGACCTCGACGGCCTTGCCGCACTGGTCCAGCACCAGGGCCAGCCCGAGGCCGGCGCCAATCGTGTCAGCGTCGGGGTAGACGTGGCAGACCACCGCGACCGTGGCGGCGGCGGACACTACCTCGGCGGCTCCGACGGCGTCGACGCGTCGCGCCGTGGCGGTCGATTCAGTCTTCGAGTTGATCGTCGTCATCGGCGCCTTCCCCGTCAGGTCCATCCGCGTCGCCGGGCACCCGATAGGGGTCGGCCTCTCCGGCGGGCTTGGCACCTTCGCGAACCCGAGCCACGTCCGCGTCGGCGGCACGCGCGCGGGCCAGCAACTCTTCCATTCGCTGCACCGAGTCGGACACCGTGTCCCGGGTGAACGTCAGTGTGGGAGTGAACCGTACGCCGGTGCCGGCGCCAACCTTGGTGCGCAGCACGCCCTTGGCGCGTTCGAGGGCCGCCGCCGCGCCTTCGTAATCGGGCTCGTCATCCAGCGTCGACCCCATCACGGTGTAATACAGCGTCGCGTCGTGCAGGTCACCGGACACCTTGGCGTCAACGATGGTCACGCCGGCCAATCCTGGGTCTTTGATCTCGTACTCGATCGCCGAGGCGATGATTTCGGAGATCCGCTTGGCCAGCCGGCGGGCCCGTGCCGGGTCAGCCATGCCGGATATTCAGGTTGTCGGCACTCATGTTCAGGCGCGTTCCTTCTGAACCAGCTCGTAGGTTTCGATGACGTCGCCTTCTTTGATGTCGGAGTAGGTCAGCGTCAGACCACACTCATATCCGTCGCGGACCTCCGTGACATCATCCTTCTCCCGTCGCAGCGACGCCACCGTGAGGTTGTCGGACACCACGATGTTGTCCCGCAGCAACCGGGCTTTGGCGTTGCGGCGCACCACACCGGAAGTCACCAGGCAACCGGCGATCACACCGACCTTCGACGAGCGGAACAGCGCGCGGATCTCGGCACGACCCAGCTGGTTCTCCTCGTAGATCGGCTTGAGCATGCCGCGCAGGGCCTTCTCGATCTCGTCGATCGCCTGATAGATCACCGAGTAGTAGCGGATGTCCACACCTTCACGGTTGGCCAGCTCGGTCGCCTTGCCCTCGGCACGCACGTTGAAGCCGATGATCACCGCGTCCGAGGCCGACGCCAGGTTGACGTTGGTCTCGGTGATACCGCCGACACCGCGGTCGATGACGCGCAGTTCCACCTCGTCGTCGACGACGATCCCCATCAAGGCCTCTTCCAGCGCTTCGACGGTACCGGCGTTGTCGCCCTTGAGGATCAGGTTCAGCTGGCTGGTTTCCTTCAGCGCCGAGTCCAGGTCCTCCAGACTGATCCGCTTGCGAGAGCGCGCCGCCAGGGCGTTGCGCTTACGCGCGCTGCGCCGGTCGGCGATTTGGCGGGCAATGCGGTCCTCGTCGACCACCAGGAAGTTGTCGCCTGCGCCGGGCACCGACGTGAAACCGATGACCTGCACCGGCCGTGACGGCAGCGCTTCCTCGATGTCGTCGCCGTATTCGTCGACCATCCGGCGGACCCGGCCATAGGCGTCGCCGGCGACGACCGAGTCGCCGACGTGCAGCGTGCCGCGCTGTACCAGCACGGTGGCCACCGGACCGCGGCCGCGGTCCAGGTGCGCCTCGATCGCCACACCCTGGGCTTCCATGTCGGGGTTGGCCCGTAGATCCAGCGCGGCGTCGGCGGTCAGCAGCACCGCCTCCTCCAGCGCCTCGATGTTGGTGCCCTGCTTGGCCGAGATGTCGACGAACATCGTGTCGCCACCGAAATCCTCTGCCACCAGACCGTATTCGGTCAGCTGAGCCCGGATCTTGGCCGGGTCGGCACCTTCCTTGTCGATCTTGTTCACCGCCACCACGATCGGCACGTCGGCCGCCTGCGCGTGGTTGATGGCCTCCACCGTCTGCGGCATCACACCGTCGTCGGCGGCCACCACCAGGATCGCGATGTCGGTGGCCTTGGCACCGCGGGCACGCATGGCGGTGAACGCCTCGTGACCCGGGGTGTCAATGAAGGTGATCAGCCGCTCGTCGCCGTCGAGGTCGACGGACACCTGGTAAGCACCGATGTGCTGGGTGATGCCACCGGCCTCGGCCTCGCGGACGCTGGCATTACGGATGGTGTCCAGCAGTCGGGTTTTACCGTGGTCGACGTGACCCATCACGGTCACCACCGGCGGGCGGGTCTGCAGGTCTTCCTCGCCACCCTCGTCTTCGCCGTAGCTCAGATCGAAGGATTCCAGCAGCTCGCGGTCTTCGTCCTCGGGGCTGACGACCTGAACGACGTAGTTCATTTCGCCGCCCAGCAGCTCGAGCGTCTCGTCGCCGACCGACTGGGTCGCGGTCACCATCTCGCCGAGGTTGAACAGCGCCTGCACCAGCGCGGCCGGGTTGGCATCGATCTTCTCGGCGAAATCCGACAGCGACGCGCCACGGGCCAGCCGGATGGTCTCGCCATTGCCGTGCGGTAGCCGCACGCCGCCGACGACCGGCGCCTGCATGTTCTCGTACTCGGCGCGTTTCGCCCGCTTGGACTTGCGGCCGCGCCGCGGCGCGCCGCCAGGACGGCCGAACGCGCCGGCAGCACCGCCGCGCTGGCCGGGGCGTCCACCACCGCCACCACCGCCGCCGCCGGGACGGCCACGGAACCCGCCACCACCGCCGGGTGGAGCACCAACGCCACCACCGCCGCCGGCGCCGCCGCGGTAGTTACCGCCGCCACCGCCGCCGGGCCGACCGCCACCCGGACCACCTGGCCGACCGCCGACGCCGCCGGGTCGTGGCGCGCCGGGACGTGGTGGACGACCTTGTCCAGCACCGGAGCCGCCGCCAGGGCGGGGTGGCATGCTGCCGGGCGACGCGCCCGGGCGGGGGGCACCGGGGCGGGCGGCACCCGGACGCGGGGCCGGCGGACGCGGAATTGGCCGGTCCACCGGCTGTGCCGTCGAGAACGGGTTGTTGCCGACGCGCGGCGTGCGAGCCGCCGGCTTCGGGACCGGGCGCGGGCCGGGCATAGGTCCGGGCCGCGTCGGGGTCGGCGACGGTGCCGTCGCCTGCGGCTGTTCCGGGGCCGGGGCCGGCGGCGCGGCCGGCTCCGGCGCGCGCGGCGGGGCCGGTTTGGGACCGGCGGGTTTCGGCGCCGTTGCAGCGGCCTGGACCCCCTGGTCTTTGGCTGCGGCCGCGCCGTTGCCGGCGGTCTTCTCCTGCGCGGGCTTGCTGCCGCCGAACGACTCACGCAGCCGACGCGCGACCGGCGCTTCTACCGTCGACGATGCGGATTTAACGAATTCGCCCTGTTCGCTGAGCCGGGCGAGTACTTCTTTGCTGGTAACACCGAGTTCCTTAGCTAACTCGTGTACGCGCGCCTTGCCTGCCACTACATCTCCTGTCTATGAGGCGACAGCTGTGGTCGGCCGCGCCTCGGGTTTAGCTATGACGCATGGTCATCGAGACTTCACGGTGTGCTCATGTTCTTCGCTACCTGTTCTGTTGGCGGGATGATCGGGCGCGTCCAAAAACTCGATGTGCTCGACCACCGCTGATGCGTCCAGTGCTCCGGCGATCCGCAACGCTCGCGCGAACGCTCGCCGCCGGATCGCTTCTTGTGCGCACTTCGGAATGGGATGCAGCCATGCACCCCGCCCCGGAAGACTACCTGCTGGGTCAACCCTCACGGCGTATTTACCGTTCCCGGTCGACACAGCCACCACTCGAAGCAGTTCGACGGCCAACTCTCGCTTTCGGCAACCGACACACGTCCGCACCGGTCCATCGACGCGTCGATGTGCGGAGGCCGAAGTCTCGCGCTGGATCACGGCTTAGTTTACCTGCACCGAACCGGTGGTCAGCACCACCCGCGGTGTCCGGCGGGCGCGGTTAGCTGGACGGCCCCATCGGCTCCGCGCCCACCTCGAGATAGTCGGCGTCGGGCAGCGCCGGGCGTGGCGCCGACGGGCGGTCCAGGTAGAAGATCGCGGTCGAGGCGATGTCGTCATGTCGCGGCCGGTAGCGCCGCTGCGGCGTCCAACCGAGGGCCTGGATGTCCACCCGCAGATCGGCGCTGAAGTGGATCGGGTCGAGAACGTGCCAGCGGTACATGCCGAACCGCTGCTGGCTGCGATACAGCCCGTCCGGGCGAATGACCTGATGCAAACCGAGAAACGGTGTCGAGTAGGTCGTATAACCCTGGCCAGGCACATCGAAGTTCCAGGCGCCGCCGAAATAGTCCTCGGTACCGGTGCCACAGATCGTGGGGAACTCCTCGTCGCCGTCGAGGTAGAACTTGACTTCGCCCTCACCCCACCAGCCGGGGTGGTTGGCGCCCCACGCCAGATAGGTGCCGACGTAGTTCCCCGCGCCGTGGACACGATCCAGGATCGGGTGCAGCGTGCCGGCGGCGAGCGGGTTGCTCCGGCGAAACTGGCAGTGCAGATAACCCGTATCGGCCATCTCGGTTGCGAAGTCCACGTCGATCTCGTAGCTGATCTGGTAATAGACGACGGCGGTCCGCGGCGCGCGGTTCTCCAATGTCAGCCGGGCATGCCGGGGCACCGGCATCGGCCAGTAACTGTTGAAGCCGCCGTGCGGATTGACGGCGATCGGCAGTGACGATAGCTGGGCGAACTCACACCAGCCCTGACCGAAGAAGTCGCCAAGTGGTACCTCGATCGCGGGCTGGTCTGCGCCGTCCCAATAGGCGCGCAGGATCAGGCTGCGCCAATTGCTGTGGTGGGCGGTCAGCCAGAGGTGCGTGATGAGCGCCGGCCCGTCAATGGCGGCCAGCTCGAACGTGGTCTGTCCACCGATTTCGACGCTGGGCGAGACCTTCCAGCCCACGCCGAGGTCTGCCGCGCAGGCCGCGCCGGTGCCCGCTTCGGCGCGGGCACCGCCGCCCTTCGCCCCATCGAAGTTTTCCGGGCTGATCGAACGGGACTGGGCACCGCTCAATCGGGCCAGGGAACGCAGGTCGGTCACGGGTCACCGGGTCAGCGGTCGTGTGCCATCCCGTGGGTGGCGCCATGCCCCGGGTGCTCCGCCGGCTGATCGGGCGAATCCCCGCGGATGTCGATGCGCCAGCCGGTGAGCCGGGCCGCCAGTCGGGCGTTCTGGCCCTCCTTACCGATGGCCAGCGACAGCTGAAAGTCGGGCACCACCACCCGAGCCGCCCGGGCGTTCTGGTCGATCACGGTCACCGAAACCACCTTTGCCGGCGACAGCGCGTTCGCCACGAACCGAGCCGGGTCCTCGTCGTAGTCGATGATGTCGATCTTCTCCCCGGACAGCTCACTCATCACATTGCGCACCCGCTGACCCATCGGGCCGATGCAGGCGCCCTTGGCGTTCAGACCGGGAACCCGAGAAGCAACCGCGATCTTCGACCGGTGGCCGGCTTCGCGTGCCACCGCGACAATCTCCACCGACCCGTCGGCGATCTCGGGGACCTCCAGCGAGAACAGCTTGCGCACCAAGTTGGGGTGAGTGCGGGACAACGTGATCACCGGTTCGCGGGAGCCGCGGCTCACGCCAACCACGTAGCACCGCAGCCGTTCACCATGCTCGTAAACCTCACCGGGAACCTGCTCAGCCGCCGGGATCACGCCCTCGGATCCCTTGGTCTCGCTGCCCATTCGGACCACGACGAAGCCGCGTGCATTGGCCCGGCTATCACGTTGCACGACACCGGCAACGATCTCGCCCTCGTGGGTCGAGAACTCGCCGAAGGTGCGCTCGTTCTCGGCGTCGCGAAGCCGTTGCAGCATGACCTGCCGTGCGGTGGTGGCCGCGATCCGCCCGAAACCCTCCGGAGTGTCTTCCCATTCGCTGAGCACAATCCCGTCGTCGTCGAGCTCACGGGCGAACACCTGGACGGCACCGGTTTTGCGGTCGATTTCGATATGCGCATCCGGCTGGTGGCCCTCGGAGTGCCGGTAAGCGCTGAGCACCGCGGCCTTGACGTCCTCGAGCAAGTCGTCGAACGAGATTCCTCGTTCCACCACGATCGCGTGCAGAGCGGCCATGTCGATGTTCATGTTCTGCCTCCCGTCTCCGCACTCCGATCGGCAGCCGCTAGCTCCAGT
>Ga0210395_10001447_pt1 | contig 18388 bp, 14 predicted proteins | sample IncBWH4OmetaG_FD_150861 | JGI IMG/M metagenome (GOLD analysis project Ga0210395, IMG submission 150861) | Forest soil microbial communities from Barre Woods Harvard Forest LTER site, Petersham, Massachusetts, United States - Inc-BW-H-4-O ...
GAGATGATCGATGACGACGCGACTGCCAACGGTGATCTGGCCCGGCTCCAGAAGGTCCTTCACCAAGCGGCCGCACGCCATCTCGGCGACGGCGACGAGGTAAGGCGTCGACGCCACCATCGGCATGCCCGGCACCAGCGCGCCGACGGTGTCGCTCTCGGCGACGGTGACGCGGGTCACAGAGCTGAGGTGTTGGGTCGCGGCAGGTTCGGGGGCGTTCATTCCGTTTCCTTTTATTTCATCCCGCCCCGCGCAGCGGGGAGGGGGGACCGCCGGCGGAGCCGGCGGTGGGAGGGGCGTCAGCGTTGAGGCCACTCTCTAGGCCGACGCCCCCACCACCGCGCTGCGCGCGGTCCCCCTCCCCCGCGCGACGCGCGGGGGAGGATTATTCATCACATCCGCCGGCTGTCAGGCTTCCAACTGTGCTTGAGATTGTCGATCAGCTTCTGGTCATACAGGCACCGGCTCTGCTGCCGCGCATAGGTCGCCATGTAGCGGCGGAAAATCGGCAACGGCTCTTCGGCGACGCGCAGCGCCTTGCGATTGCTGACGGTGCTCATCATGCCGGCGCGCACGAGTTGGGCGGCGTTGGCTTCGATCGCCGCGTCCATGCCGCCGGGCGGAACGACCTCGTCACAGATCCGGCGGCCTTCCGGTGTGTCGGCGTGGAACACGCGCTCGAAGAAAATGCCTTCGCGCGCCAGCTTACCGCCAACCAGGCGCGGGAAGCGCAAATTGGCGGCGCCCGGAATGAAGCCTTCCTTGCTGGCCGGAAGATTAAAGTATGAGCCGGTCTCGGCCAGCACCCGGTCCATGACGCAGAGCAGCTGACAGCCGCCGCCGATGGCGAAGGCTTCGACCGCCGCGATCCACGGCTTCTCGACATAGTCCTCGTACTGCTCGTCATAGGAGCCCGAGCGCCAGTGGCCGCGGTAGATTTTGTGCAGCAAGCCGAGCTCGCGCTCGACCATGAAATGGGCGAACGAAATCTGGCCGTAGTAGAGATGTGTGAGATTGATGCCGGCATTGAAGATGCGGCGATCCTTGTATTTCGGATGCTGCACGATGCCGCCGCGCAGCACGCCGACTTCGATGGCGTCGTCGAGCAGCACGAGATCGAGCGCGGTTTCGAGCGCCGCGGTGGCGCGATCGTCCTCGGCATTGAGGAATTTGCTGTTGCGCAGGGTAACGTGGCCGACTTTGCCGTGGCGCTCGGCCGTTGCCTCGCCGAGATCGGCGAAGCCGCTCTGCCGGAATTCGGCGATCTGCTCGAGCGCCGCGCGCTTGGGTCGGAGCATGGCGTGGATCAGATGCATGCCGCAGCGTTCGTCGGCGAGGACTTGGCCGAGGAAGAGACCCTGATCGAGCTCGCGGCCCTCCTTGGCGCTCTGCTGCTTCAAGGCCCGTTCGGCCTCGATCTGCTCACGGGTTGGCAGCAGCGCCGGATAGCGGCTCGACACCGCCATCAACAATTCGCCAACGCGCAGAAAACGCTCGCCGTGACCGGTCACCTCGTCGTAAAGCGCGACGGCGTGAAAGCGGAAGAACTTTTCCTTGACGTTCAACGCCTGAGCCTTGAGGGCCGTCGTTTCGCCAGCTTTGCCGGCCTGCACGAGCGCTTCGATTTCAGTGAAATATTTGCTGGCGGCCTCGGCATCGCGCGCAAACGACGCGCCGAAAACCGGTTCAGCGGGCGCCGGCGGCGCCGGGCGGACGGCAAGTTTCTGCAAGGGCACCTCCCTGAGGGTCCGCGATTCACGCGGCGTTCGGATATATATAGCCTCCTTCGCTCCCCTGCGGCATCGGCAAAAATACAGGGAACGGCGCCGCGATTTCGGCTTCAGCTCGCCGCCATCGTCTCATGCGCCGACAGGGCTGCCTTGATGCTTTCTCCTGCCGCTTCCATCGCCGTCTTGCCATAAGGAATCGCGCCGGCCATGGCATAGAAGTGATGGATCATGCCCTCGTGGCATGTGTAATGGACCTTGACGCCAGCACGGCCAAGCGCATCGGCATACGCCTTACCTTCGTCGAGCAGGGGATCAAAAGCGGCGGTATGGATATGCGCAGCCGGCAGCCCCGAAAGGTCCGCGGCATGCAAGGGCGACAAGCGCGGATCCTTGAGGTCAGCGTCAAGCGCGAGATAGTGAGTACCGGCCCAACGCATGAGCGGCAGTTCAAGGAAATAGCCCTCGGCGAAGTCACGGCGCGACGGCGTTTCGGCACCGATGTCGGCAACCGGGCAGAACAGCACTTGTAAAGCGAGCTTCGCCCCGCGACCTTTGCCAGTTGGCAGACCACCGCGGCAAGATTGCCGCCGGCAGAATCTCCCGCCACGGCGATACGGTCAGCATCGATGCCGAGCCGCAATGCATTGGCCGCAACCCACTGGGTTGCGGCCAATGCATCTTCGACGGCCGCGGGGAATTTGTGCTCCGGCGCGAGACGATAGTCGATCGATATCACGCGACAACCGCTCTCGTTGGCAAGCATTCGGCACATTGCGTCATGGGTGTCGAGGTTGCCGAAGACCCACGCGCCGCCATGAAAATAAACGATGGCGGCGAGCGGATCGCCTGACGAGCCTGCTGGAGTATAGATTCGGAACGGAATTGCGGCGGCCGGTCCCGGCAACGCTCCGTTCTCGATTCTACCGATCGGGATGTCCTTGGCTTCGACCATCTGCGTCAACGCCAGCGCCATCTCGCGCGCCGCAGGCGGCGGCACATCCGATATCTTCGGCTGACCGGAAGCGGCCAGCATGTCCAACAGCGCTCTCACGTGTGCATCGAGCGGCATCATCGACCTCCCACCTTGATCAATATTCTTCGCCGGCAGCAAAGGCGCCGCCATCTGTCTCAGACTTTAATCTGCCTTGGCGAAGCTGAAAAGTCGCGCAAAGGCGCATTTCGGTAGTGTCTCAGTTTGAAAAACGGAGGCACTACCCGCGTTGCTGGTCACGCCTTTGACGGTCCGACTGAAGTGTCAGGCGCTTACACCGGCACTTGCCGCGACGGCGTTGAGCATGCCGGTGCGTTCGTGGCAGTTCCGATATTCAAAGAACTGGTCCGCCGCCCGCGCCACCGTCACTTCGTGGTAGAGCCGAAGCTTGGCGGCGGGGCCGAGGCTCGACAGGTACTTCATGGCGGCACCAAAAATACGCACGTGGGTCGGATGCGATTCGGCCCAGCGCTCCAGCGCCGCAAGGCTCTTCCACCAGCTCATGCCGTAGGATTTTTCGGTCGGCCCGCCGTCGCGATCCACGACCGTCATGTAGCGATTGGCGAAGCAGCCGATCGACAAGCCTTCATCGCGCAGAAAATCCATGCCTTCGCGCAGCACCGGCTCGACGTCTTCGAGATACATCTTGCGCTCGGCAGCCTCGGTGTCGCCCCAATCCTGGCCCGAGCGGATCAGACAAATATTGTCGTGCGGCTTTACGCGCACCCGATCGCCGTCGCGGACGAGACCGGGCGAACCGGCCGGCGCCATTTCGCTCGTCTGTGAATTCGGAATGCGGTCGCGCATGCCGCCCCAATAGGCGTGCTCAACGATCTCGCCGCTCAAGTTGTCGGCGAGCGTCGCCACGCCTTCGGGCCGGCCCAGCGAGGAAAACAGCGTCTCGTAGTCGTTGACCGACGGGCTCAACACTTCCATGAAAGTGCCTAAGCCGGCGAAGTTATTCTTGGTACCCGTCCAGCCGTCGCGCGCGGACGGAAACCACGCTTCGAATGTCTTCTGATCGTCCCAATAGGCGACCGAAACGACATTGGTATAGCCGGCTTCATCGACATATTCAGCGCGGTCCCAGTGCTTCGGTCCGCCGGCAGCAGCGAACGCGTCCGCGATCCAGCTCAGCGCCGCCGCGCGTGCCGGCGGCGCGTCACCGCGATACTGAACGCCGAAATAGGCCATCACCATCCGCTCGACCGCCGGCCGATGACGGGCGACGAACGATGGATATGGCGGTTGATAGTCGTCCGGCACCCGCCGATGGCGGGTGCGCGTGACCTGCAAATGCGGAGGGATCGCCGATTCCATGGCGCGCTTACTCGGCGGCCTGCGGCGGCGCGAAGGCGGCGACGTTGGGCGCCTTGGCTTCCGGCTTCACCACAGCATCAGCCTTGATGTCGGCATCGACCGGCAGCGCCAGCGTTTCCACGCGGTTGGCGGGACGATTGTTGAACAGGAGCCGCGTCACGTCCGGCCTCGCATAATGTCCGGCCGGATCGGCCGCCGCCTTGGCGACCGAAATCATGCCGAGATCGATGTCGGCGTAGAGCAGACCCTCTTTGTCGGGCGGCAGTGGCTTCGCCAGCGGCGCACCATCGGGGCCGTAGATCACCGCAAAGCCGCCGCCAACATGCAGGAACTGGTGCTTCTCCGGCGTATCGCACAATTCGTCGATCATCTCCTGCGAGACGGTCGCGCATGGCGCGATGACGAAGCATGAGCCTTCCACGGCGTAGATCTTGCTCGCGGCGTTATTGACCTCGGCGCCGAGCGCGTGGGCGAACGGATCGTACAGCGAAAAGCTCGGCCAGGCGGCGATGTGGACTTGCTCGTTCTGCGCATACATCGCGTATTTCGACAGCGGCTGCAGATGCTCCCAGCAGCACAGCGCGCCGAGCCGGCCGAGCTCGATGTCATGCACGGCCAGATGCGAGCCGTCGCCTTCGCCGAACACGGTGCGCTCGGCGTGGGTCGGTTTGAGCTTGCGGCGCTTGGCGATGGTCTCGCCGTCGGGGCCGATGATCCATTGCGCGATGTAAAGACTGCCGCCATCGCGCTCCGACAATCCGAGCGCCACCACCATCTTGTTGCGCTTGGCCGCCGCGCGCAGCCGCTCCGCCTCGGGGCTGTCATAAGAGAGCGAGTTGTCGAAATAGCGCGAGACGAAGCCGCGCATGATCGCCCAGGCCGGCGCGCCGAGCCAGATCCACCACGGATAGCCCGGTATCCAGGTCTCCGGGAAGGCGATCAGACGGGCGCCGGCGGCGCCGGCCTCGTCGATCAGGCGGATCGCCTTGTCGACCGAGCCTTCGAGATCAAGAAAGGCGGGCGCGGCCTGCACGGCGGCGACTTTATACTTCGGATGCGCGACAGCCATGGCCGGTTCCCTCCCAAAGGTCCAAGCGAAATTTTCTCGAGCAAAGGTCGATGGGGGCCAAATCTAGGCGAATTGCGCCAACGCTCTTGGCTGCGCGCGCAGTAAATATTGCCTGACGGCGCAATGGTCTCGGGTGGGCTTTTCTTGGGTTTTGCAGGCGCGGGCCGCGGTGCTACGGTGCTGGGCCGGTCTACTGGATATTGCTTGGGGCATGATCTTTTCCGAAAACCGGTTTCCACTTTTCGGAATCATGCCCGCGAAAGGTGCGGTGCCATGAGAACCGTGCTGACAACGGCCGACGTCGCCGAACGCAGACGCTTTCAATTCTGGCAGGATGCGGTCTGCGATACGTTCGTCGAGCTCGATTGCCAGGCGCGCGCCGAGCGCGCGTTTTTCGGCGAGATCACGACCGCGCAGTGCGATGGCCTGCACTTTTCCAACGTGCGGTCCGACGGTCAGATCGTCAAACGCACCCATAGCCGCATCCGGCGCGCCCGCGAAGAAGTCATGCTGATCAGCGTGCAGGTGCGCGGCATCGGCATCATCGCCCAAGACGGCCGCGAGGCGCGGCTTCAGCCCGGCGACTTCGCCTGCTACGACAGCACCCGGCCCTACACGTTGAACTTCGACGCCGGGTTCGAGCAGCTGGTGCTGCACATGCCGCGCGAGGCGATGGTGCGGCGCATCGGCCGCACTGAAGTGTGGACGGCGCGGCGGATCGAGGGCACGAGCCCGGTCGGCTCGCTGGTGCTGCCGTTCGTGCAGCGGACCGCGTCGATCGTTGCCGACATCGCGCCGGCGACCGCGAGCCGGCTGTCGGAGACGTGCCTGTCGCTGGTGACGGCGGCGCTCGGCGAGCGGCTCGGCGACGTTGCGGAAGGCGGCAGTACGGCGCGGACGGCGCTGATCTTTCGCGCCAAGGCGATCATCGACAGCAATCTGCACGATCACGGGCTCAACACCGAGCGGCTCGCCGAGCTGGTCGGCATTTCGCCGCGTTACCTGCAGGACCTGTTCCACGCCGAAGGCACAACGGTCAGCGACTGGATCTGGAAGCGGCGGCTCGACAAAAGCCGGCGCGACCTCGCCGACCCGCTGCGCGGCTCTGACAGCATCGCGCAGATTGCGCTGGCCTGCGGCTTCACCGACTTCGGCCATTTCAGCCGCCGCTACAAGGAAGCGTTCGGGGCGTCGCCGCGCGACGATCGGGCGATGCTGCGGAGCGGCGCGCGAGGGTGAACGGCGACGCTTATCGCGCGTCATTGCGAGGCGTGCAGCGACTGATTGCTTAGACGGCATTTCCCGGACGCGATGCAGCGTGCAACGCTGCATCGCTGATCCGGGATCGTCGGGAACGCCGAGCCTGCCGCGATCCCGGGTCTGCGGCGCAGCACTTCGTGCTGCACCGCGCCCGGGAAACGTCGTTGGCAAAATCGGTAAACCTCAGAGCACGACGGCCCCGGCGCTCACACGTGCAGATGCGCCAGCACGTGGCTGCGATCGATCTGTGACCGCGGGCCTTCCAGCATAATGCGGCCCTGATCCATCACCAGATAGCGGTCGGCGATGCGCTCGGCGAAAGCGAGATTTTGCTCGACGACGATGAAGGCGGTGCCGGCCGTCTTCTTCTCGGCGATCAATGCTTCCATGTGCAGAATGTTTTCCCACTGCACACCTTCGCTCGGCTCGTCGAGCAGCACGACCGGCTGATCCTCGGCGAGCCCGCGGACGAACGAGAGCATCTTCTTCTCGCCGCCGGACAGCGTTCCGGCATGCTGGCTGAGCCGGCGCTCGAGGATCGGGAAGCGATCGAAATAGCGGCGGAATGGCGTCAGCCGTCGGCTCGGCCGCATCAGCGTGAGATTGTCGCGCACAGACAGATCGTCGAACACCGGACGCTCCTGCGGACAATAGCTCAAACCGGCGCGGTGGCGGGCGGATGGATCGAGCCCGTCGATCGGCTCGCCGTCGAGCAGCACGCGCCCGTTCCAACACGGCAGATAACCGAGCAGGAGTTTCATCAGCGTCGACTTGCCGACGCCGTTGCGGCCGAGCACGCACAACGCCTCGCCGGCAATCGCCGCGCCGCTCAGGTTGCGCACGATCGTGGTGGAGCCATAGCCGCCGGTGACATTCTCAAACACCAGGCGCGAGGCGCTCATTTCTCGCCCCCGACATAGACGGCGCGCACCGCCGGATCGGCCTGGATCGCGGCGACGCTGCCCTTGGCGAGGAGCGCGCCGTTATGCAGCACATAGACGACCTGCGCCAACTCCTTCACCAAGCTCATGTCGTGCTCGATGATGATGATGGCGCCGCCGAGCCGCGCCGCCGCCCAGCGCACGATCTCCATCACCGCCGCGGTTTCCTCAGGCGACAGGCCGGCGCACGGCTCGTCGAGCAACAGCACGCGCGGCTCGGTCAGAAGCGCCATCGCCAATTCGAGAATTTGCTGCTCGCCGTGCGACAGTTCCGCCGCCTTGCGCGCACCCGAGGCCAGGAAGGCATAGCGAGCCTGCAGCTCCTTGAGCATCGGGCTGGTCCAGCGGCGAAGCCGCGGATCGAGCAAGGCGAGCTTGCTGGCGCGGCCGCTCCACAACGCGATCGCCAGGTTGTCGGCGATCGAAAGATCGGGAAACACGCTTGGAATTTGCAGTTTGCGGGCGACGCCTAGACCGCTGACGCGATTGGGTGGAAGTCCGGCGATGGTCGCGCCGCCGAGACCGATCGCGCCGGATGCCGCGGCGAGTTCCCCGCTCACGACATTGAACATCGAGGTCTTGCCGGCGCCGTTGGGGCCGATGACGCAGAAGATGCCGGCCTGATCGAAGTCAACGGAAAGCCTGTCGAGTATCGTGACTTCACCAACCCGGACGCTGACGCCGTCGAGTGCGAGCGTGACTGGCGGCCGTGCCGCCGGATCGCCGGGCGCGACGATCGACGCTTTGCTCGGCCGCTCTCTCGCGAACCGCCGCAACAACGGCTCGGGCAGGCCGGCGACGCCACTGGGAAACACCAGCACGATGGCAATGAAGAACAGCGCCATCAGAACTTCCCAGAACGGCAGCGTGTCGCGAAGCTGCGCGGTCAGCGAGCCGACCAACAAGGTGCCGATGACCGGTCCGAACAAACTCGCGCGGCCGCCGACCGCAGCCCAGATCACGAGTTCGGCCGAGAGGCCAAAGCCGACGACCTGCGGCGTCACGATGCCCTGCTGCGGCGCGTAGATCGCGCCGCCGATGCCGGCCATGAAACCGGCGGCGCCAAACGCCACCGCCTTGAGCTGGTCGGTATCGAAGCCGAACAGCTTCAGGCGACGCTCGTTCTGCGCCAGCGCCCGCCACAGTACGCCGATCGGCGCGGCGTAAAGCCAGCCGGCCAGCGCCAGGATCGCCAACAAGATCGCGGCCGAGACGTAATAGACGTCAGAGATATCGTCCAAGCCGGGAAGCCCCGGAATTCCCTTGAGCCCGTTGAAACCGCCGGTGACCGAATTCCAGCTGGTCGCGATCTGAAAGGCGAGCAGCGCCAGCGCCAGCGTGATCATCGAGAAATAGGCGCCGCTCTCGCCCGAGCGCCGAAACACCACAAAGCCGATCGCGTAAGCCAGCAATCCGGAAGCCAAAGCAGCCAACGGCACCAGCACAACGGCGATGATCGGCATGTCGGCAAACGCGATGAAGGCGAGGCCCGACAGATAAGCCGCGAGGCCGAAGAACAACGCCTGACCGAGCGGCAGGAATCCGGCCTGGCCCCAGCACAAGCCGACACCGATCGCGGCTGCCGCGTAGAGCGCGTAAAGGCCGAGCTGATAAGCCCAGAACTGCCCGAGCACGAACGGCAGCACGATAGCGATGAGAACGACAATGCTAGCCGCGCGCAACGATCCCTCGCGGCCTCAACCACAGAAACAAGATCGCCAGCCCCAAGACTGCGAAATAGCCGTTGGCGGCATTGGTCGCAGCCGAGATCACGCTGTCGACGCCGCCGATGGCGACCGCGCCGGACAGGAGCCCGGCCACGCTGCCGAGCCCGCCGACGATCAGAACAAAAAATGTCTTGAGCACATAATCCAGCCCCATGAAGGGCTGCACCGGCACGAGCGGCGCCACCATGACGCCGCCGAGCCCGGCGAGGCAGGTGCCGACGACAAATGTGCCCGCCGCGAGCCGCCGCACCGAAATGCCCTGCTCCTGCGCCAATTCCGGATTGCTGACCATGGCGCGGATGCGGCTGCCGGTGCGGCTGCGCCCATACCAGACCGCCAGCGCGGCAACGACCGCGAGCGAGATCGCGATCAAGAGCAGCCGATAGATCGGATATTCGGTGCCCAGAAGCCGGACCGTTCCCGGCAGCGGGATGCTGACGCTGCGAAAGCCGAGACCGAACATCGCCTCGGCGATCTTGCGCAACAGCAGGCTCAAGCCCCAGGTCGCCACCAGCGTGTCGAACGGCCGGCGGTAGAGCGGACGGATCATGATCCATTCGACCGCGACGCCGAGTATCGCGCACACCGCGAGCGTGAAAGGCACGGCGGCGAGATAAGGCCAGCCGCCGGCCTGCGTGAGGTAAGCGCAGTAAGCGCCGATCATGACGAATTCGCCATGGGCGATATTGAGCACGCCGAGCAGGCCGAAAATCACGGCCAGCCCAAGCGCGAGCACCGCAAGCGTCGAGACTCCGTACAGCACGTTGATCGCCTGGGTGACGATCAGCGGATCCATTACGACGCCCCCCAGTCCGGTGACATTTCCCGGGCGCAGCGCAGCACAAAGTGATGCGCTGCAGACCCGGGATCGTAACCGACGCCGAGTCTATAACGATCCCGGATCAGCGGTGCACCGCTTCGCGCTGCACCGCGTCCGGGAAAACGGCCCGACCGGCATTCACTTTCAGGCTATGCACTACGCCTTGCACTCGTCGCCGCTTTTCACGTCCGCGAAGGTCTTGATGATATCGAATTCGGTGCCCTTGCAGGTGGCGAGGAACATGGTCTTGTCGACGTGACGCCCGCGCATGGTCACCGGCCCGGCCGCGGTCGGGAAACTCAAGCCCTCCGAAGCCGCCATGCACTTCTTCGCGTCGGTGCCGCCGGCCTTGGTGGCGAGCGCCTGCGCGCAATAGATACCGCCATAGCAATCGGCGCCGATCAGGCCGAGTTGCGGCGCCTTGTCGCCGAACTTGGCGAAATACGCCTCCTTGAACTTCTTGTTCGCTTCGCCGGGCGCATTGGCATAGTAGGACATCGAGGAGAATAGATTGTTGCTGCTCTCGGGCCCGATACCAAGCAGCGTGTTCTCTTCCAACAACAGCGACAGCCGGGCGATGTCCTTGTCGAGGCCGAAGCCGGCGAAGGTGCGGTTGAAGTTGACGTTATCGGCGCCGACCAGCGTGATCAGAACCATATCGGGCTTGGCCGATTTGATCCGGGTAACGATCTCCTCGAATTTGTTCGGCGCACCGAATGGCACATATTCCTCGGCGACAATGCTGCCGCCGTTGTCGGCCACGTATTTCTTGGCGTGCTCGTTGCACTTGCGCGGCCAGACATAGTCGTCGCCGATCAGATAGACGCTCTTGGCGCCGCGATCCTTCATCATGTAGGCGACCGACGGCCGGATTTGCTGTTCCGGCGTGTCGGCGATCACGTAGGTGTTGAAGGCGCACTCGCTGCCTTCGTACACCGGCGTATAGATGTAGGGCGCCTTGCCCTTGATGGTGGCGACCAGAGCCTCGCGGGTCGCGCTGTCATGCGAACCGACGAACATGTCGACATTCTCTTCGAGTATGAGGCGGATCGCCGATTTGGTCGATTCGGCCGGCGGCCCGCCGGCGTCGGTCGGGATCAGCTTGATCTGCCGGCCAAGAATGCCGCCGGCCTTGTTGATTTCCTCGGTGGCCAGTTCGGCGCAGGCCTTCTGCGTCGGCCCGAACAACGAGGCCGGGCCGCTCAGCGCGATGAACAGCCCGATCTTGAAATCGCCCGCGGCGGCGGCGGGGCGGATCAGCCCGGGCATTGCGCCGAACGCGGCGCCGGCGGCGGCGGCGGCGAGCAGCGCGCGCCGGGTCGGTCCTTGCTTGTGCACGATCATTGAAGTCTCCCTCCTGTTCGCAGTCTCAGACTTAACGGGTCAACCGCGCTCCGGCGGCGCGGGCAGCCTGGGCAATAATGCTTCGATCGCGGCAGCGATGGCGAGCAACTGATGGTCGCTGACCGGCGGACCGGACAACTCGATGCCGACCGGCAAGCCAGCCTTGGTGATCCCGGCCGGCAGGCTGATACCGGGGATGCCGCCGACACTGCCGGGACTGGTATTGCGGATGAAGGTCGCGAAGGTCGGCATCGCTTGGCCGTTGAGCATGAAGGTCTCATCCTCGCCGATTTTCACCGCCGGCGCGGGCGTGGTCGGAAAGATGACGGCGGCGATGCCGTGCTCGTGGAAATGGCGGCGATAGGTGTCTTGCATCACCGATCGCTGCTGCAGCGCTTTGCGGTAGACCGCTTCCGGCACGGCGCCGGCGCCGATGAGGCTTTGCAGGATTCCCTTGACGTCCGGGCTCGCCACCTTGGCGACGAGGGCCGCGTAGTCCATTCCGGTCCCGTGCTCGCCCAGATATTTGTTGAGGTCGGTGACGGTTTCGTAGAGCGCGATCGGGAAGCCGGCCTCGCCATCGATGGCGGCTTCTTCGCTCATATCGACATCGACCAGTGCGACGCCGGCGTCAGCGAGACGCCCCATGACGCTCTCGCAAATCTGCGCGAGTTCGGGTTCCAAATTCTCCCAGAAATATCTGCGCGGCACGCCGATGCGCACACCCTTGAGCGGCGTCGGCGCAACCTCGGTCGGTCCGCCGGTCACAACGCCGTCGAGCAACACGCAATCGACGACGTTGCGCGTCATCGGGCCGGCGGTGTCGCGAGTGTGCGAGATCGGCACGATGCCGGCCTGCGACCAGCGCCCGGTGGTCGGGCGAAGTCCGACGATGCCGCACAGCGCCGCCGGGATGCGGACCGAGCCGCCGGTGTCGGAGCCGATGCCGCCGGGCGCGATGCGCGCGGCGACCGCGACGCCAGTGCCGCCGCTCGATGCGCCGGGAATGCGGTCCGGGGCGTACGGGTTGCGCGCCGGACCATGGGCGGCGTTGTTGTTAGTGATGCCGTAGGCGAGCTCGTGCAGGTTGGCTTTGCCGAGCGTAATGGCGCCGGCGCCGAGCAACGCCTCGACAATCACGGCATTGCGCTTCGGCCGATTGCCGGCCAGCCCGGGCGTGCCGCCGGTGGTTGCGTATTCGGCGGTGTCGAGGTTGTCCTTCAGCGCCAGCGGCACGCCGTGGAGCTTGCCAAGGGTCGCGCCGGACGAGCGTCGCCGGTCGGCTTCGCGGGCGGCAGCGCGCACCCGCTCGGCGTCAAGCGTGATGAAGGCGTTGAGATTGGCGTGGGTTGCGGCGCGTGCGAGCAGCGCGTCGGCGAGCGCCTCGGCCGTGGTTTCGCCGGTGCGGATCGCGTTCGCCGCCTCGGCCACTCCAAGGTCGTGAAGCTTCCGCATGGCCATGCACTTTGACGCCGCCTAGTCGCCAGTTCCGTCAGTGTATCGCGCCACCTTGCCGCGAGGGCATCGGCATAAATGCCGAGCGGCTCGACCAGCGGCCGGCAAGGCTGCCCCTCCCCCACAAGAGTGGAGAGGGATTTAGGCGCGGGTTATGACTGCCGCGCAAACGCCGCCGCGAGCTCGGCGCGGTTGGAGCAGCCGTTCTTGCTCATGGCGTTGGTGATGTGAGTGCGGACGGTGCCGAAGCCGATGCCCAGGATGCGGGCGATGTCGCGATCGGTGCAGCCGCGCGCCACCAGGGCGGCGACCTCGCGCTCGCGCGGCGTCAGCCGCTCGCATCGGCCACAGCGCAACAGCGCCCGGCGCAGATGCGGCTCGAGCGCATCGAGCAGGTCAAGATCGCGCTCGCAGAAATCCGGACGGCCCCGCGCCCGCCAGATCCGCAGGTCGCCGAGGTCGCGATCGCCGTCGAAGATGAACATGTTGACGCCGTGGTGCAGGCCGTCGCGCGCCAGAAAGTCATTATAGAATTCGGTTCGAATGAGCTTGTGGCGCGGGATGACCTGGTCGACCAGCGTCGCGCGCCGGCGCGCGCGCAGCTCGAATGTCATCGGATCGCGGAACTGATACCACTCCTCGTAGCGACGCAGGTTGCTCGGCGTCATGTTGAAGTTCACCGCCTCGTCGAAGCGGTTTTTCCGCGCATCCCAAACGTAGGAGGCGCCAAAATCGCCGCGCAGCAGCCGCATCACATCCAGAAAGATCACCGAACGCGCGTCGCTCTCGGGGCCGAGACGTTCAAGACGCGCGACGATGTCGCCGAACAGGCTCAATTCGCCGCCGGTGATATCGCGAATTGCGGTGGCCATAGCGCCCGCCCCGTCGCCCACCCGTCGTAAATTGGGCAGGCCAAAGGAAATTGTCCTTGTGCGGTGGCAAGCCTGTCAAGGCCAGGAATTGTTCAGCGGAGCAGCTTTTTAGAGCATGCTCTTACCTGATCGTCGTAACGTCAGGCCCGCGCGTTTTCGCAAGCTTTTCCGTCGTCGCAATGGGCGACCGCCCCCGCCGACCAGCACCCGAGCGTTAGTGCCGAGCGGCCCTGACGCAGTGCAAAAAGATCGCTGCGACGATATTCAATTTGGTGCGACAGCCTTTTGTAATTACTATAGAATACATACTTCAGGCGCATGATCCGCAAAATGGCGCTGGCGACCAATGGCAACCCCCGATGTCCGTGAAACAAGGCCAAGTTTCTTCGAATAAATCAGTTCCCTGGGACAAGGACATCGCGCTTGCGTGTATCCGGAGCTGCCTTGATCGCGAAGGCCCGCTGCTGCCGATGCTGCACGCCTTGCAGGCGGAGTTCGGCTATATCGACGAAGCCGCGGAACCACTGATTGCCGAGGCCTTGAACATCACCCGTGCCGAGGTGCACGGCGTCATCACCTTCTACCACGATTTCCGGCGGGCGCCGGCCGGCCGTCATGTGCTAAAATTGTGCCGTGCCGAGGCCTGCCAGGCAGCCGGCGGCGACCCGCTCGCGGCGCATGCGCAGGCCCGGCTTGGCGTGCCGATGGGAACCACCGCCCCGGACGGCAGCGTTACCTTGGAGGCGGTCTATTGCCTCGGTTTGTGCGCGGTGGCGCCTTCGGCGATGCTCGACGGCCGCGTCATCGGCCGGCTCGACCAGGCCCGTCTCGACGGCCTGCTGGCGGAGACCCAGCAATGACGCTGCGCCTCACGATCCCGATCGATGCCGCGGCCCTGGCGGTCGGCGCCGGCCAGGTCGCGAGCGCGATCAGCGCCGCGGCGGCGCGGCAGAAGGTCGCGATCGAGATCGTGCGCACCGGCTCGCGCGGGCTCTACTGGCTCGAACCGATGATCGAGGTCGAGACGCCGGCCGGCCGTGTCGCCTACGGTCCGGTCGCGCCCCATGACGCCGAAAGCCTGGTCGCCGCGCTCCGGGTCGATGGCGGGCACAAGTTGCGGCTCGGCCTCACCGAAGAGATTCCCTGGCTGAAACGGCAGACGCGCCTGACATTCGCGCGCTGCGGCATCGTCGATCCGCGCTCGCTGGCGGATTATCGCGCCCACGACGGCGGCAAGGGCCTCGAACGGGCGCTGTCGCTTGGCGCCGATGCGCTCGTCGAACAAGTCGTGCAGTCAGGGCTTCGCGGCCGCGGCGGCGCCGGCTTCCCGACCGGCATCAAGTGGCGCACCGTGGCGCAGACCACGGCCGAACAGAAATACATCGTCTGCAATGCCGACGAGGGCGACAGCGGCACCTTCGCCGATCGCATGATCATGGAAGGCGATCCCTTTGTCCTGATCGAGGGCATGGCCATCGCCGGGATCGCGACCGGCGCGACCAAAGGCTACGTCTATATCCGCTCCGAATATCCGCACGCGGTCGCGGCGATGGAAGCGGCCATCCTGGCGGCGCGCAAGGGCGGGCTTCTCGGCAATCGCATCGGCGGTTCGTCGTTTGCATTCGACATGGAAGTACGGGTCGGCGCCGGCGCCTATGTCTGCGGCGAGGAGACGTCACTGCTCGACAGCCTCGAAGGCAAGCGCGGCCAGGTGCGCGCCAAGCCGCCGCTGCCGGCACATCATGGCCTGTTCGGGCGTCCGACCGTGATCAACAACGTGCTGTCGTTTGCCTCGGTGCCGATCATCCTCGACAAGGGCGCAGGTTTCTATCGCGACTTCGGCATGGGTCGATCGCGCGGCACTATGCCGATCCAGTTGGCCGGCAACGTCAAGCATGGCGGCCTGTTCGAGACCGCGTTCGGCGTCACGCTCGGCGAACTGGTCGACACTATCGGCGCCGGCACAAACTCCGGCCGCCCGGTCCGCGCCGTGCAGGTCGGCGGCCCGCTCGGCGCCTATTTCCCGCGCGCACTGTTCGACACGCCGTTCGACTATGAAGCCTTCACCGCCCGCGACGGCCTGATCGGCCATGGCGGCATTGTGGTGTTCGACGACACCGTCGACATGGCCAGGCAAGCGCGCTTTGCGCTCGAATTCTGCGCCATCGAATCCTGCGGCAAGTGCACGCCCTGCCGCATCGGCTCGGCGCGCGGCGTCGAGGTGGTCGATCGCATCATCAAGAACGACAATCGCGCCGCCAATATCGAAGTGCTGACGGATTTGTGTAACACCATGAAGTTCGGTTCGCTCTGCGCGCTCGGCGGCTTCACGCCATATCCGGTGATGAGCGCGCTCACCCATTTCCCCGAAGACTTCGGCGCGCAGCCGCGCCTGCAAGCCGCCGAATGAAGGAGACGGTCATGTCGCTCGTCCAAGAGATCGACTATGGCACCCCCCGCGCCAGGACGGAGAAAACCGTCACGCTGATCATCGACGGCGCCACGATCACCGTGCCGGAGGGCACCTCGATCATGCGCGCGGCCATGGAGCTCGGCACCAAGATTCCCAAGCTCTGCGCCACCGACATGCTGGACGCGTTCGGCTCCTGCCGCCTCTGCCTCGTCGAGATCGAGGGCCGGCCGGGCACGCCGGCCTCCTGCACGACACCGGCCGCCGCCGGCATGGTGGTGCACACCCACACCGACCGGCTGAAAAGGCTGCGCAAGGGCGTGATGGAGCTTTACATCTCCGACCATCCGCTCGACTGCCTGACCTGTTCGGCCAATGGCGATTGCGAGCTGCAGGACATGGCCGGCGCGGTCGGTTTGCGCGAGGTGCGCTACGGCTATGACGGCGCCAAACATCCCAATCCGGGACTCGACGAATCCAATCCGTATTTCACCTACGAACCAGGCAAGTGCATCGTCTGCTCACGCTGCGTACGCGCATGCGAGGAAGTGCAAGGCACCTTCGCGCTGACCATCGCCGGGCGCGGTTTCGGTTCGGTGGTGTCGCCGGGAATGCAGGAGCCGTTCTTCAGCTCCGAGTGCGTGTCGTGCGGCGCCTGCGTGCAAGCCTGCCCGACCGCGACGCTCAACGAAAAAACGGTGATTGAGATCGGCACGCCCGAGCATTCGGTGGTGACGACCTGCGCCTATTGCGGCGTCGGCTGCTCGTTCAAGGCGGAAATGCGCGGCGACGAAGTGGTGCGCATGGTGCCGTACAAGGACGGCAAGGCCAATCGCGGCCATTCCTGCGTCAAGGGCCGCTTCGCCTGGGGCTACGCCAACCACCGCGAGCGCATCCTCAAGCCGATGATCCGCGAAAAGATCAGCGATCCGTGGCGCGAAGTGTCATGGGAAGAGGCGATCGGCCGCGTCGCGTCGGAATTCAAACGTATCCAGGCGCAATATGGCCGCGGCTCGATCGGCGGCATCACCTCGTCACGCTGCACCGACGAGGAAACCTTCCTGGTGCAGAAGCTCGTCCGCGCCACCTTCGGCAACAACAATGTCGACACCTGCGCCCGCGTCTGCCACTCGCCGACCGGCTATGGCTTGAGCACGACATTTGGAACGTCGGCCGGCACGCAGGACTTCGATTCGGTCGAACATACCGACGTCATGATTCTGATCGGCGCCAATCCGACCGACGCCCATCCGGTGTTCGCGTCGCGGATGAAGAAGCGGCTGCGGGCCGGCGCCAAGCTGATCGTTATCGACCCGCGGCGCATCGATCTGGTGCGCACCCCGCACGTAGAGGCGTCCTATCATCTGCCGCTCCTCCCCGGCACCAATGTCGCGATCCTCTCGGCACTGGCGCACGTCATCGTGACCGAAGGGCTGGTCAACGAGAAATTCGTGCGCGAGCGCTGCAATTGGGACGAGTTCAGCGATTGGGCGGCGTTCGTCTCCGAACCCGCAACAGTCCGGAAGAAGTGGCGAAGCTTTCCGGAGTGCCGGCAGAGCAAATCCGCGGCGCCGCGCGGCTCTTTGCCACCGGCGGCAACGGCGCGATCTATTACGGCCTCGGCGTCACCGAGCACAGCCAGGGCTCGACCACCGTCATGGCCATCGCCAATCTCGCCATGGCCACCGGCAATATCGGCCGGCCCGGCGTCGGCGTGAATCCGCTGCGCGGCCAGAACAACGTGCAGGGCTCGTGCGATATGGGCTCATTCCCGCACGAACTGTCAGGCTATCGGCACATCGCCAACGATGCGACCCGCGCCATGTTCGAGGCGCTGTGGCACACACCGCTCGACAGCGAGCCGGGGCTACGCATCCCGAACATGCTGGACGCCGCGGTCGACGGCTCGTTCAAGGGCCTGTACGTGCAGGGCGAAGACATCCTGCAATCTGACCCGGACACGCACCACGTCGCCGCCGGCCTCGCGGCGATGGAATGCGTCGTCGTGCAGGACCTGTTCCTCAACGAGACGGCGAACTACGCGCATGTCTTTCTGCCCGGCTCGACGTTCCTGGAAAAGAACGGCACGTTCATCAACGCCGAGCGGCGCATCCAGCTGGTGCGCAAAGTCATGGCGCCGAAGAATGGCTACGAAGATTGGGAAATCACCTGCCTGATCAGCGAGGCCATGGGCTATCCCATGCACTACGACCATCCATCGCAGATCATGGATGAGATCGCGCGCCTGACGCCGACCTTCGCCGGCGTCTCGTTCGACAAGCTCGACAAGCTCGGCTCGGTGCAGTGGCCGTGCAATGAAAAAGCGCCGGAAGGCACGCCGGTCATGCATATCGGTGGCTTCGTCCGCGGCAAAGGCAAGTTCGTCATCACCGAATATATCGCGACCGACGAGAAGACCGGACCGCGCTTCCCGCTCCTGCTCACCACC
>Ga0210395_10001449_pt1 | contig 18374 bp, 17 predicted proteins | sample IncBWH4OmetaG_FD_150861 | JGI IMG/M metagenome (GOLD analysis project Ga0210395, IMG submission 150861) | Forest soil microbial communities from Barre Woods Harvard Forest LTER site, Petersham, Massachusetts, United States - Inc-BW-H-4-O ...
GACGCCGAGCACCAGCACCGCCGCCAGCGTTCCGAGGATGGTGCCGCGGCCTCCTGACAGCGGCGTGCCGCCAAGGACCACGGCGACGATGGCATCGAGTTCGAAGCCAGTCCCCGCGTTCGGATAGCCGGTGCCCAAGCGTCCCGCGAGGATGATGCCGGCGATAGCGGCGCTGACTCCCGATAGAATGAACACCGGAAGCTTCACCCGCGCGACGTCGATGCCGGCACGCCGCGCGCCCTCTTCGTTGGCGCCGACCACGCGGACGTGGAGGCCGAAGCGCGTCCGGTGCAGCAGCAGCGCCGCGAGCGCGGCGACCACGAGGACGAGCGGCACCGTGACCGGAACACCCATCACCGTGCCGTTGCCGATGCGCAGCACTGCGGGCGAGGCCGCGCCGACGCTGCGGTCGGTATAGACGAAGATCGCCCCCTGCAGGATGCTGAGCATGCCGAGCGTCAGGATGAGGCTGTGGATGCGCAGACGATTGTTGAGAAAGCCGTTGATCGCGCCGACGGCGAGGCCGATCGCGAGCGCAAGCAGGATTGCGGGGATCGTCGCCTCCGGCCGGCCCTCCATGAGGCTGCAGCTCGCCACCACGATCAGCCCCATGAGCTGGCCGACCGACAAGTCGATCATCCGGCAGGCAATCACGAAAGTCTGGCCGATCGCGAGGATCGCCAGCGCAGCGGACTGCTGCACGATCTGCCCGAGATTGAGCACGTTGCGATATTCGGGGAGCCAAAGGGCCGGAACCAGCAGAAGCGCGATCAGGACGAGGTAGATGCCGGAGCGCTGCGCAAACTGGCCGAGCCGCACGAGTTCGACACCCGGCGCAAGAACGCCGGCGCCCATCTGCGCCGCCGCCGCGGCAAATCGCGGCAGCCGCTGCGTGGTCGCGGACATGGAGAGGCCGTGGAACGGCGATGGCCGCACTGTGCCGATCGATCCGGTTGCTATGTATCCAACTGGTTACTTAGCGGGCGCGCGCCGAGGCTGTCAAGGCGACGAGGCTTTCGCACGCCGGCAAGCGCGGCCAAAAGTTCCATGACCAGATGAAAAAAATGCCGCGGTGCGCGAGGTTTTGATGCGAACTAAGAACGCAGCGCCTCGCGGCTAACGCTGTGCCGCTGCGTCGATGGCGAGATCAAGCCACACCGGCACGTGATCGGAAGGCTTCTCCCAGGTGCGCACGTGCCGGTCGATGCCAACATCGGTCAGCCGATCGGCAGCCGCCGGCGACAGCAGCATGTGGTCGATGCGGATGCCGTTGTTCTTCTGCCAGGCGCCGGCCTGATAGTCCCAGAACGTATAAAGGCCCGGCTCGTCGGTTGCCGCGCGCACCGCGTCGGTGAAACCGAGATTGATGAGCGCACGGAATTCGCTGCGCGTGCGCGGCAAGAACAGGGCATCGCCGACCCACATTTGCGGATTGCGTGCATCGGCGCCGGCCGGAATCACATTGTAGTCGCCGGCGAGAATGAGCGGCTCCTCCAGAGGCAGCCGGTCCCGGGCGTACGCCGAGAGCCGTTTCATCCACGCCATCTTGTAGGAGTATTTTTCCGTCTCCGGCGGATTCCCGTTGGGAAGATAGATGCTCGCGACGCGTAGCGCCCCGCTCGCCGTCGAGACCACCGCTTCGATGAAACGCGCATGGTTGTCGGCGTGGTCGCCGGGCAGGCCGCTGCTCACCTCGTCAAACGGAAATTTCGACAGCAGCGCGACGCCGTTGAACGCCTTTTGGCCGTGGACGGCGACGTTGTATCCCGCCGCCTCGAACGGTTCGCGCGGGAAGGCGTCGTCGACGCATTTCGTTTCCTGCAGGCAGACGATGTCGGGCTGGCGCTCGGAGAGCCAGGCGACCGCAGCATCAAGGCGCTGCTTGATCGAGTTGACGTTCCAGGTGGCGATGCGCACGGTACTAGAGGGCGAAGCTCGTGCCGCAGCCGCAGGACGCGGTGGCCTGCGGATTGTTTATCTTGAAGGCCGAACCGATCAGATCGTCGACGAAATCGATCTCGGCGCCGGCCATGTAGTTGAGCGAGACCGGATCGATCAGCACCGTGGCGCCGCTGCGCTCGATCACGACGTCATCGTCGGCTCTGCTGCGCTCGGTATCGAACTTGTACTGGAAACCGGAACAGCCTCCGCCGGCGACGCTCACGCGCAGCATCGTGCCGACCGGTTCCTGGCCAAGGATCTCGCCGATCTTCTGCGCCGCCCGCTCGGTCACGGTGATAGGGACCGTCATCGTCATCTCCAGCCGCAACGCACGGCGATTGCAACCATATCCACATGATAGTTAAGTGCGGCCAAAGCCAAGGTCAATTGCAGGGGCCCCGGAGGCCGATGGCGATCGAAGCCGCAACGCCGCGCGCGCGCTGTGCATGCGATCCGGGGCAGAGCCGCGGCCGGCTCTATCCGGAGCCCGCGAGCAAAGGCCGCAGCGCCTTTCGCCGCGACTGCGATCGCATCATCCATTCGACGGCCTTTCGCCGCCTCAAGCACAAGACTCAGGTGTTCGTATTCGACGAGGGCGACCACTACCGCACCCGGCTCACCCACACGCTTGAAGTGGCGCAGATCGCGCGTGCGCTCGCCCGCGCCCTGGGACTCGACGAAGACCTCGCCGAAGCGCTGGCGCTTGCGCACGATCTCGGCCATCCGCCGTTCGGTCATGCCGGCGAGCGCGCGCTCGATGAATGTCTCGCCGCCTTTGGCGGCTTCGATCACAACGCACAGACGCTGCGCGTCGTGACCGCGCTGGAACGCCGTTATCCCGCCTTCGACGGCCTCAACCTCACCTGGGAGACCCTGGAAGGCCTGGTCAAGCACAACGGTCCGCTCACCGATCGCGACGGGGCGCCGCTCGGCCGCTATCGCGCCCATGGTATTCCCGAGACGATCCTCCGCTACATCCAGATGCAGGACCTGCAGCTCTGGAGCTTCCCCGGTGCGGAAGCGCAGGTCGCCGCTTTGGCCGACGATATCGCCTACGACGCCCACGACATCGACGACGGTTTACGTGCCGACCTGTTCCGCCTCGACGAGCTCGCCGCCGTCGCGCTGCCGGGCAGGATCATCCGCGACATCCGCGCTGCCTATCCGGCGCTCGATGCCGCGCGGCTGGTGCACGAATTCGTGCGCCGGCTGATCGGCCTGCTGATCGAGGATGTCGTCGCCGAGACCGGGCGGCGGCTCGCCGCGCTCGCTCCGCATTCGGCCGATGACGTGCGGCACGCACCTTCCGGAATGTCGGGCTTCTCGCCGGCCGTTGCCGAGGCCGACGGCGCCATCAAGGATTTTCTGGAGACGCGCATGTATCGCCATGCGCGCGTGATGCGGGTCATGGATGACGCGGCCCAGGTCGTCCGCGAGCTTTTTGCGCGCTACAGCCAGCGCGCAGGCGCGCTGCCGGCGGAATGGAGCGAGGGCCTAGCCGATACCGATGAGGGGGGCCGCGCGCGCCGCATCGCCGATTTCATCGCCGGCATGACCGACCGCTATGCGCTCGCCGAGCACGCGCGGCTTTTTGACTCGACCCCGGAATTGCGTTAGGCGCGCGCCTCCGGCGCGGACGCCGTAGTGCGAAAATCATGGCCGCCCAGAACATTTACGTCGACATGCTCGACCGCGTTCGTCGCGCGCATGATGCGCTGATTGCGGCCGGCGTGTTGCCGGCCGGGATCGACCGGTCGCGCATCACCGTTGAGCCGCCGCGCGATCCGACCCATGGCGACATGGCGACCAACGCGGCCATGGTGCTCGCCAAGGATGCGGGCAAGAAACCGCGCGACCTCGCGCAAGCCATCGCGGAAAAACTTCGCAGCGACCCGCTGATCGGCAGTGTTGAGGTCGCCGGCCCAGGCTTCATCAACATCACGCTCAAGCCGGCAGCCTGGATCGAGACGCTGCGAATCGCGGTGCGGCTTGGACAGCGCTACGGCAGGAGCGAAGTGGGCGGCGGCACCCCGGTCAACGTCGAATACGTCTCGGCCAATCCGACCGGGCCGATGCACATCGGCCATTGCCGGGGCGCCGTGTTCGGCGATGCGCTGGCCAACCTGCTCGTCTTCACCGGCTTCGAGGTGACGCGCGAATACTATGTCAACGACGCCGGCGCGCAGGTCGATCAGCTCGCGCGCTCCGCCTATCTGCGTTACCGCGAAGCGCTGGGGGAGGCCATTGGGCCGATCCCGGAGGGTCTCTATCCCGGCGAGTACCTCAAACCAGTGGGCGAAGCGCTCGCCGTGCAATATGGGCCTGCCCTTATGGCCACCCCCGAGACCGCATGGCTGCCGCCGGTGCGCGTAAGGGCGATCGAGATGATGCTGGCGGCGGTCCGCGCCGACCTCGCGTCACTCGGCGTTAACCATGACGTCTTCTATTCCGAGCGCTCACTGGCGGGAGAGAATGCCGACCAGGTGGCCGAGACGATCGAGTGGCTGCGCGCGCGCGGCTACGTCTATGAAGGGCGACTGCCGCCGCCGAAGGGCGCGCCGGTCGAGGACTGGGAGGACCGCGATCAGACCCTGTTCCGCTCGACCGCATTCGGCGACGATGTGGACCGTCCGCTCAAGAAATCCGACGGCTCCTATACCTACTTCGCCTCGGACATCGCCTACCACCGCACGAAGCTCGACCGCGGCTTCAAGACGTTGATCGATGTCTGGGGCGCCGACCACGGCGGCTACGTCAAACGCATGCAGGCGGCGGTGGCGGCACTGAGCGGACAGAGCGCCGAACTCGACGTCAAGCTCATCCAACTCGTGAAGCTCCTGCGCGCCGGCGAGCCGGTCAAAATGTCCAAGCGGGCAGGTGACTTCGTGACGCTTCGTGAGGTCGTGGATGAGGTCGGGCGCGATGCCGTCCGCTTCATGATGCTCTACCGCAAGAACGACGCCGTGCTCGACTTCGACCTTGCCAAGGTGATCGAACAATCGCGCGACAATCCCGTCTTCTACGTCCAGTATGGACACGCCCGCGGGCAATCCGTCTTCCGTAATGCCCGTGCTGTCTTTTCCGATCTGCCCGCGGATTTTGCCGATCCGGCAGTCGTCGATGCTGCGGCGCTGGAACGGCTCTCCGACCCGGCGGAACTCGCCCTGATGCGGCAAATTGCGCTCTATCCTCGGATCGTGGAGGCGGCGTCGGCCGCGCATGAGCCGCACCGGATCGCCTTTTATCTTTTCGACTTGGCCAGTGAATTTCATACGCTATGGACGCTCGGCAATACCTCGCCACATTTACGCTTCATTATCCAGAATGATCGACAAATGACCGTGGCTCGCCTTGCACTTGTACAGGGCGTCGTATCCGTGCTTGCCTCGGGGCTGGCGTTACTGGGTGTCGGGGCGCCGAACGAGATGCGATAATCACCGTTCGTGCCGCCCGGGAAACCGAAACCGGGAGCTGCGGTCGAGGGGGATAGGCCGATCGGTGCGTTTCAACGCCTGGTTCGAGGCGAGTACGATGGCTGACAACAATTTCCGCTCTTACCGGAGCCGCGATCCCGTCGCGCGGGAGGGGGCCGACCAGACCGCTCGCCGGAGCGCTGGCGATCCGCTCGCAGAATTGGCGCGGCTCATCGGCAAGAGCGATCCGTTCGCCGACAGCGGCCGGCACGAGACCGACGGTGCCGAGCGGGCTGACGACGCACGGTCCTCCGGCCTCGAATGGGGCGCGGACGACAACGATCCCGAACAGCAGCGCCCGGCGGAAGAGCGCTACGTCACGCCCCCGCGCAACGAGCCGTTGCCGTCCCTTGGTCAGGCGCCGCAAGAGCGCGCCTACGAGAATGAGCCGCCGTCCGGCGGTCGATTTTTTTCCGGGCTCGCGCCGCGGTTCAACGGCTTCAGCGAAGACGACGCGCGGGACTTTCCGGCGGTTGCCGACACCGCCGGTTACCAAGATGAAGCGCAGCCGGCTTTGCCGACGCCGGACGATCGGCCGCCGGTTCTGCCTCCTCGCCAAGCCCCGGCCTTCCCGCCGCCGGCGCCCGGAGAGCGCGCGGCCGGGGAGATCCAAGCGGCCGAGGTTGGCGAAGCCTATGGCGCCGACGACTACTACGATGACGCCCCAACACCCCGCCGGCGCGGCGGTCTGGTCCTCGTGATCGCAGTGCTCGGCTTGGCGGTGCTTGGGACGGCGGGCGCCTTCGCTTACCGCGCCATGTTCGGCGGCTCAATGCTGCCGACGCTGCCACCCATCATCAAGGCCGGCAACGGGCCCAACAAGATCGTGCCCGGTTACGGCGATGCCCGCGCCAGCAATTCGGCGCAGACGACGGTCGCGAACACGGGCTCGAGCGAAAAGCTCGTCTCGCGTGAGGAGCAACCGGTGGAAATTCAGGAGCCGTCGAAAACGGCACCGCGCGTCATTTCGACGATACCGATTGCACCCAATCCGAACAGCCTTCCGGCCGGCGCTTCGAGCATCGGAGCCGCGCCGCTCGTGCCGGCACCGGCTGGCGCCGCGTCCGCCGCCGCTCCGCCTGTCATCGCGACGGTCCCCGCCGCTCCGCCGCCAGCCCCGGCGCCCGCTTCCGCCGAGCCGAAGAAAATTCACACCGTCACGATCCGCTCCGATCAGTCGGGAGGAACCGACGCGGGCGCTGCCGCCTCGGCGCCCCAGCACAACTCGGCACGCTCCGCCAAGATGTCGGCGGCGAAGCCCAGCGCGGCCGCGTCAGCCTCGACCGGCAGCCAGCCACTCTCGCTCGCGCCGGACTCGCAGGGCGATGTCGCCGCCACGCCGCCGGCGCTGGTGCCGGCGCCGTCTCGTTCTCGCGCGCACGCCGCCGTCGCCACCACAACCCCCGCCGGCGGAACGACGGGAGAGACTACCGCCAGCGGCGGCTACGCGGTGCAGGTAAGCTCCCAGCGCAGCGAGGCCGATGCACAATCAGCCTTCCGCGCACTGCGCGCCAAATTTCCCAACCAGCTCGGCGGGCGCGAGCCGATCGTGCGCCGTGCCGATCTCGGCGCCAAGGGTATCTACTACCGCGCCATGGTCGGCCCCTTCGCATCGATGGAAGAGGCCGCCGGAATGTGCAGCAACCTGAAGGCTGCCGGGGGCACCTGCCTCGTCCAGAGAAAGTGAGAAGTTGCACGCTTGACCCGCGCGCGTCGCGCGGGCTAAGCGGCCGCGATGCGCGCCTTCATTACCGGCTTGGCCGGACCCGTGCTCGCCGACGAGGAACGGGGCTTCCTGCGCGACGCGCAGCCGTGGGGTTTCATTCTTTTCAAGCGCAATGTCACCGATGCCGCGGCACTGCGCCGCCTGATTGATGACGCGCGGGCAGCCGTCGCGCGCGAGGCGCCGGTATTGATCGACCAGGAGGGCGGCCGCGTGCAGCGGCTTGGGCCGCCGTTTTGGCCGGCCTATCCGCCTGGCGCCGCCTACGGCGCGCTATTCGAGCGCAATCGCGATACCGGCCTTGCGGCGGCGCGGCTCGGGGCGCGGTTGATCGCGGCCGATCTCGCACCGCTGGGCATCGATGTCGATTGCCTGCCCATTGCCGACGTCCTGGCCGGCGGCGCCAATCCGGCGATCGGAAACCGTGCCTACAGCACGGAGCCCGGCACGGTCGCCGCCATTGGCGCCGCGGTCGCATCAGGCCTGGCCGAAGGAGGCCTCTTGCCGGTCCTCAAGCATATGCCCGGCCATGGACGGGCGAATGTCGACAGCCATCATAAGCTCCCGGTGGTCGATACCGACCGGGCGACGCTAGACGCCACGGATTTCGCCGCCTTCCGGCCGCTCGCGAAGCTCCCGCTGGGGATGACCGCGCATGTTGTGTTTAGCGCGATCGACCCCATCGCGCCGGCCACGATTTCGGCCACTATAGTGCGCGACGTGATTCGCGATTCGATCGGCTTCAAAGGTCTTTTGATGAGCGACGACATTTCCATGAACGCGCTGGCGGGCTCGGTCGGCGAGCGTGCGCGCGCCGCTTTCGCGGCCGGGTTGGACGTGGTGCTGCACTGCAATGGCGTGATGCCGGAAATGCGTGCGGTCGCGGCGGAAGCGCCGCAACTCGCCGGTGAGGCCGCGCGGCGAGCCGAGGCGGCCTTGGCGGCGAAGACGCCACCGCAGCCGATCGACGTCGCCGCCAGCCGCACCGAATTCATCAGCCTGATGGCCGGCGTTTGGCAGCCGGCGCAGGGGCTCGCATGATCGCCGAGGATCTCCAGTTCACGACCGAGCTGCCCGAGCGCACGGCTGACGAGCCGGCGCTCATGATCGATGTCGAGGGTTTTGAGGGCCCGCTCGATCTGCTGCTGACGCTCGCGCGCCAGCAGAAAGTGGACCTCGCGAAAATTTCGATCCTGGCGCTCGCCGACCAATACCTCGCCTTCGTCGAAGAAGCGCGCAAACTGCGCCTGGAACTCGCCGCCGACTATCTGGTGATGGCGGCCTGGCTCGCCTACCTGAAATCCCGCCTCCTGCTGCCGGAACCGCCGGAGCCCGACGGGCTGAGCGCCGAGGAGATGGCGACCGCGCTCGCCCAGCGCCTGCGCCGGCTCGAAGCGATCCGCACCGTGGCCGAGCAGCTGCTCAATCGCCCGCAGCTTGGTCGCGAAGTTTTTTCGCGCGGCCGCCCGGAGCCGATCGCCGACATCAAGCGGCCGGAATGGTCTGCGACTCTCTACGATCTGCTTTCGGCTTACGCGGTGCAGCGTCAGAAGCAGGCAAGGGCGTATGTGCGCGTGCCCAAGCGCACCGTCTGGTCGCTCGCCGAGGCGCGCGAGGCGCTGGAGCGGCTCATTGGCGGGGCCGCGGATTGGAGTCGGCTCGATCAATACCTTCTCGCCTATATGGTCGAGCCCTCGCTCAAGGCGACGGTTCTTGCCTCGAGCTTTGCGGCGACTCTTGAACTGGTGCGCGAAGGCCGCCTTGAAATGCATCAGCACGCGGCATTTGCTCCGCTTTATGTCCGCAAGCGGCCGGGCGGCGGCGACGACGGCGGCGGCGTGCAACCGGGAAATGGGTGAGGGGGAGGCCGAACCGATGGGCAATGTTGCGGAGATGCGTGTGATCGTCGGCGATGGGGAGCGGGAGGCGCGCGACGAGCGTCACGAGCGTGCCGAGGAATTGCGCATTCTCGAGGCGCTGTTGTTTGCCGCCGAGGAGCCGCTCGACGAGAAGGTTTTGGCTGCGCGTCTGCCGGCGGGCATCGATGTGCGCACGTTGCTCATGCGCTTGCAGCAGGAGTACGCGCCGCGCGGTGTCAATCTGGCGCGCGTCGGCGGCAAATGGTCGCTGCGCACGGCGAGCGACCTCGCCTGGCTGCTGACGCGCGAATCGGTGGTCACGCGAAAGCTTTCGCGCGCTGCCGTCGAGACGCTGGCCATCGTGGCCTATCACCAGCCGGTGACGCGCGCCGAAATCGAGGAGATCCGCGGTGTCACCACCTCGAAGGGGACGCTCGACGTGCTTTTGGAGACCGGCTGGGTCCGCCTGCGCGGCCGCCGCAAGGCGCCCGGCCGCCCGGTGACCTACGGAACCACCGAGGGGTTCCTGTCACATTTCGGGCTCGATGCGCTCGCCGATCTTCCCGGCCTCGACGAGCTCAAAGGCGCCGGCCTCATCGAAAAGTCGCTGCCGGCGGGCTTTAACGTCCCCATGCCCTCCGACGATCCGGCGCTGCGGGAGGACGAAGAGCCGTTGGAGCCCAGCGACCTCGACCTCGGACTTGCTCCACCGGTGGAGCGCACCGAGGAATAGGCAGCGCCCTTCTTACCGGGGACGCGACGCCCGGCCTGGCCTGGCGTGGCAGCGGCCCGCCGGCTCGGCCGCTTTCCGGTTGCGCTTGTTTTTGCCGCTCTTGGCGCATAGTTTCTGATCAAAATCGGTACCTTGCGGCGAGCGCGGGGCGCCGCTGCACACGGAGGATTTCATGGGCTCTCTGAGCATTTGGCACTGGATGATCGTTCTCGCCGTCGGGCTTCTGCTTTTCGGCGGGCGCGGCAAGATTTCCGAGCTGATGGGTGACGTCGCCAAAGGCATCAAGTCATTCAAGAAGGGCATGGCTGAAGAGGAAACGGCCGACGCCAAATCGGACGCGCCGGTGAAATCGATCGACCATCAGGCGCCCGCGGCGGTCAAGCAGCGCGCCGAGGCCGGAAGCAAGGTTGAGGGCACGCTGTCCTGAGGCCGATCGCGGCCGCCGCGGCCGGACATCGTGTTGATCGGCGGTTGACGGGAAGCGCCGCCTGAGCCGGCCTGGGAATTCCCATGTTCGATATCTCTTGGACCGAGTTCCTGCTCATCGGCATCGTCGCTTTGATCGTGATCGGGCCGAAGGAGCTGCCCGGGGTCATGCGCACCATGGGCCAGTGGACGCGCAAGCTGCGCAGCATGGCGTCAGATTTTCAGCATCAGTTCCAGGAGGCGATGCGCGAAGCGGAAATGACCGACCTCAAGAAGCAGGTCGATGACATGGCGCACGACATCAAGAACTACGATCCGCTCCAGGGCGTGCGCACCGACGTCGAAGCGATCGGCAAGGATATCGAAAGCTCGGTTGCGGCGCCGGCGCCCGCGGCGGAGCCTTCCCTGCCAGAAGCCACGGCGCAACTGGCGGACAGCAACCTCATCGGTGCCGCCACAGGACCGGTAGCGCCTGAAGCGGCGGACCCATCCGCCGCCGAATTGCCGGCGACCGCTCCCGTACAAGGCGGCGAGAGCACCGTCGTCACCGCCGCGACCGCTCCGGTCGCACCGCCCGAGCCCGCCGCGGAAGTCCCCGACCCGGACAGCACAAGGCGCGCGGGATGAGCCGGGAAGACGAAGAGAAGGAGATCGAGGCCACCAAGGCGCCCTTGATGGATCACCTGGTCGAGCTGCGCGGGCGGCTGATCAAGGCGCTGGCCGCGTTCGGTCTCGCCGCAGTCTGCTGCTTCTTCTTCGCCAAGCAAATTTATAACGTGCTGACCTGGCCCTACATCTGGGTCGCCGGCCCCGAGAATTCGAAGTTCATCTATACCGGCTTGCTCGAATATTTCGTCGTGCAGCTCAAGCTGGCGCTGTTCGGCGCGGCGTTCATCGCATTTCCGGTGATCGCCTCGCAGATCTACATGTTCGTTGCGCCCGGTCTTTACCGCAATGAAAAGCAGGCTTTCCTTCCCTATCTCGTCGCCACGCCGTTCTTCTTTCTGCTCGGCGCTTCGGTCGTCTATTTCGTGGTCTGGCCGATGCTGGCGCGCTTTTCGCTCGGCATGCAGCAATTGGGCGGCCCCGGCCAGGCGTCGATCGAGCTTCTGCCAAAGGTCGAGGACTATCTCTCGCTGATGATGAAGCTCATTCTCGCCTTCGGCGTCGCCTTCCAGCTTCCGGTGATCCTCACGCTGCTCGGCCGCGTCGGCATCCTCACCTCCGACCAGCTCAAGTCGAAGCGCCGCTATTTCATCGTCATTGCCTTCGTGATCGCGGCGGTGCTCACCCCGCCCGACGTGCTGAGCCAGATGTCGCTCGCTTTGCCGCTCGTCGCCCTCTACGAGGGATCGATCCTGTCCGTGCGCTTCGTCGAGCGGCGCGCGGCGGCGGCGCGCGCCACCGAAGCCGCGCAGGCCAAGCTCGCGGAGTGACATGGCCTTTGGATCGCCGTTGCTGGACTTGACCCGATAATCCAACCGCCGTTAGGTCCGTCACCCTGAGGTGCGAGCGCAACGAGCCTCGAAGGGCGACGGCCCGGGCGCCTCGGCCGCATCCTTCGAGGCGCGCCCTTGGCGCGCACCTCAGGATGACGGGACTGCACCATGCACGACATCCGTTTCATCCGCGACAATCCCGAGGCCTTCGATCGCGCCTTGGTGCGGCGCGGGCTTCCGTCCGGGGCGGGGCGACTGATCGAGATTGATGCGCGTCGCCGGAACCTCATCACGAGACTTGGTCACGCGCAGGCGCAGCGCAATGCGGTGTCCAAGGAGATCGGAGACGCCAAAAAAAAGAAAGACGAGGCCACGGCCAGTAGGTTGATGACCGAGGTTGCGAATTTAAAGACAGGTATTAGCGAAGCGGAAGGTGAGATAGTTGCATTAGAGCGCGAATTGCAATTCGGGAAGCGCACCGGAATCGGTCCGGGTCTGGCGACACTTCCTAATCTGCCGCTCGACGATGTGCCCGACGGTAAGGACGCCAGCGACAACGTTGAGCACCATCGTTTTGGGGCGAAACGCGCCTACAGCTTTGCCTCGAGGCAGCATTTCGAACTCGGCGAGGCGCTCGGTCAGATGGATTTCGAGACCGCCGCGAAGCTCTCCGGTTCGCGTTTTGTGGTCCTGAAGAATGGACTTGCGCGGCTCGAACGCGCGCTCGGACAGTTCATGCTCGACCTGCATACGGGCGAGCACGGCTACAACGAAGTAGCGCCACCGCTTATTGTGCGCGACGAGGCGATGTTCGGCACGACGCAACTGCCTAAGTTCAGCGATGATCAATTTCGCGTCGAAACGGAAGAAGTGCAGCGAAAGCACGCATATGAAACGTTCGAACAAGATCGAAATGCGATTTTAGAATATGTAGAGAAGGCAGGCATTGAAGCCGCGCGCAGTGAAAAGCTCGAGGTCTTGGGCTTTGTATATAGGCCAACTCCCGACCGTCGCTGGCTCATCCCCACCGCCGAAGTGCCCCTGACCAACTTGGTGCGCGAATCCATCATCGAGGAGGCGCAACTGCCGATGCGCTTTACGGCCTGCACGCCGTGCTTCCGCGCCGAAGCCGGCGCCGCCGGCAAGGACACCCGCGGCATGATCCGCCAGCACCAGTTCACCAAGGTCGAGCTTGTCTCCATCACCACGCACGAGCAGTCGAAGGACGAGCACGAGCGCATGCTCGCCTGCGCCGAGGAGGTGCTCCGCCGGCTCGACCTGCACTACCGGGTGATGACCTTGTGCGCGGGGGATCTCGGCTTTGCGTCACAAAAGACATACGACATCGAAGTATGGCTGCCGGGGCAGAACATGTATCGCGAGATTTCCTCCTGCTCGGTCTGCGGCGAATTCCAGGCGCGGCGCATGAATGCGCGCTATCGCACCAAGGAAAGCCGCCAATTGCGTCACGTGCATACGCTCAACGGCTCCGGTGTCGCCGTCGGCCGGGCGCTTATTGCGGTGATGGAGACCTATCAGCAGGAGGACGGCTCGATTGCAGTGCCGGATGCGCTTGCGCCATACATGGGCGGCATCAAGAAGATCGAGAAGCAATAGGCCATGCGCATCCTGGTCACCAACGACGACGGCATCCACGCCGAGGGGCTCGACGTCTGCGAAAAGATCGCGCGCGCCCTTTCCGACGACGTCTGGGTGATCGCGCCGGAATACGACCAGTCGGGCGTCGCTCATTCGCTGTCGCTCAACGATCCGCTCCGCCTGCGCCAGGTCGCCGAGCGGCGCTTTGCGGTGCGCGGCACGCCGACCGATTGCGTCATCATGGGCGCGCGCCACGTTCTCAACGGCAAGGGACCCGATCTCGTGCTCTCCGGCGTCAACCGCGGGCGCAACGCCGGCGAGGACGTGATCTATTCCGGCACCGTGGCCGGCGCGGTGGAAGGCACCGTCATCGGCGTCCCCTCGTTCGCTCTGTCGCAGGCCTATGCATCGCGCAGCGGCCGGCCGCCCTACTGGGAGACGAGCCTGCAGCATGCGCCCGACATCATCCGCCGCGTCGTGGCCGAGGGCATCCCGCGCGACGTGCTCATCAACGTCAACTTTCCCGATTGCGCACCTGACGAGGTCAAGCGCATCGCGGTTGCGCCGCAGGGGCGGCGCCGCCAGGAGCGGCTGCACATCGACGAACGCCGCGACGGCCGCGGCAATCCGTACTACTGGATCACCTATGCGCGCCTGAGCGCCGTCAAGGCGGCGCCGGACGGGACCGATCTCGCCGCGCTCGACGAGCATTGCATCGCGGTGACGCCGCTCAAGCTCGACATGACCGACGAGCCGTACATGACGAAGCTCGCCGGGCTATTCGAGTGAGTACGACCCACCGATCGTCGCCGCCGGCGACGAGCAAAACGACCAAGCAATCCGGCACTCGGGGAAACGCCGGATAGCGTCGGTCGTGGCGCTTCCCGGTGCACATGCCGCGCCAACGCGCACAAGGTCGCGCCAAGTCCGCACCGAGTCCGCACCAGGTCCGCGGATCAGTTTCTGGCGCGGGCCGTGACCGTTTTGATTGCCTCGGCCAGCGCGTCGGCTTGGAACGGCTTCTGCAGCGTCGGGGTCTGCCGGTACGGTTCCGGGACGCCGCGCTGGCCATAGCCGGTCGCGAACACGAACGGCACGCCGCGCTCGAGTAGGACTTCGACTACTGGCGTGACTGGCTGGCCGTTGAGGTTAACGTCGAGAATGGCGACATCGAATTCGGCCTGCTTCGCAAGGGCCAGCGCCTCCTCGATCCGTCCGGTTTCCGCTGCAATCGCGTGACCGAGATCAGTCAGCATGTCTTGCAGCAACATGCGGATCATCAACTCATCCTCGACCACGAGGACGCGCTTGCTCTCGGCCGACTTCCCCTCAAACGTCATGGAGGACCCCGTGCTTGCGGCGGCTCTTCTGCCCTTCGCCTGCGGCGGAAGAGGGGCGCCGGAACTTCCGCGATTCGTCTTGGTGTATCAATTGCCGACCGGGGATCGGCGCCGCTCCCTGCGCGAGAGGTTCAACGCCGCGACACGGCAGTTGGTTCCTCCGATACCCTGGGGTCTTGCCCGTCGCGAACAGCCGAACCCGCCGCAAGCGCGGGACCAGTGCCAGAATCCGCCGCAAAGTGGTAAAACCGGCCACACCCGAGGCGAGGTCGTCGTGGGCGGACTCGAAGCAGCCGACGTGGAACGCATGGAGTTTCAGCTCGCGCTGCGCCGGCGCGGGATCAGCGACCAGGCGGTGCTGCGCGCCATGGACGAGGTGCCGCGCGAACACTTCGTGGCGCCCGAGTTCATCGAAAGCGCCTACGCCGACCACGCGCTGCCGATCGCGTGCGGGCAGACCATCAGCCAGCCCTACGTCGTCGCCTACATGACCGAGCAGCTTCAAGTCGGACCGCAGCATCGTGTCCTTGAAGTCGGCACCGGCTCCGGCTACCAGGCCGCCATTCTGTCGCGGCTCGCGCGCGAGGTGGTGAGCGTCGAGCGCTATCGCACGCTGGCCGAGACCGCGCGCCAGCGCCTCAGGACGCTCGGCTACGCCAACGTCACGATCATCGTCGGCGACGGGTTTGCAGGAGCGCCGGAGCAAGCGCCGTTCGACCGTATCATCGTCACCGCGGCAGCCGAGAACATACCGCCTGCGCTCGTCGAGCAGCTTGGCGCGAACGGCAAGATCGTGCTGCCGCTCGGTCCGCGCAATGGAACGCAGCACATTGTCAAGCTGAACAGAACAGCGGGCGGCGCCCTGGAACGCGAAAATCTCATTGCCGTGAGATTTGTGCCGCTGCTGCCGGGACAGGCCCGCGAATTGTAGCTATTCGGTCACAGTCCACCAAATACTCGAACACCTCCGGGGTCCTTAAAGGCCTGTTTACCCCAACGATGTTTATTCGCTCGAAGCTAAAGTTGCGTGCGAGCGAGTAACCATGTACGCGTCGCGTTGTTCGGCCCTCGGCCCACGGGTAGTTGCCATTGCGTTAATCGCATTGGGTACCGCCAGTTGCAGCAGCGACTCCGGTCGCCTGTCGGATATCTTCGGTTCCGATAACAATTCCTCCCGCGAAGCGACCGGCTCGATCCCGCAGGGCGCCAACGGCGGCGTCGAGAGCCGACCGATGCCGCATCTTGCCGGCCCCAACGGCGAAGGCACCTCGGGTGGCGGCCGCGGCATGGGCTCATACCAGCCGGGCAACGCGGAAACTACCGGGTCGCTCACATCGGCGTCGCCGCCGCCGACCTGGACCTGGGAGGGCGGCAAACCGATCGTCGTGGCGCGGGGCGAGACGCTGGAGAGCATCTCGCGGCGCCATGGCGTGCCTGTCGCCGCCATCATGGAGGCGAACAGCATCACGAGCCCGGCGATGGTGCATCCCGGCGAGCATCTCGTGATCCCGCGTCGCCAAGGGCCGGCGGCCACCGCTTCGGCACCGCAGACCCGGATCGCGACGAACGCGCATGCGATTCCCTCGACCGTGCCGGTCGGTCCGCCGCGCAATGCGCTGGCGGCGGGTTCCGGCACCCACGTCGTGGCGCCGGGCGAGACCCTCCACAGCATCGCGCGGCTCTACGGCAAGCCGGTGATGATGCTCGCCAAGGCGAACAACATCCCGCCGAACACCATGGTGAAGGTCGGCGAGCGCATCGTGATTCCGGGCGTCCGGGGGCCGGCAATAGCGGCCGCGCCGGCCGCCGCGGTCGCACCGGCTGCGCCCCGCGCGGAGGCTCCCGCCGCCACCTCGGCCCTGCCCAAGACCCAGAATGTCGCTACCGCGGAAGCGCCGCGCAGCGCGCGGGTTGCGAGCCCCGCCGCTGCGCCGCCCGTCCAGGAGACTGCGGTCAAGGCTGCAGAGCCTGCAGGAGCGGTTGCGGGATTCCGCTGGCCGGTGCGCGGCCGCGTCATTGCCGGCTTCGGACCGAAGTCCAACGGCCTGCAGAACGACGGCATCAATCTCGCCGTGCCGGAAGGAACCCCGGTCAAGGCCTCGGAAGACGGCGTCGTCGCCTATGCCGGCAATGAGCTGAAGGGTTACGGCAATCTCGTGCTGGTTCGCCACAGCAACGGCTTCGTCACCGCCTATGCGCACGCGAGCGAGCTGATGGTGAAGCGCGGGGAAACGGTCAAGCGCGGCCAGGTCATTGCCAAGTCCGGGCAGACCGGCAGTGTCACCGCGCCGCAACTGCACTTCGAGATCCGCAAAGGGGCGACCCCGGTCGATCCGGCGCAATATCTCAACGGCGCCTGATTTCGGACAACGGAACAGCAGAGGGATAAACGGACGCCAGAGGACAGACGACGGACCGCGACGGATGATCCTATCTGTCGTCCGTCGTCAGGTTTCGGTCATCCGCTCCTGCGTCATCCGTTCTCACCCCAAGCCGACCCGCGAGGTCCTGCACGTATTGCCAGGCGACGCGGCCGGAGCGGGCACCACGCGTCGTCGCCCATTCGAGCGCTTCGCCGCGCAATTCCTCGCCTTTGATCGGGACGCGGTAGCGGACGACATAGCCCTCGACCATAGCCAGGTATTCGTCCTGGCTGCAGCGATGGAAGCCGAGCCACAATCCGAAGCGGTCTGAAAGCGAGACCTTCTCCTCCACCGCCTCGCCCGGATTGATCGCGGTCGAGCGTTCGTTCTCGATCATGTCGCGCGCCATCATGTGGCGGCGGTTGGAAGTGGCGTAGAAGATGACGTTCTCCGGCCGCCCCTCGATGCCGCCTTCGAGCATCGTCTTAAGCGACTTGTACGAGGTGTCATCCGCGTCGAAGGAGAGGTCGTCGCAGAAGACGATGAAACGCTGCGATGCGGAGCGCAAAAGCCCCATTAGCTCGGGCAGCGTCTCGATATCTTCGCGGTGAATTTCAACGAGCTTGAGCCCGGCGTCCGGGTGCGCGGCGCCGACGGCGGCGTGAGCGGCCTTGACCAGCGAGGATTTGCCCATGCCCCGCGCGCCCCACAGCAGGGCGTTGTTGGCGGGCAGGCCGCGCGCAAATCGCTCAGTGTTCTCCAGCAGAAGATCGCGCACGCGATCGATGCCCTTGAGGAGCGACATCTCGACACGGTTGATGCGGCGCACGGCGGCGAGCCGTCGCCCTTCCGGATGCCAGACAAAGGCCGCGGCCGCGGAGAAATCGGGCGCGGGCGGCGGTGGCGGAGCCAGACGTTCGAGCGCGTCGGCGATCCGCTCGAGGACCTCGTCGACTCCATCGCGCGCCGGGCGCGCTTTCGGCGCTCCGGCGACGGCGGCGCTCGCCGCCTTGTTCCTGAAGCTCGAAGGGGAATTTGACATCGCTTTCCGCACCGTTCCTCCTCCCCCTTAGCGGGGCGCTAAAACCCTCGCAAGCGCGCCGCATCCCTGGCGCAACATTGCAATTGGGCCAACGGCCGCTATAGTCCGCGCCGATTTCCCGCGCAAAATCGGCCGTTTCTCTTCTGGCCGGCGCGTCCCGTATGGGCCCGGAGGAGCAATGCTGATCACGCCCGCATTCGCGCAAGGCAGCCTGTTCGGCGGCGCCGACAGCAGCGGCATGATCACGTCACTCCTGCCGCTGATTCTCATCGTCGTGATCATGTACTTCCTAGTGCTGCGGCCGCAGCAGCAGCGGGCGAAGCAGCATCGGGACATGGTCAAGGCGCTGCGCCGCGGAGACAGCGTGGTGACCAATGGCGGGCTCGTCGGCAAGGTCACCAAGGTGGTCGACGACGATCAGATCGAGGTCGAGATT
>Ga0210395_10001453_pt1 | contig 18368 bp, 12 predicted proteins | sample IncBWH4OmetaG_FD_150861 | JGI IMG/M metagenome (GOLD analysis project Ga0210395, IMG submission 150861) | Forest soil microbial communities from Barre Woods Harvard Forest LTER site, Petersham, Massachusetts, United States - Inc-BW-H-4-O ...
GACTCCTCGAGCAGGGGGACGACCCGCTCGCGCGTGGTGCCCGGGTAGGTTGTGGACTCGAGGACGACCAGCTGGTTGGCTTGCAGCACCTCGGCTAGCGCCCGTGTGGAATCGATCAGCGACCCCAGGTCGGGCTCGCGGTTGGGGGTGAGCGGCGTGGGGACGCACACGATGATCGCGTCGGCCTTGGCCAGGCGCGCATAGTGGTTGGTGGCGTGGATGCGCTCGGCCATGCTTGCGAGCAGCTCGGAGGGGACATCCTCGATGTAGGAGCGCCCCGCCTCGATCGCCTCGATCTTGCGCGGGTCCACGTCGACCGCGATCACGTCGCAGTCCTCCTGCGCGAAGGCGACGGCCAGCGGCAGGCCGACGTAGCCAAGGCCGACGATTCCGACGGTGGTCATGGCGGGAGTCTAGTCGCGTTCGCCGACGGCGCGCCGGTGCTATCCGACGCTCCAGTTGCAGCCGCAGCGCAAACCCCCAGGCCCGAGGGCGCGGGATTTTGGACCGCGCTCGCCCAACGCGCGATCCCGGACGGCGCCTGCTGAGCCGCCCGGGACGCCGCTGGGTGGCCTCGTCCACAGAGCCATCTCAGATACAGGGCCGCGCGTGTATGAACTCGAGGAGAAGATCATCGCCGCGCCAATCGCGGTCCTTTGGGGTAATTGAGCTAACGCCTCAACCGATCGAGTTGAACTGGGCTGAGCCCCGAGTTCGCTCCGGCTGGTTTGGACCGGATGTAATTGACCGAAAGCGGGGGCCGATCACGAGGACAGCAATGCTCTCACGGCGGGACTCGACGGACTCGACTGCGCTCTGGACGACGTCTGAAGCACGCTTGAACAGGAAACGCGACAAACGCTCACGTGGCGCGCTCTGCGTCGATGCCCCTGCGGCAAAGGGGGGCCTTGGTGGGCGGCTTTTGTGCTCATCCCGGGCCGTCGAGCGTCGGTCGCGAAACGTTGCGCTTTACATGTGCTGGCCTGTTTGGGTGCGTGTTTTTTGGGGCGCATCCGCGCAAGCTCTACGCTGGCCGTGCCCGTGGGGGCGGGGCATCCTTGCCCCGCCACTGGTGGCTTCTCAGGGGTCAGGCGGGCTGAGGGCTCAACTGGCGTGGTCCCGGATGCGCGCGTGCCCGATCCAGCCGGGTGCCGGTACTATTGCGGTCATCGATATCGGTCTTGGCCTGTGGTCGGGGTCCGGGGGAGCCGACATGGGGGGTTGGGCGCATGAGTGAAGTCACTAGTGTGAACGGGATGACTGGGGCTGTGGTTCTCACGGCGGCTGATGTCGAAGCGGTGCCGACGTCGGCGGAGGGGCAGCCGAGCGGTGTTGCGACCCTCGACGGGAGCGGGGTGCTGAAGGAAGCGCAGCTGTCGGGTTCGGTGGTAAGCGGCAGTGCCGGTGCCTCACCGGCTCAGATCGTGCCCGTGGCGATGGCGATCACAAAGGAGGCGCCCGTTAATCCGCTGCATCCTAGCTTCGGGGCTTTGGGTAATGAAAGTCACGACGACACAGCTGCTCTTCAGGCTGCGATCACGTACGCACGTACAGCCGGGCAGAAAGGAGGGGTCGGTGAGCTGTATATCCCCGGCGGCGTATATAAGCTGTCCGCGTTCCTCAATCTCGGCACGGTCAGCGGACTCAAGATACGCGGTGATGGCGAGGAAACCGTCCTCAAGCAGTTCACCAATAATGAACCGATCCTCCAAAGGGAAGGTTCAGAAGGCGTATATGACGGTCTTGTCAGCGGACTGAAGCTCAACTACGCTAGCCAGCAGAACCAGACGGAACACCCCAAGTCGGTGGCTGTGAGCCTTCTCAACTCTATGACAGGCGGAACGGGAGGTTTCGCCGAGCACGTGTTCAGGGACCTGTGGATCAACTATGCCACGACCTGTTTTGAATGGGGTCCAACGGGATCAGCGACCGCAGTTCCCTTCTGGAATAACAAGCTCGACAATATCATCTGTGGCAACATCTCACTGCATCTGTTGAACAACAACATCGTCAGTGGAAGTGTTGGCGGTCCCACCAACGAGATCTCTCGCCTCACCCACATAGGGCGGACGATTGCCCCGACAGGTGTCGCCCTGAATCTCCGCGCTGGGCATGAGTGGGTATTCAACAGCCTTGATATCGAGGACTGGCAGGACTCCCTCCTATACGCAACAGGCACGAGCCAGGTCGTGATAAATGGCATGCACGTCGAGCGTCATCATCTCGTTAGCAACGCGGCCAAGGTGTTCAACGTGTCGGGAAGTCAGTTCACCCTCAAGGGTCTCAACGGATCCTACTATCGCGACGGAACGGGTCCTTACTACTTGTTTGCAATGGAATCAAGCAGGGGCGAAATAGGTAATTTCCACTCATTTGATTACTCTGAACATCTGGGGTCGGGGATTTTGCGCCACTTTCTTTTCAACGGTTCGGGGGGCGCATTTCAAATTGGTCCCCGTGAATCTAGCAGTGGGAACATAGTTGACTGGCTCAAGGAAGAATCGGCGATGCTAGTGCAACTGTATTCGGACTGTGGCCTGCCGCCAGTCTGGGATTCGTCAGTGGCGTTGCCAACAGCGTCGGCTACTTATCGAGGGCGTTTCTTCTATCTAAAGGGAACCAATACCACTACTGCCGACCATCTCGTTGTTTGTAGGCAGAACGAAAAAAATGAATATGCTTGGGTCAACGTTTTTTAGCACTGCCGCTATGCGTGAAAGGGCATCCTGGCATCGGATCGTGCATTGGACACGTTGCGCCCGCTGATCGAAGACATGCTTTGCCCGGATGGGACCCGACTGTCTGGCGGCTAGGTCTGCTGCAGAGTGGAGCGTGCTTGTTCTGGCGCCAAGCCATAGATGAGGTCTCGCCTGGACTAACTCCGGTCGGCGCCGATTGAGCCGCTGGTTTTCCGTGTCAGTTCCAATCATGGCCAAGGCTCTCGACACCAGCTACTACGAAACGCGCTGCCAAGGCCGGCTCGCCGATGACGATACTCGCGCGGGGTATGAACGCGCACTAGGCGAGATCGAGCAGATCGATGCCGTCATCCGCTCATTGGACGAGCTGCGCGAGGACGCGGGGATGTCCAAGGCCGAGCTCGCACGGCGCGTGGGGCGCAACTCGGCCAGCATCAGACGCCTATTCACGGCCGAGCAGGCACGCCAGAGCTACCTCTGATCGTCTCGATAGCCAACGCTCTCGACGCCAGCATCGAGATCAAGCGCCGCCCACGCAGATCGAACGGCAAGCGCACCACTGTACGAGCCTGATGGGCTCCAATAACGGCCACGCTATCCGGGGGAGGCAAGTGGGAGGCCATGCACGGCGACATGGGCGGCTACTACGAGATCCGTGTCACCGGACCAGGCCGCGAGCAATTCCGCCTCTTCTGCATGCTGGAGAACGCCGACAAGCGCACGTTTGGCGGCGCGTGGCCTACGCGGGCCGGCTATCGCTGTGCCCCGCCGCGAAAGGTTGGTGCTCGGACCGTAGCCGCTTACCCGTTGGCTATCCCGATGCGATCCGCTGTACGGTGCGCAGTGCTCGCTTACAGGACCGGGGTGGACGGTGAGCACCGTCTACCCACATGCGACTTGGAGGCGCTAGACTCCTGCTCCAAATTTGGGCGTCGATGGATGCTAACGCTTCTTATACACCGCTCCGAGCGAGCCAAATCTTGCTAAACACATCGAGGTACGGATGCCTATCGCACTAATCACCGGTTCTGGCGGGTTGATCGGCTCCGAGTCGGCGCGCTACTTTGCCGAGCAGGGATTCGACGTAGTCGGTCTTGACAACGACATGCGCGCGTACTTCTTCGGCGTCGACGCGTCGACTGGGCCGAGTAGCAAGCGCTTGGCGGATGAGCTGGGGGAGTCCTTTCGTCCCGTGGACCTGGACATCCGCGATCAGGACGGCGTGGATCGGCTCTTTGCCGAGCACAAGTCCCAGATCGAGTTGGTTGTCCATACCGCTGCCCAGCCATCCCATGACTGGGCAGCTCGGGAGCCGCACACGGACTTCGGCGTGAACGCGGTCGGCACGCTGAACCTGCTGCAGGCCGCACGCGAGCACTGCCCGAGCGCGACGTTCATCTTCACCTCGACCAACAAGGTCTATGGCGACCGGCCGAACTACCTGCCACTGGTCGAGCTGGACACGCGCTGGGAGCTGCCCGAAGACCACGAGTGGTTCGGCGGCATACCCGTTGAGATGTCGATCGACCGCTGTACCCATTCTGTCTTCGGCGCCTCGAAGGTCGCAGCCGACATCATGGTCCAGGAGTACGGTCGCTACTTCGACATGCCCACCGTTTGCTTCCGCGGCGGGTGCTTGACAGGGCCTCAGCACGCGGGCGCGCAGCTGCACGGCTTCCTCGCATACCTCATGCGCTGCACCGTCACCGGCGAGCCTTACACGATCTTCGGCTACAAGGGCAAGCAGGTGCGCGACAACATCCATGCGCACGACGTCGTACGCGCCTTCGGGGCGTTCCACAAGGCCCCAAAGGTCGCGGCCGTCTACAACCTCGGGGGCGGGCGAGAGTCGAATGTCTCGATGCTCGAGGCCATCGAGCTTTGCCAGGGGATCGCCGGACGCGAGCTGGGCTACACGATGTCAGATCAAGCTCGCATCGGAGACCACCAGTGGTACGTCAGCGACTTCGAGGCGTTCAAGGCGGACTACCCCGATTGGCGCCTTACCTACGGAATCGAGGATGTCCTCAAGGACATCTACGAGTGCAACGTCGAGCGGTGGTTGGCGCTCGCATGAGCGGGGGTCTTCGACCGTCCGCGGCACGCCTATACAGAACTCGATGCGCCTGCTAGGCTACCCAGCCTCAAACGCCAGTTTTGCAACGAATGCTGGGAAATGAGCAGGACACAAGCGATAGCAGGAGCTTGGGGCGAGGGATCGCTCATGCCAAGGCGCCAGCTAACCGATTGAGGGCGAAAGGATTAGTTCAGCTATGAAGATCATCATTCTCGGCGGCGACGGCTTTTGCGGATGGCCGACGAGCCTCCACCTCTCCGCCTGTGGCCACGATGTTACGATTGTTGACAACCTTTCGCGTCGGAAGATCGACATCGAGCTCGAGGTGGACTCGCTCACGCCGATCCGTCCGCTGAGCGAGCGCTTGGCCGTCTGGGAGGAGCACACTGGCAACCGCATCGCCCTGGAGACCTTCACCGTCGGCGAGCACTATCACCGTCTGCTCAGCCTGATCGAGGACTACGAGCCCGACGCGATCGTCCACTTCGCCGAGCAACGTGCCGCGCCGTACTCGATGAAGTCTCCCAGCCACAAGCGCTACACGGTCAATAACAACCTTAATGCCACCAACGACGTGCTCTGTGCGATCACCGAGTCTGGCCAGGATGTCCACCTCGTCCACCTCGGCACGATGGGCGTCTACGGCTACGGCACCGCGGGGATGAAGATCCCCGAGGGCTACCTCAACGTAAAGCTGCCGGTCGAGGGCGAGCTCGTCGACCACGAAATCCTCTACCCGGCCAACCCCGGGTCGATCTATCATATGACGAAGACCCAGGATGCCCTCTTCTTCTTCTTCTACAACAAGAATGACGACATTCGGATCACCGACCTTCACCAGGGCATCGTCTGGGGCACCCAGACCCCCGAGACCGCCCTGGACGAGCGGCTGATCAACCGTTTCGACTACGACGGCGACTACGGCACGGTGCTGAACCGCTTCCTGATGCAGGCGGCGATCGGCTACCCGCTGACGGTGCATGGCACCGGCGGCCAGACGCGTGCCTTCATTCATATCCAGGACACCTGTCGTTGCATCGAGTTGGCGATCCAGAACCCGCCGCAGCCGGGCGACCGCGTCAACATCCTCAACCAGATGACCGAGACGCACCGCGTCCGCGACCTGGCGCAGATGGTCTCAGACCAAACCGGGGTGCCACTCCAGTATGTCGCGAACCCGCGTAAAGAGGCCGACGAGAACGAGCTCCACGTGGCGAACGACCGCTTCCTAGCGATGGGGCTGGACCCGATCACGCTCGAGGAGGGCCTACTCGCCGAGGTCACCGACATCGCCCGCCGCTACTCTGATAACTGTGACCGCTCGAAGATCCCGTGCGTGTCCTACTGGAACCGCGAGCAGGGCTCAGCCGGATCGTCCGCCGATCTGGCGCAAGTTGGATCTAGTAATGAACTTTAGTATCTCCTACAATTCATCCTCGCGTCAAATGGGACAGCAAACATAACGGGATTGGCCCGGACAGCGAGGGGATTCCAGTCTTCGCCAAGTAGTCATAGCTCTGAATGGCGCTTGCGGGATCTGCCTCCAAGTGGACTTGCTTTCAGCCAATGAACGTTCTCTCGATCATCCACTACCCCATTTTCGGCGGTCCGCATAACTGTAATTCTATGGTCGCTCCCTATCTTGCCGACATGGGCATCTCTCTCACCGTAGTGGTCCCGGACGAGCCAGGTAACGCTGTGGAGCTATTGCAGGGTCGCAATGTATCTACGATGCCGATCCCACTTACACGAATGCGCGCGACCAAGGATATACGTGTGCACGCTCGCAACATTGCCTGCTTGCCCGGCAACGTAAGGTCGATTCGCCGTATCATTCGCTCCGAGAGTATCGACGTCGTGCTGATCAATGGTCTGGTCAATCCCCACGCAGCCTTCGCTGCCCGCCTTGAGAACGTCCCAGTGGTCTGGCAGTTGATAGATACGTTCCCCCCGATGATGCTTCGCCGAGCGATGATGCCACTCGTCCTGCGCCTTTCTGGCGCCATCATGAGCACTGGCATGGCTGTGGCCGCAGTCCACCCTGGGGCACTCAGTTTTGGCGACCGCCTGATCTCCTTCTTTCCGATCGTCGACAGCAACCGTTTTCGCCCTGATCCGAAGCAGCGTGCGACCGCCCGACGTGAGCTTGGGCTGCACGACTCGGATTTCGTTGTTGGCAACGTCGGCAACATCAATCCAATGAAGGGACACAGGACGTTCATCAAAGCGGCAGCGGCACTGAAGCGTCGGCATGCGTCGACGCGCTTTGTGATCCTGGGTGCCTCGTCGGTCGCGCACGCGGACTACCGAGCAGAACTGTCGAGCGAAGCGGAATCGCTCGGGCTGTCGGTGGGCGACGACCTGATTGTGCATGATCCTGGTACCCGCGTTCACGAACTGGCTCCCGCACTGGACCTATTTTGGCTCACATCCGAGCCCCGCTCGGAGGGTATACCTACTGTGATTGGCGAGGCGATGGCACTAGAAATGCCGGTGGTAGCGGCTAACGTTGGAGCCGTAAGCGCAGCCGTTGCAGACGGCCTTACGGGGATCCTAGTGGCCCCTCGCGATGTCGAGGCGTTTGTGGCGGTCACATCGGAACTACTCGATGACCCCGACCGCAGACGAGATATGGGCAACAACGCGCGCCAAAGCGCTCAGCAACTGTTTTCGCCCGAGGCTTGTGCGGATTTGCACCGCACTGCGTTCGAGGTGGCGCTTGCATCACAAAGTCAAGCCGAGATGGAGACCTAAAGGCTAGCTACTAGACACGTGGCGTGGCCAGAATAAGTGCAGACAACGCCTCGAATCTTTCAGCCCATCGTTCAGGGGTCAGATCGTACATCTTTCTGGCAGATGTAGCCCCCATTTGCTGGCGCAGATTCGGATCCTCTACCAGTATGCGCATAGACTCCATCAATGCCCGACTATCCATCGGTGGCACTACAAAACCGTTCTCTCCAGTCGAGATTCGGTCCGTAATCTCACCTGCGGCATTTGTAGAGATAATCGGAAGTCCACATGCCATGGCCTCATCCACGACGAGTCCATAAGGATCACCAAGGGTGGGAAAGACAAAGACATCTGCAAGTCCATAATAAAGTGGAAGGTTCTGCTTCTGAATAAAGCCTGTAAATACACCGCGCGTTACTCCCTGCTGTTGACAATGTCCTCGAAGGGTATGCTCCTCCGGACCGTCGCCCACCAGTAGAAGGCTTATCGGGGCGTCACATATCTTGTCAAGTTCTCCAGTCGCTGCGATGAGGTACTCAATTCCCTTGCCGTGCCATAGGCGGCCAACGTAAATAAATGTCGTTCCTTCCAGTCCAAGATTACGACGGCGCTCGTCTCGTTCAGATCCGGACAGAGATGAGGCGCTGGCAAAATGATGGACATTGGTGGCGTGTGGCAGAAGGAACGTACGCTCTGGCGCGATACCGTACTGTTGAGCGTATGAGCGACTATCGTTTCCAGCGCTAAGCGTTGCATCGACCCGCTGGAACATGATCCGCTTCAGTCTCTCCTTCCATGACCTTCGTTGCAACCAAGAGTCAAAAGTGATCATAGACCAAAACGCGATACGCACTCGTACCACACGTGCAACTGCCCAGCCAAGTGTAAATGTGGCGTCACCGTAGAGCAGCACGAGTAGGTCCGGCCTCCGCTTGTAGAAGAGGGGAGGAATTTTCAGTCTACCGCGCGTAAACGGTACTGATCGCAGATAATGGTACTTAAACTTCCATGCTGTCTCGTCTATATCCCAACTGCGTTCGGGATCGATACGATCACTAAACCAGGCTTCAAAGTCAAGATCAGTATGTTCCGCGATTGCATTAAATCGCTCGACCATATATGGTGTTGGAATATTGTTCCAGTAAACGATACGGGGCATTTGGGGCGATCCTCTTAGCGTTCTTTCTCGTGTTGCTACGTCATGCGAGGATCGCACGACGGCTTATAGCTGGCTGCAGGGCCTGTTGTCTACGACTGTGATATGACAGTTCCAGGCAGTTCAATGTTAGGTGCATAAGGGTTTTGACGCCGAAGAAAAATTTTGGGACTAGCCTGCTTGTCTTAAATCGCTTCATGTGACTGAGCTTTAACATGAGCGTCGTCAGTCGTTGGGCAAGCTACCGCCTTGATCTCCCGGCGTCTCAAAAAAACGGCGGTCCAATATCGCATCACTTTTACCACTGATCTAGGGAGCAACCGTTCGAGAGGTGCAAGACGAGGTAGCCAAGCCGATGTAACCACCCGGCACTCCTCAACATCAAACCCAGCCTCTGCGAGGCAATTGCGTAGCGTCAGCGTGGTCCAGGCGTAGAGATGGTGGTTGGTGTCGCTGGCAATCTTCCGATCGGTGCGCCAGTCGTTAAGGGGTAGCCAAAGAACAAAGCGGCCGCCGCGCTTAAGGACGCGCGATATCTCGACTAGCTCGTCGAATGGCCGCAGCGTGTGCTCCAGCGCATGGTTTGAGATCACCACATCTACGGATAAAGAGTCGACGTCGCTCAGCGACTTGAACACACGCACTTTATTCTTCAATGCGTCGGCGCGGGCAGCCGGGTTTACCTCGACGCCCAATCGACAGCTTACCGGCAGACCCGCTAGGAGCAAGCCACCACCGCAGCCAAAATCCAGTACGGTGTCAGACTCAGACACATAGTCCTCGAACTTGAAGCGGTTGCGCGTCGCACCAACGTGACCTATTTCTGACTGCCAACGGTAATAGTCTTCGCCCTGGGAACCGTCGTAGTGACCAGAGTATGCGATCCTGGTCATGCTGCTCTCGCAGTTGCAAGTGATGGTTGCCAGCCCGTAGTCTTCGGTGACTGCGACGACGAGCACGGTGGTAACTCGTCTCGACTGGCACCCGACGGAGTTTGTCGGCTCTGCGGGAGGGGACTTTGAAAAAAAGATAGGAGTAGCATATCTATGCGGGAACCTGAATCTGAGTCCTCATTATGCTAGCAGATATGGCTGACTGACGCTTGGTCTAAAGAGCATTGTGTATCTGTCGATCCACGTTTTGAAACTAGCCATATGATCCCAAGCATAACCGCTAGCCGAGCCATCGCCGCGAGCAATGATCCTCGAAGCAAAATGCAGCTATAGCCCGCAAGAAGTGGGATTGCAAACTGCGCAAACGGAGAGTCTCCCTTCACAAATCGATCGTCCGCTCGGCGCATGATTAGTCCGTAGACAAAGAAAATTGCTATTACGCCAAAGTATCCAAAATCGATGTACGCCTCAATCCAAAGCGGGGCAGACAGATTAGTATTGGGGAGATTGTAATAGACTCCAAGGAGTGCCCCTGTATCTGGCGCCTTCGACGACCACAGGGCCCGAGGCACAAAAAAGAATATGTCGGCCAAAGCCTGATTACCATAACGAAATCCCACATCGCGCGTATACTGTATCCCGGTATAAATCATCTCAAACGAGTCGTAGTCTGGCTTTGTCGTTAGGGTCCGTACAACCCCCGGGGGTGGTTTGAAACCAGATGACAGCCGAAAATATGCAGCGTATGGGAACAGCACGATACAAATAAAGATCATGCCTGCGATCACAATCCGCATTGCTGCGGCGCGCCTTTGCACTAGCGGAATAGCGAAAACTAGTGCGGTAAGGATAGTGCCAGTCCAGAACCGTGGCAGAGAGATCGGGTTGTCTAGCACCAATGCAACAATAACAAGGAGGATCAAGACGAGGCGCGAGTTGTGCCACAACTTGTATTGGCGTGTTACTATTACAAGATAGAGGGCTACAAAAGTGGGCACTGTTGCAAATGCTACCTCGATACCCCCGGTCGCCAAATTCGACTTCTGGGTGCTTACCGCGCGGCCTAGGACCGTCGCTGCAAGTTCCTGACGGCTACTGAATAGTACGTGAAACCCTCCAAGTAGGTGATACCAGAGCGGTGCGGTGATTAGGACGAATGCTACGAGGACTGTGACACGCGAGCCAACTATCTGCCTGTTAGTCAGCATCTGGATTTCTTTGCGCGCCGGAAACAGATGCCCAATCTCAAGAAGGGCAAGGCCAAGTAGAATAATAACCTGACCTTGTTCATATGCGGATGGGCTAATGGCGATTAGGTATGGTGCTTCTTGATGGATCACTTGAAGCATGCTGGCGAGCCCTAGCCACACATAGACATATAGCCAAAAGACTACTGCGAAGGGGCGAGGTTCGCCGCGGGACCATAGCTTTGAGAGTCGCAGGCCAGCCCATACAGTGATAGCAATTTGCAGAGGAAGAGAACCCTTCGTGCCGGCGTGTCCGACAACCTGCCAGCCCCCCAGGAGGCCCGGTACGATCACGCACAGAATTATCGTTGCTGCTGTAAAAACTCCGGGTCTTCCAGAGATGGCGGTCCGAATGGGGGCGTCAAGGGTGATGACCGGTGATGCGGCAACGCCACCGGTAGATACATGACTAGGCTGGGTTGGGCTTCGCATTTCTCTGGGATGGCGTTAGGATAGGGGCCCGGACAACTGCGGTTCCGCCGGTATTACTGGGACGTGTGCCGAACTTCTTCGGAATGACAGCAATACCAAGCTGAGGGTAATCAGTATGAAGCGGGCCATGAGGCCGAGGCTTGCTCCAGTTGGGCCGATTGCGATCTCCCCAAGCAAGACGAGCGCAGTGCCCAGGACGGACGGCAACAGGACCCAACGCAAAATGTCGTGCTCGTGCCCGCGGTTGTAAAGGAAAGGCATGATGGCGTTAGTGGCGAAAATCGGGGGTATGGCTAGCATCATGACCTGGACCGAGCCGATCGCTGGACGATAGTGGTTGCCGAAAAGTAGGGGGACTAGGATCGGCGCCAGCAAGACCCCTGTTCCTGCAGCAAGCAGGCCGGTACCGGCCATCGTCCAGAACACCTTCCATTGCGCCCCCTGGGCGCCGCGGTTCGCGGTCAGCAGAGGCAGAAGCGTGATCGATGCGATTGCCGGCACGAGTTGTGCGGTCGTCACTATCTGATACCCAAGGGCGTAATAGCCTGCCCCGACGACCGATACGGTCGCCACCACCGCTGTGTCGAGTCTTGGCAGGAACGTGAGGGCCGCGGAGTTGAAGGCGAAGGGTGCGGTGACTTTGAGGATCGGGGAGATCTTCCATGGCTTTACGAGCAGCGACGAGTCTCCGCGGGCGGGGCCGAGCGACCTGAGTGCGCGATGGTAATCTAGTGACGCACGGAGAAGGCCAGCGAGGATGTATACGACCCCCACGATTAGGAGCCCTCCGTCCAACGCCAGCACTATCCCGACGAAAGCAAGCAGGCTCGCCTTCTCGACTAGGACAGCGGTGAGAACCTGGCCTAGTCGCCGCTCGGAGCGCAGGCGAGCCTCAAGTGCGGTCGCCGCAGCGAGCACGGCGATATAGCCCATAAAAGCGCCCTGAGCAAACGAGAGTTCCGGACTCAGGCCCAGCGCGAGTCCGGCGGTCACACTGCCGACGACGGCAATGACGCCCATGTAGAGGACGACGCTCAGGGCATGACCCAATAGCGTGCCGATCTCAGCGTCCTGGCGATTTTGGGGTGATTTGCCAGCACGGATCCGCGAGCACTCTCTGAGCAGCCAAACAGTCAGACCTGCATCGACGACGAAAGACAACGCCTGAGCTAGCCCGAGGAAACTCGAGAATAGGCCGAATTGGTAGGTCGACAGGTTCCGTGCAAGGAGGATCATCACGAGCGTGGCGATCGCGGTCAAAGCTCCCTGTGAGAAGAGCATCAAGCCGCTGTCGCGCAACCACGCGCCTGTCCATCGCTCGTTCTGGAGTTTCCTCGACATATTCAGTGACTGGGGGGCGAAAAACCGTTGAGCCTAGTCGTGATGTCGATCAGGACTCTCTCGAACCGTGCCGCCACCGCGCTTGGGTGGAAGTTCTCTTTGGCGTACGCGAAGCCGGCTCGACCGGCGCTTCTCAAAGCCTCCGAGTCTCGCAGTCTGGCCGCAGCGATCGAGGCAAAGTCCGACGGGTTCTGGGCGTCTGTCACCCAACCTGCACCAGACTCAAGGACGATGCGAGCCGTCTCGCAATCCGGATTGACAGAGGCGATGACCGGAATACCGTAGGCCATGTAATTCATGAGCTTCGAGGGCAGGTTGAACTCCTGGATGTCGGCCCGCTGACTCACAAGACCGATGGATGCCCCTCGTAGCTCCGGCTCGAGTTGCTCGCCGTAGAGCACGCCTGGCATATGCACCCGCTCGCTACGGATGCGAGCGTGCACCTCGTCGGCGGCTACGCCGTGGCCGGCGATGACGAGTTGCGCCCCGAGCGCGTCAAGCTCTGTGCTCTCCTGGAAAGCATCGACGATTCGATCGAGGCCCTGGGAGTGGCCGATGTTGCCCATCGCGAGGATGCGGGGGTCGGTTGATGCGCCGTCCAGATCGACGGGCTGAGATGTGTGTCGAGTCGACGGGTTGAAGATGCGGACGATCTTCTCGCCCGGTACTCCCTTGGCAAGCAGATTCTGGCGGAACGCCTCTGAGATCACGACCACTCGACTGGCTGAGTCATAGGCCATGCGCTCGAAGCGCTGCGCCGCTTTCAACATCGGACCATCGTCGATCAGGCCGGTGGTGGCCGCCCCATCGGTAACAATGTCCTGCAGCCACATGATCCAGGGAGTGCTTCGCACGCGCGAAAACGCCATCGCCGCCGCGAGGGCGGGGAAGCAGGGGGTGACCGCTACGATCGCATCCGTCGCGGGGAGCAGGGGCGAGACGAGCGTCTGCATCGTAGCGAAGCTCAGCTCTTGCCTCATGCGCTCGATGCCGTTTTCTCGCCCGATCCACAGTGGAAGACGCAGGATGGGAATCCCGTCTCGCCGCTCCCTGTACGGCCGAAGTCGCATGCCCCAGCGCGGCTCTGGGTAATGCGGGTGGGCGCAGACGACCAGAACCTCATGTCCGCGGGAGGACAGCTCGAGCGCCAGCATCCGGCTGAGGGGGGCGCATCCCTGCGGCTCGGGGTCATAGTTATAGCTCCAGAGCTGGATCCTCATCGCCAGCACCTTATACAGGCTCTCGAGCCGCGGTGTTAGATTTGTCCCAACTCCGAGAGGAGGTCTGTCGAGGCGTCTCTTGAGAGAAAGCCGCCGAGCGAATATGCTCCGCCGCGATGGCAACCTGTCTCGTCACCGGCGGCGCCGGATTCCTGGGGTCGCATCTCTGCGACGAGCTGCTGGCCCGCGGGCACCGGGTGGTCTGTGTCGACAACCTGGAGACGGGCTCGCTGGCGAATATCGAGCACATCCGCGATGCGAACTTTGCGCATCTCAACATCGACATCATCGCCCCCTACTTCGTCGATGAGCCGGTCGACTTCGTCTACCACCTGGCCTCGCCCGCCTCGCCGATCGACTACCTGCGTCTGCCGCTGCACACGCTGAAGGTCGGCTCCTACGGCACCCACCACACGCTGGGTCTGGCCAAGGCCAAGCGGGCGCGCTTTCTGATCTCCTCTACGAGCGAGGTCTACGGCGACCCCCAAGAACACCCTCAGCGGGAGACCTACTGGGGCCACGTCAACCCGATCGGCCCGCGCGGCGTCTACGACGAGGCCAAGCGCTACGCCGAGGCGCTGACGATGGCCTACCACCGCCAGCAGGGCGTCGACACCGCGATCATGCGCATCTTCAATACGTATGGCCCGCGGATGCGACCGAACGATGGACGCGCGATCCCGACGTTCCTGCGCCAAGCGCTGCAGGACAGGCCGATGACGGTATTCGGCGACGGGTCTCAGACGCGCTCCTTCTGCTATGTCGAAGACCTGATCCGCGGCATGATCGCGCTCGCGGAGTCCGGCCACCACGATCCGGTCAACATCGGCAATCCGGACGAGTTCACGCTGCTCGAACTGGCGGAGACGATCAAGGAGCTGACGGGCTCGAACTCGGAGATCGTGCACGAGGCGTTGCCGACCGACGACCCGAAGGTGCGCAGGCCCGACATAACGCTCGCTCGGGACCTCCTCGGCTGGTCCCCAGTGGTGGCGCTGCGGGAAGGCCTGGAGCGCACGATTGACGAGTCGGGCGACAGGGCGCTTACCGGCGCACTCGGCCAGTAGCGTATTGAGCCCACATCGAACAGCGTGTTGGTCTACTATTACGAGCTTGCGGCGTTCGTCGAGCAAGCTGTAAGCGGGCGTTTCGTTCACGTGCCCATGGATGCGGCGAGTCAGGCAATTGAATGGACACTGAGCAGGCAAACCTAAGCATCGAGCAGGTTCTGGGCATCCTACGCCGCCGTGCAGGTTGGGTCCTACTGTGCTTCGTGCTGGTCGCCATAGCCGCCTACGGCTTCTCAAAGCACCAGACCAAGAAGTACACAGCTACAGCCTCGCTCGTCTTCAACAACAGCCAGACCAATCAACAGGCAGCGGGTCTAGGGACTCTCAGTGGCAGTACCAGCCAGGTGGCTGAGGAGAACACCAACCTCAAGCTTGTCCAACTCGGCGACATGGCGGCCAAGACCGCCGGCAGGCTTGGCGAAGGGCTGACCGAAGAAAAGGTCCGGGCGGATCTCAACATCAGTGCTCAGGGCGAATCGAACGTCGTCAACGTCGCAGCCACTGCGAATAGCCCGACCCTTGCGGCCGCCATCGCCAACACCTACACCAAGCGGTTCGTCACCGAGCAGCAGAACGCCAACCACGCCTATTACGGATCCGCGCTCAGGCTGGTCGAAAAGCAGTTGAAGTCGCTTTCATCCAAGCAAAAGCTGAGTCCCTCGGGCATAGCCCTGGCAGGCCGCGCCCAGTCGCTCGGCGTGCTCGCCGAATTGCGCAACGGCAACGTCGAAATCGCGCAGGCTGCGACGCCTCCGACCTCGCCGTCCTCGCCGAAGACGTCGCGCAACACGGTGCTCGGCGCCGTGCTTGGACTGTTGCTGGGTCTCGGCATCGCCTTCCTGCTGGAGCGCTTCGATCGCCGCATCCGTGAGCCCAAGGACCTCGAGAAGGTCTACGGCCTTCCACTGCTGGGCGTGGTCCCCGAGAGCTCCGCCCTGTCTCGCTCGGGCCGTGGAGCCCCCAAGGCGGGTGCCGCACTGCCCACCAGCGAGGCCGAGGCGTTCCATCTGATCCGCGCCCACATGCGTTATTTCAACGTCGATCGCGAGCTGCGCACGCTGATGGTCGTCTCCGCGGCTCCGGGTGATGGCAAGACGACGATCGCTCGTCATCTTGCGGCGGCGGCGGCGAAGATGGGCGCGCGCGTGCTGATCCTGGAGGCCGACTTGCGGCGTCCGACGCTCGCGCAGCAGCTGGGGATCACGGTCGGCCGGGGTTTGTCGGATGTGTTGATCGGCGCCGTCTCGTTGCCGGAGGCGACACAGACGTTGAGCCTCGACGCGCCTGGAAACGAGCCTGTGAGGGGTCATACGTTCGATGTGCTGGTGGCGGGCGCCTCGCCGCCGCCGAACCCTGGCGAGCTGATCGAGAGTCGTGCGATGGAGACGCTGCTGGAAAGGGCAAAGGCGAGCTATGACCTGATCGTGATCGACACGCCGCCGCTGACGGCGGTCTCCGATGCGTTCCCGTTGCTGAAGAAGGTGGATGGTGTTGTGATCGTGGGTCGTGTGGGTCGCAACCGTCGCGATGTGGCCGAGCGCTTGCACGAGACATTGGCGGGCGCGGGCGCTCCGTTGTTGGGTGTGATCGCAAACGGTTTCAAAGCGGGCCGTCGGGGTGGCTACGGCTACGGCTACGGCTATGACTACTCGCCGGCGAAGCCGCCGCCGTCGGGTCCCGAGCCCGGTGTGGGTGTCTCGCCGGATGGCGCGTCCTCGGCCGGGGAGCCCGTGCCGTCGGCCAACGGCTGAGAGAAGGCCGGGAGGCGGGGCCGGATGCCCCGCACCGTGGGGCGTTGGAGGCGGCGGGCCTGCGCGGATGCGCCCCAAAATACATGTCCTCTTGTTGCATTCCGTCCGCATGGTGTGGGAACATGTGTTCGATGACTAAAGCAGGTGGTAGTCCCACTCGATGGCCCCGGCGCGCTCGTCCGCCGGGCCCGGTAGCGTCGCCACGATGCGTTCGGTCCCATTCAGTCGCGCGTATCTGAGAGCGTTGTGACTTCAAATGGATGATGAGGTTCAGCCCAGCCGTGTAAAGCAGGCCGACTGGGAGCGCCAGCACGCGCTGGCTGAGACCGAGTTCGTCATTGGGCTTGTCGGAGCGGTCGGGACCGACCTGCACCGGGTCAGCGATGAGATCCGGCTGGCGCTCGATGATTTCGGCTACCAGACGACGCACGTAGGGCTGAGCGAGCTGCTCCGTGAGCTGGATTGGGACGAGCTTCTCGTCGACAAACCCCTCGATGAGCACATCGCCACACACATGGACGCCGGCGACAAGCTGCGTGAGCGCTGGAAGCGTCCGGATGCTCTGGCGATGCAGGCTTGCCAGCGAATCATGGCGCTGCGGGACGAGTCTGGCTTGCGGCGCTGCGCATACGTGCTGCGTTCGTTGAAGACCCCAGCTGAGGTCGAGACTCTGCAACAGGTTTACGGGTCGCGGTTCATCCTCGTGGGCGTCTACGCACCCGATGACGAGCGTCATGCGTTCCTCGCTGAGCGTATCGCCAAAGACCGTGGAACCCAGAAGCAGGCTCGCTGGGCGCATTCTCCTGCTGAGCTGACGACGCGTGACGAGTCTGAGCGGGGCGAGTATGGCCAGAATGTCCGCGACACTTTTCATCGTGCCGATTGCTTCGTCCAGGCCGGCTCGGGCAGCAATCTCGCGTGCGATCTGCGACGGTTGCTGCGCATATTCTTCGGGCACCCGTTTACGACACCAACGCGGGAGGAGTTCGCGCTATGTGAGGCGGCCGGCGCTGCGCGTCTCTCGTCTGAGCCCGGCCGCCAGGTAGGTGCGGCACTGGCGTCCGCAAGCGGCGACATCATCGCTTTGGGCACCAACGAGGTGCCGCGACCGGGCGGTGGCTTCTATCGTGCCGACGACGACACTTCGGAGATCTCAGACAAGCGCGAGTTCAACTTCAATGTGCAGAACGATGGACCAAAGCTGGACACGAACAGCGTCGTTCAGCAGGAGATCGCAAGGGAGATCGTCGATGTGCTGGACGGCCTGCTCCGCAAGAATGCCAAGGCCGACGATGTGCTGCGGCGTATCCTGAGCACCCGCTTGGGGGCACTGACCGAGTTCGGCCGCGCGGTGCATGCCGAGATGTCGGCGTTGCTCGATGCCACCCGCAACGGTCACGCGGTACAGGGTGCGACTATGTACGTGACGACCTTTCCATGCCACAATTGCGCCCGGCATGTGTTGGGGGCTGGTGTAGAGCGGGTCGTCTACATAGCGCCCTATGCGAAGAGCATGGCCGGAATACTGCATGCCGACGACATCCTGGTGGCGCACAGTGCTCCACCAGATAGGGTTCTCCACTTCGAGCCGTTCGTTGGCGTCGCTCCCCATCGCTACCTTGAACTCTTCGGTGGTATCAGGCGCAAGGAGGATGACGGAACTCTGGTCGAGTGGAATGCTGCTACCGCGTTACCGCGTTTGTTTGATGTGTCGCCCTCCGAGCTGCGCCAGAACCAGCCGGCCTACCG
>Ga0210395_10001455_pt1 | contig 18359 bp, 18 predicted proteins | sample IncBWH4OmetaG_FD_150861 | JGI IMG/M metagenome (GOLD analysis project Ga0210395, IMG submission 150861) | Forest soil microbial communities from Barre Woods Harvard Forest LTER site, Petersham, Massachusetts, United States - Inc-BW-H-4-O ...
CATCCACTTCGAAGTCCTCGACAACGCCGGCCCGGCGGGGGCGATTAACTCCTGCGCGGCGGACATGGCGAAGTGGGTGCAACTGCAACTGAATCGCGGAAAGTTCACAGATCGCGATGGCCGCCTCTTCGGCGAGGAACGGTCGAGGGAGATGTGGTCGCCGCAAACTATTCTTCCCGTCGGCGATCCACCGGCCCCTCTGGCCGGATTGAAGGCCAACTTCGCCGACTATGCTTTGGGCTGGGGTTTGCGTGATTATCACGGGCGAAAACTGGTCGGCCACACCGGCGGGGTTGCGGGATTCGTCTCACGCGTCATGCTCGTGCCCGAAGAAAATCTAGGAGTCGTCGTGCTGACCAACGCGGAAGAAGATGGCGCGTTTGATTCGGTTCTCTACCATGTGTTGGACTACTACTTTCATTTACCGCCGACGGATTGGATCAGCGCCTACAAGACCGTGGAAGAAAAACAGGAGAAAGACGCCGCGGAGAGTATGAAGAAGACGGAAACCGCACGCGCAGCCGACTCCAAGCCTTCCCTTCCGCTCGAGAAATATGCCGGCGTCTATCACGATGCCTGGTACGGACCGATTACTATCCGGATAGATGGCGGTCATCTCGTCATAACTTTCGATCATACCCCTAGCATGATCGGCGACCTGCAGCATTGGCAACACGATACTTTCAAAGCCCACTGGCGCGACCGCACCATCGAAGATGCGTTCGTAACCTTCGCACTCAACCCGGACGGAACCATCGACAGCGCCAGAATGGCTGCGGTGTCTCCGCTGGCCGACTTCAGTTTTGACTATCAGGACCTGCTGCTGAAACCGCATCGTGACGACCGCAAATAAGACGACCGCAAATAACTCGTCCCTCGAAACTGCAGAGGCCGCGGTCCAGTTTCATAGTGCCGGACTCCGGCGAGAACTCGAACTGCTCGACCTGGTCCTCGCTCAAATATTGCTCGTAGTCGTCCCTGACTTTTTCGGCACGGCGGTCAAGGCTGGTCCTGCCCACGTGGTGCTGTGGCTGGCGGCCATGCTGCTATTCTTCATTCCGCTGGCGCTGATCGTCGCGCATCTCAATCGACTGATGCCGCTCGAAGGCGGGCTCTACGAATGGGCGCGACTGGCGTTCGGCGATCAGGTCGGCTTTCTGGTCGCGTGGAATTTGTGGCTCTTCATCATGCTGTACGTCGCGGTCATTGGTTTAGTGACGAGCACTTTCCTGGCTTACGCGGTGCCTTCGCTTGGTTGGATGGCCGACAACAAGTGGGCCGTGCTCGCGGCGTCGGTGGTTTTGATCGCCCTCCAGATGCTGCTGGCGAGCATCGGTTTCGGAGTTGGCAAGTGGTTTAATAATGCGGGCAGTATTGCCGTACTCATTACCGTCGCCGTGCTTGTAGGGCTTCCGGTCGTCAATGCCTGGCACGGAGCACCGGCGTTTCATCCGCTGCGCTTGGTGGCGCCTTCGCTGACGGTTTTCACGCTGAGCGTTTTCAGCAAGATGACATTCGGCGCTCTCAGCGGCTTTGAATACGTCGCTATCTTCGCTGGAGAGTCGCGCAACCCGGCGCGCAACATCGGCCGATCCATCCTCATTACCGCGCCGGTCATCGCGCTGATCTATATCTTCACGACGAGCGCGATTCTAGCTTACGTTTCTCCCGATGCCATCGATGTGATCGGTCCGATTCCCCAGGCACTGCGTCGCGGCTTCGGAAATTTCGGCAGCGTGATGGTTCCGGTGGCCATCTTTCTGCTGCTGGCCAATTATCTTTCGACCTTCAGCCTTTATTTCAGCGGCAGTGCGCGTTTGCCCATGGCGGCGGGCTGGGACCACCTGTTGCCGGAATGGTTCTCGCGGCTGCACGCGCGCTACAAGACGCCTGTGAACTCGATTCTTTTCCTGGGAGGCGCGACCCTCGCCGCCAGCATCGCTGCACTGATTGGAGTCGGAGAGCAGGAGGCTTACGAACTTCTGCTGACTTGGGGCTTCACTTTTTATGGCATCGCATATCTAGCCCTGTTCGCCATTCCACTGATCGCGCCGAAGCTCAGCGGAATCCGTCCGCGCCTCGGCCTGCGCGTGGCGGCTGCCTCGGGATTTCTCGTGACCCTGCTTTTCGTGGCGCTGTCGATCTTTCCCATCATCGACGTCGCCAGTTCGTGGCGCTATTCGCTGAAAATCGCAGCGGTCGTGGTTGGCGCGAATCTTTTCGGGTGGATGATCTACAACGCAGGTCATGGGAAGCACGAAAGTGCGAGTTCTTAAATCGGGTTCTTAAATAATGTTCTTAGCGATAGCCAAAAGGCCATCCTTATAAGATCAGGGACCAGCCAGACTGATGATAAAATTCCACCCGCAACGTGGAGGTGTGCCGTGGACGCGATGCGAGGAGCGTTTTACGAATTTCACGCAGAAAGAATAGTTTCACGGCCTGGTCAGCCTCTCGAAACAAAGCCGGGCATCGAGATTGGGCCACAAATTACGAAGGAGTCAGCGTTGCAACAGGTCAAGACTGGCAAAGATGTTTACACGCTGGCTGACGAGGACGCTTATCGGCTCGCGGTGCAGGCAACTCCGGGCAAACCCGTGCAAGAGGCTCCCCACCATCCTCGGCAACCCTCGCCAACTGGTCGAGTGGATGTTTACTTCCGACACTACCACCCCGGAGGCGACCACGAGCAGTTCGGGCACATCTTCTTCGGACAACGGGGAGAAAAATACGTACCGAGATAAGTTGCGGAGTAGTCGCAGGATCGTCCGAAGGTGTGACCTCGCGGATCGCGTCTTAGTGTGCGAACGACTTCAAGCCATCAAGCCCTGCTTCTCTGGTCACCGCAGAAAGACCTGCGCCGCATCTTCCACGCGCACGGTCGACTTCCGCCGCGCGCCCGTTTCCACGTTATAAGCCGCGAGCGCATGATCTTCGATGATGAGCAGTTCCTTCTCGCTGATCCATCCCACCAAAGTTGCGTGCGGCACAAACGCTAGGCGCCGCGGCGTATCTTCCACACTCTGCACTTCGATTGCCGGCAGTTCGGTCAGCGCCTTGCGAATGCGCTGCGATTCTTCCGGATTCGCCTGACCCTGTTCCGCGAGTTGGATGGGCTTGTTGGATTCGGCGGTCGAAACGATGGTCATCGCCACTGAGCCTAACTGTGGCGACAGGCGTGCATTTGAGGTGTAGAAACTCACATCGTAGTCAGGATTTTTGTACGTTGCGAGTTCGTCGAACACGGTGAGCTTCTTTCCTTTGCTCAGCACCAGTGTCTGATCGTCGCTTTGATTCGACCAGCCGCAGCAGCCGGTATCGGGAATCGCCTCGACGATGGTGTTTCCATCGGAAGCCGCGTCCAACACTCGTTGTAAAGGTTCGGGCAGCGGATCGGCGGTCCACTTTCCGGCGTCTTCCTGATAACGAGTGGTGGCTTTGTAGACGGGCGACGTTTGTCCGGCAACGAACTGAGTCATCAGGAAAAATTTCTCCACGCCGGTTTCGGGCGCCCACACCACGGCATACGGACAACTTTCTTCACACGTTCCTGTCGGACAGCGGCAGTCGGGAAATTTCGAAGCGGCGAGATCTTCGCGTCCACCGTCGTGCAGATCGGTCCGCCAGGCGTTCCATGTGGTGACAGTTGAAAGATCGACCTCTTCGCGCTGCAAGCGGCGCGCCTGATTGGCAAACCAAAACAGATGTGCGCCGTCGGCGGAAAGATAGGCCACCGGAGCCGACTCGGTGATGGCCTGATTCGAACCCGTGGTACTGACCTCGCGGTTCACGCCCTGATCAATCGTGATTGCACTGTGCCCGTCCCAAACCCACACTTTGTGCGCGGAAGCGGCATCTTCCTCTGAGAGAGGCAGCAACACGGCGGGCGCGTAAAGAATCTGTCCGAGGCGGTTTACAAAAATAGTTCCGGGAGATTGCACCGCCGCTGCCGGAACCTTCACCGTCTGTTTTACGGCGAAGGTCGCGGGATCGTATTCGACCATCTCACCGGGCGAGCGGAGCACCCACAGCCGTTTTCCCTGCCCCAGCAATGGCGCCGCCAACAGCAGAGCAGTTACCACCAGCAATATCTTCCACATGAAGCTACGCAAGCCTCCACTGAAATCTTGCTTGTTCCAGTCTTTCACGAGCGGGCATGAGCGAGCAGAAAATGATCGCACGCTCGTCTGTTTTTTTCACTTTCCGGACAAAACGCACTCGTTATCTGGATTGCCGACCGGAAGTGATACGCTAATCGATTCTCGCAGCAGCGAAGAAATCGAAGCCAGGGAAAGTTGGAAGCGGCGGCCTTCCCTTATAATGACCGGGATTCAAACCAGTTTTTCGATTGCGCAGAATCGGTTGCAGCGGGTGCATCGCAGCAAGTTCATCGCACCAGAGTTCCAGCAAACAGGCCGCGTCTATGGCCGTTGACGTATTCGCTGACTATGTCCGCTGACGTGACAACTCCAAAGCCCGGGATCGAAGCGGCCAGCCTGACCGACGTCGGCCGCCAGCGCTCCAATAATGAGGACTCCTTTCTCTATTGGGAGCCGAGCTCCGACGAGGACTTTCTCCGCAAGGGCCGCCTGGCAGTGGTGGCCGACGGCATGGGCGGATACGAAGGCGGGCAGGAAGCCAGCCGGCTCGCCGTTGATACCGTGCGCAGCATCTACGACAACGCGTTTGGCGCAGGCGCGCAAGAAACACTCGTAGAGGCGTTCGCAACCGCACACCTTAATATTCAGCGCTTCGCCACGGAGCACCCGCAGTTCTATGGAATGGGCACCACTTGTACAGCGGTCTCCATTGTTGAGCACGAACTCTGTTTTGCTCATGTTGGAGACAGCCGTCTTTATTTGATTCGCGGTGAGACTATTACCCGGCTGACTCGCGATCATTCTTATGTGGGCCGGCTGGTGGAAAGCGGCATTGTGCGTTCCGAGGATGCGGAGTCGCACCCGCAGCGCCATATTCTTACTGCTGCGCTGGGATCGGGCCGCGAGGTTACGCCACACGTGCCGGAGCATCCTGTTGCGTTGGAGCAAGGCGACGCACTCTTGTTGTGTAGCGACGGGCTCTGGGGTCTGGTCGGCGACGCGGAACTCAGCCAGGTCGTACGCGCGAATGCTCCCGCGGAAGCTTGCCAGAAGCTCGTAACCATGGCGCTCGAGCGCGGCGGCCCTGACAATATCACGGTGCTGGTTTTACGGGTCTCTGCCTGAACGTCCGATTTTCAAAGGTCGATTCGAACGTCAGTTCCGATGGAAGCGGCACTTTCCCTGCTCGAAACTGCAATCTGGTGCACATCGCCTTTCGTGGGCCCAGAACTAAGGCGCGGCTAACTGATTGATTTCACGAACCTGAATCCAAGATTTGCAAGCTGTGCGAATGGAATTCGGATTGCATTCTCGCTTATTTCGATAAAGTCTATTAGTTCAATTGTGTTTAGAGAAAGAGTTTCGAGAAAGCCCGCCAATGAAAATTTCACAAAAAGGACTCTACGCCCTCCAGGCGATGATGATGCTCGCCCGTCATCATCGCCAGGGCGCCATCAAGATTCGCGACATCGCCTATGAAGAGGCGCTGCCGGAGAAATTTCTGGAGTTGATTCTGCTCGAGCTAAAAAATGCCCGCATGGTGGAAAGCGTGCGCGGAGCCAAGGGCGGCTACCAGTTGCGCCGCGATCCAGCTGAGATTTACCTGAGCGAGATTATTCGCCTGATTGATGGTCCGCTGGCGCCGTTCGGCGACGCCGAGCAGTTGCGCGAGCTGATTGACCGCGATCTGCCGCACCGCGCGCTCTACCAGGTATTCCTCGACGTTCGCGACGCGGCTGCGCGCATCCTCGACCACACGAGTCTGGCGGACTTGATTGCCCACGACGCGCCCCGAGGCGGCAAGACCAGCAAGCATCAGAAAGGTCAGAAGAAGGACGGCGCGAGCGTCCTCCCCATGGTCGTTGGAGGCCACAAGGGCGAGTAACGCAGGCAGAAGCTAGGACATCTCAGAACGAGTCAGGGTCGACGCCTACCTATCGGGAACGAGCGAGCGAAACTTCTCTGAATCCCAAGAATTTATGGACCTGTAATAAAAGATCGGAGAGTTTTCATTAGTATCTCTACTACGTTTATGTACATTATGTTAACACTGGAGCTGGCGCGAATCTGAACCGGTAAAGCGCCGGCCCCGAAAAAAGGAGAGGAACTCACTTCCATGAAAGTCAACCAGAACCGATTTCTCACCGTCCTGACGCTGGCGGCATTAACCACTGGCGCCTGGGCACAAACCCAGACCGCGGCCAACGTCGCGCCTGCCAACCCATCTCCCACAGCCGCCGCGGCTCCGGCATCACCGCCGGTCACTGCCGCAGATATCCAGGCTTTGAAAGACGCGCTGGCGGCGCAGCAACTCCAGATTCAGCAACTGACCGAGCAACTACAGCATCAGCAAGCCCTGCTGGAAGCGCAGCAAGGCGCAATCAATGCGACTGAGAAGGCTCCGTCGAATCCGCCCAAGCAGGTCGCGTCGCTGGGCATTGACGGCGGCAACGCCATCACGCCTGTGCAGCAAGATGCCACCGCCAACCAGAATCCCAACCCTGACGACACGCCACAAACCTTCAACAAGCAGATGGAAGGTACGACGACCATCCACTTCCGCGGCATCAACATCACTCCCGGGGGATACGCGGAAGCTGCATTCATTCGCCGCTCCCGCGCGCTCGCCGCTGACCTCTCGACTCCATATAACTCCGTGACTATGCCGGGCGCATCGCAGAGTCAGATTCCGGAGTTCTTCGGATCGGGCCGCCAGTCGAAGATTACGACCTTCGTCGACGGCCGTTTGAAGGGCGTGGATCTTTCCAGCTACGTCTCGGCTGACTTCCTTTCCGCAGGAGTAACCTCCAACTCAAACCAGACCAACAGCTACACGCTCCGCCTAAGGCAGGCATGGGCGCAAGCAAAGTTTGACAATGGATTTTCATTTCTCGGCGGCCAGGTATGGAGTCTCGTAACCGAGAATGGCCACGGCATCTCGCCAGACGACGATCTCGGCCGAACCAACGACGCCCGTCCGAAGACGATCGATCCTTCGTATAACGTCGGCTTCGTTTTCGCCCGCCAGTACGGCATCCGTATTACGAAGACCTTCGGCGACAAGGTTGCCATCGCGTTCGCCGTCGAAAATCCGCAGGCCACGGTTACTTCGCACGGCAACGCCTCCAACTTCCTGGTGGGTGAGTCTGGCGCCAGCAACAGCTACAACACCACCGCAACTTACTCCTTCAATCCTTCGCCTGACCTTATCGCCAAGATTGCCTTCGATCCCGGCTTTGGACACTATGAAATATTCGGCCTGGTCGATCGCTTCACCGACCGCGTATTCCCCTGCGCGGATGTCGTGACCGCCGGCACGCCTCCGGTGATTACGACAGTCGGGCCGTCCTGCCCATCTTTGGCCGACGGGGGAACGGCGGCGGCAGCGTTCAACGTTTCCAAGGAAGGTGGTGGCGCCGGCGCCAGCGTGCGCTGGGATATTGCCAAGAGAGTTACCATCGGCATTAAGGGTTTCGGAGGCAGTGGCATTGGCCGCTACGCTCCTGCCGGCCTTCCCGACGCATCCATCAACGGCGACGGCACACTTCACTTAATCAAGAACCTCGAGGGCTTGACCACGCTTGAGCTTCACGTCAACAAGAAGCTTGATTTCGTCGGTTACGGTGGAGTGGAATATGCGGGCCGCTCCGCGAGTTTCGATCCGCTCGGCAAAGCCGGCGCCGGCGCCGTGGTTGGCTACGGCGCGCCTGCCTTCGTCAACTCGGGTTGCTACACGGAAAGCGTTCCCGGATCCGGTGGATTCACTCCGGGTACTCTCGCCAATTGCACGGCCGACACGCGTGCAGTCATCGAGGGCACGGCCGGATTCTGGTACAAGTTCTACAACGGTCCCCGAGGCCGATTCCAGTTCGGCGCTGACTATGCCTACCTCACGCGCAATGCGTGGTCCGGCGTAGGCGGACAACCGCACGGAATCGATAACATGATCTTCACCTCGTTCCGCTACTACTTGCCATAAGCTGCCGTAAATCTCAGGATGGTCCTGCGTCAGTGTTGGAGCGGGACCATCCTGGTTCAACACACGTGGTTCAACGATCATGGTTCAACGATCACGCTTCAACGATCATGCTCAGCGATCATGGTTCTACGGCCGAGGTTCAGCTCTCTTGTTCAACGGCCTTTCAAATTTCTGAGGGGCCCTTCCCTTCAGAATCGTCGCCGGCCTGGTTTTGGCACTCTCCTTCTCCAGGCCGGCGGTGTTCATAATTAAGGCGGGCGGAAGAGTATACTCAGCCCGCGAAAGTATATGAGTTCAAGACGGAATTTTCTGAAGCAGATGTTCGGAGGCGCACTTGCCGTCGGCGCTGCTCCATCGCTTGTTGCGAGGGCACTGGCGCTGCCCCAGAGTGGATCGACCGAAAAGCCGGGGATCGACATGCCTGGCGAAGACGGCCTGATCGTTCGCTCCTTCCGCTTCGTCGACCTGGAAACTCCGGTTGAGTATTTCAATACCTGGCTCACTCCCGTCCCGCACTTCTTCGTGCGTAACCACATGCACGAACCAAGCGAACTCAGCGCCGATCTCATCAACAGCGACTGGCGGCTGACTGTGGGAGGAGAAGTCGACAAGCCCTTCGGGCTGACGTTCTCCGAACTCTCCAAGCTGGAAATGCATTCGGTCGTCAACACGCTCGAGTGTGCCGGCAACGGACGCAGCCTGCACCGTCCGCAGGTTCCCGGTATTCAGTGGGGCAAAGGTGCGATGGGCACAGCACGATTCTCCGGACCACGCTTGCGCGATGTTCTGCAGCGAGCCGGAATCAAGCCGACGGGAAAGCATGTCATGTTTCGCGGGCTCGACGAAGTTCCCGGCAAAGTTCCGCCATTCATTCGCAGCATCCCCATTGAAAAGGCTCTCGACTCCGATACGCTGATCGCCACCCATATGAATGGCGCAGCCCTGACCAAACATCACGGGTTCCCGGCGCGTGCGCTCGTGCCCGGCTGGATCGGCGCCGCTTCGTGCAAATCGCTGACCGACATCACGGTGCTCGATGCAGAGTTCGTGGGCAATTTCATGAGCCCCGGTTACCGCATGCCCAATCAGCCGATCAAACCCGGCGACGCGGTGAAGCCCGAAGATACTCATCCGCTGACGGCGTTGAATGTGAAGTCGGTGATTGCTGGCCCGATTGAGGGCGCGAGGGTGAAGGCCGGCAAAGTCGCAGTTCACGGCGCCGCATGGGCTGGCGAGAACAACATCGCGAAGGTTGAGGTATCGACTGACGGCGGCACCAGTTGGAACGCTGCTGGGCTCGGCCACGATGAGGCCCGCTACGCTTGGCGGTTGTGGAACTATGCGTGGACAGCCAGGAGCGGTGACTACACCATCCTGTCGCGCGCCACCGATTCTGAGGGACGAACGCAGCCGGCCACTGCGTTATGGAATCCGAGCGGGTATCTGTATAACGCCGTCGACCAGGTGAAGATCCATGTGGCATGAACGGAAGCCGGTTGCCAAGCGCGGGCGGCCTGATTGGTTCCCTGCTGCTGGCATTGCGGTTGTTGTCGTGGGTGCGCTCTCGCCTTGGGCGTTTGCGCAGAAACCCACCGCAGACCTGCCGCCTGGTCCGATGCAGGCTAAGGCAACGACTTCCTGTTTGGAGTGTCACGAGGCGCGCATCATCCTGCAGCAGCGGCTGAGCAAAGCGGCGTGGACGAAGGAAGTCGACAAGATGGTGAAGTGGGGAGCGGTGGTGGATACGAACGATCGCGACGCGCTGATCGACTATCTGAGCCTGAACTTTGGGACTGATCAAGCTGCGTATGTGCCGCCACGAACGTCTGTGGGAAAGACAGCTGTGAAGAAGCGACGGTGGAGAGGCGCGGGAGATCCCTCCCTTCGCCTGAAGAGCGGCTCCGGTCGGGATGACGCCGCTACTCTTTTGGTGTGCCGTCTGTGTTCCCTGTGCCGTCTTCGTTCTCTTCGTTCCCTCTTTCTTCTGTTGAGGTTTTCTCTGTGCTGAGCAGGGGAAACAGGATTACGTCGCGGATGGTGTGGGAATCCGTCAGGAGCATGGCTAGGCGGTCGACTCCTACGCCGACGCCGCCGGCGGGCGGCATGCCGTAGGAGAGCGCGCGGATGTAGTCTTCGTCCATCTGGTGGGCCTCGTCGTCGCCGCGCTCGCGTTCCTTTAGTTGTCCTTCGAATCTCCGGCGCTGATCTTCTGGATCGTTGAGTTCGCTGAAGCCGTTGGAAATTTCCATCTGGCCGGCATAGATTTCAAAGCGCTCGGTCCAGTCGGGCTCGTCTGGTTTCTGTTTCGATAGGGGCGAGATTGCGGTGGGAAATTCGTAGATGATCGTGGGCTGCGTAAGATGCTCTTCGGCAACGGCCTCGAACAGCGCAGCGATGGCGGAGCCCGCACTTCCACCTCGGTCCAACTCGCTGCGGATTAGTTCGAATGTGGGCTGCGGCTGTTCTCGCTTGCCCGCGAACTCAGGGCCTTTCGCCTGAGTGGCGGCCTGGAGTGACGCGACGCCTCGGTCTAAGAGAGCGCCGATTTTGCCGGCGCCAGCGAAGTCGCTCATCTCCGGTTTCGTTCCTGCTTGCTCCGGCCAATAATGGATGATGGCCTCGCGCATGGTCATGCGCGTCCAGTTTGACCAGTCGATCGAGTTGTCGCCCCACTTGGTTGTGATGACGCCGTCGGGATGGTCCGCGTCCGCCGTCACATCCTTTGCGGCTTGCGTGATGATTTCCTGGGTCAGATCCATTACGCCCTGGTAGTCGGTGTAAGCCTGGTAAAACTCCAGCATGGTGAATTCGGGATTCCAACGCCAGCCCAGGCCTTCATTGCGGAAGTTGCGGTTGATTTCGTAGACGCGGTCGAATCCGCCCACTACCAGGCGCTTCAGATAGAGTTCGGGTGCGATGCGAAGAAAAAGATCCATGTCGAGCGTGTTGTGATGCGTTACGAACGGGCGCGCGACGGCGCCGCCGGCGATGGGTTGCATCATCGGGGTCTCGACTTCGAGGAAGCCGTGCGCATCGAGGGTGCGCCGCATCGATTGCACCAATTTCGTGCGCTTTAGAAAAACTTCGCGGACTTCTGGATTCATGACTAGATCAACGTAGCGCTGGCGGTAGCGCAGCTCGACGTCGGTGAGGCCGTGCCATTTTTCGGGCAGCGGCAGCAGGTCTTTACTGAGGAAGGTGATCTCTTCGACGTGAACGGAGAGTTCGCCGGTGCGGGTGCGAAACAGATATCCGCTGACGCCGATGTGGTCGCCGAGGTCGAGCAGTTTGTAGAGTTCGAAAGCTTTGTCGCCGACTGCATCTTTCTTTACGTAAATCTGGAGCTTCTTGCCGCCTTGTTGCAGGTGAGCGAATCCGGCCTTGCCCATGAGGCGAATGGCCATGATGCGACCGGCTACACGGACGGTGACTCGTGACTGTTCGAGTTCTTCGGCGGTCTTCGGGGTGTAGTCGGCCAGAATTTGCTCAAGCGTGTGGGTCAATTCGTATTTGCTGCGGTAGGTGGCCTGGCCCAGGGCTTCAATCTGTTTCAGTTTCTCGCGGCGCAGGTCGTAAATGTGATCGTCGAGTGCCAAGGGGGTCCTTTGGGTGCGTTCGGTGGAAGGGAAATTATAAACAAAGCCATGGGACGATCTTGGGAGCTCTCGAGTCGCGGATGGAGTGCGCCGGATGTGCGTTGAATTTTTTTTCGTCGCTCGCGGCAAAGTACTGATTCTTTTGCCATTAGGAGAATTGGATCGACCGTTGATCGGGCAAAATATTGGAACGAAAGGGGTTGGCCGTAAAATATTGCGGAATAAGGAGTTAGCGACGCAGATTCGACCTGCGGCCTTCTGGTGGGATTGGTTCTGGTCCGGGCGCACAGTTCAATTGTGCGCCTTCTGTACGCTCGGTCAAGGTTGTCGGTCACACGGGGACGATTTATTTTGTGCGGAGCTGTGGAAAACCGACGGGGGAGGGTTACGAAGGGTGAAGCTGCCGACGGAGGTTCAATTCACGATGGGCTTTCTTCGCGACGCCATGATGAGTGTAATGGAGATGTTTCAACAGTTACCCTCTTTCACCGGCTTGCTGTGCAGTGTGGAATACTGCGGGAATGAGCATCCAACCCGAGGAGCTACCACTCCACTTGAGCAGGATTGAGACTTCTGAGGGCGGGTGGCTTATTGCCGTATACAGTGTTGCGGAGGCGCGGGCCGGTGGCACCCTTATCTTAAAGCTGATTTTGGAGCAGAGCATAGATGAGGAGCATTTCCGTACTCGCGAGCTTGGAATGCAGGTGCTCGCTTCCCAGCTTTTTGATCCCGATCTGTTCGCTGACGTTCTTAGCCAGATTCGCCACTGGATCGAGACAGCGGAGGGAGACGGCTTCTTGAAACTCTCAGAACCCGGTCAATGAGTGTAATGGGGATCTATCAACAGGTGCGACGCAGGAAGCTCGGCGGGCGGGGTAAATCACCTTTGACGGCAGTCGTTCAACCGTTCCGTCGGCCTTGACTAGAAGGGCCCACTGGAAGAGGCTGGGCGTTCCTTTCGGAGGTGGGTCACTCCGAGGAATCGTCAGTGCGAACCCGTTAAAAGCATATCCACGAACTATGGTGCCTTCGGTTGTCGGTTCATACGTTGTTTCCAACTTCAATTGCGAGGTGCGGGATCGAAAATGCCGCCACCAACGCTCAAATTTCCGCTGCCACAGGTTGTCTTGTTCGTAAGGAGAATAAGCAGACTGGAAATTCTGCTGAACAGCAACTTGGAGCTGTCCTAGGCTCTCAATGTCGTTGTTGCCAGAATCACCCCAGACGAGTTCGCGGTAAAGCGCAGTGAACAAGACGGGCTTGGACCGATCAGGTTCTATTTGTTCGTCTTTCGCGAACTCCTCGAATATGTTCGCTCTCTTCTCCCCGGCAAACCAATAGCTCTTTGCGGTAGCGCGGTCTACCGCAACATTCCCGTACTCACAGCAGTCGTTCGACACTTGTATCATTCGAACGGGCTTACCGTCCTTCTCAACAACGTATTCACAGGCATCGCTGGCAACTCGATAGAAATACACGGAATTGTTGAGGATATTGCTAACGATGGGATTTCGCCGAACACTGACCACAAAGCTTTCGAGGTGCTCGTTACGGTAGGTGCTGTAGCAGGGCTCAGGATAGACGGAGTGTATCGCTGCCCCTGCGACCTCGCGTGCCTGCTCGTCGGTCAGCCAAGATGTTGCCTGACCAACCGCCGCTTGAAGTCCAAACAGCAACGCAAACGCTAAACCTAACGGCACTCCTGGCCGAACCAACATGACGAAATGGTACACCGAGAAAGTCCCCCTGTGGTGACGGGCGTTAGCAGGCGATTACACTCATTGGCTTGGTCGTCGAAGCCGTGTCAGAAAGCTATCCAACCATCCCAGTTTGGGTGCTCAGTTACCCAGCGCTGGTGCCGTTGGCGCAGTTCCAGAAAAATCGGTGAATCTGGAACGACCCCAAACCAGATGATTTCGGGCTCATTGCTGAGGTGGACGATGTAGCCCGTATGGTCCTGCTCCTCGACCGCGATGCGGTCGTTCCGGCATTCGTCTATTAATCGACCCGCCTCCAATGCGTCGAGCGGCCGGAGCCTTGTAGATTCGACCTTTGTTGCGACCACAGTGGCACTCGGAAACGCGCCGACGAGGTTCTTAAGCTCTGTTTTCTCGATTATGAAACCACCGGACCGACCGTTGGGCATCGTCCCCTCCGTGTGAGTCAGAATGCTGGTCCGGCCCAACTGTTGCCAATCAGGCGATCACACTCAGAACCTCGGCAGGGGGCGAGATGCGTGTAAGGGGGGGATTTTTCGCCAACCGCAGGCCACTACAAGACACTCCCCCGAAAAAGTCTTTTCGCGAATGATCGTTTTTGGGGTAACTTTGCGCTGTTACAGATAGAGGTATGCCGCTTCCGATTTCTTCAGCAGGAGGCAGGAAAGTTTTTTCCTGCAGGTGATCCCAATGACCACACCTCTAGAATACGCGAACCAATACAGGTCTCTCACCGTTGGGCTTAGCGAAGGACCCATTACTATTTCCATCGATCAATACTTGAGCGGAAAGTGGACCAATGAGGCGGACCACCTGATTGACGCTTCCGTTGCGGATTTTCAGAAACAGAAGAAGAAAGACCCGAGTTTCCAACTGACCGTCACCGTCAACGGTCAGCCTGCAGGCATCGACAACGAAAAACTTTTGCGGCGAATCCTGCACTATGCCTTCGAAGGCAAGGGATCTCCGGAAGACTGCCAGGTTGGCGCGCAACTGGCGGTGCTGCAAGGCCGAACGACGAGAGCCGATCTGCAAAGTTACTGCAACAAGAACATGGGTCTGGACTGCAACGGATTCGTCGGAAATTATCTCTGGTACGTAACCGGCACTGGAAGTTGGCCAGACAAGATGCCCGTAGACAACCAAGGCTCCAACGCCGAAATCGATGACATCCTGCTGAACGAAACATCCCCCCTCAGCGATGTGGATCTCATTACTCCCAGCAAGACCTATATCTTCGGCCTGCTGGATCCTTCCAACCAGCATATCGTCGCAAAAGACGGCGCAGAGCATGCCCACGTTGTCATCTCCGAACCGAACAAATTCACAAAGAACTCTTTCGTGTTCAACTCATTCGGCGGCTTCACGACAGGCAACCTGGACAGCCAGGGAAACTCCGTCTACAACCACACCGGCCTCATCTGTGTGGAGTCCACCTCGAAAAAGGGCTTGATCGACAGCTGGTATGCCATCGTCCCGGTAATGGGCAAGGGTGGAAAAAAGCAGTTGGAGTTGCCTCACCACCCCGGCTTCAAGGTCTTCAGCGTGTTCCGCGGATCCAAAGGCGAGTGGCTGACGTTCACGATCGGATCAATCTAGTTGAGCCCGCAGAGGGTCTGTACTCCTGTTCTGTGATGCGAATTTGAAAAGTGGGCCAGTGGCGATCACCTCTGTTCAAATCAGGCCATTTCACAAGTGAGCCAAAGGTAAAAATATTTTCCTCACGGTTGAAGAGTGTAGACGGGATGTTATGCCAGTTAGCGTGCCTGGCTCGATTATTATGGTGCCATGGAATCGTTGCTCATTATTACGGGCACGATGGGGGCAGGTAAGACGAGTGTCATGGGTGAAGCATCGGACATCCTTGCGGTGCAGGGTATTGCCCATGCAGCGATCGACTTGGACGGGCTCGGTTTTGCCCATCTTCCGTCTGCCGCAGGCAGCGATCGCGTGATGTACCGCAATCTTCGATCGGTCTGCGAAAACTATGCTTCCTTGGGCGTGAGGCGACTCCTGGTAGCGCGTGCAATTGAAGACCGAGCCGAACTAGAACTCTGTAGTGACGTTGTTTCAGCCTCAACTGTCGTGGTCTGCCGTCTTATCGCCAGCATGGAAACCATGGAACAACGCGTCAGGCTGCGGGAATCGGGAATTTCGCAGCGGGACTACGTTGCTCGCGTCGCGGAACTGAACACCATCCTTGACCGTGCGCAATTAGAGAATTTCACCGTCACAAACGAGAATCGCCCATTGACCGATGTTGCGCACGAATTGCTCGTCAAAGCTGGATGGATTTCAAACTGACAGTTGCCAAGCGGCTACGTAGCTGTCCGGCTCGGGTGGTTGAAATCTTGATTTCACTTATCCGGTCGCCACTCAAAGTGCTCGACGTTACGTGGTACCGCGCTCTGCGAAAATGTCGTGGATAGCGCTGATGAGCAGGAGGACTTTCTCCTTTGAGACGACTCTCCGACATCCACACATCAACGCTTCACTGGCAATCTCCGGGCTGTCCGTAAACATTATGATCGGGAGATCAGGCCTGATACGCGACAACTCGCGAGCGGCATCGAGTCCATTCATTACGGGCATTGAGAGATCGAGAAGGACCAAGTCAGGGCTGAGGCTCGCGACCTTGTCGATTGCCTCGCGCCCGTTGCGGGCTTCGCCGCCAACAACCCAATCGGGAACACTTTCAAGTATGTACTTGACGGAGTTCAGCACGCGGGCGCTGTCATCTACAACCAGAATGCGCTTCGGCATAGTTTTGAGATTGCTCCATCGCTCCCCATGGCTGTCAATCCGGCAGATACGGTAGCAAGGGGTCAGGCCAAATACAGTAGGCAAGATTCTGCTACAGCTCGGCATCGCAGTCTTACAGGGTTAACCGGATTTTCCCCTGCTCCGGGTCATGCTGTCACGTCCGAATTGGCGAGTTGGTTGCACATTTCGTGAATGACTTCTTGCCTGATCTCATACTCCAAAATATCGGTATCGGTCGCGGCGCCGATGGTTCGTGATTCCAGCACTTCGATTTGTTTCCGCAAGAGTTGGCTGAGTTCTTTGCGGAGAGCTTCGGATTGATCCCTGTCCATGATGCCTCCGTTTTGAGGCGAAGCGGCATCTTGGAACTCAATCGCAAGTCTGGCAAGCATAGAGGGTTCGATTCAATACCCTACATCCCGTACTAACAGTGCCTGGTCGGGGTTACCTTGAATTCTGCGCTGGCGAGGGCGCTTTCGATCGAGGGATTTCGGTTTGCATGAATGACGGTACCATGGTACATTGGTACACATGACGGACGATCCCAAACTTTTGGTGGAGCGGGTGCAGACTGGAGTGCGGATAGAGAAACGCATTCTGAAGGTGCTTAAGGCGTTTGCCGAGTATCACGACATGACGCTGGGGGACGTGCTGGAAGGGATTGTGCTGCATGCGTTTGACGGGAAGACGCCGTTCAGTGCGGCGTCGCTGGAACGGATTCGCGAGTTGAAGAAGTTTTACGAGCTGGATCTTGACTCGAGCGCCAGTCATCGGTTGCAAGAGATCAAGGCAAAATCTCCGCGCAAGCGCGGTGCTGACACATAAACAGATAAGAAGATCGCCGACGAATATCGTCGACAAATTAGCGACTAAGGAGATTTATGAGTCCCGCTCGAACCAAGACTGGGTTGACCGTGCTGCAGTGGGCACTGGGCGTGGTGATCCTGATCGAAGCCGTGAGGTTCGTGTTGCCGAGCGCGGCGCACGACTTTGCCCGGACGCACATGCCCGGCTTCGTGCGGATGGTGCTGGGATTTGGCGAGATTCTGGGCTGCGTGCTGCTTTTGATTCCGCAGACCGCGATTCGCGGGGCGTGGGTGCTGGTGGCTGTGTTCATCATGGCCATTCTGCTTCACCTGCTGCATGGGATGTATGGGATCGGCAATCTGGTGATCTATGCGGCAGCGGCCTTCGCTATCGCGATTGGCAAGGGGAAGTAGGGACTGCATGACTGGCGACGAATTCATCCAGCGGTTTGAATCTGACGCCCTGCCGGAAGAATCTTTTCATCATACCGACCACGTGCGCCTGGCATTTGCTTATCTGTCTCGATATTCGGCGCTCGAAGCCCTAGACAAGTTCTCAAGCGCCTTGAAGCGCTATGCGGCGGCCCGCGGCAAGCCCCAGCGATATAACGAGACGATCACTTATGCATATTTCTTTCTGATTCGCGAGCGGGTGGGGCGTTCCGGCGCTGGCGACTGGGACGAGTTTGCCCGGCGCAATGGCGACTTGCTGGTTTGGAAGGATGGAATTCTCGCACGGTACTATCAGGAAGCCACGCTGCAGTCCGATCTGGCGCGCGGACTGTTTCTCTTCCCTGACAAGTGCTACTCGTCCCTCTTCTAGTCCTTCCGCTTCTGGTCGTCCCTCTTGTACTCGTTCTTCTTCTATTCGTCCCTAGGGTCAAGAAACGCTGACCTGCAGGGCCGAGATGAGATACGATCTCTTCCATCGCTGAGTGGATCAACACTTGACCGATCATCACTGGACGAATCCCATGAATCATTTCAAGCGCACGGTTGTCATCCTCGCGGTCATGCTCGCGGTCATGCTCGCAGTCCTCGCCTCTCCAGTCGCACATGCGCAGGACATTCGCACTGGCGAGGCGCTGCTGCGCGCGATGCATGACCGCTATCAGAGCTCGTGGTACCACACGCTGACGTTCACGCAGAAGAGCACTACCTACAAACCGGACGGCACGAGCACGGCGGAGACCTGGTATGAAGCCGCGCTGCTGCCGGGAAAGTTGCGCATCGACATTGGTCCGGCGAGCGACGGTAAGGGTTATGTGCTGGTCGACGGGACGGCGACTATCTTGAAGGACAACAAGATTGCCGGCACACGGCCGCTGGTTAACATGCTGCTGGTGCTGGGGTTTGATGTGTACACGCAGGCACCGGAAACGACAATTAAGGTGGTG
>Ga0210395_10001456_pt1 | contig 18359 bp, 16 predicted proteins | sample IncBWH4OmetaG_FD_150861 | JGI IMG/M metagenome (GOLD analysis project Ga0210395, IMG submission 150861) | Forest soil microbial communities from Barre Woods Harvard Forest LTER site, Petersham, Massachusetts, United States - Inc-BW-H-4-O ...
GCTCGCCCCGGTGATGTTCGTGACGGTCATCAGCTCGCCCGCGACCATGACATTGAAGGGGAAGTCGCCCGCGCTCGTCGTCCAGAGGGGGTAGCCCGCGGCGGTCGTGAAGCTCAGCGACGTGGCCGTCGAGGACACCGCCGATGTCAGCGTCGTGCCGTCAGTGTCGATGTGGAATGATCCGGTCTGCATCACCTCGTAGGGCAGTTCCGGCACGCCGCACACAGTGATGTCCATCTGGTAGGTCCACAGGTTCTCGGTCACCTGCTGCGCCAGCTGCGAGACAGGGTCCGGTCCGAGCCACGCGGGCGGATTGTCGATCATGAGCCGCTGGCCGAGGTCCAGGCCGAGGATGTCCCACCACCAGGGCTGCAGGTCCCGGTCTGTCAGGTCGAAGACGATGCCGGGGAATCGCGGCTGGTCGACGGTGCCGACATGCAGGATCCACCCGGCCTCGCTGTCAAGGTCGTCGTCGTTGTACAGGTTGACGTTGTAGACCTGGTCGTAGGTGCCCGCCCCGTCCGGCGGCGCGGCGGTCGACAGGCGGCCGCCGGTGATCGCCTGGGTGGTGGCGGCGTACTGGCGGGAAGAGGTGCCGTCGGCGTTCTGGGTGACGGTGACATCGTTGACGATCACCTGGTCGTCCTCAACCGGCGAGCTCGCCCACATCGTCAGGTGGTCCTGGTCGTAGTCGACGGTCACCTGTGCCGCCTGGTTGTACAGGGCGGAGCGGGCGACATAACCCCAGCCGAGCTGCTGTCGCAGCTCATACCAGACGCCGCGGTCCGCGTCGGCGCATTCCTGCAGAAGCTCAGTGAGCGTCTCGGCGGTCTGCACGCCCATCAGGACGGTGGTGTTCATGTCGCCGATGGCGCGGAACGGGATGCCTTCCTCGCCGCACAGCCGCTGGAACCGGACCCCGGCGGGCTCGCCCGCCCAGGCGTTCAGCGCGCCGGTCACGAGCCCGTACGGGTTGGTGTAGGAGTCGAGGGTGAACAGGCTCTGCCATTGCGTGAGCACCGCGCAGTGGCCGAACACGGTCGCCAGCAGCCCGAGGGTGCTGTACGGGTTGAGCTGGACACGGGTGACGGCGCCGATCGTGCCGGACACGGTGCCGGTCAGGCTCTGGCCGATGCTGGTCCCCGGCGGGAGAGTCTGAATCGACCAGGTCAGGTTCCCGCCGCCCGCGTTCTGCAAGCCCACTTCGGTCAGGAGCTTCTGCCCGTCGACATCGAAGCCGCTGGCGACACCGCTCGTGAACAGCTGATTGCCGTTGTGGTCATACCCGGTCAGTTCCAGCGATCCGCCGCTGGCCGTCCAGTAGGACAGTGTCAGGGTGGCTATGGTGCCGCCGGTGCTGATCGTGGCGATCGCCGCCCCGTTGATCTCGCCCGCTGACGGTATTTCCATCAGGAACGCGGCCTGGTTGTCGGTCCACGTGCCGCTGTAGGCGACCTGGCCGGAGAACGCCGAGCCGTTGATCACGGGCAGCGCGCCCGAGCATGTGAAGTCGCTGTTCGCGGCCAGCTGCGGCAGCGCGCCGCCGCCGAAGTACATCGCCTGGCCGCCGTTGCCGGACCCGAACCGTGTCGCGTTCGACCCGTCTTCCATCGGCCAGTACGCGGCGAGCACACCGGCGGTGACGCGGGTCCATGCCCGGTACATCGGCGAGTTCAGCGGGTTGTTGCGCTGGCTCTGGCGGCGCAGCAGGCCGCCCCCGGCGACGTCGACGGTGACGCTCTTGCCGGTCGGGTCCTGCGTCTGCGGCCATTCGGGTGCCTCGAAGTGGCCGCGGTACATGCGGTCGCTGATCTCCGCAGTGCCGTTCAGCGTCCACGTGTTGCCGTTGAAGTCGGTGAACGAGGTCGTTCCCGCCGCCTGCGAGGTGAAGTCAGGCGAGGCGGCCAGTGAGCCGCCGATGCCGCTGAACAGCTGGAACCCGAAGAACGAGCCGTTGCACGCCTTGGAGTTGTCGCCGACCCGGATAGGCGCGGTCCCGGCGAACACGGACGTGGACGCGCCGCCGGTCCCTGATACCGGCGCGCCGAGCTGCGTCCACGAGCCGCTTATCGTCGGCGCGGTGTAGAAGGTGACGGTGCCGGTGGCGACGGACAGCGCCGCCCGGACCGCGATGCGGCCCCACCACGGGATGGACGCGGTCGACTCGGCGAAATGGGCGTTCCCGCCGCTGTCCCACCAGTCGAAGAATAGCGTCCCGTCGGGCTCCAGCAGGAACAGCCATGACGGGCCGGTGCCGCCCGAGTTCTTCCCGCACAGCGCCGCGTCGATATAGCTGGATGGCTGAAGATCGAGCCGGACGTCAGTGTCGCCGGTGATGTGCAGCGAGAGGGAGTCGGGGCATTGCGCGTAGCTGACGACGTCATCTTCCAGGCGCATGTAGCTGGTCTGCGCGGGGATGCTGATCCGGCACGGGGTGTTCCGCACCAGGTACGGGTAATAGGGGCTGACGGGATTTTTGGAGCTGAACGCGCCGGTGGTGTTCGTGAGGATCATCGCCAGCGTCGACGGCGACACGGTCGTCGACTCGTCAGGATGGCCGCGGCCGATCGTGACCGGCCCGTGGTCGAGGCAGGACGTGACGTCGGTCCACGTGCCGTTGAGGTTCAGCTCGGCCATCAGGCCGAGGGGGGTATCGGGGAAGGTCATATGATCCCCGATGCCATCAGCAGCCCGGAACCGGACGAGGCGGGGATCATCGCGGCCAGCGCCGGGCCGACCCATCCTGGTGTCGGCGCCCAGTTGTGCGAGGATGCGGAGACCGGCGCGTAGGTGTGGAGGATGGCCGCCGCGGTGAGCCTCGTGCGGTAGTTAGCCACGTCGACCGGGAAGGTGTTGTAACCGCCGAGCCAGATCCGGCTGGCGGCGGTGAAGTTCGACGCCCACCCGGCCAGGTTGGTGCTGCCGAGCTGGTAGTTGTCCTGGAAGTTCGCGTCGGTGCCGACGACGGTACCCAGGCCGCCGCCGACCGGGCTGCCCGAGTAGTCGGGGTCGTCGCCTTCGGCGTCGGTGATCCCGGCGGGCAGGTCCCAGAACGCGCCCGCGGCGAAGGTTGCCGGGTGGCGGAACAGCAGCGACGAACCGCCGAGCCCGCTCTTGCTGAACCCGATCAGGTAGATCTTCTCCTGGCCGGTCGTCGCGAAATTCGCCTTCACCCACGGCACGATCCCGCTGACCAGGAACGTCTCCTGCTTGATCGTCGCCGTGGCCGGGTTGTCCATGTACCACGGGGCGATGGCGTATCCGGGTTCGACCAGCGTGAGGTTGTAGTCGTTGGCGGCGTTCAGCGCCACGGCGGTCGCGATCGGGTCGCCGAAGTCCGTGGCCTGCCCTGCCTCGACCGGCAGCATGATCAGGAATGCGTGCGGATAGGCGGACGACGGCGACGAGGGGGGAAGCACGCGGGTCGCTACCGGCGCCGACCCGCCGTTGCCATAGGCGGTCACGGTCTCGGTCAGCGTGCCGTTGCCGTCGGTGGAGACGTAATTCGAGACGACACCGGGCGGCAGGCCGCCGGATGCCAGGTTGTCGCCGCCGGACCACCACGAAATGGTGCTCGTGTCGTTGAAGAACACCACCCCGGGCGCGCCGCTGCTGTACGTGCTGTCAGTGACCTGGAGAACCTGCGTGCCGTTCTGGTACAGCGTGATCGTCGTGCCGTTCGCCACGAGGCACAGGATGTCGCCGTTGCTCAGCGTCCCGGACGTGCTGGCCAGCTCCGGCGGGTTGGTCGTGCCGTTCTCGGCGAAGATGTAGAAGGTGCCGGAGAAGTAGATCCCGATGTAGCCGGAGTTGCCTGACGGGCTCAGGCGCACACCGGGCCCTACGAACCCGCTGGACGGCGCGGTGTTAATGACGGTCAGCGAGTACTGGTTGGTTCCGAACGAGCCGTTGTAGGTGCAGCCGCTCGTGGTGGTGTTGCCGCCGACGAGCAAGTCAAGGTTGATGACGGCGGGGACCGCGCCGCTCCAGTTCCACCCGAGCCACTGGCCGCCCAGGCTGCTCCGCTGGAAGACGTCGGTGACGGCGGTCACGTCAGTACCCCAGGCCGCCGGAGTTGAGGCAGCACCAGGCGCCCGCTCCGTCGTCGGCGTGCGCGTCGTAGGTGAACGCGAAGCGGTCCACGGCGTTCGCGGCGGTGCTCGCGGCGGGGATCGTCCCGCTGCCGCCGCTGTAGTCGCCCGCCGAGCCGGTCGCGAACGTCACCGTGTACGGGCCGCCACTGGCGGGCTGCCTGGGACAGATCGTGATCGTCTGGCCGGGCTCCGGGTTCGCCGGGGCGCTGTACGTCGTGTTACCGGTCAGCGCGTGCTCGAAGACGTTGCCCAGCGCGGCGTTCGGCGTCACCGAGGTACCTGTCAGCGTGACGACCTGCGGCACGAGCGCGGCAGCGGGCACGCTCGTCGAGTCGGCCTCGGCCGCCAGCGCACCGGTCTCAGCGGCCGTGTAGTCGCCGGACTGGGCAGTGACGGTGCCGGTGCGGCCGAACACCGACGTGACCGCCCCCGACGCCGCCGCCGGGCCGTACGTCGTCTGCGCCACCACCGGGGTCAGCGAATCGAACCGCTGCGTGGCGCCATTGGAGTAGTTCGGCAGGTACAGCTGCGGGCTGCCGCCGGGCAGCGTGATCAGGTACGCCCAGAATCCCGCCGCGGGAATCGTCCCTTCGCTATCACAGGCGACCACCTGAACGGACGTCGTGCCGCCGGAAAACTGGCGCACCACGGGGGTTTGCGACACCACCGTCTGCCCCGCCGCCGTCACCACCGAGGTCGGCGCGATCGTCACGCCCCCGGTCCCCGCGTCATCGGCCGCGTCCTGAAGCTCGAACGTCAGCGTCACCAGATTGAGCGACATGGACTCACCTCTCTAAGCTCCGACCACGGTCACGTCACCGCCCGTGATCCGGATCGACTTCTTCAGCCACGTCCTGAACGCCGCGTCGCCCTTGAGCTCGATCACGATCCGCGGCGCCGTGCCGCCCGAACCCGCCGCGCCGTACCCGGGAACCGCGGCCCGTGCCATCCGCGCCGCCGCGGCCGCCATCTCGCTGGCACCGTCGTCCAGGCCCAGCGCGCCGCCGCGCGGCACCATGCGGAACAGGTCGCGGGCCACCTGGGACGGCGAGGAGATCTTCAGCTCTCTCTTGATCGTGTTCACCAGCACGTCCGCGAGCTTCTTCATCGCGGCCTCGAGCTGCTTCTGCTCGGCCTGCAGCCCGGACAGGAACCCCTTGCCCGCCTGCCTCCCGGAGTCGTACATCGCCTCGGCCGCGGTGTAGCCCAGCGACGTGGACGCCTTCGCGATCTGCGACTCGGCCGAGTTGATCTCGCGGATGTCGCCCATGTTCCCCGCGGCGAGCTCGGCGGCGATCTGGCCGCCCTGCACGGGGCCGGCCGCGATCAGCTGGCTGATGTAGGCCTTGTTCAGGCCCATCTTCGACAGCCTGGCGATGTTGGCCTTGAACACGCGGATCTGCGCGACGTCGCCGAGCAGCTGCCCGATGATCCCGCCGGCGCCGAGCGCGGAAGTCACTGACCCGGCGGCGGCCGTCAGGCTGAACGTGCTCTCTGTCGATGACGCGGTGCTCTTGACGGCCGCGTGCGCCGCGGCGATCTGGTTCAGGACCGCCTGGCGGCGGTTCGCCAGGGTCTCCAGCGTGTTCTGGTCGTTTTCCAGCCAGCGGGACAGCGACGTGCCCTCGGCCTGGCTGATGTACTTGCCGGATACGTCGGTGCTGACCGCTGACAGCAGCTTGGAGACCGCGGACTGGACCTGGGATGCGGTGCCGGTCAGCCCGGCCAGGATGCCCTGCGACAGGATGAGCCCTATGTTGGCCGCCGCCGGGCGGGTGGTCTTCTGTGCCGTGGCGACCATGCCGGACGTGACGCCATCGGCCCAGTTCGACCCGTAGTCGGCCCCGGCCGCCGCGGCGGCGGCGTTGTAGGCGGCTGTCGCGGACGAGGCACCCCCGGCGCCGGTCAGCCCTGGCGGCAGGTTAACGCCGCCCATGACCGCGCCCGCTATGTTCGCCGGGGTGTACGCGGCACCGCCTCCGCCGCCCAGGCCCGGGATCCGTGACAGCAGGCTGACCGCTTCCGCTGCCAGGTTCGCGACGGTCGCCAGCGCGTTCGCGAGGTCGGTGAGCAGCGGCAGTAGCGGCGGTATGACGCGGGCCGCCAGGTTAGCCAGTATCCCGGAGAACTGGGCTGTCGGCGTCAGCAGCGGCGTCAGCGAGATGCCCACCTTGACCAGCGCAGCGGCCAGGTTGGCCAGGGCTGGCAGGTTGGGGACGATGACCTTCGCGAGCATGGTCAGCAGCGCGGCCGAGACCCGCTCCGCCGGGGCCAGGACAGCGACCAGCTGCCGGTTCATCGCCGACGCGATGGCATTACCGACCTGGGTCACTGCCCTGGTCAGCGGCGGCAGGATCGGCGCCAGCCCGGCAGCGAAGACGGAGATCATCCGGGTGAGCGTCGGTATCAGCCCGGCGGCGGCCCGCGCCACGACCGTGAGCCCGGCGCTGGCCAGCTCCCCTATCTGCGCCGCGAGCGGCGAAATGGCCTTCGCGACCTGGGCGAATGCCCGGTCCAGGACGGGCATCACGGTTGAGCCGAGGGTGCGCGCGACCGGGGCGAGCAGCGAGGACAGGATCTGCGCCAGGGAACCGATGACGGGCAGCAGCCGCAGGACAGTGGTCATGAGCCCGGTGAAGAACTGGCTCGACTGGCGGACGCTGGGGGCGAGCTGGGCGAACAGGGCGCCGAGTGAGCCGCCGAGCCCGGACAGCACCGACGCGACCGCCTGCACGGCGGGCGCCGCGGCGCGCATCAGCGTCAGGAACCCGGGCAGCAGCCCGGACACCAGCCCTTCCAGCCCCTGCGCGAACGGCGCGACCAGCGGGCCCAGTGATCCGAAGACGGCATGCAGTTCCGGGTACAGGGCCTTAGCCCATGCGGTGACCTGCGCGAACGCGGCAGCAAGCGGCTGGACCAGCGGCAGCACCGACACGCGCAGCACCGACATCAGCCCCGACGTCATCGACTGGAACTGGGAATACAAAGGTCCTTTGACGGTGCTGGTGCCGACGAGCAGCGCCGCGCCGAGCGCGATCCCGGCCGCCGCGCCGCCGGACGCGGCGATCGCGGGCAGCGCGGCGATCGCCGCGACTATCCCCGCCGTGATCGCGTATCCCTGCAGGCCGAATCCTTCGGAGAACCCGGAACCGGATTCATTCCCTGCCTGCTGCCCGGCCTTCCTCGCCGCGTTACTGTCGACCTTCGGCTTGACCTGCGGTGATGACGCGCTGTCCAGCTTGTCTTTCAGCGCGGCCAGCGACCCGTCGTCAACCTTCGGCTTGATGTCCGGGGAGTCCGCCGAGACGTCCTTCAGCTCCTGCCTGAGCACGGCCAGTTTCGCCGACGCGGCGGCGGTATCGATCTTCACCGACAGCTCGGGGTGCTTTTCCTTCAGCTCGTCGGCCTTGGCGGTGATCCGGTCGAGCTTCTCCTCGGTGTCCCCGTCGTCAGACTGGATCTGCACCATGACGCGCTTGACGAGCGTTCCGCTGGCCACCGGGGATCACCTCCTAGCCGGGCTTCTTCATCTGGGCGATGTAGGCGTCTATGTCGTCGATGTAGGCGGCGAAGTCGGCGACCCGCAGCGTGTCGACCTCAGCCGCGCCGAGGTTGCACAGTTTCGCGAGCGGGAACAGGTACTCACGGCGCAGCCTCGGTATAGGGGCCGTCAGTACCCGGTGGCTTCCTCCGTCTGGGCGCGGCGTGCCCGGGCCGGAGCCGTCGGGGTCGATGGCTCCGGTGACGCAGGACCGGGACTGGTCGAAGGCGGGGACGTAGGGCCCGGCTCAGCCGCCTGCTGCTCCAGCTGGCAGTTGCCGTCCTTGTCCGGGACGCACCGCCGCCCGGCGTGGCCGTGCTCTTCCGCCAGCTGCTCTTCCCGCGCATCGCCGTAGGCGACGCCGAACGCGATGATCTTCGGGTTACAGTCGGCGATCGGCTTGATCACGCCGTTCTGCTGGAGCATCAGCCAGTAGGTGAAGTGCAGGCTGCGCTGGTCGACCTGGCTGACGCCCTCGATCCACTCCCGCAGCGTCATCTTGTACGTCAGGTACAGGACAGTGGCCTGCCTGACGTCGATCTCGTCCTCGTCGAAGTCCCACTCGCGGTCCTCGAACCTGATCTTCAACTGAACCCTCTCTCCCTGCACATGTCGTCGACCTTCTGCGCGTACTTCGCCATCGCGTCCCCGGCCCGCTGTTCCACCGCGGGCAGCAGGAACCGCTCGCCGGGCGGCCCGTACCAGTGGCGCCTGTTGCCGAACAGCGGATGCCTGGCCCGCGTCTCGGCCGGGTAGGCGGCCGGCGCGTCCGCGTACACCACCGCCAGGCTGTCGCCCTGCATCTCCACCCCGACCGACGCCGGTACCGTGCGGCTCCACTGCGCGTTCTCCCGCGCGCCGTCAGCGATCTCCTCCGCCGCCTCCTCAAGGCGGCCGCCGCCCGCCGCGCCGGTCGTCGTGTGGTATTCACCCGGCGACCGCGGCGACCGCGGCTTGCGGGCCCTGCGCGGCCTGCGGACCGCCATCAGCTGGCGTCCACGGTCCAGTAGGTGGCCTGCAGCGAGTTGTTCGTCCCGTCGTCCAGGATGGTGAACGGGATCGTCTGCGTGAGCACCTCGGGCCCGGGTGTCTTGACCGACTCGCCTTCAAGGCGGATATTCGAGGCGAGCAGCACCAGCGACGAATGATCAGAGCCCGTGCCGATGACCGGCCCGGTGAAGCCGAGCTGGATGGCCGTCGCGGTGTCGTTGGAGAACGCGGCGTAGTAGGCGGTCGAGCTCTTGAACTCCACGACGATCTGGCCGGTGACCGGCAGCACCTGGTTCTGCAGCGGCTCGTTCCGCCAGCCCGCCAGCTCCGGGGAGAACCGTTCCAGGTCCAGCGGCCGGGTCATCTTCACGGAAAAGCTCTTGATGTTCCCCGCCACGGCCGGCGAGCTCAGCGATGTCACCCCGCCGCTAGTGGACGGCGTGCCGCCGTAGTAGACCTGGCCCAGGTTCCAGTAGAAGACACCGCCGGGCGGCGCGGCGTACGACACCAGCGACGGCACCGACCCGTTCAGCGGGTCAGCCGGGCCGCCGGTGGCCAGCTCGTTACGGCCCTCGATCGTCATCGTCCAGTTGACGATCTCGCCCATGGCCGCCGACAGCTCCCATTCGGAGACCTTGCACCCGACCTCGGTCTCCGGCACCGCGGTGCCGTCGATGCCGGTCACGCCCTTCTGCAGCGCGAACGTGTGCCCTTCAAGCGCGCCCGGGATGTGGACCGCCGAGTAGGCGCCGGTGGAACCGTCCTCAGCCAGTGCCGCCTTGGTCTGCCCGAAACTGCCGAACATGCGGTACAGCCACTTGTTCAGGCCCTGCGCGGGCAGCTCGCCGGTAGTGCCGCCCTGCACCCGGTACTCGGTCACCACGCGCCGCGCCGCCTTCGCCACCAGCGCGCCCGCGTAAATCCCGGTCCCCTCCTTCGTCGTCTTCTTCAGCTCCAGCGTGTCGTTCTTGAAGATGGTGAACGGCGCGCCGGTCAGCGTCGGCGAGACACCGTAGGTGCCCTCATCGACAGCGCACCACTGAGAGGCGAGACCCGATGCCAGGCCCATGGCTTACATCTCCTTCGGGGTGAGAAGCGCCGCGGGCGGCACTGACGGGGACTTCGGCGGATCCGGCGGCGCGGGCGCGGCGGCCGGCTCGTAGTGGTACGGGTCCACCTCGGCGCCGTCAGGCACCTCCGCCAGGTCGCCGGGCTTGTGATGCCCGAACGCCCGGATGCACTTGACCTGCATGACCTGCTCCTAACTCGTCGTCAGCCGGGCGCGGTAGATGATCTTGAAGACGACCAGGACAGCTGTCCCGCCCGCCACCTGGCGCGGGTACCACTCGGCGGCGTCCACCCCGGACCAGAGGACGAGGCCGCCCATCGACGCGTCACCGGGACCGCCCGCGGCCGGGTCGCCGCGCAGCAGCAGCTCGACCGCGGCCATGATCGCCGCCGCGCCGTCCCGGTGGGTCTTCACCGACGGGTCACCGGACCAGTGCTGGGCCGCGCAGGCGACCGTGCCGTCCTCGTCCCTGGTCCGGGCGTGGTCCAGCACCGGCCACGACTGGACAGAGTCGCCGAGCACCGCATCCGGGTTGGCGGGGTCACACCCGATCCACAGCACCTGCTCAAGCGACTGGGTTGCCGCGGGCGGCTGCGGCCCGTCGAACACGTACACCTGCGGGGTCGCCTGGCCGAGCGACGGCGAGCTCTGGCAGGCGGTGACGAGGTAGTCGATGACGGCGGGGACCTGCGATGTCGTCGTCATGCCGCACCGCCGGGGCAGTGCGGGCAGCACGACACGACCGGGCGGCCGCGCAGCCGCTTCCCGATCCGCACCGCGCTCGTCGTGCCGCCGAAGTTGGCAGCCGACACCGCGGCGCACACCGCGATCTTCAGCGCCAGCTCATGCCCCTGCAGCGCCGTCACCGTCGTGTAGGTGACAGCCATGCCCATCGGCCAGTTCAGCGTGTCCAGCACCCCGGACAGCACCGGCCGGTACCCGGCTTCGGCCTGCACAAGCCACGTCGACAGCAGATCCTGGCCGAACATCGCCAGCGCGGCTATCGCGACGCCGATCACGCCGCCACCATCCGCGACGGCGCCGAATACGGCTGGATCAGCTGCAGCGCCCGGTTCGGGATCGCGAACCCGAACCCCGGCAGGACTGTGGTCGACTCACCCGCCGCGACATCCTGCGCGCCGGTGCCGCCGCGGTAGACCTGGTACAGGTGCTCAAGGATGATCTTCGCCGCGTCATAGATGGCAAACGGGATGACCACGCGGCCCGCCTGGTACTGCCAGACGTACGAGCAGTAGTAGAACGGCAGGCCAGAGGTGTTGGTGACGACGCCGCGGCGCGGGTCGCAGTACAGCTCCGTGATCGGGTACTCGATCCCGTAGACGCGGGTGCGGATCATCGGCGACGCCGGGACCGGAACCGTGATGCCCAGGTTCGCCAGCTCAGCGGGAACCTCGGTCCACGCGACCAGCTCCAGCACCGGCGGCTTGCTCAGGTGCGTTTCGAGGCCGCGGGCGGGCAGCGTCTCGGTGACCGTCTGCTGCACGACCGGGCCGCACATGTACTCGATGACCTCTGTCGCCGAGCCGTTCCAGCCCTGCAGCCGGGCGTCGAACTGCGTCGTCCCGGTCAGCTGCAGGATGTCCTTGGCCTCGGCCAGCGACACGATCGTCGGATCGGACTGCGCCTGAACCTCGAAGCTGTCCGCGAACGCGCCCGGATAGGTGGTATCGGTGGCCACCCAGAGCACCAGGTGGTGCCCGGCCTGCGTCGTCGTGTACGTCGCGGTGTACTGGCCGGTACCGGTCTTCGTGACCGTCGGCGTGGCGGTGCTGCCGTCTGGCAGCGTGACGGTCAGCGTGACCGTCGCCGCGTTCTGCGGGTCACCTGCCGTGTCGGTGTTCGTCCAGGTGAGGGGCACTACCGCGCCCTGATACCACGGAGTTGCCGCGGGCACCGCCCCTCACCTCCCTCGTCTTCTCTCGCGCTCGTCAGGTCAGGCCGGAGCCGGGGCTTCCGGCGTTTCCGGCGTCTCGGGCTGCTGCGCGGCCTGAGCCGCTGCCGCCGCGGCGGCCTGCGCCTGCGTCACGTCCGCCTCGACGGCCTTCAGGAAGGTGGCCAGCATCGTCCGGGTGGACGGCGGGACAGCCAGGTCGATCGCCGTCTGGACCAGCGGGTCAGCCTCAGCCTTCTCCGCCCACTCGACGAGGACGGGCAGGTGGCTTGCGACCAGTTCCGCGCCCTGCTCGAGGTGGTTCTTCACGTCGGTCAGCATCTGCGAGATGCCCATCTGTTGCCTCCATGGCCGGGTTGACGGCGGTCCCGGCGGACAGCCGCGTGATCTGGGTGCGCAGCTCGGCCGCGCGATCATGCTCGAAGCAGCCCTCGGCCTGCCGTCGCTCGGCCTCCAGGCGCGCGAGAATCACCGCGCGGTCGGTCACTGCATCGACAGGACGACGTAGGGAATCGACGTCGCCTTCGTCGCGTTGCTCATCGTCGGCAGCACCGCCGGGGCGGTCGCCGTCGCCGACAGGGACGCGGTGGTCAGCAACGGCACCTGGCCCGTGATGATCACGTTCCCGGCGACGCCGCCGCCCGAGTAGGTGCCGTCCACGACAGTCGAACCGGCTGTCGCGTACAGCACGACGCCGTAGATCGTCGGGCCGCTGGCCACGATGGCCGCGGTTGACGGGCCCTGCGGGGTGCCGACCGTCGGGCTGTTCGCGATCTCGGAGTTCAGCGTGATCTTGTTCGCCCCGGCCGCGAAACCGGTGGTCACGTCGGTGGACTGAGCGAGCAGCGCCGCGCCGGTCTTCACGCCGTTGTAGACCGCGACCCACGAGTGCGCGGCCGAGGCGGTCGCGGTGACCACCCCGAACGACACGTAGTTGAAAATGTCACCGGCCTGCACCGGCACCGCGATGCAGTACAGCGTGGCGGTCGAGAGGGTGACGCCGGTCGAGCCGGTCGCCAGGTCCCGGCGGTTCAGCGACCGCCGGTAGGGCGGGTACGGCTGCCCGTCGAACAGCCACTCTTCCTCCGCGAACGGGTACCGTCCTGCTCCCAGGTCTGACATCTGCGTCCTGCCTTCCTGCCCGGTTCTTCCGGGTCAGAGTTCCGGTTCTTCCGGGTCAGATGGTTGGTTAGAAGCCGGACAGCAGCCCGGTCGTGGACAGCGCGACGCTGGCCGCCGTGTGCCCCACGTTGTTGTAGTTGCCGTAGGACACCGGGTTGCCGCTGGAGTCCTGGTAGCGGTTCGGCATGTCCGCGGCGTAGCCGTAGACCTGGAACCGGACCTGCAGCGAGGCCGACAGCACCTCGGACAGGACGCGGGAGCGCAGCTCGCCCTCCCACAGGTACAGGTCGTTCCACACCGCGGCGATCAGCGGCGTGAAGTCCGGGCTACCGCCCAGGCCGGGATAGGCGGCGGTGTTCCCGTTGCTGACCGCCCCGATATACGGAGCGGTAGTGCCGCCGAAGGTCAGCGGAATGTTCGGGTCGATCGACCACGGCGCCGACAGGATGTGCCCGACCGGCCCCTCAACCGCCAGGCCGCCGTCCTGCTGACCCGCCGCGTTGAAGAACTGACCCTGCTGCTGGACGGCGACCAGCGGGCGCTGGTTGCCGTCCACTGAGGTGGAGTAGGCGTACCAGACCGCGGTGTTGGAGATGACACCGGTCACCGGGCGCAGCCGGTTCCTGGCGATATTGCTCATCAGCTTCCCGGCGGACTGATAGAAGTTCGCCGTCCCGGCCGCGGCGGTCCACGCGTCCGCCGTGTCATTGACGACGTAGCCGCTGGTCGTGCCGCCGCTGCTGCTGCCGAGCGTCCCGGCCGAGAACAGACCGGTCAGCTGGCCGTTCGTGCCCGATCCGATCATCAGCTGCGCGGACAGCTGCATGGCGTAGTCCGCCATCAGGTCGCCGAACACGATCTCGTCGAAGGCGATCGGTGACTGGTCGAGCAGCTGAATCGCCGCGTCCTGCTGACCGGCCACGGTCCGGATGATCGCGTTGACGAAGTTGTCGGCCATGTCCCTGCCGGGCACCGGGCCGCCGTCGGAAGTCTGCGGGCCGGTCGCCGCGCCGGTCGTTACCCGCGGGATGTTGATCGAGTCGGTGCCCGCCGGGAGCGGGAAGCCCCGCCACATGTCGGCGAAGACCCTGCCCGCGCGCAGATACGGAATGTACTCATCGATCAGCCACAGCGGGGGCACGAAATAGCCGCCCTGACCGTCGGTGCGGGAGATGTAGCGCTTCTCCCGCTCGAACGGGGAGATGCCCGCCCGCTGCATCTGCGACATGCGCCGCTGGTCGGCGGGGGTGGACGCGAACGCTTCCTCGTACGCCTTCGCCGCGCGCTGCGCCACCTTCGCGCGCCGCTCCGGCATGATCTTGTCGATCTCCTGTGCGTGCCGCTTCTGCCGCTCAATGGCCTGGTCGAGGTACTTCGACTGGAACTGACCGGCCTGCGCCATCGCTACCCGCGCCTGGTCGAGGAAGTACGAGGTGCCCTCGCCGCGTCCGTACGTGGTCGGCTCGGAGGTGACCTGGATGCCGCTGGCGCGACCGCTCTCGGTGCCCTGCTGGCCCTGGCGCAGCTGCGCGGCGGTCGCCTCGCGGTCGCGCTGCTCGCGCATCCGCTTCAGCTGCTTGTCGATTGCGCCGATGCTGTTGTCGTCGCCGTCGCCGGTTATCCGGTCGTACTCGGCCAGTTCGTCGGCGGTGTTGCTCAGCGTCTCGCGGCCTGCCGCGAGGTTCAGCAGCTCGGTAGCGCGGGAGGTCAGCTTGGCCTTGCGCTCTTCAAGCTTGCGGATCAGCTCATCCACGGGAGGCGTCCCCTTCACGAGATGCGTCGACGTGGGCGCGTCATCTCGTGTGCAGCGGGCGGGAACCTGCCGGGTGCAGCCGCCCGTATCCGGGGAGCTGCGGGCCTGCGGCCTGCGCGCTAGCGGGACTGTCCGATCTTGCCCGTAACAAGGCGAGGATAAGCGGGGTAAAGTCCGCTGGTCAACTCGCCGCGCTGACCAGCGCCAGGCGGCGACGGCGCAGCTCAAGCTCAGCGCGCGACCGGGCCAGCGCCATCGCCGCATCCCCCTCGACTTCCTCCGGCACCCCGGAATCGCCCAGGATGATCGTCCCGTCCTCGCTGTACAGCGACCCGCCGCACTGATCGCAGCACCTGGCGTCCGGGCCGTTCACCGCGCCGCCCGTCACCGGGCACCCGCCGTTGCACGACGGCGCGCCGGCCGCGCAGCCGTCATCCGTGCACGACCCGTGCGGGCACACCAGCTGCCCCGCAGCAGCCGCGTGCGGCGCCGGGTCATAGTCCGGGCCGTCCGTCGTGTCGACCTGGAACGCGCCCCGCTGCTCGCCCGCGCGCCGGTTCCGCAGCATCCCCACCGGGCGGCGCAGCGACAGCGCCTCGGCAGGCACTGCGGTCATCGACGAGCCCGCCGTGCCGTCGTTGGCGCCGAACACCACGGCGGACACGTCGCCCTTGTGCAGGTCCATCTCGATGATGTTCCGCTGCTCATAATCCGGTGACCACTGCTGCTGCATCACCATGAACGCGCAGCTCATCTCGTCCATGTCGCCGCGGTCCACCGCGCTGGCCAGCGCGCGCACGTCGTCCCGCGAACCGTCCATTTCCGGGACATCGACCCACAGCCCGTGGCTGTCCTGGCCGAGGGTCATCGTCCCGGCCTTGGTCCGGGCCATCGGGATGCCCGCGTCATTGTGGCCGATCAGGAACGGCACGTCACAGCTGTTCGCCAGCGTCCGGGTGCACGCTCCCTGGTTGACGATCTCAGTGAACTCATCGCCCCAGAAGTCCCACATGTCGAACGGGTGGTCGTAGACGGCGGCGTAGCCGTTGAACTGGAACTTCGTCCCGCCCGTCCCGTTCGGCTTCGCGCGCATCTCCAGCCCGGACGCGCCGAACTGCAGCGACAGCCGCTCCGGTATGCGCAGCATCGACGAGCGGCGCTGCGCGCGCAGTTCAAGGCCGGGACGCGGCGCCGCGAACTGCTTCTCCGGCGGAGTCTCGCCCATCGCCCGCAGGTGGCTGGCCAGGTGCGAGTAAGCCTTGCTCTTCTCCGCCGCGCTCGCCGACACGCCGCCCCGGCTGCCGTTCAGCGCCGAGATCGCGGCGATACAGCCGTCCTTGTCCGCCGCGCCGACATGGCCGTCGGATGATACGTCGTGGTGCGGCAGCGACGAGTCCGACTTGCTGTCGCCGGGGATGGCGAACAGCGCGTTGATCGCCGACTTCGGCGGGTTGTCGCCCAGGTTCTTGACCTGCTGCGGGCCGTCCCAGCGGAACTCCATGGTCACTCTCCCTGCCGTACGGGCGCCACCGGCGGCGGCAGCGGCGTCACCAGCGCGTCGATCTGCTCTTTCTGCTCCGGGGTCAGCGGCGAGCGGTCCACGATCTCCCGGCCCTCATCCTGGGTGATGATCCGGCTGCCCACCGCCATATGCAGGCCCGTCCACAACGTCTGGAAGTCCACACGGAGCAAGCTGTCAAGGTCGAACTTCACGTACTGGCCATCCGGCAGGCACTGGCCGAGCCACATCTCCCACTTCTTGATCCACCGGAACATGGTGTACGTAAGGAAGCTGAGCGCCCTCTGCTCAACATTGGCGTACGTGATCGCCGAGCCCTCCGACGCGCAGCCCACCATCTCCGGCGCTACCCGCATGTACCGGCACACCTTGGAGTCGGACAGCTTCTGCGTGTCAAGGAACATGCTCTCGTCAGGGTCGATCTGGATTTTCTCGTACTTCCAGCCGCCCCCCATCACCACCGGCTCACGACTGCCGCGCAGCGCCTCCATGAACCGCTGCTTCAGCGTCTTCGCGTCGTTCTGGCTGACCATGCCGATCTTGTCGTTCGTCAGCACGCCCGACGGGTGGCCGCCGTCCTCGAAGTACATCGTCCCGAACCGCTCCGCCGACAGTCCTAGTCGCGTCGCGTGTACCCCGTATGCCACCGGCGACATTCCCAGCGGTGAACCGGGAAACCGGAACATCGGCCTGGACCACAGCTTCGCCGGGGGCACCAGCTGGTTGCGGAACTTGTACTCATAGGTGCCGTCACCAAGCCGCTGAACGTGGACGACGCCCGGATTCTCCAGCTCCACCTGAGTGGGCAGCTGCAGCTTGTCCCGCGCCGCCACCTGGCCGAACTGGTTGCCCTTCAGGCAGTTGCTCAGCGTGCCCATGTACAGGAAGTCGTAGATATCGGCGTCCGAACCCGGCTGCTGCAAGATCAGCGGCTGTTTCGGAACCCTCGTGGCCTGCCCGGCACCGTAACCAGGCCCCTCGTACGCCCACGGGGTCAGCATCGCCATCGTGCTCGCGATCAGGTCAGCACACGCCCACCACGCGCTGTGCTTGAGAGCACCCTCCGGGTCACCCTCCGACTGATTCTGAATCGCCTCGGTGTACGCGCCGATCGGCGGCGCCAGGAACGTCAGCGCGCGGCGCTCGAAACGGTCAGAGAACGAGTACGACGACGACCCCGGGACCACCTCGCCGGGCACGACGCGCGGCCGGGCGAAGACGGCCATAACCAGTCCTCAGCTTCAGGCAGATTGTGCCCGGCGATGATCTCGTAGGCGCGTTCCGCGACACGCTCGCGCCAGTCGCTGATCCTGTACCGCAGGCGTGTGCGCCACGGCAGCGGTGGCCGCGAACGTGGATTCAGCAGCTCGTCCGCCACGTCGATCTGCCCGTAGATCTTACGGATACCTTCGAGGCTTTCCGCGACTTCTCCGGTTAGCTCTAGCGCGAGGCCGGGCGGCACGAGAAAGCCGCCAGGGGGCGGCTCCGGCGAGCTGCCCATGACCTGCGCGGCGAACCATTCCTTGGTGCCGAACAACGGGAGGCGGAGGTCTGCGCGGGCGGCGAAGTACTCCGCCAGCGGATCGGTCATCACAGCCGCCTATCCAGCAGCAGCGCGAACATGCCGCCCGCGCCAAGCCCCACCCACGGCGCCAGGCCATGACCGAACACGTGACCAGCGAACTCACCCGCAGCGACCGAGAACATCGCCGCGCCCGCCACACCAGGAACCAGCGGCAGCAGCGACAGGAACCGCCCGATCACCGTCCCCGCCGTCTCGGCCAGGTTCCCCGCCGCGCCGTCACCGCTCAGGCGCCGCCGCACACTCGCGGGCACCGGGAAAGCAGCCACGCCACCTCCTGTCATCACCTGCACCGATAATGCCACACGATGTGATCTGCACATAGGATCACCAGATCGTCTGCAGCGGGTCGATTTCCTCCGTCAGTCGCGCCAGCGCGTCAACACCCATGCACAGCGTGATCGCCGCATCGATATGGATCCGCGACCGGCCCTTGCTGAGAGTGAAACCACGCTCCTGCTCACGCTTCACCGCCGCGTTCACCTGCCGCGCCTCGTCCGGGTCACCGGAGTGCACGATCTGCTGGCGGATGATCAGGTCGAATGCCAGCCCGCACGCCGGGGTCATGTTCGCCGGAGACTGGTCGAACTCGATGACCAGGAAGCCCTCTTCCTCGAGCATCCGCGCGGGTAGCTCGAAGAACCGCGGGTCGTAGACAAGTCCCCGGAACCGCGGGCCCAGCGCCGTCGCGGTGCTCTTGATGTAATCCCACACCTCGAGATGGTCGATCTTCCCGTCCCCCGGGTACCAGGTGCGGTTCACCGTGGCCACGCGGCC
>Ga0210395_10001458_pt1 | contig 18348 bp, 15 predicted proteins | sample IncBWH4OmetaG_FD_150861 | JGI IMG/M metagenome (GOLD analysis project Ga0210395, IMG submission 150861) | Forest soil microbial communities from Barre Woods Harvard Forest LTER site, Petersham, Massachusetts, United States - Inc-BW-H-4-O ...
GCGGGACATGCAGAGCGGTCGCGGCGAGACGCCCGCCGACACCGCGCGCGTTCTGTCGCGCTATGTCGACGCGATCATGCTGCGCACCGACGATGTGGCGAAGCTCCACGAGTTGGCGGAATACGCCACGGTGCCGGTGATCAACGGGCTGACAGACACGTCACATCCCTGCCAGCTCATGGCCGACGTGCTGACCTTCGAGGAGCATCGCGGTCCGATCGCCGGGCAGGTGGTTGCTTGGTGCGGCGACGGCAACAACGTCGCGCGAAGCTGGATCGAGGCGGCGGTGCGTTTCGGCTTCACGCTGCGGGTGGCGACGCCGGATGCGCTGCGTCCGCCTGCCGAACTGATCGAATGGGCGCGGGCGCAGGGCGGCAGGATCGAGCTGACCGATGATCCGGAGAAGGCGGTCGCCGGCGCGCGCTGTGTGGTTACCGATACCTGGGTGTCGATGGCAGACGATCCGAACACCAATCGGCACAACATGCTGGCGCCGTATCGGGTCACAAGTGCGCTGATGTCGAAGGCGGCCGCGGACGCGCTGTTCATGCACTGTCTGCCGGCGCATCGCGGCGAGGAGGTCACTGCGGACGTGATCGATGGCCCGCAGTCGGTGGTGTTTGACGGGGCGGAGAACCGGTTACACGCGCAGAAGGGTGTGCTGGCCTGGGCGCTCGGCGCAGTACGCTAGCGTGCACGAAGCCTGTTGGTCGCACTAACGGCGGCGTGCGATCACCAACCGCACCCGCCAGCGGCCTCACCGAGTCTTCGACCAATGCGATTGAGCATTGCGGCATGCCCAGCGGCTCCCGGGATGATTGCCGCGAGCCGCTGGGGCTACGCTGCAAAGGATGACGGACGGTTGGTGACGTTTCACCCACGTCACAGCGAAGTGAGGTTTCACTGGTCGCGCCGCCGTGGTGTCAAGGTCTTTGTGCGGTGCAGCAAACTCCCCTATTAATCCTGACAACGACAAGGGCATTGTCCCATCATGAAGTGGTCGCGGGAACTTCGCATCGCCCGCCGAAGCGTGCGAACGGCTTTTAAGGCCGCATCGTCGGTGGCGAAGGCTCGCGCCAAGCTGCCCGCGACGCTGCAAATGCCATCATGGTCGCTGCCTACGCCGCTCGTCGCGAACGAACCGCCCGGCGAGGTGGCGGAGTTCGGCAGCAATCCAGGCAAGCTGTCGATGTTCGTCCATCATCCGCCGCGTGCGCCCGACCTCGGCGCGCCGCTCATCGTTTTGCTGCACGGCTGCGGACAGACAGCCGCCGCGTTCGCCCGAGACACCGGATGGGGGAAGCTTGCCGATCAGTTGGGCATTCCGCTGGTATTGCCTGAGCAGTCCGGCGAAAATAACCGCGGGCGATGCTTCAACTGGTTCCGTTCGGCACATGTCAACCGCGACCTCGGTGAGGCACTGTCGATCCGGCAGATGGTGGCGGCGGCAATCGATCGATTTGGGTCCGATCCAGCGCGGGTCTTCGTCGCCGGTCTCTCTGCCGGTGGCGCGATGACCGCGGCCCTGATGGCGGCCTACCCGGACGTGTTTGCGGCCGGCGCAATCATTGCCGGTCTGCCGGTCGGCGCGGCGAGCACTGTGTCGGAGGCACTGGTGCGCATGGCGGAAGCAGGCCCTGTGCGCTCGCGCGACGACTGGGCGCGCCAGGTGCATCTGGCCGCACCGACGTGCTATGCCGGCCACTGGCCGCGCGTCTCGATCTGGCATGGCCTGGCAGATGATGTAGTGGATCCCACCAATGCGCGTCTGCTGGCGGAGCAGTGGTCTGCGGTGCATGAGTTTGACAGCGGCACAGTGCGCATTGAACCGGATGGCTCGCGTTGCACGACCTGGGGTCCGCCGGAGCGCCCTGCGGTGGAGCTCTGGACACTGCCTGATTTGCCACATGCCTGGCCCCCTGGCGCCGTCGATCGCGTTGCACGCTTTTGGGGCCTTCATCCGATTTAACTGCGCCGCAACGTCGCGAGCGCAAAATGTCGGTCACCTTTAAGGAGGTGACCAGGTGCCGTCCCATGATGATCTGAACAGCGTCATCGTCGCGGACGATAGCGGCCAATGCCGCAACACTCTGCGCACGGCACTGATGGAATGTGGGTTCCTGGTGTTATTGGTCTGGGATGGTCTGGAAGCGCTAGAGACCGCAAGCTCCACCTCTGTGCGGCTGGTACTGCTCGACGTGAGGATGCCCCACATGGATGGGCTCCAGGCCTGTGCTCGCATCAGGGACCTACCCGGTTACGGGTGCGTGCCAATTGTCATGCTGAGCGGCTATGCAAGTGCGGCGATGCGCGCTGCCGCGGAGCAGGCCGGTGCGAACTTGTTCCTGGTCAAGCCAATCTCGAATCTTGCCCTCAAGCAGGCGATACTTCCACTACTGGGTGCAACATCAGTACAGCCGGCGGTGAGTTTCGAATGGAAGCGCCAGCCCGAGCCGTCGCCAGCGTATGGCGAGGCAAAGGAACTGGCGCAGGGACGCAGGGTGCTGGAGATCTATCGGCGCGCCAATGTCTCCACGAAACCCTCACGCGGACCCGACTGGTTCCGCCGAGGTAAGCCCACGTAATTCCGCAAGTGCCGAACGGGCCGCTGCCGCCAGCTCATCCGCGAGATCCGCCGCCGATCCCCGGTCCTCTAAAAGCGCCGCGTCGAAGCGCCGTGCGCCGGCCGCCAGCTCAGCAAAGCCGAACATGCCGGCCACACCAGCTATTTCGTGCGCCAAATCAGCGACGGCGCCGGGGCCTGGCGCTTCTTCCACACCCTCCATCGCGCACAGCAGCGCCCCTACCTTGCGCGCAAGATCCAGCAGGTGCCGCTCCATCTCGCCGGAGCTCATGTACGGCGCCAGTTGTGCCAGCACGTCGGAATTGAATGTCGGCGGCCGGCAAATTGGCGCGGACGGGCTCCGACCGGCAACGCGCGTCAGAACCGCCAGAAGCTCTTCCGCGGTGAATGGCTTCACCAGATGCTCCACCATCCCCGCGCGCCGACCTTCGATGATCTGCTGGTCCAGTGCGTTCGCCGTCACGGCGACAATCGGCACCTGACCGCGCCCATCGGCAATCATGCGTATGCGCTTCGTCGCCTCGACCCCGTCCATTCCTGGCATGCGCATGTCCATCAGCACCACGTCGAAGTCGTTGTCAGTGGCGAGTTGCACCGCGTCGTCGCCGCTGTTCGCTTCGGTTACGCCGTGACCACGCTCGATCAAGATGCCTCGCGCGATCTCGCGATTCGCTGCCACGTCGTCCACCAGCAGCACACGCAGCAGCCGCTTGGATGGCAGTGAGGAGAGTGCTGGCGACGAGGCTTGCTCCGGCGGCCTGCCTGCCGGCAGTGCAATCCAGAAGATGCTGCCGCCACCGGGGTTCTCACGATATCCGGTGTCACCTCCCATGCACCGCACCAGTCGCCGGGACATCGCCAGCCCGATGCCGTGACCGGGGATTCCGGCCCGTTCGGCGCCCAACCGCTCGCCATACACATACAGTTTGTGGCGCTGATCCGGCGGTATGCCGCAACCCGTATCCTTCACTTCAATCGCAATTCCCTCGGTTGTCCCGCCGATCTCTACGACCACCTCGCCGCCCGCCAAAGTGAATTTGATCGCGTTGCTCAACAGGTTCAGCAGCACCTGTCGCAGCAGATCGCAGTCCGTGACGAACAGCTCCGGAGCACCCTGCTTCAGGTCGTGACGCAAAGTGATACCGCGCGTGGCAGCGTGCGATTCTACGATGATGACGCACTCGTCAAGCAGCTCCGCCAAGACGACCTGGCGCATGCGCGGGATGGGAACGCGTGCCTCGATCTGAAGGTGGTTGAGCACACGATCGACCACGCCGCGTAGATGTTTGCCGGCGCTGATGATCGCCGTGACACATCTTGCGTTCGCGGGATCGAGATGTGCGTCCACGCGCAACCGATCTGCATTGCCCAGGATGCTGTGCAGCGGCGTGCGCAGCTCATGACTTGTCATCGCCAGGTAGTCGGACTTGTGTCGATTGTCCCGTTCGGCGGCCTCGCGCCGCAGGGTCTCGCGATGCAACGCGACAATCAACGCGCTGCTGATACATGCAAGCGCCACGCCTGCGGCGAGCAGCGCCATCATCCAGTTTTGCCAGGCGCCAGCCACGTCCTCATTCGCCACGCCGACATGAACGGACAGGGGCAATTCGCCGACCTGTCGTACGGCAAAGCGACGCCGCAACTGATCGTCCTGCGTATCCGGCGCCACGACACGACCGATGTCGTTGACATCGAATGGCAGGCGCATCAATGCCGTTCCGTCATTGCGGAGAAGCGAGATAGTTCCATGCGATCCTACCGCCAGCTGACCAAGCAGGTCGCGGAAGGAGCCAAGTCGCAGGCCGGCCACTACCACACCGCCGAACGTACCGTCGTCATGGGACACGCGGCGGCTCAGTGCGATACTTGCATACTCCGCCTGACCCAAGGGTCCGCTGACAAGGAGGCCAAGGGAGGGATTGGCGCGTTGTGCCGTGAAGTATGGGCGGCTGCCCCATCGTCCCCCTCGCTCCGACAGCTCCGGTGACTCTGTCACCACCCCGTTCTCATCCAGCACATTGATGAAACCGAGCGACTGTAGACCAGATGCAGTGTCGAACAGGAGAAGGCTACGCGCAGGCTCGTTCAGCGTGGTCACGGTCGGCGACCGCAACCGGTCAACTGTCGTCTGCAAAGCCACGTCGAATCGTTCAATCGAGCGCGCGATATCATGCGCAGCGATGGTAGCAACCTCCGATGCGAGCGTCTCTGCCCTTCGATCCGCGTCCGACCGCGCGGCGACCAGCCCAGCGAAACAGACTGCAGCAAAGCAGGCGGTAGTGAACGCGGCGGTCGTCAGCCACATTCCGGTCCTGGACAATGCGATCTGGCGAAACATGCCGCGCAAGAGTCTCGGCGAACGCATGCCGGTTGTCCTTGCAAAGCCCGGCATTATAGGCATGGAAGTACTAGCCAAGAGTTGATGCTGCCCTCGCATCCGCAACGATCAGCCGCCTGGATCGAGGACATGCATCTTCACACTTGAGTGACGACAACCAATGCTGCATACCAGTTAATGATGTATGAAGACTCAGTCGTTTGATTGCAGCCTTGATCGCTGCTTCTCAGATGCGGGCTGTGGCCGGCCTGCGCCTGCCCACCGTACACTGCATGGAGGCAAGCGGTGATTCGGTTCGGGGTAGCGTTGGCTCGCTGACGGCGTCACATCGCGCATGATCGCGCTCGCCCTCACCTGCATCGTGCTCCTGCTCTGCCTCGCTGTGGCCGGCGCGTTCGCCGCGTTGTCACCGTCAGGCCGGCACATCGTCTACGGCGGCGCGCTCGCCATTTCGGCGGCATCGCTGCTGGTGGCTCTGTTCTCGCTCGGCGCCGCGCCGTCGGTCGTGACACTCCCGCTAGGCCTGCCCTGGACGGGCGCCCATTTCCGCCTCGATCCACTCGCCGCATTCTTCCTGGTCGTAGTGGGACTCGGGAGTGCCGGGTCCAGCCTCTACGCGTTGGGCCATGGGCGGTACGAACACGAGCCGCAGCGCGTGCTGCCGTTCTATCCGGTGTTTCTCGCCGGGCTCAACCTGGTGGTTGTCGCCGACGACGCGTTCAGCTTTCTGTTCGCCTGGGAGTTGATGTCGCTTGCCTCCTGGGCACTGGTGATGTCGCACCATCGCGAAACCGGCAATGCGCACGCCGGTTACGTGTACATCATCATGGCAAGCTTCTCGGGCCTCGCCCTGCTGCTGTGCTTCGGCCTGCTTGCCGGACCAACAGGCGGCTACAGCTTCGACGCGATGCGTGCCGCGCACCCGACACCTGGCATCGCCGCACTCGCCTTGGTGCTTGCGCTGATCGGCGCGGGATCCAAGGCCGGCATCGTGCCGCTGCACGCATGGCTGCCGCTCGCACATCCGGCGGCGCCGAGCCATGTGTCGGCGCTGATGAGTGGGGTGATGACCAAGGTCGCTGTGTATGGCTTCGTGCGTATCGCGTTCGATCTGCTCGGTCCGCCTGCATGGTGGTCCGGCACCATGGTGCTGGCGGTCGGCGGCGTCACGGCCGTGCTCGGCGTGCTGTATGCGCTCATGGAGCACGATCTCAAGCGCCTGCTCGCCTATCATACGGTCGAGAACATCGGCATCATCTTCATAGGCCTCGGCCTGGCGCTCGCCTTCGGTGCCAACCAGCTCCCGGTGGCGGCAGCGCTCGGGCTGACCGCCGCGCTATTCCACGTGTTCAACCACTCCGTATTCAAGAGCCTGCTGTTCTTTGGCACCGGCGCGGTGCTCACCGCGACCGGCGAACGCGACATGGATCACCTCGGTGGTCTCATCCACCGTATGCCAAAGACCGCGTTTGCGTTCCTGGTCGGCTGCGTCGCGATCTCGGCGCTCCCGCCGTTGAACGGCTTCGTGTCCGAGTGGCTCACCTTCCAGGCAATCCTGCTGCATCCTGATCTGCCGCAATGGGGGTTGAAGCTCGCGATCCCGGCGGACGGTGCGTTGCTGGCACTTTCGGCGGCACTCGCCGCCGCGTGCTTCGTCAAGGCGTTCGGCGTGACCTTCCTCGGCCGCCCGCGCACGCGCGCCGCGGCTGATGCCCGCGAGGTGGACAGCTTCTCGCTCGCCGCGATGTTCGGCTTCGCCGCGCTCTGCCTGCTTGCCGGCATCTTGCCCGGCGCGGTGATCGATCTGCTCGCGCCGGTGACGCAGATGCTGACCGGCGCCAGCATGCCGACGCAACTCGACGTCGCGTGGCTGTCCATCGTGCCGGTCGAAAGCGCACGCAGCTCTTACAACGGACTGCTGGTGTTCCTGTTCATCGCACTCTCCGCATCACTGGCCGCGCTGGTGGTGCGTCGCTTCGCCGCGCACGGACAACGCCGCGCGCCGGCCTGGGACTGCGGCTTTCCCGATCCGCGGCCGGAGACGCAGTATACCGGAGCCAGCTTCGCCCAGCCGATCCGCCGCGTGTTCGGTGCCGTGGTATTCCGCACCCGTGAGACAGTCACCATGCCGCCGCCCGGCGACATCGCGCCGGCACGCATCGAAAAGCACATCAGCGACCCGATCTGGGACACGCTCTACGCGCCAGTCGCCGGCGCGGTGTGGCACCTGTCGCTTTTGCTGAACCACCTGCAGTTCCTGACCATCCGCCGCTATCTCGGCTTTGTCTTCGCCGCGCTCGTGATCCTGCTGCTGGTGCTTGCGCTGTGGCAGTGATCCAGGGCCTGTTCGTGCAAGGCGCGCAGATGGCGCTGGTGCTGTTGCTGGCACCGCTACTGACGGGCCTGGTACGCAAGGTGAAGGCTAGGCTTCAGCGCCGCCGCGGCCCGTCGCCGATCCAGCCCTACCTCGACCTGAAGCGCCTGCTCGGCAAGGAAGTTGTGCTGGCCGAGAACGCCTCGTGGCTCTTCCGGGTCGCGCCCTACGTCATCTTCGCCGTCACCTGGGTGGCCGCCGCCCTTGTACCGACTTTCGCCACGGGCCTGCTGTTCAGTTGGTCGGGCGATCTGATCGCCATCACCGCGCTGCTCGGCAGCGCGCGCTTCGTGCAGGCGCTGGCAGCGATGGACATCGGCACCAGCTTTGGCGGCATCGGCGCCTCACGAGAAGTGATGATCGCCTCACTTGCCGAGCCCGCGATGCTGATGATCGTCTTGTCCGTTGCGCTGGTCGCCGGCTCGACGCAGCTCTCCACCGTAGCGGATTACATGGCATTCTCCGCCGTCGGCCTGCGCGTGTCGCTGGCGCTCGGGCTGGTGGCATTCATCATCGTGGCTCTGGCGGAGAACGCGCGCATTCCGGTGGACAACCCGGCGACTCACCTGGAACTCACCATGGTCCACGAGGCGATGGTGCTGGAGTATTCCGGCCGCCATCTGGCGTTGATCGAGCTCGCCGCATCGCTGAAGCTGCTGCTCTACGTCTCGGTCATCGCCTGCCTGTTTTTCCCGTTCGGTCTCGCGGGGGGCTACGCGCTTGGCCTGGCGACCTGGCTGGTGAAGCTGGCGGTCGCTTGCGTGCTGCTTGGTGTGTTCGAGATGTCAATCGCCAAGATGCGCGTGTTCCGCGTGCCCAATTTCCTGGGCGCCGCATTGATGCTCAGCCTGCTCGGTGTTCTGCTGCTGTTCGTCTCGGGGGGCATGTGACGCACGGTTTCGCCTTCGATGTCGCGCACATGCTCGCCGGCGGCCTCGTGCTGGTCAGTTTCGCGATGCTGTACCAGGATCGGCTCTACGCGCTGATCAACGTGCTGGCGTTGCATGCGCTGGTTCTGGCGGCCTCGGTCGCCTGGCAGGCGCACGTTCAGCACGCGCCGCACCTATACATCACCGCCGCGATCGCACTCGGCTTCAAGGCAATTGTTATCCCGATGGCACTGCGCCGGATGGTGTTCCGCCTTGGCATCCACCGCGAGATCGAGACCGTGGTGAGCATCGGCCTCACCATGCTCGCCGGGATCGCTCTGGTGGCGCTGTCGATGATGGTGATGCTGCCAGTCACCGCGCATGCCGATCCCATCGCGCGCGAGGACATCGCATTGGCGTTGTCGGTCGTGCTGATCGGCCTGCTCATGATGGTGACGCGGCGCAACGCAGTCAGCCAGGTGGCGGGTTTCCTGTCGCTGGAGAACGGCGTCAATCTCGCCGCCACCGGCGCGCAGGGCATGCCGCTGGTTGTCGAGATCAGTGTCGCGTTCTCCGTCCTGATCGCCTTCATCGTGATTGGCATCTTCCTGTTTCGCATCCGCGAACGCTTCGACACGGTGGATCTGCAGGTGCTCGATCAGTTCCGTGGGGAGCGGGGGTGACAGCATACCGACAGCAATTCGCTCGCCCCTCGCGGGGGAGGGCTAGGGTGAGGGGGCGCTTCGATCATGTGCAGTGCCCCCTCCCCCCAACCCCCTCCCGCGAGGGGAGGGGGAGAACATGACGGAATCCCTCGTCCTTCTCGTGCCGCTGCTGTCCGCGGCCGCGCTGTCGCTGATCTCCGACTATCGGCTCTCTGCGCGCATCAACATCGCCGCCAGCGCTGTCTCTTTCGTCGCCGCTCTGCTCCTCCTCGCCGATCGCCCCGCACCCGGCCAGTTCCTCGCAGTCGATGACCTGAACGTCGTCTTCATCCTGCTCAACACCTTCGTCGGCCTCACCACCAGCGCATTCAGCGCCAGCTACATCAGCCACGAACTCGAAACCGGCCGCCTAACGCCCAACTACCTGCGCTTCTATCACGCGATGTACCAGCTGATGCTATTCGGCATGAACCTGGCGCTGCTCGCCAACAACATCGGCCTGATGTGGGTTGCCATCGAACTTGCGACCCTCACCACGGTGGTGATGGTCGGCATCTATCGCACGCACGAGGCGATCGAGGCGGCCTGGAAATACTTCATCCTCGGCAGCGTCGGCATAGCACTCGCGCTGTTCGGCACGATCCTGGTCTATCTCGCCGCGCGTCCCGTGGTCGGCGAGGGCCTAGACGCGATGGTCTGGACCGTGCTGATCACCAGAGCGCACGACTTCGACCCCGCCCTCCTCAACATCGCCTTCATCTTCCTGCTGCTCGGTTATGGCACCAAGGTCGGCCTCGCGCCGATGCACGCCTGGCTGCCCGACGCACACGCCGAAGGTCCCACGCCGATCTCCGCCGTGCTCTCCGGTCTGCTGCTGAACGTGGCACTCTATGCCCTGCTGCGCTTCAAGATGCTGCTCGCCGCCAACCCCGGTGCCCTGGCACCCGGCCCGCTGATGATCACGCTCGGCCTGATCTCGCTAATCTTCGCCGCCTTCATGCTGTATCGCCGCCGCGACATCAAACGCATGTTCGCCTACTCGTCGATCGAGCACATGGGGATCACCGTATTCGCCTTCGGCATGGCCGGTCCGCTCGGCAACTTTGCCGGCCTGTTACAGATGACCATGCACAGCCTGACCAAGTCGGCGATCTTCTTCTCAGTTGGCCATATCGCCCAGGTCAAAGGCACACAGCGCATCGCCGACATGGGTGGCCTGACCGCGACACATCCGCTGCTCGGCTGGGGCCTGATCGCTGGCGTCGCTGCGATCGCCGGACTGCCGCCGTTCGGCGTGTTCACCAGCGAGTTCCTGGTGATCAGCTCCACCTTCGCACGCGAACCCCTGCTGGCAATCCTGTTCGTGTTCGGTCTTCTGGTGTCATTCGGCGCATTGTTCCTGCGCCTGACATCCGTGGCATTCGGCGAACCGCGCGGACCAACCGGACCGGTCACCGCATCCTATGTGCCGATGTTCGCGCATCTTGCGCTTGTGCTCACTGCCGGCATCTGGCTGCCAGGCCCGCTGGTCGTGTGGTTCCAGCACGTGGCGGCATTGCTGGGATGACCATGGTCGATGCCGCGTACTGGCAGGAGGCAACCCGATGCATCGCTGCCGGTGAGGCAACGCTGCTCAGCCTCTGGGGCGAGCCAGGTCGGATATACATGGCCGTGCTGGATAGCGGCGTTGTCGTGCTGAGTCTCGACTGCCCGGACAATCGCTACCCGTCCGTTGGAGAACTGCACGCGCCCGCCATTCGCCTGGAGCGTGCGACGCGCGATCTATTCGGCCTCGAGCCGGTCGGACTGCCCGATACGCGACCGTGGCTCTACCATGGTGCGAATCCGACCGCCTATCCCTTCCTTCCGGTGGAAGGCGAAAGTCTGCATCAGATTCCCGTTGGCCCGGTTCACGCCGGCATCATCGAGCCGGGCCATTTCCGCTTCACCGCAGATGGCGAGACGGTGGTTCGGCTCGAACAGCGACTTGGCTACGTGCACAAGGGCATCGATCATCTGATGCATGGCGCGACGCTGGAGCAGGCATCGCGCCTCGCCGCTCGCACCTCGGGCGACAGCACGGTCGCCTACTCACTCGCTTTCGCTCGGGCCGTCGAGTCGGCACTCGGCATCGAGATTCCGCCACGTTCCGAGTGGCTGCGTGGAGTAATGGCAGAGCTGGAGCGTATCGCCAACCATCTCGGCGATTTCGGCGCCATCTGCAACGATGCAGCGTTCAGCATCATGCTGGCGCATTGCGGCATGCTGCGCGAACGCGTGCTGCGCTGCGCGGCGGGATGCTTCGGCCATCGTCTGATGATGGACTGCATCGTACCGGGTGGCGTAGCGGCGGATCTTGCCGGCGATGCTGATATCCGCTCGCTGATCGACGAGATACGCGCGCGCTTTCCTGCTCTGGTGGAACTCTACGACAAGACCGCGTCGCTACAGGACCGCACGGTGGGCACCGGCATACTGTCAGCCGAGCTGGCACGCCGCTTCGGTGCCGGAGGCTATGTCGGCCGCGCGTCGGGACGCGATTTCGATGCACGCAGGTCTATCGGCTACCCGCCGTATGACCGGCTGCGCTTCGATGTGCCTGTCCTGACCGAGGGCGACGTCAATGCGCGTGCATGGGTGCGCATCAAGGAGATCGACCAGAGCCTGTCGCTGATCGAGCAGATGCTTAACCAACTGCCGCAAGGCGACGTGCGCGTCGCCATCGAGCCGACCGGTCCGCGTGAGGGCATTGCGCTTGTCGAAGCGTTCCGTGGCGATGTGCTGGTGTGGCTGCGGATCGACTCAGGACACATCGATCGCTGTCATCTTCGCGACGCATCATGGTTCCAGTGGCCGCTGCTGGAAGCGGCGATCGAGGGCAACATCGTCGCCGACTTCCCGCTGTGCAACAAGTCGTTCAACTGCTCGTACTCAGGTCACGACCTATGATACCGCAATCGAACGGGGAGGGGGCGGCGCCCATGCTCCCAGAGGGACCATGCTGAGAACCCTCCTCCAGGGCCTGCGTTCGCCTGTCACGGAACCTGTGCCGCATAATCCAGACATTGCCGCGCTCGCCGCCAACCTCGATCGCGCCGCACAGCGCCGGCTCGGACGCAGCCTGGCAATTCGCGAGGTGGATGCCGGTTCCTGCAACGGCTGCGAGTTGGAAATACACGCGCTCAACAACGCGTTTTACGACCTGGAACGCTTCGGTCTGCGCTTCGTCGCCTCACCGCGCCATGCTGACGTGCTGATGGTCACCGGCCCCGTGACGCGCAACATGCGGGAAGGCCTCGAGCGCACGTGGCGTGCGACCCCCGACCCGAAATGGGTGGTAGCCGTTGGCGACTGCGCCGCGGGCTGCGGTGTGTTCGCCGGCAGCCCGGCCTGCATCGGTGCCGTCGCCAGCGTGGTGCCGGTCGATCTGGTGATCCGCGGCTGTCCGCCGACACCGACGCAGTTGCTGCAGGGGCTATTGGCGCTGCTCAGCGCTCGCTGAACAGCACGCCGCCCTTCGCCTTGTTGTCGCGCGAGCTCTCGAGGATCTCGACCAGTACGGCGTCGGCGGTGACGCCAAAATTCTTCACCACCGCATCGGTGATGTCCTTGATCAGTGCGCGCTTCTGCTCCTTCGAGCGGCCCTCGATGGCGTGGACATAGACTTCCGGCATGGCTCTTCTCCCCTTTGCCTCATGCGGCGAGCATCTCGGCGCGCCGAAGGAAATTCTGGTTCACCGCACTGCGCGGGCGGCCGCCGAGACGCTCATACGCCATGGCCAGCGCGACATCGCGCAACTTGCCGCGGATCGCCGCCTCGGTCAGGGTCCAATCGACGATGTCGCGTTGCGCGTTGCTGCCGCCGATACGCCATAGATCGATTCGCGCCGGCTGCAGCAATGCTACCGCCTGCTCATACGCACCGCGATGGAAGGCCATCAGGCCCTCGACCAGGGGAATGCCAACGTCGCGGTAACACGACGCGCCCTCGGCATCGCTTGCCGCCGTTTCACGCATCGCCGCCAGCCGACGTTCGGCCAGCACCTCCTGACCGGACCGCAACTCGGCCATCGCCGCGTGCAAATCGACGAACATGAGGCACCTGCCGTCGGCGTGACCCTCCCACTGCGCCAGCAGATCGCGCCACCGCTCGGAGACGTCGCAACCAAGCGTGTCGAGCCGCCACAGCAGCGCCGAGGCATTGCACAGATTGAGCGCCAAGGGCCGCAGCGTGTGCAGCAAGGGTCCGTCGTAAAGCGCGAGCGCCGCCTCGTATTGTCCCAGCTCGAGATGGAACAGCGATTTGTGCCACCAGATATGGACCTGGGTGATGTTCTCCGGCGCCGACCAGAACGGCTCGCGCGCGATCATCCAGCCGAGACCGTCTTCCGGACGCCCAGTCATTTCCATCACATGCGCCACTGTGTGATGTGGCCAGAAGCTGTGCGGTTCCAGTTCAGCCGCCGCGCGCGACTCATCTTCGGCGCGGGAATAATCGCCCGCCTCCTCCAGTCCAAAACCGTGGAACGCGAGTATGGCGGCATAGCCGGGCATATCCTTGGACCACAGCGGCAACGCCCGTGCCGTCCGGTCCCGCACCCAGCGGAAGCGGCCGAGATAGCCGTCGAGCAACGTTACCGCCTGATGCGCCACGAGGTCGAAAGGGTAGCGCATCAGATGGCGGTCCAGCACCGAAGCTGCCGCGCCCCGTGCGCCCGCCACTGCTTGCCGGAGTGCCGTGAGGTGCGCCTGTTCGCGTTCATTCATCGTCAGTCCTGCGGCATCCTGGACCGCAGCGCGGGCGCGGCCGAGCATGATCGGATCGTTGGCCAGCGCAAACAGCCAGGCCTTCGCCAGATGCGCCATCGCGAAATCGGGCGACGCCTCACGTGCCGCGTCGAACAGGCCAACGGAGTCACCGTAGCCAAGGTTGAACGCGCGTGCCGCCTGGTCGTACAGCTCGACCGCGTGCGCCGTTGCACCGGATACGGCTTGTCCCTGGGCGTCCTTGATCATGGTCTTCTCCATTATGTTCGGCCTGGCTCCGGCACGGTCATGCACCGCAACGTCGAGGAGTTGAACCGTTTAGCCGGCTTACCGCAACCTGCGGTCGGATGCTCGCCTTGGCTTTGCTGCACTGAATCGGCTCTCAACCAAGCCGCGAAAACGCCAATGGGTTCGGCCCACCGGCGAAATGTCATCTTGCGTTTCGCACGATGGAAAGATTACTGTTCTGGTGCGAAGCGCCGAATTGTCGGCCCGGTCATTTGCTGTGACCTTTGCGCGAGCCGGCTCGCCTGAAGTGCCGAACCCAGCAGCGCCAGCGCTGGATTGTCGAGCCGAGACACGCTGCGAACCTTGACTATCACTGATGTCTCAATGTGCCACAGGTGCAGGCTGCAAATGCACCGGCGCACGAGTGTTCAATTGCTGGGGCCGGAATGGAGTGCCACGCATGACATATGCCGCAGGCCAGGCAGAGCCGACCGACTCGCCGATTCTGCGCGCCGCCATCGCACTGGCTCCCAAAATCCGTGCCGCGGGCGAGGAGATCGAGCGGGTGCGCCGCATACCGATGTCGATCGTGGAAGTGTTGCGCCACGCCGGTGTCTTTGGCATGCCGATGCCGCGTGGGGAGGCCGGCCCGGAACTCGACCCGCTAACTCAGTTTCGCGTGCTCGAGGCACTGGCGATGGCGGATGGCTCGGTCGCCTGGTGCGTCATGATCAACTGCGATGGCGGATACGTCACGGCCTTTCTGGATCAGGAAGTTGCCCGGTCCATGTATCCCGACCTTCAGGTCGGTACCGCGGCGACGGCCACGCCGACCGGACAGGCACAGTTGGCGCCCGGCGGGTATCGCGTCAGCGGTCGTTTCCCGTTCGCCAGCGGGTGCCAGCATTCGGAATGGGTATGGCTCGGCTGCGTCGTCACGGCCGACGGGACGCCACGTGCAGACGGCAACGGTGTGCCGGAAACCAGGCAATGCCTCGTGAAGCTGTCGCAATGCGAAATCCTCGACACCTGGTACACGACAGGGCTGCGTGGTACGGGCAGCAACGACCTTCTCGTCAAAGACGTGTTTGTCCCGGCAGAACACACATTCAGCTTTCATGACAAGCATCTGATCAAAAGAGCCGGCCAGCTGTATGCGTTTCCGTTCATGTTTATTGCGAAATCTTCACCAGTGGCATTGGGGATTGCTCGGCACGCACTCGACGTGCTGATCGAGGCTGCGACCAACAAGACGGCGCGACGCTACACACTCGGCGAGTATCCGGAGCCAGCCAAGATGATGCGCGACGACGTGTTCATCCAGGAAGCGGTCGGCCGTGCCGACACCATGCTCACCTCGGCGCGCGCGCACCTGTTCGAGGTTGTGGGCGATTTTTGGGCGACGCTGGTCGAGGACAAGGAACCGGCCCCCGCGCAGGTCGCCCGATTCATGACGCTCCACACCTACGTCGTCGGTGTCTGCGTGGATGTGGTGCAACTCGTGTTCAAGGCGGCGGGAGGTACGGCGGTCTATCAGAAGGGACCGCTTGACCGCTGTCTGCGCGACGTCCTCACGATGAACCAGCATGTGGTCGGGACCTTGCGAACCTACGAGATGGCGGGGCGCCTGTTGCTTGGCATGCAACCGCTGCGGTGGCTCTTCTAGCGTCGCCTTTAGGACGGCGTCGGCGCTTCAGGGTGCAGCAACTGCCTGTCGCGCAGTTCCGCCCACATCGCAGACGGAATCTTCATCGCCAGCAGCTTCAGATTCTCCTCGAACTCCGCCGCCGAGCGCGGACCCGGGATGATCGCCGCCACCGCTGGGTGCGCCAGCGGGAACTGCAATGCCGCCGCCGGCAGTGGCACCTTGTGCGCGTCGCACACGGCGCGGATCGAGTTCACCCGCGCCACGACGTCGGCAGGCGCCGCTGTGTAGTTCCACGTGTCGCGGCCTGCCAGGATGCCAGAGTTCAGCGGTCCACCGACCACGATGGACGTGCCGCGCGCGACGCACATCGGCAGCAGATCGTCGAGCGGCCCTTGTTCCAGCAGCGTGTAGCGTCCGGCGAGGAGGAACGCATCCCACTCGCCCCAGCCGAGCACCTCGATCAACACCTCCTTCTCGTTCACGCCGAGACCGAAGGCGCTGATCACGCCCGAGCGCTTCATCTCCTCCAGTGCGCGATAGCCGCTTTCACGCAGCACCTTCATGTGCGCGGCATTTGCCTCCGCGCCGTGCTGATAGACGCCGATGTCGTGCACGAACAGGATGTCAATCTTGGCGAGGCCCAGCCGCTGATAGCTGTCCTCCACCGAGCGCATGATGCCGTCGTACGAGTAGTCGTATTCCACCTCGAATGGCAGCGGCGCCAACCTGCCGTCGGTGGCACCACCACCGGCGTTGCGTGGCCGCAACAGGCGTCCCACCTTGGTCGACAACACCCACTCGTTGCGCGGCTTGTCGCGCAGCGCATCGCCGGTGGCGCGCTCGGCCGCGCCGACGCCATAGAACGGCGCGGTATCGACGTAGCGCACGCCGCCGTTCCACGCGGCATCGACCAGCTTCACGCGCTCATCGTTGGTCAACGCAACCCGGCTGCCGCCCATTGTCGCGGTACCGAGACCGAGCGATGTCACATGCAGATCGGTGCGTCCAACGCGCCGCTTTTCCAAGTTGGCCATTGCTTGTTCCTCCGGCTGACCAGTGGGCGGGCGATCACCGAGCAAGTCAAATCACACTCGGGGCGGCATGGTCCAGTCCGCTGCCGCCAGCGTCCGCGACCGGCATGGATTGCGCCCCGCCCAAAGTGCTAAGGTTCGCTGCATGACCCTGCCGTTCACGCTGCCGGACTGGCTTCCCTGGTGGGTTCCGATCGTGCTGCTGGTGCCGGGGCTGCTCTATGCACTGGCGTTCCTGTTCATGCCGTTCAGCGTGATCGGCATAAAGAGCAGGCTGGAGGTGATCGAGGCGCGGTTGGACGAGATCCAGGGTGAAATCCGTCATCTGGCGCTGCGCCTGCCGGAGACTGGTCATGCCACCGACTACGAGGAGATCTACGCACCGGAACCGACAGTGCCACGCAGGCCGCAGCCGGAGATGACGCGGCCGCCGATCCCTCCCGCCTCGCACGAACTGGAGGACAAGGAGCCGCGCGAACTGCCGCGCGTGACCCGGCGTGACGACGATCGCAAACCCACCGGGGGACGCACCGAACCAAGGGTGGATTGGCCGCGATAAGCTGCGATCTGTCTCCGCTGTGGAACAGGCGGTGTTGCGTCTGCCTCAAGGTTCGGTTCTTCTCACCGAAGTCCCGGGCTCGGACCCGGGGAACCGACCCATTGGAGTCCAGGATGCGCATCAGCGTCGTCCAGATGAACCCAGGCGCCGACAAGGCGGAGAACATTGCCCAGGCACGTCGCCTGATCGGCGAAGCAGTGGAAGCCGATCGCCCCAACCTCGTCTCACTCCCCGAGGTATGGGACAGCCTCGGCGGCGACCGCACCGTGCGCAACGCCAATGCCGAAGCGTTGCCGGCGAAAGGCTCCAACGAACCTGGCGGCCCCGCCTACGAGTTCCTGCGCGAAACCGCGCGAGCCGCCCGCGTGCACGTGCATGGAGGCTCGATCATCGAGCAGGGTCCGGAGAAGCTGTTCAACACCACGGTGGTGTTCGATCCGGACGGCCAGGAGATCGCCCGCTACCGCAAGATGCACCTGTTCGACATCGTGGCCCCCGACGGCACCGGCTATCGTGAAAGCAACACCTACGGCGCGGGCGACGAAGTGGTGACGTATGAGGCGGACGGTACCAAAGTCGGCTGCGCCATCTGCTACGACCTGCGCTTCCCCGACCTGTTCTGGAAACTGCGGGAGCAGGGGGCCGAAGTGATCTTCCTGCCGTCCGCGTTCACCCTCGCCACGGGCAAGGACCACTGGGAGGTGATGATCCGCTCGCGCGCGATCGAGACGCAGTGCTGGTTCGCCGCGCCTGCTACGTGGGGCAAGCACCTGGAGGGCAGGGGCGAGCCGCGCTTCACCTACGGTCACTCGATGATCGTCGACCCATGGGGGCACAACGTCGCAAAAGTGTCCGACGGCACCGGCTGGGCCACCGCGCGGATCGACCACAAGGTTACCGCCCGCGTGCGTCGTGACATGCCGGTGCTTGAACACCGGAAGCGCGTTTGAACGATCTCGACCCCGCTCTGCAGGTTGTCCGCGCGCGGGGCTTCGTCGCGGGCCGCATCGCGTTCTGCGCCTCCGCGACGGGACTGGCGGCAGCGGCGCGCGAACGACTGGTGGCGATCTACGGCGACTGTCCGCTCGAGCAGGCTGCGGTGGTCGTGGCCCTTGGCGGTGACGGCTTCATGCTGGAGACCATCCACCGGGTGCTGACGCTGCGCATCCCGGTCTACGGCATGAACTGCGGCTCGGTCGGCTTCCTGATGAACACGTTCGGCGAGGACGATCTGCCAGGCCGCTTGGCGCGCGCGCAGGAGGCTGTGCTGTATCCGCTGCGCATG
>Ga0210395_10001460_pt1 | contig 18330 bp, 14 predicted proteins | sample IncBWH4OmetaG_FD_150861 | JGI IMG/M metagenome (GOLD analysis project Ga0210395, IMG submission 150861) | Forest soil microbial communities from Barre Woods Harvard Forest LTER site, Petersham, Massachusetts, United States - Inc-BW-H-4-O ...
GATGGACGCGCTCGAGCAGTTGGCCGCAGTAGATCACGTCGTACGCGCGTTGCGGTATCGGCACCGTGCGCAGGTCGCCGGTGAAAACGTCGTCGTACGCGGATCCGCTGTCCCGCAGCACCCGCCGGGCGAGCGGGTGGTCGGCATCAACCGCGGTGACCGATATCTCGAAGCCTTCCTCGGTCAGCTCGCCGATGCCAAGCTCCTGCAGTGGCGCCAGGCAGCCCGCCTGGAGCACGCTGACCGGCCGGCTGAGGCACTGCAGCACGTAGTCGCGCATCGGCTCCGCGAAGAACCGGCTCGCGGTCCCGTTGCGCCGAGGCGTGTCCCTGTCGGCACTCGTCATACAACGAATGGTAATTGAATGACTACTGTTCGTGTTGAACTTGGCCCAAGAGCAGGTCCCGGATGTATCAGGGAGCCCTGGCGCGGCTCTGCTAGCGTGAAGGTCGGCTTTGCCCGAATAGCTGGCCAGGCTGGCGGACATAAGGAGTGTCATGAGGGTCCTCGTTGCCGGTGACGGCGGCTATATCGGCGCTGTTCTCGTCCCGTTCTTCCGCAGCGCCGGACACGAGGTCGATGGCCTCGACCTCGGGCTGTACGACGGCTGCGACCTCGGTCCCGCCCAGCCGGAAATCGCGGCACAGGGGCACGCCGACATGCGGGACGTCACGGCCGCACAGCTGACGGGCTACGACGCCGTGGTGTGCCTGGCCGCGCTCTCCAATGACCCGCTCGGCGACCTCAACCCGGCGGCGACGTACTCGGTCAACCTGGACGGCACCCTGAACCTGGCCCAGATGGCCAAGCAGGCGGGGGTGCCCCGGTTCCTGTTCTCGTCCTCGTGCAGTCTCTACGGGGCGGCGGGATCAGCGGCGGTCACGGAGGACGCGGATCTCTACCCCGTCACGCCGTACGGTGAGAGCAAGGTCATCGCCGAGCGCGAACTCGCCAAGCTGGCGGACGACAACTTCAGTCCCACGTACCTGCGGAACGCGACGGCCTACGGCGCCTCGACCAGGCTCCGCCTGGACATCGTGGTGAACAACCTCACGGCAGTGGCGCTCACGACCGGCCAGGTGCGCCTGGAGAGCGACGGCACCCCGTGGCGGCCGTTGGTGCACATCGAAGACATCAGCCGGGCGTTCCTCGCCATGCTCGAGGCGCCGCGCGAACTCGTGCACAACGAGGCGTTCAACGTCGGCCGCGCCGAGGACGTTGTTCAGATCCGCGATGTCGCCGAGCAGGTCCGTGACACGGTGCCCGGCTCGACGGTGACCTTCGCCGATAGCGCCGGGCCCGACCTGCGCAACTACCGCGTCGACTTCGCCAAGCTCGTCGGCACCTTCCCGGACCTGCGCATGCGGTGGACGGTCCGCGAAGGAATCGCCGAACTGCTCGCCAGCTACACCGAGCACGGTCTGACCTACGAGGACTTCACCTCATCGCGCTTCGTCCGGCTGCGCCGGATCAAGGAACTAATGGCCGCCGGTGAGGTCGACGAGATGCTCAGGCGACCTGTCACCGCGGGCTAGCGAGGCCGCGGGTACCAAGGCGCGGACGGTAAACTTGCCGTAGACGGTTGAGTGCTTCCGCACCGACCCGGGCGCGTACGGAGGTCTGCTGCGCGACGCCTGACAACTCTGACATTGGGACAGCATGAGCCTCGCCGGACTACTCGCCGCCGTAGCCGAAGATCCCCAGTTCCGCGCCGCGCTCGACCAGCCTGACCGGCCCGACGGCCACGAGCGCGATCTCGTCGCACCGGCCGCGCTGCGGCCGTTCCTCGTCGCCGGCCTCGCGGCCGACGTGACGGCCCCGGGCCGGCCGGCCCGGCCCGGCCGGTTCGTGCTCGCCGTGACCGCCACCGCGCGGGAGGCCGAGGACCTGACCGCGGCGCTGCGGTCGTTCCTGCCTCCGTACTCGGTAGCCACCTTCCCCGGCTGGGAGACGCTACCGCACGAGCGGCTCTCACCGCGCTCGGACACTGTCGGCCAGCGGATCGCGGTGCTGCGCCGCCTCATGCATCCGGGTAACCACGAGACGGGCTTTGACGGACCGTTGAAGGTCGTCGTCGCCCCGGTCCGGGGCGTGCTGCAGCCGATCGTCGCCGGGCTCGGTGACCTGCTGCCGGTGCGACTATCCGTCGGGGACGACGCCGACCCCGAGGACGTCATCGCGCGGCTCATCGACATCGGCTACGCGCGGGTGGAGATGGTGGCCAAGCGCGGTGAGCTCGCGGTCCGCGGCGGGCTGCTGGACGTGTTCCCGCCGACCGAAGAGCATCCGCTGCGGATCGAGTTCTTCGGCGACACGGTCGAGGAGATCCGCGTCTTCAAGGTCGCCGACCAGCGCTCGGCCGGCAACGCCGAGCACGGACTCTGGGCGCCGCCCTGCCGGGAGCTGCTGCTCACGCCCTCCGTGCGGGCCCGCGCCAAGGAGCTCGCGGCCAAGCATCCGGGTGTTTCCGAGATCCTCGGCAGGATCTCCGACGGGATCACCGTCGAGGGCATGGAGGCGTTCGCCTCCGTGCTCGCCGACCGGATGGAACTGCTCATCGACCACGTGCCGCTCGGCGGCCTGGTGCTGGCCTGCGACCCGGAGCGGATCAGGACGCGCGCGGCGGAGCTCGTCGCGACGAGCCAGGAGTTCCTCGAGGCCTCCTGGGCGTCCGCGGCGAGCGGCGGCGAGGCACCGATCGACCTCGGAGGCTCGGCCTTCCAGCCGATCGCCGAGATCCGCGCGACCGCCACCGAGCTCGGCATCCCGTGGTGGACCCTGGCTCCGTTCGGACTGGCCGAGGACGGGGGTAGTGGTCCTGGCCAGCCTGAAGAGGAGAGTGCGGAAGACAGTCAGCTCGGTTCGTTCGGTATCACTATTGACGCCTCGCCCGCGGCGGCCTATCGCGGCGAAACCAGCCGCATGATCGGCGACGTGCGCCAATGGCTCGCCGAGGGCTGGCGGGTCGTCCTCGTCACCGAAGGGCACGGACCCGCCAAGCGCCTCGCGGAGGTGCTGCGCGGCGAGGGGTTCGGCGCGCGGACCGGTGACATCGACGACGAGCCCGAGGGCGGTGTCCCCTATGTCGCCACCGGGGAGCTGCGGCAGGGGTTCTCCTGGCCGGCGGTGCGGCTCGCGGTGCTCACCGAGGCGGACTTCGCGGCCCGCGGCGCGTCGCGGCCCAGCTCGCGGGACGAGCGGCGGATGCCGTCCGCCCGGCGGCGCGGCGGCGTTGACCCGCTACAGCTCAAGCCCGGCGACTACGTGGTGCACGAGCAGCACGGGGTGGGCCGGTTCGTCGAGATGACCAGCCGGACCGCCGCCGGGGCGACGCGCGAGTACGTGGTAATCGAGTACGCGCCGGGCAAGCGCGGGCACCCGCCGGACCGGCTGTACGTGCCGACCGACCAGCTCGACGAGATCACCCGGTACGTCGGGGGCGAGTCACCGGCGCTGCACCGGCTCGGCGGCGCGGACTGGGCCAAGACCAAGGGCCGGGCGCGCAAGGCGGTCCGCGAGATCGCGGCGGAGCTCATCAGGCTGTACTCGGCGCGGATGGCCTCGCCCGGGTACGCATTCGGCCAGGACACGCCGTGGCAGCGTGAGCTTGAGGACGCGTTCCCCTACATCGAGACGCCCGACCAGCTTTCGGCGATCGACGAGGTCAAGCGCGACATGGAGAAGCCGGTGCCGATGGACCGGCTGATCTGCGGCGACGTCGGCTACGGTAAAACCGAGATCGCGGTGCGGGCCGCGTTCAAGGCGGTGCAGGACGGCAAGCAGGTCGCGATCCTGGTGCCGACCACCATCCTGGCGCAGCAGCACTTCAACACGTTCTCCGAGCGCTACTCCGCGTTCCCGGTCACGGTTCGGCCCATGTCGAGGTTCCAGTCCGCCGCGGAGGTCGCCGAGACCCAGCGCGGTCTTTCCGACGGAACCGTGGACGTGGTAATCGGCACCCACCGGCTGCTGTCGCCGGAAACCCGGTTCCGCCAGCTGGGGCTCGTGGTCATCGACGAGGAACAACGGTTCGGCGTCGAGCACAAGGAGTACCTGAAGCGGCTGCGGACCGAGGTGGACGTGCTCGCGATGTCGGCGACGCCGATCCCGCGGACGCTTGAGATGGGCGTGGCCGGGATCCGCGAGATGTCGACGATCCTGACTCCGCCGGAGGAGCGGCATCCTGTCCTGACCTTCGTCGGCGGATACGACGAGAAGCAGATCGCCGCCGCGATCAGGCGCGAGCTGCTGCGGGACGGTCAGGTCTTCTTCGTGCACAACCGGGTGCAGTCGATTCGCAAGGTGGCCGCCAGGCTCGGCGAGCTGGTGCCCGAGGCGCGCATCGCGGTCGCGCACGGTCAGATGAACGAGCACGAGCTCGAGAAGATCATGGTCGACTTCTGGGACCGGGCGTTCGACGTCCTGGTGGCGACCACGATCGTCGAGTCCGGGCTGGACATACCGAACGCCAACACGCTGATCGTGGACCGGGCGGACGCGGCCGGGCTGTCACAGCTCCACCAGCTGCGCGGCCGGGTTGGGCGCAGCCGGGAGCGGGCGTACGCGTACTTCCTGTACCCGCCGGAGAAGCCGCTCACGGAGACCGCGCACGAGCGGCTCGCCACGGTGGCGCAGCACACCGAGATCGGCGCCGGCATGTACGTGGCGCTGAAGGACCTGGAGATCCGCGGCGCCGGCAACCTGCTCGGCGGCGAGCAGTCCGGCCATATCGCGGGCGTCGGGTTTGATCTTTACATCCGCATGATCGGCGAGGCCGTCCGCGAGCTGAAGGAAGACGCGCCCGCGGAGCGGCCCGAGGTGCGGGTCGAGCTGCCGGTGAACGCGCACATCCCCCACGACTACGTGCCGGCCGAGCGGCTGCGGCTCGCCGCGTACACGTCGATCGCCGCGATCGACTCCGAGGAGGACGTGATCGCGGTCCGCGACGAGCTGCGGGACAGGTACGGCGAGCTGCCGCTGCCCGTCGCCACGCTGCTCGACGTGGCGCGCTTGCGGTTCGCCGCGCGGCGCGTCGGGCTGACCGATATCACACTCCAGGGGTCACACGTGCGGTTTGCCCCTGTCGTCCTGCCTGACTCGCGCGTGGTCCGGGTTCAGCGGCTATACCCCAAGACGATCCTCAAGCCCGCGGTGCGTACCATGCTTGTACCGGTGCCGAAGGCCGGGGCCTCGAGCGGGGGCTTCGGCGGTGAACCGCTGCGTGATACCGAGCTGCTCGCGTGGTGCGCGGAGGTCATCCGTTCGGTACTCTCCGAGTCGTAGATTTTGCCTGTCGTTGATGTCCTGGAAGGGATCGCCTGTGTTTGGCACTAAGCGCGGCCGCCGCGTGGCCGCCCTCGGCACCGTCGGCCTCGGTGCGTGCCTGCTGCTCGCCGCGTGCTCCACCCCGGTGAAGATGGGTTCCGCCGCGATCGTCGGCAACCAGCGGATCACCACCGCGTCGCTCGATACGCAGGTCTCCAGCCTGCAGGCGGCCGCCAAGCCCTATGGCAGCTCGCTTCAGCTCACCACCGCGGAGATGCCGACCGCGGTGCTTTCCTGGCTGATCAGGTTCGACATCATGGACCAGGTCGCCGCCGACCACGGCGTCTCGGTGAGCCAGGCCGACATCCAGGCGGGAGTGGCGAGCATCAACTCCCAGGCCGCGAGCGCCGCCTCCTCCGACGGGTACAGCAGCGGGAGCGAGGTGCTGATCGCCGCGGGCATCCCGCCGTCGCTGTTCGAGGCGGTCGGCAAGTACCAGGCGCAGGAGACCGCCTACGCGCTGAAGATCAACAACGGCAAGCTGCCGAGCACCACGGCGGAGGAAAACTCCTTCACCACCGCGTTCGGCAAGGCGCAGTGCCAGGCGGCGAAGTCGCTGAACATCCAGGTCAGTCCCCAGTTCGGGCGGATGGACTACACGCAGTACGCGGTCGTGGCCACCCCCAACACGCTGTCGGCGACACCGTCGGCGTCGCCCGCCTCCACCGAGGGGCTCACCCCGGCGTGCTGACGGTTTGCTGACGTGACGGAAGCGAGCGGTACGCCCGAGCGCGGTACGCCCGAGCCCGACTCGGTACCAGGCGAGCGGCTGCTTGAGCTTGTCGAAATCGTGGACACGCTGCGTACGTCCTGCCCGTGGGACCGGCTGCAGACGCACGAGTCGCTGCTGAAGTACCTCCTTGAAGAGGCGTACGAGGCGGCCGAGGCCATCGAGACCGGCGATCCGGCGGCGGTGCGCGAAGAGATCGGTGACGTGCTGTTCCAGGTGCTGTTCCACGCCCGGGTCGCTTCCGAGCGTCCTGCCGCCGAGGGCGGGTTCACCATCGACGATGTCGCGGGCACGCTCGCGGCGAAGCTGATCAGGCGGCACCCGCACGTGTTCGGCTCGGTCTCGGTGTCCTCGGCGGACGAAGTCAACGCCAACTGGGAAGAGATCAAGCAGGCAGAGCGGGCGGCGAAGGCGGCGTCCGGCGATTCCGCTAGTTCAGCCGTACCATCCGCGCTTGACGGCGTGCCGTTCGGGCAGCCGGCGCTGTCGCTAGCCGCGCAGTTGCAGCGGCGGGCGGCGCGGGCCGGGTTCACGCTCGACGGCTTCACGGGCTCCGCCGCGGGGTCGCCGGACGGCGGGGCCGAGGGTGAGTCCGCCGCGGCGGTCGAGGCGGCTTTCGGAGCAGAGCTAATGCACGTCGTGGCACGGGCGCGGGCGGCGGGCGTGGACCCGGAGCTGGCCCTGCGCACGGCGGCCAGGCGCTTCGCCGACCAGGTTCGGGCGCAGGAACAGACGTCCGGCTAGGGCGGGCCGGCGAGACCGCCGATACTGCTGGTACACCGGAGCAGTCACGTGGTTTTAGTTAGCGTTGGGCGTATTGTTCCGCTTTCGTCGCATTGTTTCCAACCGTTCCATTGAGGCATCTGAGTGAATCCCTCGTGCGGTGGAATTTACAGATGTTCACGGGTATTGGGCCGTGTTTCCGACTCATGCGAATTCCTGAAACAGCCCGATTGGCGGCAGGGGATCGTAGTAGCTTGAGAGTCGGCTGATGGCGGTTGGTATGCAGGCAACCCCCGGGCAGCTAATTGTTTGGTTTTGCTTGTTTGCAGTTCTGATTTTAAGGAATCAGTTCGGCCGCGTGGGTAGAGCCGGGTTTCTGAGGCAATACGGACGCGATCACACCTCTGCGCTGCAATCGCACGGGCCTGGCTAGATAACAATTGTGATGCGTCACGACACGCTGCGTGATCGACGTGCTGGTGTAAACCAACCGGACCGTCAGTGCGTCTCCTTAAGGAAAGCTACGGAAGTCCACAGGTGTGCCGGCTGGGTAGGGAGTCGGCCGCTGGGTCCCCGTGACACATCGAGGGGTGGGGATTGGTGTGTCTGATTCTGCTGTTGTCGCGCCAGAGCGCGCCGATTGGCTAACTGGCCGGTCGGGTGCCTGGACGCGCACGTACGTCCGGCGGGTTGTGGCCGCCGATTTCGTCGCCGGGGCGGTTGGCGCCGTCGCGGCTGTCGGGGTGCGCTTCGGCGATCATCCCACCAACCGCTACGTGGTGCTGACCTTGGCGCTGCCGCCGCTCTGGCTGGCCGCGATGCGGATTGTCGGCGGTTACGAAATGCGGTTCCTGGGCGCCGGGTCTGATGAGTTCCGCCGGGTGCTGAACGCAGGGGTCACCCTCACCGCGGCGCTGGTCCTGATCTCGTACTCGGTTGACGACGAGCTGTCCCGGGCTTACCTCGCGACCAGCATGTCGGTGACCATCCTCGGTGACATGCTGGCCAGGTTCATCCTGCGCAAGTGGTTGCATCACCTCCGTAACCATGGCTACTGCCTGTCCACGGTGGTGGCGGTGGGACATCCGGCGGCCGTCGAGCAGCTCATTAACGAACTTCGCCGTGAGCCGCACCACGGGCTGTCCGTGGTCGCCGCCTGCCTGGCCCAGGGGTCCACGCTCAGCGAGGTAGCCGGGGTGCCGGTGGTCGGCGACCTCGACGCGACCGCTGACGTGGTGCGCAACATCGGGGCGGGGACCGTGGCGGTCCTCTCCTGCCCGGAGATGGACGGCATGAAGCTCCGGACGCTGGCCTGGGAGCTAGAGAAGACCGGAACCGATCTTTGCGTCGCGCCCGCGCTGCTGGACGTGGCCGGGCCGCGCACCACGGTCCGGGCGGCCGCCGGGCTGACCCTGCTGCATGTGGACCACCCGCAGCTGAGCGGTCCGCGCCAGGTGCTCAAGGATTTCTTCGACCGCTCGCTAGCCGCGGTGGCGCTGGTGGCGCTCTCGCCGCTGATGCTGGCGATCGCCCTCGCGGTCCGGCTCTCCGACCGCGGGCCGGCGCTGTTCACCCAGACCCGGGTGGGCAAGGACGGGCGCCCGTTCAAGATCTACAAGTTCCGGACCATGGTGGTGGACGCCGAGGCGCGGCTGGCCGCGCTCCGGGCGCAGAACGACTCCGACGGGGTGCTCTTCAAGATCCGCAAGGACCCGCGCATTACGGCGCTTGGCGCCCACCTGCGCAAGTGGTCGCTCGACGAGCTGCCGCAGCTCTTCAATGTGCTGCTCGGCGAGATGTCGCTCGTGGGACCGCGGCCAGCGCTGCCAGACGAGGCGGCCCGGTACGCCGATCACGTTCGGCGCCGTCTGGTCGTCAAGCCCGGGTTGACCGGGATGTGGCAGGTGAACGGCCGCTCCAACCTCTCATGGGAGGAAACCGTCCGGCTCGACCTGCGCTACGTCGAGAACTGGTCGCTCGCTCTCGACCTGCAAATCCTGTGGAAGACGTTCTGGGTGATCTTCTGGAGATCGGGCGCGTACTAGCCCCATCCCTCCAGCTGAACCTCCATCACGCAGGAACATCCCGGCGATTTCCACAGGAGACTTTGATGACCCTCATGACGGACCGCGGTCTCACCGCAGCCCCCCCGCCCGACCTCCGGTTCGGCGAGCTTGACGCCGCCGAACTAGAGGTGGCGCGGCTGGTGGCGCAGGCGGCGAGCGGGGACAGGCAGGCCTGGGAACGCCTCATCGATCAGTACGCCCGGCTCCTCTGGTCGATTACGAGGGAATTCAAGCTCGTGGAGAGCGACGCCGCTGACGTGGTCCAGACCACGTGGATGCGCCTGATCGAGCACATCGACCGGTTGCGGCACCCGGAACGGGTAGGGTCCTGGCTGGCCGCGACGGCCCGCAACGAGTGCCTGCGGTACCTGGCCGCGCGCAAGCGGATCGTGCTCGCCAACGAGGACGGCGTCTTTGATGTGTCGGCCGGGCAGGAGCCAGAGATCGATGAGGCACTGCTCGCCCGGGAGCGCGCGGAGATCGTCCGCGAGGCGATGGCTAACCTGCCAGGGCGGTGGCAGCGCTTGATGGAACTCCTGATGGCAGACCCGCCCGTGTCATACGCGGAGATCTCTGATCAACTGGGGCTTCCGGTCGGCAGTATCGGTCCAACCCGGGCCCGCTGCCTGGCCAGGCTGCGCACGTTGCTCGAAGCATCCTGATCATGCGATCCCGCATCCCGCAAGCGCCAACGGGTCACTGGTCAGCCGCAGGTTGCCGCGCCCGCGCCGAGGGCATCGGCATCCACCCAGGTCGCCCCGGCTGCCTCAATCTCGGGGTAGGTCTTGCGGACCTCTGGAATGAGATCCGAGACGAAGACGAGGACGGCGTGGGGCCGGCGAACGGCCAGTTCAGCTGGAGTGATGACCGGAATGTCCGTCCCCGGCATCCGCAGCCCCAGCTTGCCAGGCGACGCGTCCGCGATCGCGGGCAGCAGCTCGCTGTCGATGCCACCCGCGCGCAGCAAGGCCACCGCGCGCGAGGCGGCCGCATACCCGAGCACCGGGTTCCCGGCAGCTCGCTGTGCGGCGAGCCACGCGCGCACTGCGCTGGCGCGGGCGGTGACTTCGCGCTGCAAGCCGCGCACCCCGTCCGGCTTGGTGACGCCGGCCGCGACGTCGGCCGCGAGCAGCGACCGGACGGTCTCGTCCGGACCGGTGGCGTCGGCGTCCTGCGCCCGGCCTGCCGCGAGCAGCACGGTGCCGCCGTAAAGGCTGAACTGCCATGCGGTGCGGGTCCTGAGCCCGGCCGCGGCCAGCATCGCGCTCAGCGCGGTCGTGGAGTAGTAGGCGTAGTGGCCGTGCCGCAGCGCGTTCCACTGGCCCTGGGCGACTATCGCCGCGAGCGAGTGGAACTGCAGCAGGAGCGTGCCGCCGGGGGCCAGCCGGGCCGCGCGCTCGGCGATCGCCTCCTGCTGGTCCGCCGCGTGCATCAAGCCAAAGCAGTCGACGATCACGTCCGCCTCGGCGGCGCCAGCCACCGGGGTCAGGCCGCGGGCGGTGAGCAAGTCAAGCCAGGATCCGCCGTGCGGGCTGCCGTACTCGGCGACTCGGGCGCCGGCCGGCAGCAGTCCCGCGGCGGCCACCCGGGCCACCGCATCCGCCGCCTGCATGACGAGGGCGGCCGGCTCCGCGCCCCGCGGCTCCTCGGGGACGGTCGGGTCTGTCAGCAGCTGGGCCAGCCCGCAGCCCGAGCACAGCCACATCTCGAGCGGGTACACGGGGTCTGGGCCCGGTTCGTCATACTTCGGGAAATAGTCACAGGCGGGTTGCTGACCGAGATCGAGGACCACTTCGCCGGTGCGCGCGCGACAGGCGCGGCACTCGTGACTATCCATTCAGGCCTCCGCCTGGCACAGGTAGGAGAGACTATGTTGTAGCTTGCGGTACGAAATATAACCTATTTTCACAGCATCATCGGTAATCGGATACAGGCCATTTCATGGACACCGGCCACTTGATTTGGGGAGTCATGTCGTCACAGCACGCGTGCCGCCTGTGCGGCGCGGAGCTAACGCACACGTTCGTCGACCTCGGGATGTCGCCCCTGTGCGAGAGCTATCTGCCCGCGGAGCATCTCGACGATCCCGAGACGTTCTACCCGCTGCACGTCCGGCTATGCGGACAGTGCCTGCTCGTGCAGCTGCCCGCCTACGTGGCGGGCGAGGACATCTTCTCCGATTACGCGTACTTCTCGTCGTACTCCGACTCGTGGGTGGCGCACGCGAAGCGCTACGCCGACGAGATGACAAGCCGGCTCGGCCTGACGGCGGGCAGCCTGGTCACCGAGGTGGCCAGCAACGACGGGTACCTCCTGCAGCACTTCCACGCGGCGGGCATCCCGGTGCTCGGCGTCGAGCCGGCCGCCAACGTCGCGAAGGCCGCCCAGGGCAAGGGCATCCGGACCGTGGTGCACTTCCTCGGTCCGGAGACGGGCGAGGCGATCGCGGCGGAGTACGGCCGCGCCGACCTTGTCGCCGGAAATAATGTCTTCGCGCACGTCCCCGACATCCGCGGCTTCGCGGCCGGCCTCCGCGCCCTGGTCAAGGACACCGGCCTGGTGACCCTGGAGTTTCCCCACCTGCTCCGGCTGATCGAGCGGCGGCAATACGACACCATTTACCACGAGCACTACTCGTACCTGTCGCTGCTCACCGCCAGCCGGGCGCTCGAATCCGCCGGACTGCACGTCGTCGATGTCGACGAGCTGACCACGCACGGCGGGTCACTGCGCGTGCACGCCCGTCCGGCCGAGACCGCGTCCGCGCCGAGCGAGCGGGTCCGTGCGGTTCTGCGCGCGGAGGAGGCGGCCGGACTCCACACGGTGGCCGGGCACGCGGGGTTCGCCGTGGCAGTGGACAAGATCAAGGCCGACCTGCTCGGCTTCCTGCTCGCCGCGAAGGCCGAGGGCAAGACGGTGGCCGGGTACGGGGCGCCCGGGAAGGGCAACACCCTGCTGAACCACTGCGGCATCCGGACCGACCTGCTGAGCTATACCGTCGACCGGTCACCGCACAAGCAGGGCATGTTCCTGCCGGGGACGCACATCCCGATCTACGCGCCAGAGCGCATCGCCGAGACCAAGCCGGATTACATCCTCGTCCTCCCGTGGAACCTCAGGGACGAGATCAGCGAGCAACTGGCCTACGTCCGGTCTTGGGGAGGACAGCTCGTCTTCCCCATTCCGGCACTCGAAATCGTTTGACAGTGCGCAGCCTAGTCTTTGGGGAGTGGGAGATATGAAAGTCGTACTATTCTGCGGTGGCCTGGGAATGCGGATGAGGGACGGCGTGACGAACGCTCCCAAACCGATGGCCATGATCGGTGATCGACCGTTGATGTGGCATGTGATGCGCTACTACGCACATTACGGGCACCGGGATTTCGTGCTGTGCCTTGGCTATGGTGCCGCTTCGGTCAAGGACTTCTTCTTGAACTACGACGAGACGCGGTCTAATGACTTCGTGCTGAATGGCCCGGGCGGGGACGTCGAGCTGTTCAATACCGACATCTCCGACTGGCGAATTACCTTCGTCGACACTGGACTGCACTCCGCGATCGGCGAACGGCTGCGCCGGGTCCGCCGGTTCGTGGAGAACGAGGAGATGTTCCTCGCGAACTATGCGGACGTCTTCACAAACGCCCCGCTCCCGGACATGATCTCGCGCTTTGCCGCCACCGATGCGCTGGTCAGCCTGCTGGCAGTGCCTCCCACGTCGTCTCATCACGTCGTCGACGTAAACGAGAGCGGGCTAGTCACCCAGGTGACGCCGCTGAAAGATCTGCGCCAGTGGGAGAACGGGGGTTACTTCGTGCTGCGGCCTGGGATCTTCGACTACCTGAACGAAGGCGAGGACCTCGTGGAGGACGTGATCGTGCGACTCGTCCCGCAGGGCCGCGTTCTGGCCTATCCCCACAAGGGGTACTGGTGCCCGGCGGACACCGTCAAGGAACGGGCGCAGATGGAGGAGCTGTACTACCGGGGAACGTGCCCGTGGATGGTCTGGGATCCCGAGCGGTCCGGCCGCGTACTTTCCGACACCTCGGCGGACGTCCTGACGAAGACCGGGGCGGGCGTCGAGGGGTGATCACGTTCCCGCTCACCGCGCCGGACGGGCTGCAGCTGTCTGTCCTCGTCCTCGGTGCGCACCCGGATGACATCGAAATCGCGGCGGGCGGCACTTTGCTCAGCCTCGCCGGACGTCATCCCGGCCTGCGGGTCAGGTACGTGCTCATGACGGGGACAAGCGAGCGGCAGGACGAGGCGCGGGCCGCGGCCCGCGCCTTCACGCCCGGCGCTGACCTGACGGTGGAGACGCACGACCTGCCCGAAGGGCGCCTGCCGGCCGTCTACGCGCAGGTCAAGGAGCTTGTTGAGGACGTCGCGCGATCGCTGCGGCCGGATGTGATCCTAGCGCCGTCGGCGGGGGACGCGCACCAAGACCATCGAACCATCGGCGAGATCGTCCCCACGGCCTTTCGTGATCAGCTCTACCTGGCCTATGAGATCCCGAAATGGGATGGCGACTTGATGCGGCCCAACGCGTATTTTCCGCTGACCGACGAGATCGCTAAGCAGAAGGCCGAACTACTCGACAAGTGGTATCCATCGCAGCACGGCCGGGACTGGTGGGGTGAAGAGACATTCCTCGCCCTCGCCCGGCTGCGCGGCATGGAATGCCGCGCGCATTACGCTGAGGCCTTCAGCTGCACGAAACTGATCATTGCCTAACGACGGCGGCACCTACCATTGCCAGGTGACGTCCTTGCGAGCAACCTGGGCGGGGTTGCCCGTCACGAGCGTCGCGGGATCCACATCCGCGCTGACCATGCTGCGGGCGCCCACGACGGCGCCGGCCCCGATCGATGCCCCCACGATGGTGGCTCCGGTGCCGATCCACACGTTGTCGCCGATGTGGACCGGCCGCGTCCGGGGTCTCGCCACGCCGGCCGCGGAAAGCTCGTGGAGGTTCCCGTCAAGTATGGTTGTGTCCCACGAAATCGCGCAGTCCGAGCCGATAGTGATTCGTTCAAAGCAGGCCACCGTGGAGTTGAAGTTTATATAGGACCGATGCCCCATCTCCAAGTGCACACCATCATTGATGATCACCCGCGTGCCGCGATGGATCGCGACCAGGCCATCGATGCTCAGGCGGCCGTTACGTTTTATATATAGCGAGCACGGCGTCCTTACGTAGTAACTGGGACCAAGGTTAGGTGGGCTCCTGGCCGACAGACGATTCGCGCTCCGGGCTCCAACTTGATAAACGTTACGAGCATTCCCCCGCCTAGCGCTTTTCGAAGAGCGCGGCGTCGAGCATGGTGAACTGCTCAGCAAGCTTGGCCGCTAGCTCCCGGTTGCGCTCTAGCAAGCTTTCTCGAAGCTGATCCGCATCCTTTTCAAGCTTTGTGAACTGCTCAATCAGGAGGTCGAGATTGATGTCATTAGCGTGCTGGCAGAACTCAGGCAACCCCATGTCCGCCATGACGGAGACATTCTTGTGTGAATAGCCAAGCGAAATGGTGGGCTTGCCGAGTTTGAGCGCGCAGACCACGTTATGGTACCGAGTGGCGACCACGGTACTCGCAGGCGCCATCGCCCGCATTAGCTGGTCAAAAGACGGTATCGGCTCGGCAATAACCCGTCCCGCGGCCAGGTTGGGATGGCTCACACGCAGCGCGGCGAAAATGTCTGCGACACATTCGTTATCGCTGCTGTCGCCGATGAACAACCGCACATTGCGCCCGTCGTCAAGCAGCCACTGGACAAAGTGTGCCATGTTCGCCGTGTAGGAGGCATGGATATCGTCGCCGCGGGCCCTGTCGTCATTCGTGCCGTAATATGCCATGACGCCCACTCCCACGGTCTGCGGGTCGCCGGACTCCGCGGAAGGTGAGGGGATGGCGAAGACCAAGTCCGGGAAGACGTGATCTTTCGACACGTCAATGCCGCGCCGCCGCATGGCGTCCCTGGACTTCAGATCACGGTAGGACCGGTAGTAGGCAAGACGGGCAGCCCAGGTAGAGACCCATCGCACCGAACGCTGATTTATGTCGGTTGCCCCGACGCTGACAAACGCGACCTTGGTCCCGAAGATCCGTCCGCATGCCGTCAGCAAAAGCAGCGCATACGGCACGCCCCATGGATTGATCGGCGTACTCGCCTCGAGCACCCCCATGCCAGGCACAATCACGACATCTTGGCGGCTCACCCAGGCAGCCGTCCGGAACGCGTCGACTGCTTTCCCGGCAGCCTTCAGGGCCTTCATCGGGAGCCCGGACATGCGCTCTTCGTATCGCCGAGACCATTGCAAGGGGATCGCGTCGATGCCCGCGTCTGCCTTCACTCGCTCCGGACCCATGCACATAGCGTCGATGGTCGCGTCGGGCTGAGACTCGCGCAGGTACGCGAGCACCGATTGCATCGAGACGTCGTTGCCGATGTTTCCCGAGCCGAGAAGACCGAACAAGCCGACCCGAGGCGCCCGGCGTGAGCCGTTCCTCATGACAGTTTGGACCCCCGGCCGGCGACCACCTTGTCGAGGTCGATGGATGGACTGGCTTCGGCCACCGGCTGCGGTCCGGGTCCTATGTGGTGCGGCTTTGCCCGGCTGGCCATCCATTCCACCAGGTATCGGTAGCACTCCCGGCGTTCGGCCGCTGTCAGCGGCGAGCGCTGGATCATCCTGACGTACGCCCACACATACTCCGCGACCAACCGCGGGACCGGGTTGCGCCATGGATCCGCACGCCGGGGGTCCATGTTCGCGCACCGCGCGCGAACGCCGGGGTGACTGCGCTCTGCTCGCCCGGGGTGCTCGCGGCGGAAGTACAACCATTCCGGAACCTGGTAGAACGGTCCGTGCAAGGCCAGTTCGGTGATAATCGTCCGGTCCGCGTGGTGGTAGCTCTCCTTCATCGCGGTCCGGAGGAGCACCGCCTTACGCATGACGCCACCGTCATCGTCGCCACCGCTGTCGTTCAGCAGGCTGCGGAACCGGTCTGGCGCGCGGACCGCGGAGCTGGCCAGCGGGTAGGCGTTGGCCTGATACAGCGTGCCGTCGCCGTCGATCATCGCGGTGAACGAATGCACGAGGACCACCTGCGGGTACTCATCGAGTGCCGCCACGCACTTCTCCAGCAGGTCTTTGGCGTAAAGGTCATCGCCCGCCGCCCACTTGAACAATTCGCCCCGTGCCTGCTCGACGCAGAAGTTGTGATTGGGGGCCAATCCGACATTCCGCGGCTGCCTGAAGTAGCGGATCCGTGAGTCCAGCTTCTCATAGTGACGGCAAACGTCCGGGGTCTCGTCGGTGGACGCGTTGTCGGAAATGATCAGCTCAAAGTCCTCGAAGGTCTGGCCAAGCAGCGCCTCGATCGACTCGGCGACATAGGACGACCCGTTGTAGACGGGAAGTCCGACGCTCAGCCTGGGGACTATCGCCATGTCCGCGGCTCCTCCCTAATTCCCCGTTGTCAACTGAACTGCGCGTAGCGTGATTGAGAACTGCCAGCTGGCCGTTTTGATACGCCGGGGCGGGATCGTTCTCTAACCGTAACCGTTCGGGTGCGCTCCGCTGCGGCCCGAACCTGCTCCAGACCGGCCCGCGGACGCGAAGCAGACTATATCCTTGTCCTGCCATCCAGCTCCCGAAATGGTCTGAGCTGATGACTGGCGTATTTAGCGGCCGCGTCGGAGGTCTTCTAACGGTCGGATGAACGGAGGACTCGTAGCCCGATGAATCTGCCCGTAGCAGAGCTCCGCCGCCACCCGCGCGCGGCGCTGGTTGACCCGATCGCGGCGCGCGAGCGCTCCATCCGGCGCCGGGTCTGTGCCGTGTGGTACCTGCTGTACTTCAACACGTTGACCTATTCCCCCGGCTACTCCGTTCTGGACCTGCCGTCCAAGGTCGGCAAGGGCCTGGCGCAGGCTGCCCTGCCGGTCGCGATTCTGCTGGCGCTGACCGTGAATCCCAAGGTCAAGTTCCGCCCGAACGTGTTCCTCTCCCTCGTGAGCCTGCTCGTCCTGGACACGATCATCACAGGCGCGCAGGTGCATCACCTCAGCACGATGTTCCGGACCTTCCGGCTTGCCGAGTTCATCGGCGCGCTCTGGCTGCTGACGCCCTGGTGGGGACGCCGCGACATGCTGCTCCTGCGGGCGACGGTCCGCCTTCTGTACGTAGCACTCGGCTCCGTGGTCCTCGGCTTGTTCCTGTCACCGCATAAGGCTTTCGCCTACGGGGGGCGGCTTACCGGAGCGATCTGGCCCATGCTTCCCACGCAGGTCGCCCAATGTTCGGCAATCGCCGCCGGGCTAGTGATCGTGCTCTGGCTCGGTCGTCAGATGAGCGGGCGGACCACCCTGGTCGCCGCGACATTCTCCATCGCGCTCCTGTTGCTTACGCACACGAGGACCGCGCTGGTCGGTCTGGTGGCAGGCGTCCTGGTCGCCGGGCTCAGCATCTTCGTCGTCAACGCCCGCGTGCGGAAGTTCTTCGCAACGCTCGCGGTCGCAGTGGGTGTCGCGGTCATGACGGTGGCTGGCGTTGTCACCACCTGGCTCGCACGCGGTGAGAGTACGCAGGGCCTGACATCGCTGACCGGCAGGACCGACTACTGGACGCTCGTGCTCAACGAGCCGCGGACCAAGATCCAGGAGATCCTTGGATTCGGCCTGTCCAACGCGAGCATCAATGGTCTCCCCATCGACAGTAACTGGCTGGCCGCTTACTTGCAGGAAGGTCTCTTCGGGGTGGTGGTCTGCGCCTCGCTCTTGGTGTTCCTGCTCGTGACGGCCTTCTTCAAGTCATCGGGGGTGCAGCGTGCGCTCGCCTTGTTCCTCGTGACGTACGCCTTGCTGGCCTCGTTCACGGAGGATTCGTTCACGGACGTCTCGCCCTATCTCATCTACCTGACCGTCGCCGCGTCGCTCTTCATGACGACGAGCAGCCGTCCGCCCGCTGCGGGGACGTCGCAGACGGCGTTCAGCAGCCGGGAGCTAGCGGAAATCGGACGGTAGCCCGCCCGATCACGACCTGATCACGAATTGTCCGGGGCGACTTCAACCGTCGCCATCGGGCGCGGGCTGACCCCAACCGATCGTGTCCTGCGGTGGCGACCAACGGTGCTCCGCCGGCTGCCATGGGCAAACGGCATGCCGGGCACCCGCGCCTCGCTGAGTGCTTTCCGCAGCTGCCACCAGGAAATAGCCGTGCCGACCCATGACGCGGCCGCGACGCAATCGAGCGAGACCATCGTGCCGCCGACGGCGGCACCTCCGAGAGCGGCGGCGAGATAGATCCCGTTGGTTATGAGGACGGAGCGCAGGCTTCGCCGTGATGCCCCCAGCGTGTGCAGGCCGACGTTGGCACCCGTCGCCGCGCAGTTCCCCACGATGGCCAGCACCGTGGGCAGCACCAGCGGATAGGTCGGCCGCCAGATCTGGCCCAGCAGGAGGTGCCCGAGGCCATGGGGCAGTCCGACG
>Ga0210395_10001461_pt1 | contig 18328 bp, 17 predicted proteins | sample IncBWH4OmetaG_FD_150861 | JGI IMG/M metagenome (GOLD analysis project Ga0210395, IMG submission 150861) | Forest soil microbial communities from Barre Woods Harvard Forest LTER site, Petersham, Massachusetts, United States - Inc-BW-H-4-O ...
TGGGGCCGCCGAACACGGGGCCACTTCACGGCTGATTGGCCGTCGGCCGGTCCGCGCGAACGACATAACATGTAACCAAGCACGCCCTTACCCAGGAGGTTCGACCATGTCCACCGTTGACGCCCAGACGAACGGCACTGCTACCGGCTCGGCCGGCGCGCCGGAGACGGGCACCGCGCGGGTCAAGCGCGGCATGGCGGAGATGCTCAAGGGCGGCGTGATCATGGACGTGGTGACGCCCGAGCAGGCCAAGATCGCCGAGGACGCCGGCGCGGTCGCCGTGATGGCGCTTGAGCGGGTCCCCGCGGACATCCGCGCGCAGGGCGGCATCGCCCGGATGAGTGACCCCGACATGATCGACGGCATCATCGACGCGGTGTCGATCCCGGTGATGGCCAAATGCCGGATCGGCCACTTCGCCGAGGCCCAGGTGCTCCAGGCGATCGGCGTCGACTACATCGACGAGTCCGAGGTGCTTTCCCCCGCGGACGAGGCGCACCACGTTGACAAGTGGAAGTTCACCGTCCCGTTCGTCTGCGGCGCGACCAACCTGGGCGAGGCGCTGCGCCGGATCACCGAGGGCGCCGCGATGATCCGCTCCAAGGGCGAAGCCGGCACCGGCAACGTGGTCGAGGCCACCCGGCACATGCGCTCGCTCAGCCAGGGCATCCGCCGGCTCGCCAGCCTGCCCGCGGAGGAGCTGTTCACCGCGGCCAAGGAGCTCCAGGCACCGTACGACCTCGTCGTCGAGGTCGCCAAGGCGGGCAAGCTGCCGGTCGTGCTGTTCACCGCGGGCGGCATCGCCACCCCGGCCGACGCGGCGATGATGATGCAGCTCGGCGCGGAGGGCGTGTTCGTGGGGTCGGGCATCTTCAAGTCCGGCGACCCGGCCAGGCGCGCGGCGGCGATCGTCAAGGCGACCACGTTCTACGACGACCCGGACGTGGTCGCGAAGGTCTCCCGCGGCCTCGGCGAGGCGATGGTGGGCATCAACATCGACACCCTGCCGGCCGAGCAGCACTACGCCACGCGCGGCTGGTAACTAAACCAGACACATACGATCCGCTACTACCTCAAAAACCATCATAACGTTACGATGTGCGAGGGCGTGGCGGCGGGCGCTCGATCGCGCGCCGCCGCCCCCTGATTCGTAGCTCGGTCACGTCCGCAGCAGGTCACGTCGGAGGACACCGATGACCAGAATCGCTACCGCACATCCCCGGCCGCGCTGGGCGGTCTTGCTCGCCGTCGCCGTCGCCGTGATCTTCCCGCTGGCCACCGTGAGCAGCGCGTCGGCGGCCACGACGCCCCAGGCGACGAAACTGGGCAACTTCAAGGTCACCTACAAGGACTCCTGGACCTTCAAGTCCAGGGATATCGGAATCTGCGTGACCTTTACCGCCAGCGGCAATGTCACCTATACCGTGTCCCAGTCGACGGCCGGGCGGTACCAGCTCGAGGACATCTGGACCAAGCAGAGCCTGAACAACCCCACCCTGAAAGCCGTCATCCATGGTTATAACGGCGGTCGGTGCAACTCGGCCGCGAAGGCGACCGGAATGGATATGGGGCAGGACTGGACGGGATACGCGTGCAGCTTCAACCCGTCCCTGTCGTTCTCCGTCCCCTGGGCCGTGTCCCTTGGCTTCTGGCCGAGCTGCCAGAAGCGCAATCGGGCGGAATACCACCACCACTATCCAGGTACTTACTCGTCCTACACGCAGTACAACAGCGGCGATCCCGCCGGGTTCGGGCGCTACATTTCAGCATTCAACCCCGGCCTGAGTCCCGCACCGCCGTGCTACGGCGTATATGTGTCCGGCACCGCTTACAAGAAGAACAAGACGGACTCATACGTCAGCGGATCGAAGCAGGTCTGCCTGAGCAAGTACTGATCCGGGGAAGACCCGGCTTGGCCAGCGTGTTATACGTGGAAATCCGCGGACCGCTGCCGCGCTGTCGCGCGCCCGCTGTCCGCAGCGCCATGGGAGGAAGCCGACCTTGCCGGTCATTGGTGTACTCGCCCTGCAGGGCGATGTCCGGGAGCACATGCGCGCCCTCGGCGAGGCGGGCGCGACCGCGAAGCCCGTTCGCCGCCTGCACGAGATCGAGGCCGTGGACGGCCTGGTCATCCCGGGCGGCGAGTCGACTACGCTGTGGAAACTCGCGACCGCGTTCGAGCTGATGGATCCGCTGCGCAAGCTGATCGCCGGCGGTCTGCCCGCGTTCGGCTCGTGTGCCGGCCTGATCATGCTCGCCGACCGCCTGGTCGACGCCGCCGTGGGCCAGCAGACGTTCGGCGGCATCGACATGATCGCCCGCAGGAACGCCTTCGGCCGTCAGGTTGACTCCTTCGAACGCGACGTTACCCTGCGGCTCGCCGGTGACGACGATGCTGACAGTGCGGCGACGCCGTTTCACGCGGTGTTCATCCGAGCCCCCTGGGTGGAACGGGCGGGACCGTCCGTCACCGTCCTTGGCGAAGACAACGGTAGGATCATCGCCGTCCGGCAGGGTGCGCTCCTCGCCACGGCATTCCACCCGGAGCTGACCCCGGACCGACGGGTGCATGAGCTTTTCGTTTCGATGGTGAAGGGAACGTCATGAGCGGCCACTCCAAATGGGCCACCACCAAGCACAAGAAGGCGGTGGTCGACGCCAAGCGCGGCAAGCTGTTCGCCAAGCTGATCAAGAACGTCGAGGTGGCCGCCCGCACCGGTGGCGGCGACCCGGCCGGCAACCCGACGCTGTTCGACGCCATCCAGAAGGCCAAGAAGTCCTCGGTGCCGAACGACAACATCGACCGCGCGGTCCGTCGCGGGTCGGGCCAGGAGGCGGGCGGGGCCCAGTACGAGAACATCACGTACGAGGGCTACGGCCCCGGCGGCGTGGCGGTGCTCGTGCAGTGCCTGACCGACAACCGCAACCGCGCCGCGAGCGATGTCCGCGTCGCGTTCACCCGCAACGGCGGCTCGATGGCCGACCCGGGCTCGGTCTCCTACCTGTTCAACCGCAGGGGCGTGGTCATCGTCAACAAGGCGAACGGCCTGACCGAGGACGACGTGCTCACCGCGGTTCTGGACGCGGGCGCCGAGGAGGTCAACGACCTCGGCGAGACGTTCGAGATCATCTCCGGCCCGTCCGATGTGGTGGCCGTCCGGACCGCGCTGCAGGATGCTGGCATCGACTACGAGTCGGCCGACCTGGCGTTCCTGCCGAGCGTCGAGATCGACCTCGACGAGGAGCAGGCCCGCAAGGTCTTCAAGATGATCGACGCCCTTGAGGACTCCGACGACGTGCAGGACGTGTACGCGAACTACAACGTCGCGGACGACATCATGGAGAAGCTCGGCTAACTCCCCTGGTCCCACGCCGGGGCCCTTCTCCGGGCCGATGAAAGGTGCACCGATGCCGGAGCGGTTCTTCCGCAGTGCCAGCCCCGACGAGCGGCGCGAGTTGCCCAAGATCGATACGAGCGTGGCGCATATCGCCCGCGTGTACGACTACTGGCTGGGCGGCAAGGACAACTTCGCCGTCGACCGGGAGGTCGGCGACAAGGTTCTCGCGATCCACCCGGAGACGGTGCTGTCCGTCCAGGCCAACCGGCGGTTCCTGGCCCGCTCGGTGCGCTACCTGACGGCGGACGCCGGGATCCGCCAGTTCCTCGACATCGGTACGGGCCTGCCGTCCGCGAACAACACTCACGAGGTCGCGCAGGATATCGCCCCCGCGTCCAGGGTGCTGTACGTCGACAACGACCCGATCGTGCTCGTGCACGCCCGCGCCCTGCTGACCAGCAGCCCGGAGGGGGAGACCGGCTACCTCGACGCCGATCTCAAGGACACGGCCGCGATCCTGGCCGGCGCCGCGCAGATGCTCGACTTCAGTCAGCCCGTGGGCGTCATGCTGGTCGCGGTGCTGCACATGCTCCGCGACGAGGAGGAACCCCGGTCGATCGTGGACCGCCTTATGGCGGCCGTCCCGCCCGGCAGCCACCTGGTGATCTCACACCTGGCCATCGACGTGCAGCGGAAGACGATGGCGGAGATGAGCCGCCAGCTGAACGAGTCGATGACGCAGCAGTTCAGCATGCGCACCCGCGACCAGGTCACGAGCTTCTTCGACGGGCTGACCCTGCTCGACCCCGGCGTGGTCCTCACCCACGAGTGGCGCCCCGGGTCCGGCGACGAGGCCAAGACCCCCGGCGTCCTGTGGGCCGGCGTCGCCCGCAAGGACTGAACCGGCCCCGTGGCGCCCCCACCACCTCCCCCCAGGGGCCTACCCGCCCCGACCACCTCCCCCACGGGGCCTACCGCCCGCGGGGTAGGTCCATCCCACGGCGTCGTTTGCGCAAAAGGGTGCGATATCGCGATAGAGGGTGTCGTTTGCGCAAGCGACGCCGCTGGCTTGGGACCGTTTGAGTCTTTCTTCCGCTGCCTCGGCCCGCGGCGGCGGGACACGAGGCGCGGATACGCGCGCGGCGGCTTCCGGCGCGGTAGGGTGGCGAACAGGTGTTCGCTGGCGGGATCGGATCGGATGGTGGGGCGCACGATGACCCTGAGGGCGAGGTGACGCGCTACGCCGCACCGCTTGGTGCCGCCCGCGTGCTCGGCGTGGACCCGGGCCTGACCAGATGCGGGCTCGGCGTCGTCGAAGGCGTGCCGGGACGGCCCCCGGCCTTGGTCGCGGCCGGTGTCGTTCGCACCGGCGCGGATGAAGACGTCGCCGCCCGGCTGCTGGCGATCGAGCAGGAGATCGATCGCTGGCTGACCGAGTACCGGCCGGACACGGTCGCCGTGGAGCGCGTGTTCAGCCAGCACAACGTGCGGACCGTGATGGGTACCGCGCAGGCGGGCGCCGTCGCGATCGTCTGCGCCGCGCGTCGCGGGCTGCCCGTGGTGCTGCACACGCCGAGCGAGGTCAAGGCTGCCGTGACCGGGAACGGCCGGGCGGACAAGGACCAGGTGACAGCGATGGTCATGCGGCTGCTGCGGATGACCGAGCGGCCGCGGCCGGCCGACGCCGCCGACGCCCTCGCCCTGGCGATCTGCCATCTGTGGCGCGCACCCGCGATCAGGATGAGACAGGCGACCGCCGCTGGCGCGAATGCCGCGTCGGCAGCGACGAAAGCGACGAACGGGCGACGCTGGACTGGAGGCGGAACGTGATCTCGCATCTGACCGGAACCGTGGCCGGGGTCGGCCCGGATGGTGCCGTCATCGAGGTCGGCGGGGTCGGGCTGCGGGTGCAGTGCACCCCGGACACCCTCGCCGGGCTCCGGCCGGGGGACCCGGCCCGGGTGGCGACCTCGCTGGTGGTGCGGGAGGACTCGCTTACCCTCTTCGGCTTCCGGACCGACGACGAGCGGAACGTCTTCGAGCTGCTGCAGACCGCCAGCGGCATCGGCCCGCGGCTCGCGCTCGCGATGCTGGCCGTGCACTCGCCCGACGCGCTCCGCCGTGCCGTGGCCGCCGAGGACCTGCGGGCGCTCACGATGGTCCCCGGCGTCGGTAACAAGGGAGCGCAGCGGATCGTCCTCGAGCTCAAGGACCGCCTCGGCGCGCCGGGCGACTTCATGGTCAACGGGACCGCCCCGGTGTCGCACCGGGCCGGGCCGTCCTGGCGGGACCAGGTCGCCTCCGGCCTGACCAACCTGGGCTGGTCGGCGCGTGACGCCGAGGCGGCGGTAGCGGCCGTCGCGGAAGAGACGCCGGATGACACCGTTCCCGATGTCGCCACCGCGCTGCGCGCCGCGCTCCGGAAGCTGTCGCGGCAATGACGGACGGCGACGCCCTGCGGCGCGCGGAGAGAGCCGAAGAAACGGAGCTCGCCCGCCACCGCGAGGCACAGCACAGCCGCGGTCGGGACGACACCGTTATCTCCCCGCTGGCCGACAGCGACGAGCGGGTGATCGAGGGCGCGCTGCGACCCAAGCGGCTCGACGACTTCGTCGGCCAGGCCCGGGTCCGCGAGCAGCTCTCCCTGCTGCTGCGCAGCGCGCTCCGGCGCAACCGAACGCCGGACCACGTGCTGCTTTCCGGACCGCCCGGCCTTGGCAAGACAACGATCGCGATGATCATCGCCGCCGAGCTCGGCGCCCCGCTGCGGATCACCAGCGGCCCGGCGATCGAGCGGTCGGGCGACCTGGCCGCCGTGCTGTCGACGCTGCAGGAGGGCGAGGTCGTCTTCATCGACGAGATCCACCGGCTGGCCCGGCCCGCGGAGGAGATGCTCTACCTCGCGATGGAGGACTTCCGGGTGGACATCGTGGTGGGCAAGGGGCCGGGGGCGACCGCGATCCCGCTGGACATCGCCCCGTTCACCCTGGACGGTGCCACCACCCGGTCGGGGCTGCTGCCCGCGCCGCTGCGTGACCGCTTCGGCTTCACCGCGCACCTGGAGTTCTACGAGCCCGCCGAACTTGGCGTAATCGTCAGGCGATCCGCGGGACTGCTCGGCGTGCGGATCGATGACGGCAGCGTCGAGGAGCTCGCCCGGCGCTCGCGCGGCACGCCGCGGATCGCCAACCGCCTGCTGCGGCGCGTCCGCGACTACGCCGAGGTCCGCGCCGACGGTGTCGTGACCAGGGAGCTCACGAGGACCGCGCTCGAGCTGTACGAGGTGGACGAGCTCGGCCTCGACCGGCTGGACCGGGCGGTGCTCGACGCGCTGATCAGGCGGTTCGGCGGCGGCCCCGTCGGCCTGTCCACGCTCGCCGTGGCCCTGGGCGAGGAGGCGGAGACCGTCGAGGTGGTCGCCGAGCCATTCCTCGTCAGGCACGGCCTGCTCGCCCGGACCCCGCGCGGGCGCGTCGCCACCCCGTCGGGCTGGGCCCACCTGGGCCTCACCCCGCCCGCGGCGGCCGACACGCCGAGCCTGTTTGACTGAGCCGCTCGTGGCCCCCGGGTAGCAACCGGGTGGCAGCCCGGCCCGGGCGGACTGCTCAGCAACGATCTGGTGTTGTCCGTATCGATCACAGACCGGAACCCCGTAGGGTGGTTATGCGTTTTTCATAGCGCCGCTACACTGCGCAGGTTGGTACAAGCCCGTCATTTCGATGACGCGCCCGCCAGCTAGCGAAAGTCAATCGGAAGGATGCCCCAACCATGGGGAATGTACTTGCAGCCACGTCCTCGTCATCGCACGGCTTCAGCTCGTCGACGCTGATCTTCATCGTGCTCATCGTCGTGGTGGTCTACATGCTGATGATCAGGCCGCAGCAGCGCCGCAAGCAGCAGGCGCAGCAGAAGCAGAACTCGGTGCAGCCGGGCGCCCGCGTGCGGACCACGGCTGGCATGTACGCCACCGTGGTCGACGTGGACGGCGATGACGTTATCCTCGAAGTCGCGCCTGGCGTCGAGGTCCGCTACATGAAGCGCGCCATCATGGAAGTGGTCTCCGCGGCCGACGAGCCCGAGGCCGAGTCCTTCAGCTCCGCCGATGACGAGACCGACGACGTCGACGACGTCGATGACACCGACACCGACGAAGAGCGTGACGCCGACGAGTCCGCCGACGCCGAGGAGACGGCGTACGAGCAGGCCACGGGCACCAAGAAGGACTAACAGCCGTTACCCCACGGTCTGAAGCACGCTTAAGAGGCAGGGACAATTGGCACCCCGAAGCAGAGCCGGCTCGCATCCGGGCCGTGCGCTGGCCGCCCTCGCCGTACTGATCCTGATCATGCTGATCTCGATCACCGGCAAGGAGACGTTCAGCCCAGGCAACTGGCACCAGCAGTTCAAGGTCGGCCTCGGGCTTGACCTCTCAAGCGGCACCGAGGTGGTGCTACAGGCGCACGACGCGAAGGGCGCGCCGTCGAGCACCGAGATGCAGGAAGCGATCTCGGTGCTGCTGTCCCGGGTGAACGGCACGGGTAACTCCGGCGCCCAGGTCCAGCAGATCGGCTCGGACCTGCTCGAGGTGACCGTCCCCGGCCAGCCGCCGGAGACGACGATCGCGCTGGTGTCCACCACCGCCAAGCTGGCGTTCCGGCCGGTTTACCTGGCTGCGCCGTACGTGGCGCCCACGACGACCACTCCGGCGGCGACCTCTAGCCCGTCACCGTCGGCCTCCGGTACCGGCACCGGCACCGCGACCCCGTCGTCGAGCGCGAAGGCGACCGCGACCAGCACGCCGACCGCCAGTTCGTCACCCAAGGCCTCTACGGCCGACGTCTCCGCGAAGCTCGTCAGCACGCCGAGCCCGACGGCGAGCGGTACGCCCACGGCCACCAGCACGCCCACGGCCACCGCGACGCCGACGCCGACGCCGACAAGCACGTCAGCCGCGTCGTCGTCCACCGCGCCGATCACCTACGGCAACCAGGCCCTGGTGGACAAGGAAACGCTGGCGCTGTTCAACAAGGAAGTCTGCCAGCCCGGGGCGAACGCCAACACCGTGAACCCGAGCTGGAAGGCGACCGTCGGGTACACCGAGACGCAAGACCAGTGGGACGACCCCAAGAGCCAGATCGTCTCCTGCGACTCGAGCGGCACGAAGTACGTGCTCGGCCCGACCATCTTCGAGGGCAACCAGATCACTTCGGTCACCCCCGAAGTGCAGCAGAACAGCTCCGAGTGGGTCGTCAGCATCGTGCTGAACGACCAGGCCGCCTCGGCGTTCGGCACGGTGACCACGAACCAGTACACGAACTACTACCCCAACATCAACTCCAACGAGGACGATTCGTACCTCGACATGAACGCGATCGTGCTCGACGGTAACGTGCAGTCGTCGCCGCAGACCAACGGCGCGCTCACCTCCGGTTCGTTCGTCATCCAGGGACCGACCGGGGCCGGCTTCACCCAGGCCGAGGCAACTCAGCTCTCGAACCTGATCCAGTACGGCGCGCTGCCGCTGAACTTCTCCGTGCAGAGCGTTCAGTCGGTCTCCGCGCAGCTCGGCCACGAGTCGCTCGACGCGGGACTCATCGCCGCCATCATCGGGCTGATCCTCGTAGTGTTCTACCTGTTCTACTACTACCGGGGACTTGGCCTCGTCTCGGTCAGCAGCCTGCTGATCGCCGCGTTGCTGGCCTACCTGGCGGTCGTGCTGCTGAGCAGATACCAGAACTTCACGATGTCGCTGTCGGCGATCGCCGGCCTGGTGGTGGCGATCGGCATCACCGCGGACTCGTTCATCGTCTATTTCGAGCGGCTCCGCGACGAGGTGCGGGAGGGCAAGACGCTTCGCCCGGCGGTAGAGGCCGGCTGGAAGCGGGCCCGGCGGACGATCCTGGTCTCGGACACGGTCTCGTTCGTCGCGGCGGTGGTGCTCTATCACTTCGCGGTCAGCGACGTGCAGGGCTTCGCGTACACCCTTGGGCTCACCACGCTCATCGACGTCCTGGTGGTCTTCCTGTTCACCAAGCCCATGGTGACGCTGCTCGCGGGGACAGAGTTCTTCGGCGGCGGGCACAAGTGGTCCGGCCTCGATCCCGATCGGCTCGGCGCGAAGGCGCCCTGGCGCGGCGGCCGGGGAACGGTCCGCGCTCAGCGGACCACGGTCCGGCGGCAGTCAGGCTCCTCGGCTAGCTCTCCGACCTCGAAGGAGTCATGATGGCGCGCCATGGCGGGATCGCCGGCCGGCTGTACCGGGGCGATGTCTCGGTCAACTTCGTCGGCCGCCAGCGGGTGTGGTACGCGATCTCCGGCCTCATCCTCCTGGTGAGTGTGGTGGCGCTGCTGACGCGCGGGCTGAACTACAGCGTGGACTTCAAGGGCGGCGTCCAGTTCCAGTTCCCTGTCACCGCGGCGTCAAGCGGGCCGATCCCCACCGTCCAGGGCGACATCTCCCGCGTCGTCAGCGGGGCGGGTGGTGGCGACTCGACTGTCCAGCAGATCGCGGGCATCGGTGTGCCTAAGCAGTGGTCGGTGCAGACCGGAACGCTGTCGGACGCTACCGAGCAGCACGTGGCGTCCGCGCTTGAGAAGGCGTTCGACTTCACCCAGGACAAGCTGACCCTCCAGATCGTCGGCCCGACGTGGGGCAGCTCGATCACCCACAAGGCGATCGAGGCGCTGATCATCTTCCTCGTCGTGATCGTCATCTACCTGTCGATCGCGTTCGAGTGGCGGATGGCGGCCGCGGCGTTCGTCGCTCTGATCCACGACATCGTCATCACGATCGGCGTGTACGCGCTGACCGGCTTCGAGGTCAGCCCGACCACGGTGGTCGGGCTGCTGACGATCCTCGGCTACTCGCTGTATGACACCGTGGTCGTCTTCGACAAGGTCCGGGAGAATACCGCCGGCCTCCTGACGACGCAGCGCTCCACCTACAGCGACGCGGCGAACACGGCGCTGAACCAGACCTTGGTCCGGTCCATAAACACCTCGCTGACCGCGCTGATCCCGGTGGCGTCCATCCTGTTCATCGGGGCCGGAGTGCTCGGCGCCGGAGTGCTCAAGGACCTGGCGCTCGTGCTGTTCGTCGGCATGCTCTCCGGCACCTATTCCTCGATCTTCATCGCCACTCCGGTGCTCGCCGACCTGAAGGAGCGGGAGCCGAAGTACAAGGATCTCGCCGTCAAGGTCAAGCGCCGGATGTCTGGCGGCCGGGCCGCGCAGCGCGCGACTGGCGGCGGGACAGGGGCGAGCGAGGCGGTGAGCGCGACCGCGGCGCCATTGGGCGCAGGCAGCCTTGGTGCCGGCGCCCAGGCAGTCGAGCCGGACGAGGTGACCGCGGCGGACGAGACGGTCGAGCCGGACAATGACGGCCTTACGGTCTCCGCCACCACGTCCCGCGCGGCGGAGCCGCCGCGCCAGACGGTCCGGCAGCAGACGCGCCGCGGCGGCAGCGCACAGCGCCGCCCCGGTGCACGGAAGAAGAAGGGGTAGCGCGCCGGTGGTCCAGGCAGCTGAGTCGGACATCGCGAAGCTCATCGCCGCCCACGTCCGGGACGTGAAGGACTACCCGCAGCCCGGTGTGCTGTTCAAGGACATCACGCCGCTGCTCGGGGACGCCGAGGCGTTCGGCAGCGTCGTCGAGGCCATGTCGGCCTCGTTCGGCCCGGTGGACAAGGTGGTCGGCATCGAGGCGCGCGGGTTCATCCTCGCCGCCCCGGTCGCCTACGAGACGCGAGCCGGCTTCGTGCCCGTGCGGAAGAAGGGCAAGCTGCCGTCCGCGACCTACGCCAGGGAGTACGAGCTTGAGTACGGCAGCGCCGTCCTCGAGGTGCACCAGGACGCCTTCCAGCCGGGTGACCAGGTCCTCATCGTGGACGACGTGCTGGCCACCGGCGGCACCGCCCGCGCCACGGCCGCCCTGGTCACCCAGGCGGGCGCCGAGGTCGTGGGCCTCGCGGTCCTCATGGAGCTGTCCTTCCTGAACGGCCGCGAGAACACCCCTGACCTGGACATCCGCGCTTTGCTGACCGTATAGGCCGCGGTTAGGCCTGTGCCTGCTGTTACCCCCTCGGAATTTCCGGCGACTACCCGCGAGTTAGCAAGCGCAAGTAGACTGTTTACCTGGCAGATGCGAGGAGCGCTTGTGGCCGGTGATGTGATTACAACCGCCACGGCCGGCGCCGAGGGGGCTGCCCGGATCGAGAACGCCGCACCGTCTGATACCCAGGCGGGTAACCAGGCAGTGCGTGCGGGCGGCGAAACGGAGCCGACGACGGCGACCAGGCCGCAGCCTGGCACGCCCGCGCCCAGCCCGGCGCCTAGCTCTGTTCTCAACGCCGCGCCGCGGCCCGCTCGCCTCGCCCGCCCGCAGGCCGCCTCGACAGCACAGCCTGCCGCCCCGCCCGGTGTCGGCGTCCGCCGCCGCCTGGCGAGGCTCGGAGCCCAGCGGGGGTCCGGAGTGAACCCTGTACTCGAACCGCTGATCAAGACCATCCGCGCCCACCACCCGAAGGCGGACGTCCGGTCGGTCGAGCGCGCCTACGATGTCGCCGCGCACTGGCACAAGGACCAGAAGCGCAGGTCGGGCGACCCCTACATCACCCATCCGCTGGCGGTGGCGACGATCCTCGCCGAGCTGGGCATGCCCACGGAGACGATCTGCGCGGCCCTGCTGCACGACACCGTCGAGGACACCGCCTATACGCTCAACGAGCTCCGTTCCGACTTCGGCGAGACCGTCACCGCTCTCGTCGACGGCGTGACCAAGCTGGACAAGGTCAAGTACGGCGACTCCGCCGAGGCCGAGACCGTCCGCAAGATGGTCGTCGCGATGTCCCGCGACATCCGGGTGCTGGTCATCAAGCTCGCCGACCGGCTGCACAACATGCGCACCCTGCGCTACATGCCGCGGGACAAGCAGGAGCGCAAGTCCCGCGAGACGCTGGAGATCTACGCGCCGCTCGCGCACCGGCTCGGCATGAACACCGTGAAGTGGGAGCTTGAGGACCTGGCGTTCGCCACCCTGTACCCCAAGCGGTACGACGAGATCGCGCGGCTCGTCTCCCAGCGGTCGCCGCGCCGCGACCAGCTGCTCCAGGACGTTATCTCCGACCTGTCGGACGACCTTCGCGAGGCGAAGGTCAAGGGCACCGTGAGCGGCCGGCCCAAGCACTATTACTCGATCTACCAGAAGATGATCGCCCGCAACGTCGAGTTCGACGACATCTACGACCTGGTCGGCATCCGCGTCCTCGTCGACTCGGTCCGGGACTGCTACGCCGCCCTCGGCACGATCCACTCGCGGTGGAACCCGGTACCCGGCCGGTTCAAGGACTACATCGCGATGCCGAAGTTCAACATGTACCAGTCGCTGCACACCACGGTCATCGGCCCCGGCGGCAAGCCCGTCGAGCTGCAGATCCGGACCTGGCTCATGCACAAGCGGGCCGAGTACGGCGTCGCCGCGCACTGGAAGTACAAGGAAGACATGGTGACCCGCGGCCCGGTCCTCGCCTCGACCGGCACCGGGGTGGGCCACGACAAGGACCGCGGCAAGCGCAGCGAAGAGGCCGCCGAGATGGCCTGGCTCCGTCAGCTCGTCGACTGGCAGCGCGAGACCGAGGACCCCGCCGAGTTCCTCGACACCCTCCGCTTCGACCTGGGCAGCGCCGAGGTCTACGTGTTCACCCCGCGCGGCGAGGTCATCGCACTACCGCAGGGCGCCACCCCGGTGGACTTCGCGTACGCGATCCACACCGACGTCGGTCACCGCACGATCGGCGCCCGGGTCAACGGCCGCCTCGTCGCCCTGGAGTCGGCGCTCGACAACGGCGACACGGTCGAGATCTTTACTTCCAAGGCGCAGGAGGCCGGCCCGAACCGCGACTGGCTGAACTTCGTCAAGTCGGCCCGTGCGCGGAACAAGATCCGCCAGTGGTTCTCCAAGGAGCGCCGTGAGGCCGCGGTCGAGGCAGGCAAGGACCAGATCGCCAAGGTCATGCGCAAGCAGGGCATGCCGCTGCAGCGCCTGATGTCCGCCGATACCCTGCGCGAGGTCGCCGGCGACCTCCGCTACCCGGACCTGACCGGCCTGTACGCGGCCGTGGGCGAGGGCCGGATCAGCGCACAGGCCGTCGTCGGCCGGCTGGTCCGCGCGGTTAGCGGGACGGCGGAAGCGCAGGAAGACCTGGCCGAGGTCATCCCCATCCCGCCGAGGATCGGCCGCACGTCGCGGCCCACGTCCGGCACCGACTCCGGCATCGAGGTCGAAGGGATCGCGGACGTCTGGGTGCGCCTCTCCAAGTGCTGCACCCCGGTCCCCGGGGATGAGATCCAGGGCTTCGTCACGCACGGCCACGGCGTCTCGGTCCACCGGGCCAACTGCGTGAACCTGGCCCACCTGTCGGACACCCAGCGCGAGCGCATGGTGCCCGTGCACTGGGCACCGTCGGACGCGTCGGTCTTCCTCGTCGCGATCCAGGTCGAAGCGCTCGACCGCACGCGGCTGCTGTCCGACGTGACGCGGGTGCTGTCGGACCAGCACGTGAACATCCTGTCGGCGAGTGTCAGCACCAGCCGCGACCGGGTGGCCCTGAGCCGCTTCACCTTCGAGATGGGCGACCCCAAGCACCTGGGCGACGTCCTGCGCGCGGTCCGCAACATCGACGGCGTCTACGACGTCTACCGCGTCACGAACTAGGGCTCTTCCTAACGGTCCCGGGCGCTGCCTGATCAGCGAGGTCCGCTCGACCGCGGACGGTCAGACCGCGATGATCGCGTCCTCGCCGTCCGCCGGCTGAACCGTCTCGTCGTCGAACCACCGGCCTCCCTCGGCGAGGTAGCGGAACCGGAACGTGCTGCCGCCCGGCACCGTGACCGATGCGCTGCGCCTCCGGTTCGCCCGCACCCGGAGCGGGTGCGCGAACGGATCCCATCCGTTGAAGTCGCCGACCACCGACACCGCCCCGGCCGGCTCATTCACCGGAAGCGTAAAGGTAACCCGCACCGACCCGTCCCGCCGCACCCTCGCTGTCTTGACCATCCCCGTCCTCCGCCCCGTCCACCGTTGTCATCGTCTCCTTGTTCGATTAAATCACAGCAAAGCTGGCCAGAGTAGTCAGACAGTTCGGACAATAACCGCAAAACGCCCCCGCCGCCCCCGCGGCAGCGCCGACCGCGAAGCGAACGCACCGCAAGCCCAGCAGATAACAGCAAGAAGCGTCCCGCAATTGACGCCTTAAGGCGGATTTCGCACCTTCTGGCGGACGTATTGTCCCGGTATGTCCCCGCAACTTCCGCCTTAAGGCGCTTTTTGCCCCAGAGACGCAGCGGTGGTCGCGGGGCGTCAGCCGGAGAACTCCGCCAGGGTGCGCTCGGCCTCCGCCAGCCACGAGCGGCGGGCGGCCAGCGCCTCCTCCGCCTTGCTGATACCGGACGCGTCACCGCGGGACTTCGCCTTGGCCAGCTGCGTCTCCAGCGACTCGATCGCGGAACGGAGCTGGCTGACCGTGCCCTCGGCGCGGGCGACGGCCTCGGGGTTGGACCGCTTCCACTGCGCGTCCTCGGCCCGCTTGACCGCCTCTTCCACCTTCCGCAGGCCCCCTTCGAGCTGCTCACGGGACTCGCGCGGGACCGGGCCCGCCTGCTCCCAGCGCTCCTGGATGCCGCGCAGCGCGGACCGCGCCGCGCGCCAGTCGGTGACCGGCAGCAGCGCCTGTGCCTCGGCGACGAGCTGTTCCTTGACCGTGGCGTGCGAGCGGAGTTCGGTCTCCTTGGCTGCGAATACCTCAGACCGCGCGGCGAAGAACTTGTCCTGCGAGTCGCGGAACCGCTTCCACAGCTCCGCCTCGTCGTCGCGGCCCGCGCGGCCCGCGTCCTTCCACTGGCGCATCAGGTCGCGGTACGCGCTCGAAGTGCCCGCCCAGTCGGTGGAGTCGGCCAGCGCCTCGGCTTGCTCGACGAGCTTCTCCTTGCGGACCCGGACGGCGTCCCGCTCGGCCTCAAGGGAGGCGAAGTAGGCCTTGCGCCGCTTGGTGAAGGAGTTGCGCGCCGCGGACAGCCGCTTCCACAGCACCGCCTCGACGGCCCGGTCGGCGTGCGGCGCGGCCTTCCACTCCTCGAGGAGCTCGGCCATTCGCTCGCCGCTCGCCTTCCAGTGCGTCGCCTCGACGGCGATGCGCTCGGCCTCCTCGACGATCCGCTCTTTGATCTCACGGGCCTCGGTCCGGGCGTGCTCGCGCTGGGCCTTGACCTCCTCGCGGCGGTGGTCGACCGCGGTCGTCAGCCCTTCGAGGCGGGTCTTGAGCCCGGCGAGGTCGCCGATCGCGTTGGCTTCGGTGACGGCGGTCAGCAAGCGCTGCACGGTGGCCTGGGCCTGGGCGGGGGCGATGTCCGTCGACGTGATGCGCTGCTCGATCAGCGCGACCTCGGTCTCGAGCGACTCGAACTTGCGCCGGTAAAAAGCGAGCGCCTCCTCCGGGCTACCCGCCGCCCACGAGCCGATCACTCGCTCGTCATCGGCGGTACGCACGTAGACCGTCCCGTCGGCGTCTACCCGACCCCAGGGATCGTTGGCGGTGGTCACGGCGAACCTCCTGGTTCACTAGCTGTCCCGGCGGACCGGGACGATGTATTGCTCAGTTGTTCTTGATCGTCACGTTTTCTTGATCGTCACGCTATCTATGATGATCTTCTCCTTGGGTACGCCGCCGCCGACTGAGGCTGAGAGACTACAACTCGTCCCGGCCTTGGCAACATTCTGAAGGATATCCAGCCCCGAAGTAATGGTTCCGAACGGCGGATAGCTGGCGGGGAGACTCGTGTTCTTGAAGACGAGGAAGAACTGGCTGCCGTCTGTGTTCGGGCCACCGTTGGCCATCGCCACGGTGCCGGCGTTATAGGTCGCGCCCGTCAGGTTCTCGTCGTCGAATTCGTAGCCGGGCCCACCCGAGCCAAGCGTGGCCGACGAGCAGGAGAGCTTGTCGTTCGCGCCGGCGGTGGGGTCGCCGCACTGCAGCATGTAGAGCCCGTCGCTGTTGTCGACCCGCCAGCACTGCGTCTTATTAAAGAAATTCGTCTCGGCCAGATGGACGAACGAGTTGACCGTGCAAGTCGCCTTGGAGTTCAGCAAGTTGATCTTGATCGGGCCGAGATTCGTATTGAGCGACGCGGTATACGTGGCGCTGTAGTCGGGGCTTGAGGTCGGCAGGCTCGGCTTGGATCCCGAGGGTGCTGTCGACGTGTACGTGCATTGGTGCGCAGGCTCGCTGACAGCGGCGGCCGTCGCCGTCGCCGTCGAGGACGCGGTCGCCGTCGCGGTCGTGCTGGCCTTGGGCTTGGCCGCCGCCTTCGGGGTCCCGCCGCCGATCAAGGCGACGGACAGCCCGACGACCAGACCGATGACACACAGCACGACGAGCCCGATGCCGGCCCGCTTCCGGTTCCGCTGGTAGCGTTCCAGGCGTGTTTGCCGCAGCTGCTCGTGCCGCTCGCGGGCACGTCGGCGCGCCCGTTCGTTGCTCCCCGCCAAGGGTTCCAACCTCCTGCATCGACTTAGAGACGCATCGCCACCTTGGTGGCGTTAGCGCACGATCGTTCGCGCATCGTACCCGGCCAGTGCCATGGAACGGTACTGTCGTTATCGGTTCGCAGTAGTCTCATTGCGGCGGCTTTGCCGCTTCGCCCGTACGGCGCTGCCGCTTCGCCCGCGCGGGTGCCCGCCGGCGGGCTGGCCTTATCTAGTTCGCGGCGCCGCGGGCCGAGTCGGTAGCCTGTGACCGTGCTAATCACCGGGTTTCCCGCGGGCGCCTTCGCGGCCAATTGCTTCCTGGCCGCGCCAGGGCCTGGCGAGGAGTGCGTGATCATCGACCCGGGCCAGGACGCGGAGCGCGGGATCGACGAGCTCATCGCCAGGTACCGGTTGCGCCCCGTCGCGGTCCTGCTCACGCACGGCCATGTCGACCACATGTTCTCCGTCGCCCCCGTGTGCGGTGCCAAGGGCATTCCGGCCTATATCCATCCGGGCGACCGGGCGCGGCTCGGCGACCCGCTCGGCCCGTGGGCGAACCCGGCGCTAAGCGGGCTGTTCACCGGGATCACGTTCACCGAGCCGGATGACGTCCGCGAACTGGCCGACGGCGAGACGATCACCCTGGGCGGCATCGAAATCACGATCGCCCATGTCCCCGGCCATACCGAGGGCTCGGTCACGTACCAGAGCCCCGCTGGCGACGACGAAGACACACGGGTCCTCTTCACCGGGGACCTGCTGTTCGCCGGGTCGATCGGCCGCACCGACCTGCCGGGCGGCGACCACGAGAAGATGCTCGAGTCGCTCGCCCGGACGCTGGCACAGCAGCCCGACGAGACGGTCGTGCTCCCCGGCCACGGCCCGCAGACCACCATCGGCGCCGAGCGCCGCGGCAATCCGTTCCTCACCGGCATCAAGCCGGCCCAGAAAGGGATGTGAATCCCAGATGACTTTCCAGGCCCCCAGGGGGGTCTCCGAATACATTCCACCGCGCGGCGCGCTGTTCGAGCGCACCCTCGCGGCGTTCGCTGATTCCGCGCGCCGCGCCTGCTATGCCCCGGTCGAAACGGCGGTTTTCGAGGACACCGGCCTGTTCGTCCGCGGCGTCGGCGAATCATCCGACGTGGTCCGCAAGGAGATGTACACGTTCGACACCCGCGGCGGCGAGAACGTGACGCTGCGCCCGGAGTTCACCGCCGGCGTGGTGCGGGCGGTCCTCGAGCACAACCTGCACAAAGGCGCGCTCCCGGTCAAGGTGTTCACCAGCGGGGCGGCGTTCCGCTACGAGCGGCCGCAGTCCGGCCGGTACCGGCAGTTCTACCAGTTCGACCTGGAGGCGATCGGCACCGAGGACCCGACGGTGGACACGGAGACGATCGCCGTCGCCTATGACGCGTACGCGGCCCTCGGGCTGGCACAGTTCACCCTGCTGCTGAACACCCTCGGCGAC
>Ga0210395_10001462_pt1 | contig 18323 bp, 17 predicted proteins | sample IncBWH4OmetaG_FD_150861 | JGI IMG/M metagenome (GOLD analysis project Ga0210395, IMG submission 150861) | Forest soil microbial communities from Barre Woods Harvard Forest LTER site, Petersham, Massachusetts, United States - Inc-BW-H-4-O ...
GAAAGTTTTTCGAGGCGCTTGATTCGCTCGACGAGTTTCTCGGCAGCGCGTTTGTTTTTCTCGGATTCCAACAGCAAGCGGGCGGCCTCGACCCGCAATTCATCGATCTCGGTACGGAATGAACCGGGAGCCGCTTTTTGCGGCAAGACTGGCACTGGATTCCTGGAGCCGCCGTCTCTGGCGTGTCCGTTGTCGTGTCCGTGCAACATGAACTCGCCGGGGCTGAACCCGGATTCCATTTCCCAGGTGTATTGAGGGTAGTCTCGCTTCGCCCCCTGCATTGCCACACGGGCATTGTCCTGGCTCATTGGCGTCGCTTTGCGGGGATTGTGTGTAAGACCAAAGCGGAAAGGATCACTCTTGGCGGTTTTCTCGGTTTGTAACCAGACATCCATCGCGCCATTTTCTCACCCAGGTCAAGTTCGGGGAAAGAGCATTCAGGGAAATGGTCAATGCGTTCTAGAAGAACGCCGTCAAGAAAAACTCGACCTCGACCGGCTTGAGAGGTCGGCGTCGTTCCCAGATTGGTAGCCAGTCCCGCTTCTCTGTACGGCCCAGTCCAAATTTTCTAGAGTGAGCAATATTGCTCACAGCCCCAACCATTTTCCGAGTATCGTCTTTTTACAGGACCCGAACAATTGCTTCGGGGCTCGACCCTGGGTGCGACCCCCAAAGAAGTGGTCGCTCCGACGGGGCTCCTGAACCTCTTTTTCTTGTGTGTGCTGCGATCCAGTGTCAGCTTTCAGCAACCTCGGGTTCGGTATTCTCAAACGTGACCGAACCTTTGCCCAGCCCCTCAATTTGACAGTCACGCTGTTTCTGGGCCTGTTCCACATCGGCGCCATCGTTGCCTTGTTCGTGTTCAGTTGGAAGGCGCTGGCACTTGCGCTGTTTCTGTGGTGGGTGGCGGGGAGTCTGGGTATTGGGATGGGCTACCATCGACTGCTCACCCACCGCGGCTTCAAGACGCCTAAGTGGATCGAGTATTTTCTGACGATCTGCGGGACCCTGACTCTGCAGGGTGGTCCCATCAGCTGGGTGGCGACGCACCGCATCCATCATCAGAACTCGGACCAGGCCGGCGACCCGCATTCGCCGCGCGACGGCGGATTCTGGGCGCATATGGGCTGGATCATTACGGGCGCGGCCATGCACAACAACCCAACCGTGCTCTTGCCGTACGTTCCTGAACTCCGCAAAGACAGGTTCATGCTGTGGATCAGCAGGTGGCACTGGGTCCCCGTGGGCGCTCTGGCGCTGATCATCCTTGCCGTAGGCGGCTGGAGATACGTGATGTGGGGAGTTTTCCTGCGCACGGTGGTCGGCCTGCACGCGACTTATCTGGTGAACTCCGCTACGCACATGTGGGGATCGCGCCGCTTCCTCACGCGCGATTCATCAAGAAACAACGTTTGGGTCGCAATACTGACCTTCGGCGAAGGCTGGCACAACAACCATCATGCCTGCCCTCAGTCAGCCCGGCATGGGCTGGCCTGGTACGAGATCGACCTGAACTGGTTTGGGATATGGGTCTTGCGCCTGCTCGGGCTCGCCTGGGACGTCAAGCTGCACCCAGGCCCGAAGACCGTGTACCCTGGTGATGGCGCGGACGCGGCGTCAGCGCCTCATGTTGCACTCGTCGACTAGGGTTTTGCCCCCACCAGTTGCATGTACTCCCTCAGCGTTACGAAGCGGTAGCCCCGCTCTTTAAGGTTTGCGATCAATTCCGCCATGACGGCCGCTGTTGTGGACAACTCATGGAAGGCGAGAATGTGCGTGTACACTCCCTGCTTTTCCCGCTGTTCCACCTGCTTCAAGACTGCATCCACCAGAGAAGTCTTTGGGTACTCGGCTGAATCTCTGGTCCACAAATAGTCGAGCGAGTTCACGTCGCGCTGAGCAATGGGGTTCTTCAGCGAGATGGTCAGCAGATGATAGCCTTGCCGTTCGAGGTCGCGGCGGGCATCATCGGAAATGATCCAGTCTGGAGGGCGGAGGTAGTGCGGCTGGGTGCCGGTGACCGCCTTGATCGCTTCGGCGCCCCGATTCACGTCGCCGATCACCCACTGCTCTCCCCGTTTCCGCTCCGCGCCTCGCAGTTCGATATGGCTATAGGTGTGGTCTTCCAATTCGTGGCCCCGCCGCACTAATTGCTCAGCTGCGTCGATGCAGGTGATTCCAATATTCTCTTCGTGCCGCCGTTCTCCCCAGGTCTTCGGCGTGAGTCGCCATCCTACGACAAAAAATGTCGCCTTGACGCCATTGTCGTCGAGCACGTTCAGCAAACTCAGGCCAGCGTGATCCCCTTTGGTGCCAAACAAAACATAGGGTCGCGGGCCGTCGTCAAAGGTAAGTGCAATGAGCTTATCGGATGAAAAAGCAACCCCGGCATTCAGCAACAGAAGCGCGTAAACAGCGAACACTTTGTAGAATGACACCTAGTCTCCAATGATGACTTTCGCCATCGCTTCTTCAATTATTGGCTCGGATTCTCCCCGCGGCTAATTACCTTTGTGGATGGCCCGTGGGACAACTGGCCTGCTTGCCCGCCCGAGGAATGTCGTAGACTCTGCCTATGCCTGTCACGGTGGAAATGCACAACACCGCCGACGCCGAGTCGCGGCGGGACGTAATAGCGATGATCGAGCACGTCCTCTCGGACCGTCCCGGAGACTGGCGGGTTGTCATCCTTGGCTCGCAAGCCAACGACTGCTGGGAGTTGAAGATTACCGGCCCCAACGCCTTCGAGCGGTCTTATACGCTGGAGGGCACGCTCGGACAGCATGAGCCGAGCACGGTGGCCGCTATTATTGCGAGGATGTTACCGAGTAGAAGCTGATCTGATGAGGCACTAAGGGGCAGGAACTTGCACACGCCACTCCCCCCTGACCTGCCGATCCAGAAATCGTCGCCCTCCGTGGTTTCGATCCAGTCGCGAATCTGGGTGACAACGTCAGGGAACAGATCGGGATCAAAGAGCTTAGCTGCCCCGCGCCTTCTAGAGGGAAGCACACCCTCTGATAGTGAGACACAGGTCTCATCCTGAGACGCAACCCACGTCGGATCTCGTGCGCGACTTACAAAGCCACCGTTAACTCTATGAAAACACGCTCACCCAAGTGCTAGACCTTCCGTTCGCAGAGATGGCTGCCGCGTTGCTCCTTCTTTTCTGAACCGCGGAATCCGGCTCCCCACAGCTCTTCCTAACCGGGAAGAGGGGAGCCCAACCGCATTTTCGGGTAGGCGCAAAAAATCTGCCAGGAGAAGTCTGGGCAGAACGAGTCTGGGTTAGCAAGTCTGGGTCAGCAAGTTGGTTTGGGGGGAGTTCATCGCTTGGCGCAATCAGCCATAGCAACGGCACGTGCCGCACCGGACGCCAGCACCGTGGCGGGACTCGCCCGTTTCTTTCCCGAGGCGTCGCCCGTCCGCATGCCGGTTCAACTGGCCCGCGTCCTGCAGGGCAGCGATCCCGCGGCCGCGCATTTCACCGAAAGTATCGTCATCGAATTTGGTACTCCCCGCGAAGTGCTTTTCGAGTGCAACACGCCCTTGGAGTTTGGCGACGATCTTCGCCTGCGGAACTCCGACCGTTCCTTCGATGTGGGCGCGTCGGTCGTAGCGGTACAGTATCAGCCCGGCAAAACCGTGGTGGCCGCACGTTTTCGTGGAGAAGTTCCCAACTGGATCGTGAAATCATGACACCCACAGCACCTGTGCAGGATCTCGCCACACAATGGAATTCCGCCCGGCGGCTTTATCCCATTTACTTCGAACTGGCGCGCGAGTTCGCCATCGAGGTGAAACCTTTCGGCGATCTTGAAGCCGCCATCGACACGCCGGGAAAAGAAACCGTCGAGCAGGCCATCCAATGGATCGACGGCATGGACCAGGTCATGCAGGTGCACCAGTTGCGCCAGTTCCTGCAAACCAGTTCACTGGTGACGCAGGACTTGCTGGTGACCCTGGTGCAGCATTTCCTGGCCAAGCCGGCCAAGAGCGACCTGATCCGCGACAAGATTGATTTTCTGCTGGTGCAGTATTTCAGCCAGTTGGCGCCGGCCGGCGTGGGCGATGCGGAAGTGGATCTCGCCTTTGTAGCTAAAGCGATCGAGCCGGTTTTGGGCGCCGTGGAACTCAAGCCTCCGGTCTGGCTGAACGCGCTCGACCGCGTACTTGAGGCCTCGCGGCGCTGCCGTTCGCTCGACGAACTGCTGCACGGGGGCGTGCTCGAGCAGGGCCGCAAGGCCAAGGGACTCGCCGGGGATCTGTTTTATCTGCCGGTTGCACTGGCCGCTTTCACCCGCTTCGGATATCTCATGCGGCGATCGTTCTTCCGCCTCATGCTGGGCGATCTCAACACCATTCTCGACGGGCTCACCGAACTTGAGGAGAAAGGCGTCATGACCATCGATTGCCGCCGCGCCCAGTTTTCCGCGCAAGAGCCCATTGCTCGCTTGCGCGTGATCTGTCAGTCCTGGAAAGTGATGTTCCAGGCTGAATATTCCTCAGGATCGCCGTTGCGCATGCTGGTCGATCTGCGCGCCTCGGTCGAGTACGCACTGGGTCGGGGCAAAGCGTCGGAAGCGGCAGCGAAAACAAAACCTGCGACGGCGGAGAAGGCCGCACCGGCCGCGAAGCCCGCTGCAGTGGCGAAGCCTGTAGCAGTTGGGAAGCCGGCAGTCGCGGCGGCAACCGCCAAGCCTGCAGCCGTTGCGGCAAAACCGGCCGCGATGGCGGCATCGGCGAGTGCGGCCAATGCCCCGACGAAAGCTGCCATCGCCCCGGGCGCCGCCAAGCTGACAGCCAAGGCCGTGGTCCCAAGCTCGGATGCGGAGTTTGAAGTTTCGGGTACACCCGGATGGGATGCGGACGAGCCCACGCCGCCGGGAAAAAAATAAAGCGGCCCGTGAGGCGCGACTCCGCTTCAACGGGGCTGCGACAAGCAGAACCAGGCCGAACAAAATCGCCGAATAGAAGGCCAAAGGAAGTTTGCACGTGCAGGCACCGACCGTACTCATCATCTCCGACGAAGTCGACTTCTCGCGCCGCATCACTGCGCGCTGGCAGATGGAGCGCAACGTCCCCACGTTCACGCTTTTGAGCGGCGACCTGTGGCCGCGCTTCGCAGCGGATGTGTTTGATGTAGCGATTGTTGGCGACTTGCGCCGCGCTCTGCTCTCCGTGGTGCTCGAGCCTCTTCATTCCACCGGGCAGCCAATTTTCTGTTTCTGCCAGGACGCGGCCACGGCGCAATTAGTTCACGAGCGCTGGCCGCGCATAGCCATCCTGCGCAGCGGCGATTCTCAGGAAACGGCACACTGGCTCGAAACCCTTGTCCTGGCCGCCAGCGAGGCAGTACATCGCTCGCGCGCCGAAACCCGCGCCCGCGCCGCTGAGTCCGCCTGCGCCACGCTCGATCGTCAGGCAACGCTGGGACGTTACATGCTGGAAATGCGGCACAACCTGAACAACGCGCTGACCTCGGTGCTGGGAAATTCGGACCTGCTGCTGCTCGAGCCCGGCAGCCTCGACGCCCGGACTCGCGCCCAGATCGAGACCATCCGCAACATGACGCTCCGCATCCACGAGATCATGCAGCGCTTCTCCTCGTTGGAAAAGGAAATGCACGTGGTCGCGCAGCAGGCTGAACAGGATTCTGGTAAATCGTATGCGGCCACCGCCGCCGGTAACTAGACGTATGAGAACCCCTCCCCTCGTACCGCGCCGATCTCGTAAGACAGCGGCGAATGAACGCTCACGTACCCTGCGGGGGAAGGATTTATGCACAAATTAATGGCGGGCGTCACCATTCTCGAGCACGAATTATCCGAGTTGCGCCTGCTGGTCGAGCGCCAGACGGGGATCCTGCTCGATTGTCCTAACAGCGCCCTGGCCGCGCACGTCGCCGAATATCTGGAGAGCCAGGAACTGGAATCTCCCGCGGCCTTGATCGCCCGCCTGCGGGCTTCGGATCAGGACCCTTCCGCCCTGCCCACGTTTCTCGATGGCGTGCTCAACGTCAATACTGGATTCTTCCGTCATCCCGGAGCCATGAACGCGCTGGCCCGGCAAGTGATTCCGCAACTCTACGCCCGTAAATCGGACGATGGGCCCAGCACACTGCGCATCTGGAGCGCGGGTTGCGGCACCGGCGAAGAGGCGTACTCCATTGCGATGGCTTTGTGCGACGCCCTTCCCGGCGGAAACGGGAATGGCAACGGCAACGGCAACGGTTCAGGCAGCGGCAACACCGGCAAAGACGCGAAGGAGAAAAATGCCGCTGGCCGAAATGGCGGCGTCGCGGAGACAGGCCTTGCCGCGTCCGCGGGGCAGGGAACGCGCGACTGGTCGATTCACATCGTCGGCAGCGACCTGCTGCCTTCCGCGATTGAAATTGCCGAGCGCGGTTTGTATCCGCAGTCGGCGCTCACCGGTTTGCCTCCGACGTCCATTCGCGCCTGCTTCTCAAAGATTGGAAGTCCCAACGGCAGCCAGAACGGCCCCCAGGAACTACTCCAAAACGGTGCGACCGGAGTGCGAAATGTTTCGGGGAATAGTTTGGGCAATGGCGCTCCAAACGGTTCAAGCGGGACCCATTTATTAGTCAAGCCACGGCTGCGCAGCCTGGTCACCTTTAACACCATGAATCTGACCAAGCCCGTCTACATCGGCCGCTTCGATTGCATCTTCTGCATGGACGTGCTGCCCCACCTCTCGCGCGTGCAGCGCACCGCTCTGATGGAGCGCCTGCACCTCTACCTCGAACCCGGCGGATACTTGTTCCTCAGCCAGACCGAAAAACTCCAGGCCCCGAACCTGAACTTCCGCTCCGAAACCTTCGACGGCTACACCTTCCACCGCAAACCGCTAGCAGCGAGCGCGGCGTACGGTCGGTAGGGCGAAAAAAATAACCACAGAGGACGCGGAGAAGAACTGAGGAAGACAGTATTTACTCTGTGCTCCCCTGTGTCCTCTGTGGTTAAGGTTGTTGTCTCAGGCGAACAAAAACTCCTTCGTCCTTAACTCCTTAATCGTATCCCTCAACTTCGCCGCCTTCTCGAACTCGAACTGCTTGGCCGCTTCGCGCATGTCGCTCTCGAGTTTGCCGATGTACGTGTCCACTTCTTCCTGTGATTTGAACTCCGGCAGACCCTCGGACTCGCCCGCGGTCAGGTCGGCATAGTCGGCAGCCACGATTCCCGCCAGCGTCATGTCCAGCGGACGAATGATCGACTCCGGCGTGATTCCGTTTTCTTCGTTGTAGGCCGTCTGAATGGCGCGGCGGCGCTGGGTTTCGTCGATGGCGCGCTTCATCGAGTCGGTCATGCGGTCGGCGTAGAGGATCGCCCGGCCGTTCAAATGCCGCGCGCAACGGCCGATGGTTTGGATCAGCGATCCCGTCGACCGCAGGAAGCCTTCTTTGTCCGCATCCAGAATCGCGACCAGCGAGACTTCCGGCAGGTCGAGTCCCTCGCGCAGAAGATTGATGCCGATCAATACATCGAACTCGCCCTTGCGCAAATCGCGCAGAATCTTCACACGCTCCAGGGTTTCAATCTCGGAGTGCATGTAGCGGCACTTCACGCCCACCTCGGCGTAGTACTCGGCCAGATCCTCCGACATGCGCTTGGTCAGAGTCGTGACCAGCACGCGCTCGCCGAGTTCCACGCGGCCGCGGATCATGTGCAGCAGATCGTCAATCTGCCCTTTCACTGGACGCACTTCAACCGGCGGATCGATCAGCCCCGTCGGCCGGATAATCTGCTCCACCACTACCCCCGCGGATTTCGTCAGCTCATACGGCCCCGGCGTCGCAGATACGTAGATCAGCTGATTCGTACGGTGCTCAAATTCCTCAAACGTCAGCGGACGGTTGTCCAGCGCCGAGGGCATGCGGAAGCCGTACTCGACCAGAGTCTCTTTTCGCGAGCGATCGCCGGCATACATGCCGCGCAACTGCGGAACCGTGCCATGCGACTCGTCAATGAACATCAGAAAGTCGCGGGGAAAATAATCCAGCAGCGTTGGCGGAGGCTCGCCCGGCAATCGTCCCGTGAAATGGCGCGAATAATTTTCGATGCCGTGGCAGAAGCCCATGGCCTTGATCATTTCCAGATCAAACATCGTCCGCTGATGAATGCGCTGCGACTCCACCAGCCGCCCCTGCTTTTCTAGTTCCACTTCCCACCACGCCAGTTCCTGCTTGATCGACGCCACGGCCGACGCCCGCGTCTCTTCCTTCATCACGTAATGCGTCTTCGGATAAATCGGCAGCCGCATGTATTTCTGCTTGACGGTGCCAAACAGCGGGTCAATTTGCGTCAAGGATGAAATCTCATCGCCCCACAACTCGATCCGATAAGCCATGTCGTCGTAAGTAGGGAAGACCTCGATGACGTCGCCGCGCACGCGAAAGGTGCCGCGCCGGAAATCTCCATTAGTGCGCTCGTAGAGAATATCGACCAGGCGGCGCGTGATGTCCTCGCGCTTGATCTTCTGGCCTTTCTCCAGAAACATCATCATCCCGTAATAGGCTTCCGGCGAGCCCAGGCCGTAGATGCAGCTCACCGACGCCACAATCAGCGCGTCGCGGCGCTCAAATAAAGACCGCGTCGCCGACAGCCGCAGCTTGTCGAGTTCGTCATTGATGGTTGCTTCTTTTTCGATGTAGAGATCGGCGGCCGGGACATACGCTTCTGGCTGGTAGTAGTCGTAGTACGACACGAAATATTCGACCGCATTGTGCGGGAAAAAATTCTTGAACTCATGATAGAGCTGTGCCGCCAGCGTCTTGTTATGCGCCATCACCAGCGTCGGCCGGTTCGCCGCCTCGATCACCTTGGCCATGGTGAACGTCTTGCCCGACCCGGTGACCCCGAGCAGCACCTGATGCTGCTCGCGGTCATACACCCCGCGCAGCAGCGCCTCGATGGCGCGCCCCTGATCGCCTTGCGGCTTGTAACTGGAAACGAGTTTGAAGTCCATGGAAGAACGCTCTCAGCTGTCAGCTCTTAGCCCTCAGCTCAAACGCTAAATCGACTTGAGGACAATTCCTGTCCCCAATGGCGGGTTCGTGTGGGGACGGGCGCCTTCGCAAGCCTGCCCAGCATAGCCGAAGGGTCCGGCCAAGCGCAGCGAGGCCAAGTTTTCGCCGGCAGCCCCACAGAGCTGAATTTCGCCGCCAGAGAATCTTTCCATTATAAACGCCCGAACGAAACGCGGGAGCGGTGACTCTTTGGGCAGCATTGAACCGAGCCCGACGCGGAAATCTCCTACCCGACAGCCGGCCGCAACTCCACTGGCTTGGTCGCAATCGTCACTTGCATAGATGGCAGCTTCGGACGCGGATACGGCTCGGTATACGCCTCAACCGAAATGGTGCCCGGCGTGCGCGTGGCTTGCACGATCACCTGCGCCAGCCCGTTGAAGAGGCTGCGCTTCGGAGCTTTGTCGGACTCCTGACAATTGGGGTCGCCGTTGCCCACGCCGATCAGCGCGCCTTCGCCCGTTACTTTGAAGCTAATCAGATTTCCCGCTGTGGGGATAGCCCGGCCCGCACTGTCGAGCACTTCAACCTTCAGCACCGCGACATCCTCGCCGTCAGCGCTAATTTCGGTACGATCCGCCGTCAGCCGGATCGATTCCGGCTTGCCCGTGGTCTCGCGTTTTTCGGTGAGCACGATTTTGCCGTTTTTCGTGCCGCGTGCTTCAATTACTCCGGTCTCATACTTCACGCTCCATTCCAGGTGCGTGAGCGGCTCGACTTTCTTCGAGCCCTGGCTCTTGCCGTTCAGGAAAAGCTCGACCGAGTCCAGGTTCGAATGCACCCACACCGAAATCGGCTCGCCCTCACGCCCTTCCCAGTTCCAGTGCGGAAACAGGTGCAGCACTGGCTCCGATCCCCACCAGGCTTTGTAGTAATAAAAATTGTCCTTGGGGAATCCGCACATGTCGACGATGCCGAATTGCGAGTTCACCGAAGGCCAACCATAAGGCGTGGGCTCGCCGCGATAATCGAATCCAGTCCAGGCGAATCCGCCGGGGAGCCATTCCCGCGCCGCATAAAACTTCCACCACTCCTCCGCCAGTTCCGACCAATCGGTGTGGTTCAGGTCATAGGCGCTCACCCAGTTGCGCAGCTTGTCGGTGGAATAAATGCCGCGGGTCGAAACCGTGCTCGCGGTTTCCGATCCCACGCTCGGCTGTTTGGGATGTTTCGCGTGATACGCATCCAGCTCCTTCAGGTTGTAGTTGAAGCCCATCACGTCGAGCACTTCGGGAAAGTGCTCGCCAAACGCGGTGTTGACGGCAGCTGTGCACAACCGCGTGGGATCAAGTTCGTGGGTGCGCGCCATCATGTCGGAGACCACGCGCGGGCCCTGCGGCTGGTACATCATCGTCCACTCTTCGTTGCCCATGGACCACAAAATAATCGACGGAGAATTGCGGTAGCGCTTCACCATCGCCTCCAGCTGCGCCATGCCTTCGTCGTTCGCACTCATCAGCCGGGTCTCGCACATCATCATCATGCCCAGGCGATCGCAGGCCTCGACCCACTCCGGCGTCGGCATGTTGTGCGAGGTGCGCACCGCGTTGCCGCCCATATCTTTCAACACGCTGATTCGATAGTCCTGCAGGCGGTCGGGAAGCGCCGCGCCCACGCCCGCGTGATCGTGATGATTGCAGGTGCCCTTGATCTTGACGGATTTTCCGTTGAGGAAAAATCCCTTGTCGGCGTCCCACTTGATATCGCGAATGCCAAAGCGGATGCGTTCCGCGTCGCGGACGTGACCTGCAGGGTCAAGGACGGTCACTAGCGCGGAATAGAGATTAGGACTCTCCGGAGACCATAGCGCAGGATTCGGGACATGGGCCCCCGTCACTAGGACGGCGGATCCATCAGGTATCAAGGGGTGCACTGCGGACTCCGCCGTTGCGACAACTTTGCCCGATGGGTCGGCGATCTGCCATCGCATGCGGCAACTGTCGGCCGCATTGCCTTCACATTTTGCAACTGCCCCAAGAATCAAGGTGGCCGAATCGCCTTTGACTGCGGCCTGTACAACGCTCTCCCAACGCCTCAGATGCAGCGCGTCCGTTTTCGTCAGCCAAACATGCCGGTAAATTCCCGCGCCCTCATAAAACCAGCCGTCGCCAAAGCTGGCGTCCATGCGGACCATCAGAAAATTCTTCCCGCCATAATTCAGAAAGTCAGTCACGTCGAAGTGGAAGGGCGCGTAGCCGTTGTCGTTGCGCCCGATGAAATATCCGTTGAGAAACACCAGGGCGCTGCGAAACGCGCCGTCAAACTCGACCGTGATGCGGCGTCCGCTGTCTTCTTTTGGAATATCGAAAGTACGCCGGTACCAGCCCACGCTGGTCTCGGGATAGCGCCGCCCCAGCGGCTTGTAGCCGTGGGATTGTTGCTCGTCATCGTGCACAAAAGGCAACTCCACCGCCCAGTCGTGCGGCAAATTCAGCGGGCGCCATTTCGAGTCGTCAAATTTCTGGGTGGAGAACTCAAACTCGCCCGACTTGGCGAAATCTCCCTGGCCCATTCCGAATCCCAAGTCGCGCAGGGGATCGGAGGCGTGTCCCTGAAAAAACTTCCAGCCAAAATCGAACAGCAGATGCTCGCGCGGAGGCAGCGCCGCCGGAGCTTCAGCCGAGGCGTCGCCGGGATAGCCCGCCAGCAAAGCATGCGCGCGGCTGATGGAACCGGCGGCCAGAGTCGAGGCGGAGACAGCAAGTCCGGAACGAAGCAAATCGCGACGAGTGAAAGAGGTCATTCAAGACTCCACGCAGTAATCGGATTTGAAACCAGTCCCTTGGAGAATTTGCATTATAACGGCCTCCCGCCCACGCTATCGGCGGGTTTAGGGATGTGCAAGGCCGGATGATTGCGGCCGGAAGCCGCGGCGGCGCAGGCCGACCCGCAGCGCCGAAGCCGCCAGCGAAATCGCGAAGCAGATGGCGACGAAAATCTTTCCGCCGTCCAGCAGGTCGACCTTACCGTTGGAGAGCAACGGATCGGTGAACATGCTATGGATGAACATGAGAACGAACGCAGGAAAGACCAGCAAGTGCAGCTTCTTCCACAAGGGACGGGCCATGCGCAGACGGAAGAACGAAGTCACGATCACGATCAGCAATCCGTACAGCCCAGCCGCGCCCACAGTATTAATCGCTGGTTGTGCGGGAGAGTCGATCGGCAGCAGCACATCTCTCCACCCGAAGTGAGTCGAGGCGCGAAGCAGCAGCGCGGCGGGATGCAGCACGATCAGCAGCAGAACAATGTATGCCGTCCAGTTGTGCAGTCGGAAAATATTAATATGACGATGCGGCCACAAGCGCAGCGGACTATAGCGCAGCGCGATGAGCAGCCCCAAAAGCAGGTTCAGAGTCGCCGTACCCACGGCGGCGAGTCCCAGGTAGGCACACAGGTCGAGGATCGTCATCGAAAGATCGTCATTGCTGGTTGGTCATTGCTGGTTGGTCATTGCTAGTTACACCTGCCTGAAGATATTAATGCTTCGCGAAACAGTCGCGATCCTTCCGTACTGCCGTTCCGCACTACGGTTTCACATCCCCCACGCCCACAATCTTCGCCGAAGTGCGAAACTTCTTGTAGTCGCGATATTCTTCGTCGCCGTCGATTTTGTAGCCCTTCAGCAGCGCCACGCGGGCGTCGAACATGAAGGTCATGTGCCGGGGCAGCCAGACTTCGTCATTCACCCGGGTCTGTTCCACCATCACTCTGGTGCCTTTGTGAATACGGGCGAGCACCCATCCGATGGATACCGTGTCGAGCGCCTCGATGTCCAGCTTGGCCAGTTGCAGATCGCCCTTGTCGATCCACACCCGCCCGTGAAACTTGGAAAGGATTTTCGCGTCCTTCATCTGCGGCTCGAATCCCGGACGTGGTTCGCCATCAATCACCCACATCTCGCGTCCACCCAGTTCATCGGTTCCGACGTTCCGGAAATCGTAAGCGTCTGCCACTTCCCGCAGGAACTTCCGGCTGTCCTCGCGCTCTTTCGCCTCTTTGTCTTCGCGCTTCCTGCGGTCTTCGTCGGATTCGTCCTTGCGCTTGTCGATGATCTTCTGGATCTTCTCTTCTTCTTTGGCCGCTTCCTTGGCATTGAGCGGCTTGTCGTCTTTTTCAATCAGCCGCCGTACCGGCTCGCCATAGATTTCCAGAATTTCGTAGGTATTCACCTCAGTGGATTTGGCCTCGCCCTTGCCATCGAGACTGTGGTTCACCTCGCGATCGATGTAGGTATAGTCGCGCCGCCGGCGTTGGTTTTCGAAGTGCTTATCCGCCACTACGCGAAGTAACTGCCGCATCTGTTCCTGCGACAGCTTGCCGTCGGCCCCCGTCGTCAAATCCGGGACAGAGGTTTCAGAAGGAGTCGTAACCGAGGAAGCCTTGTCCGGCGAAGCCGGCTCGGGCGCCCGCTCTTGCCCGAGCAAAGTCAGAGGGACCAGCAGGAAGAGTGCGACGCCGAGCCCGCGGACCTTCATGACGTAATTTTACTTCGTCCGCGGGGAAATGGTGTCAGGTGTTAGGTCTTAGGTCGTAGGTTTCGAGTCGCAGGCAGTCAAGGCTTGGCGTCGGTATTGCACTCTTCAAACTCGAGACCTCAGACCCCAACACCCAACACCTAAGACCCGAGCCCGTGGTCCAGCGACTGCTGCACTGCCAGTTGCCGGCAGGTGCGCCCGATGATGTCCTGCGCCGAAGTGGTGTCCACGAACTGGAAGCCGTAGCGGAACGCGCTTCTTTGGCGAACCATCGCCAGCACGTCCACGTCGCCGAAGGGCAGCGTGAGCTCCAGGCGAACGATTTCGCCCACCGGAATTTCGATACGCAGCATGGCGGAGATCCCTGATTCGCTGAGGTCGACAGTGTCGCCCCGAACCACTGGAGAGTCGCGGGGATAGACGCGGATGGCTACTTCGATCTTGAACCGGCGGTGACGGCGAGCGTCCATTTCGCGAGCGACTGGTTCGGGCGCGTCCATTTTACCCGCATCGAGTCTGCCCGAATTTATTTTGCCCGCATCTGTCTTGCCCGCATCGATTCTGAAAATCGGGCGCGTTCCGAGTTGACCATGCTGTTCCACGTCGAGGCTCCCTGGACCAGAACCGTGCTGGGTCCAGCCGCGTAGACGGGCGAACGCAACTGACGATCCCAGACCTACGATCAGAGTTGCGTCCCACCGCAAGGGCAAGCAACAGCAAAGGTCCCTGATTAGGCATCGGCTGAATGCCGAAGGAACTTTAGCCTGCTGGGCCCTCAGTCCCGGACCTTGTGAGCTTTCCCCAGACACTCCGCCTGGAACAGCCGCTCGTCCACCCGGTGGAGCTTCTTTTCCTGCGCCTTGGTGAGCAGCGAATAATGTTTAACGTCGAACAGGTGATAGACAATAAACCAAACCGGCTTCTCGGTGGTCATCCAGTTCTGCCGGTCGAAGCGCTTCAGGTTCACCGGACCCGAGTAGCGGCGAAGCGTGCGCTCCCGCCGCAGATTGAAATAGGCATTGAAATAGCTCAGGGCCAACTCTCGCAGCGTGCGATAAACCGGTTCGCGCCAGCGGCATCCGGTGTAATTCGATTTGGCCACCGCGCCCCAGCAGCCGTCTTCGCGGTAAATGGCGATCACATGGTCGGTGTCGTGCTCGGCTTCGAAGTCGAGCAGCAGCGGAGGATATCCGATGGCCCGCAGCGCCGCGGCCGCGAAGATCGCACCCTCCAGACAATGCGAGGATTCTTCCGCCAGCACTTTGCGCGGCGACCACGCCGTGTCTTCCAGGTGATAAGGCATGTGGTCGAGAAATTTCTGGATGCCGTAGGGATTCTTCATGCTGCGCAGCTTGCGCAGCTCGACGGGAGTAAAGCCTGAGTCAGAGACTCCGTTTTTAGTGGCGGGCAACTGGTCCGGTTCCTTGCTAGTAATCGGTCACGATGGTCTTCTTCTTTTTGACCACGGTCGCTGTCTTGCCGTCAAATGAAATCGAGCAGCGGAAGCCTTCCTCCTCCAGCGCCCAGTTGTCGCGCTGCCGTTGTTTCTCTTCGAGACGAAGTTCTCGACCATCGATCAACTTGGAGACGTCATTCTTGGTCATACCAAGAACCACCGCATCGCAAACCGAGGTGCCCCGCAGATTCAGGTGGGCGGCGGTGGTTGTTTCCGCTTTGGCGGCCGGTGCTGCCGGCATCGTCGCGCCGGGCCCGCTGATTTGCCTGCGCCAGAGTTCGCGGCCGTCGTCGGTGATCGCGCGCACAAATTCGCCCTGAGGGCATGCTTCCCGCACGTAAATATCGGGACCGCCCGCGCTTGGCACGGCGGGGATGATCTTCTCGTCTTTACAGCCCGGCATCTCGGAAACCGACCACTTTGCAGTGCCTATCGGCAAGGTGTCGCCGGAACGAATTTCCACGGCGGCAGTGGCGGAATCACCCTCGGCGTAGGCCGTCAAAAGCACCGAAGACGAGACTTCCTTGGCTTCCACGGTGGCTTCGTCCCCATTCACTGTGAGCGATGCCGCCTGTTCTGGGGAGAGGCCCCAGCGAACGTTGTGGCGCATCCGCCCGTCTTTGCCGACGGCGCGGAACGTGTGCATCTCGCCGACCAGCATAGTGGCTTTTCCCGGGGATATGGTCAGCGCCAACGGATCTTGCGCGAAGGCGTGGGTCGCGGCCACACCGGTCGCGAGCAGGGCCATGCAGGCGGCACGATGAAGCCCAGTCATCCTACGTCCTCCCTGGTTCCAGGTATACTCCGGCGCGAGAATTCCCGAAAGTTACTCTAGAGAGTGGAAGTTGTGGGCTCTGGGTCTAAGTGAAGATTTCCGCTAACTCTTTGGCCGTGTCAACCAGAACGTCTGGTGGACGCTCCCTGAGTGTATGTGGCGCGAAGCCATACGTTACACCGATCGTTCGGATGCTGGCATTCTCCCCAGTGCAAATGTCCACGTGTGAATCGCCGACGATCGCGGCCTGCTCGGGCCGAACGCCGTTCTCCTCCAAAAGCTTGCGCGCCCCCTCGGGATCGGGCTTCTTGCTCGGGAAACTGTTGCCGCCATAAATCTGCGAGAAAAATTTCCCTAGCCCGAGCGCCTCCACGATCGCCCGCGAAGGATGCACCGGCTTGTTGCTTAGTATGGCGAGCGTGCGAGGCGTCCCGTTCGCGGATTGTTGAATCGCCGCCAGCGCCTCGGGAATTCCCGCGTAGACCGTGGTGTGATCGAGTTTGTGTTCGCGGTAGTAGGAAAGAAAGAACTCCAGCCCCTTCTTAATCAGAGCGTCTTCGACGGCCTCGCCGCCCAGCGCTCGTTGGATCAGGATGGGCGCGCCGTCCCCCACGTAGCTGGCGATGATGGCCTCCGGCAACTCCGTTCGTCCGATATGCCGCAGCGCCGCATTCACCGAATGCACCAGATCGAGGCGCGAGTCGATCAGCGTGCCGTCCAGGTCGAAGATCACCAGCTTGATCGAGTGCGGGTCAAAGGCGCGGCGGGTGCGGATCATGCACTTCCAGCATAAAGCACTCCGCCGTCAGCCGTCTGCATTCGGGGCATCCGATGACGGTTGGTTTATGTGGGGACAGCAGCCTTCCGCTAGCTTGCCCTGAGCGAAGCCAAAGGGTCGAGCGGAGTTCGACGGTTTACGCCGGAGCGCCGCTACAGACTGAAGTTCACGATTGTCATGGACTCGACCTGGACCGGGATCCCACCGCATTTATACGGTTCGTACCGCCACTTCCGTATTGCCTCGACCGCGGCGTCGTCCAGAAGCTTCGATGAGCCTCGGACGATTTCCATATCCTTGGGCATGCCGTCGATGTCAATGACCAGATAGATTTCCACGGATCCGGTTTGACGGCCAGCCCTGGCTGCCCAAGGGTAGACGGGATTCGTGCGCTCGATCAGCCTGCCTGGCGTGACTCTGCCGTTGCAATTGTTGAACTGGCGGGAATCCGCGGGGCGGTCGAGCAGTCCCGCAGTCGCGGTGGCCTGCGGAACCAGCGAACTGAGCTCTGCCTCTGCGGCAAGTTCCGCACCGCGGAATTGCTGCACTTTTCTGGCGATGACTGCGCCTTCTCGATTCTCGAACTCAGAAAACTCGGTGCGCCGATCGCCGTCTTTGATGCGGACCAGAGCACCGCTGCCTTCGTCGAAGCAGAGCGACTTCTTGCCCATTGAAGCCAGCACATCAGGCCTTTCGATCTCGATGCATTGCAATCGCGCCCCGCCATGAGTGTCCTCGCGTATTTTGGAAATCTTTTCGGTCGTCCCGACGAGTCGCACTTCAGCCACAAACTCGAGAGCGGCTAGCAACTGCTCAACGCCCGGCGGCTCAAACAGATGCGGTTTGCGCGCGATCCAAGTCGAAGGGCCATCCGAGACCTCGGTCTCGGAGAATCCTGGCATCGATACTTCTCTGCGCCACTGATGACGCGATAACCAGGCTTCCGAGAGAGTCCCCTCAACGGGTCCAGCGGCGGCTCCATGAAAGGTCAGTTTGTACTGAATACGGTAGGGGCCTTTCGCGGCGGCGACTGGGCCGCTCTTCTCGGTAGCCCGCCGAAAGATCCCTTCCGCCGTCTCCTCTTTAGAGTCCGCCATCGCCGCTTCAGCCAGCAGGACTATCAAGAGGGCAAGACTGAGACTGATCCTCATGGCCGACAATATTATCCGCACGGTTGGATCGGAAACAAGCGATATAGATCAGAGGCCCTGGGGTTGGGTAATTTCTCCGAGGGTTTAGGATCACGTCCTTCCAGAGCATGCGGTCACGAGCGATACACTCACTGCTGCCTTGCAGATTGACATAATCCATCTTTCTAGTAATATAGAAACATGGTCGCGGCCACAAAATCCCCTTCTTCAAGTAAAGCCAGCGAGCGTGTGGCCAAGTTCGCCGACATGTTTTCCGCCATGGGCACCGAGCCCCGCTTGCGCATTATGCAGTTGCTGCTGACCGCGCATCCTGAGGGGCTGGTGGTGAATGAAATTCAGGGCGAACTCGAAATCCCTAACTCGACGCTTTCGCATCATTTGGACAAGCTTCGCAACGAGGGGCTGGTCGAGGTGCAGCGGGAGGGAACTTTTCTGCGCTACACGGCGAACACCGTCGCGCTGCAGGAATTGCTGGGGTTTCTCTACGCCGAATGCTGCACGCGCAATCACGCCCTCAAGCCGCAGGACATTATTCAGATCTGTAAATAGGAGTTTGGATTATGAGCGCACGAACCGGCCTCGTCGAAATCCCTCAGGGGCTAAAGCCCGTTCCTTCGTCTGCGTCTAGCGGCACGGCTG
>Ga0210395_10001464_pt1 | contig 18305 bp, 16 predicted proteins | sample IncBWH4OmetaG_FD_150861 | JGI IMG/M metagenome (GOLD analysis project Ga0210395, IMG submission 150861) | Forest soil microbial communities from Barre Woods Harvard Forest LTER site, Petersham, Massachusetts, United States - Inc-BW-H-4-O ...
CGCGACGGCACCGCCGCGATCTGCACATGGCCGATCAGCGGCAGATATTTTTCGAAACGCTTGAGCAGATCGCCGCCGGTGATCTGCAGATGATAGAAGTCGAACTGGATGCGCACATTCGGCGCGTCGATCTTGTTGACGAGATCGGCGGCATGTTCGAGATGACTCAGGAAATAGCCCGGCCGGTCGCGCTGATTGATCGGCTCGATCAGGAGCGTGATGTTTTTCTTTGCGGCTTGCTCTGCCGCGCGCGCGATGTTGCCGATGAAGACTTTCTCCGCCGCCGGCCGCTCGTTCACCGGCACAACGCCGGTCATGCAGTGAATGCCGGTGCCGCCGATGGCGGTCACATAATCGAGCGCGCGTTTGAACGCCGCCTCGAACTGAACGCCGCCTCGAAATCGCGTTCGCGGCCGGGCAGCGCGGCAAGGCCGAATTCCGGTCCTTGCGGCGTGTTGACGGCCAATTGCGTCAGATTGTGCGTCTTCAATTCCGCCGTCACGGCCGAGGTCGGCGTGTCATAGGGAAATTGCAATTCGACCGCGGAAAAGCCGGCGGCAGCGGCGGCGCCAAAGCGTTCGATCAGCGGGCGTTCGGTGAACAGGTGGCCGAGATTGGCGGCAAAGCGGGGCATATGTGTCCTTGGCGTTTCCTTTGGGCGGTTTCGTTTAGGCGGTTTCTCTTTGGGCTTTCTTGGGCGAGCCTATTGCACTCTACCGCCCCGCGATAGCGGGTAGCCCTTTGACGCGCCGCGGATTTTGTCCTGCGTACAAAACGGCGCTAGTCTCCGCAACGTCAAAGGTTGGGACAACGAAGCTTCGCAACGGGCCTTGGCAGGGACCTGTGGCGGCGAGTAATGAATTAGTCTGATCGACGGCACTTAGAGACAGCACAATCTTTCGCAGCACGATGGACGACATCGAAACCGCAAAGCAGCTTTTTTTCGACGGTCTGGCGCAGCTTGAGAAAAATGATTTCGCAACCGCGGAACATCTTTTCACGGAGGCCGTGGGCCATGCGCCGCAGAGCGTTTCCGCACTGAGCAATCTTGCGATTGCGCAATTCAGCCAGAAGAAATTCGCCGAATGCGACCTGACAGCGGGACGGCTGATCGGACTTAGTCCTCAAAACATCGACGCTTACGAGATATTATCCTCCAGCCAAAAGGAGCAAGGCAAATACGCCGAGGCGCTGGCATCATGCGACCAGATCATCGCGCTCGATCCAGCCATTGCCGAAGCTCACAGCAACCGTGCTTTTCTTTTGAATATGCTTGGCCGCCATCCCGAAGCGATTGAAAGCAGCAGCCGCGCTTTGGCCATTCAGCCCGATTTTGTCGACGCCTTCTTGCATCGCGGCAGTGCACTGCGAAACCTTGCTAGCCACGACGATGCGCTTGCCGCCTATGACCAGGCGCTGTCGATCGCGTCTGATGCCACCGACGCCTGGCTTGGTCGCGCCAACATATTTTATGACCTGAAACGCCGCGACGACGCCTTGGCCGCTTTCGACAAAGCGCTCTCAATCAAACCGGATCTGGCGGGCGCTTGGCTTGGCCGCGGTAACGTTCTCTATGAGCTGAGGCGTCATGACGAAGCCCTCGCCGCTTTTGACAGGGCGCTGGCGCTCGAGCCCGCTTTGGCGGGCGCCTGGATCGGCCGCGGCCATGTGTTCTGGAGCTTGAAGCGTTACGACGAAGCCGGTGCCGCTTATGACCAGGCCTTGTCGATTGCACCTGACGCGGCGAATGCCTGGGTCGGCCGCGGCAACGTCCTGTTCGATTTGACGCGCAGCGGCGAAGCCTTTGCCGCCTTCGACAAGGCGCTGTCGATCAGGCCGGATCTGGCCGAAGCATGGCTCGGTCGCGGCAATGCCCTCGCCGATCTGAAGCGTTACGGCGACGCCCTTGCCGCCTTCGACAAGGCGCTGTCGATCGGACCGGATCTGGCGGAAGCATGGCTCGGCCGCGGCAATGCCTTCACGGACCTGAAGCGCTTCGATGACGCCCTTGCCGCTTATGACAGGGCGCTGTCGATCAAGCCGCACATCGCGGAAGCCTGGCTCGGCCGCGGCAATGCCTTCAACGATCTCAAGCGCTTCGATGACGCCCTCGCCGCTTATGACAAGGCGCTGTCGATCAAGTCGGATACCGCCGAAGCATGGCTCGGCCGCGGCAGCGCCTTCACCGATCTGAAACGCTACGACGACGCCTTTGCCGCCTATGGCAAAGCGACGTCCCTGAAACCCGATTTGGGCGAAGCACATTTCAACGAAGGCCTCCTGAGATTGCTCTTGGGCGACACGGCGATTGGCTTCAGGAAATATGAGCACCGATGGTCGGTCAGACAGCAGCGCGACACGCGGCGCAATTTCAGCCAGCCGCTCTGGCTCGGCGACAGCGACATCGGCAACAAGACAATCCTCATTCACGCCGAGCAAGGGTTGGGCGACACGCTGATGTGTTGCCGTTACATCCCGATGGTCGCCGCGCTTGGCGCGCGGGTTATTCTCGAAGTGCAACCGGCGCTGGTGTTGTTGCTACGCAGTCTTCAGGGCGTCTCGACGCTGATCGCCAAGGGCGAGGCCATTCCGCACTTCGACGTGCACTGTCCGTTGATGAGCCTGCCGTTGGCGTTCAAGACGACGATGGCGACCATTCCGAATCATGTTCCTTACCTGTCCGGCGGAGATGATCGCACGCTGGCGCTCCAAGGTCGCCGGGACGCGCATAAAGGTCGGTCTCGCTTGGGCGGGAAGCCAGCGCTTCATCAAAGATGCCGAGCGATCCGTTCTCTTGCAAAACATTTTCCCGCTTCTGGCCGTCGACGGCGTGAGCTATTTCTGCCTGCAGAAAGATTTGCGCGAGGGCGACGAGGCCACGCTCGACGCGAACCCGCAGATCGTCCGGCTGGATCGTGACGTCGACGATTTTGCCGACACCGCGGCAATCATGATGTCGCTCGACCTGATCATTACCAGCGACACCGCCGTCGCGAACCTTGCCGGCGCCCTTGGCCGAAAAGTCTGGGTGCTGCTGCCTTTCATTCCCGACTGGCGCTGGTCGCTCGACCGCGACGACACGCTTTGGTATCCGACCGCGACACTATTCAGACAACAGAGAAGCGGTGACTGGTCGGCGGTGGTCGATCGCGTGTTCGGCGAATTAAAGAAGCTGAGCGGATAAGAAAAATGGGAGCGAGACGCCGACAAGCGTGCTCGATTGATGTATCTTGATACAAGCCACGATGAAGTCGTGCGTCGATCTTGATCGTGCGCGTTCAATCCAGCCGCGAAGGGATCAATCCAATGGCAACGAAGCAAGCAGATAGCGTATACCGGATTGTCGATGTCGTCGGTGTCAGTGAGCAATCATGGGAAGATGCCGGCCGACGTGCGGTGGAAACGGCCGCCGGTTCACTCCGCGATCTCCGCGTGGCCGAAGTCACCAAGATGGACATGAGGGTGGAGAACGGAAAGGTGCTGGCGTTTCGAACGCGCGTCGCACTCTCGTTCAAATACGAGCCTTGATCCGACGAACGTTCCGATATCGCACGTTCGCGACCCGCCTCGCCCATAACCCGCCTCGCCCATAGGATGGGCGAAGCGAGGCTATATCCGTGCTGAGCCGTTGAGAATGAGAATGGGGATGGGTTACGCAAGAGCGGAACCCGTCCTGCGCGTTCATTTTCCTGCCGACAGCCGGAACAAAAGCGAGGAATCCGCATTTGTCTGCGGGGCGGCAGTCTGCGCGGCATCGCTAAGTTCCAATGCGCGTCAGCAGTTCCGCGTCAGGTCGGGGCTATTGTTCCATGGTGGACCATCTTGTTCGGGCCGGCGCAATGCGGGACCGCGCCAAGCGGTGCGAAGCTTTCGCCAGCCAGACAAAATCGGAAAAGTTCGCCGATTGTTACCGCTTGCTGTCGCAGAATTACAACATCCTCGACACCGTCGAGGAGGAGCAAGCGGTGCGAAGCTTTCGCCAGCCAGACAAAATCGGAAAAGTTCGCCGATTGTTACCGCTTGCTGTCGCAGAATTACAACATCCTCGCCACTGTCGAGGAGGAGCGCTTTGCGCGAGAGATGGAGCGCGCGCGGGCGGCGAGCGCCAATCACATGGCGCGCGCGGCTGGCAGCATCTTGAGGTGATGCGCGCTTGACCGACCGATATGAAGCGGGGGACGTTCCGATGACAGCCATACCGATCCGTGAGGATTCCGACTTTGCCGTGGGCGGCCGGCTGGTCGACAAGCCGACGCGTACGCGGCGGGCATCGCGTGCTTTTTTCCGCTACCTGATCGCGATTGGGATCGGCGTCGCCGGCACTTTGGCGTGGCAGTCCTATGGCGAAGCGGCCAAGCAGACGATCGCTGCGAACGCGCCGCGGCTTGGTTGGTCGCCCGAGGCGCAGCAGATGATTGCCGGCTGGGTGCAAGAGCTTGGCTTGACCAAGCCGTCGATCGCGGCAGACACCGGGCAAGCTCCCACGCCGCAAGCCGCGGCCATTGCACAGACCGCGCCGGAACTGAAGGCGGACACGGCAGCGCCTGCCGCCGCTTCTCTCGCGCAGGTGCAGCAAATGGCGGCGGATCTCGCGGCGCTCCATCAAACCGTCGAAGATCTCACCGCCGGTCAAGACCGAATGGCGCGTGACATCGCGACGATGCAAGCCGCCAACGAGGCGATCCTGCAAAAGGTCACGGCGCCTCCGCCGCCAGCCGCCGCGCCTGTCGCGCACAAGCATGTACCGGCGCCGTCAACTGCGGCGCCGCTGCCGTTGCGCTGACCACTGACCGCATCCCTCGCCTGAAGACTCCTTTGCGGCGGGTTACGGCTTCGCTTGCGCGGTCGGCGTTTTAGGTCTTCTTCGCCTCACGGCAGCGGCACGGTGACCGGCAGGGGCACGATCGTCGTCGGCGTCGGCATGCTGGTGGCCTGGCCGTTATCGTTGTCACCCCAGCACATGATCGTACCGAAGGGAGGCGCCGGCGTGACGGCGCAGGTGTGCAAGGCCCCCGCCGCGACCTCGACGGCGCCGGCCGTCAGCGGCACCGCGGCGGCAGGAGTGATGAGATTCGGCGTGGGACCCGATTGTCCGAAATGATTGTCGCCGCGGCAGAAGATGCCGATTGAAGGCGACAATATGCAGGTATGGGCCGCGCCGGCAGCAATTTTTGTGAACGTACTGGTCGGCGCCGGAATGATGCCGCGCTGCCCGGCATCCTGCTCGCCGCCGATCGTCGGATTGATCTCGCCATCATTGTTGTTGCCCCAGCCCCAGTCCAGGCCGGAAGCGTCAAGCGCGACGCTGTGAAATTCCTGGCCGCCGCCGTTCGACGCTGCGATAGCTTTGACCATCGTCAGGGCCATTATCGGCGCCGGCGTCGCCGGGTGCGTGCAGCCTGGAGTGATAGTTCCAGCGCAACCAGGATCGCCTCCCGTCACAACCATCACAGCCGGCGTTGCCGTGTCGGCGCGCGACGCGATACCTAACTCGCCGACATTGTTCGCGCCCCAGCACACCACGCGGGAATTCGCCGCGATGATCCCGCAGGTATGGAAACCGCCAGCCGCGATCCGGCTCAATGGGCCTGCCACAGCGAGATTGACCGCGACCGGTCCAGAACTATAGCTCGTTGTGCCGTCGCCGAGCTGGCCGTGGTTATTGGCCCCCCAGCAGGACGCCGTTCCGCCGGCATGAATGACGCAGCTGTGAAAACCACCGGCGGTCACCGCCACGGCATCGGTGATGCCAGGCACGGCCGTCGGTCTGCCAACGTCGGCGCCGAAAGTCCACGTGCCGACCTGCCCATATGAGTTGACGCCCCAGCACATGACCGAGCCGCCGACGATCAGCGCGCAAGTATGAGAGCTGCCAGCGGCGATCGCGACCGCGCCCGCGATCCCGGTGGCTGTTCCGATTGTGACACTGCTGTTGGTGCTGCCGGTCCCCAATTCGCCATCGTCATTGCGGCCCCAACACGTCACGGTGCCGGTCGGCCGCAGCGCACAGGTGTGAGACTGGCCGGCGCTGACCATACGAAAAGCCGAACCGAAATAGGCGATCACGCGGGTGGCCCGAGAAAGCGTCAGCGTACATGTGGGAGTCCTAGCGCTGCACGCTCCGCCCCAGCCGAAGAACGACGAACCGGATACCGGCGCCGCCGTCAGCGTGACCTCCGTCGGCAGGCTGATCGAACCGACAGTCTTGGTGCAGTCGGAGGTGCAGTCGATCTGCACCAAGTTTCTCGCGCGCATCGACACTGTGCCGCTGCCGGGACCGCCAAAGAATATCGAAATCATATCGGGGATAACCGGTCCGTGATTAGGCGCCACGTTATGGGGCTGCGGCTGCGCCCGACCCGGCGTTCCGGCTAATGCCTCGAGGATGATGAGAAGAAAGAAGAACAGACTGCTACGCCATAATATGTGCTTCGCGCGCATGATCGGCTCCCATGCAAGATTCACGTCGGGACAATCGGGGCAACGGAGATCCTGACCCGCGACGGTTTTTGCCCGATCGCGGGTGTGTTGCCTGCGGGCGTGTTGCTTTACGGATTTGTTGCTTGCGGATTCGCTGCAAGAGCCAGCGATCACGGCGCACGGCCGAGAAAAAAATAGATGGAAACCGCCGCATATCCGTCGCCCTCGGAACACGTGGTGTGCAACCGGTAATACCCAATTGCGGCAGAACCTCGGACAAGAAACAGGCCGGCGAAGGCAGTCAAACAAATTCAGGCAAATGTCCGCTTGGGCTCAAAAGCAGAATTTTAAACAACAGTTGGACAAATGGTCGCTTCGTGTCATGACGGCTCAAGTAATTGCGCGGACAAACACGCGTAAGGGGAAGGAAAAATGCTCGCCAACGACACTTTTCATATTGCTGTCCTTCCCGGCGACGGCATTGGACCGGAGGTGATGGCGCCGGCGCTGGAAGTGCTGCGCAAGGTCGAGGCGACGACGCCGGGGCTGAAATTCAAGTTCACCGAAGCGGAAGCCGGCGCGGGACACTATCGCGACACCGGCAAATCGATGCCGGAGACCACCGTCAAACTTTGCCGCGATGCCGACGCGATCCTGCTCGGCGCCTGCGGGCTCCCGGAAGTGCGTTATCCCGACGGCACCGAGATCATGCCGCAGGTCGAGCTGCGCTTCATCTTCGATCTTTATGCCGGCGTGCGCCCGGCCCGCCTCGTGCCCGGCGTGCCGAGCCCGATCGTCGGCGCCGACACCCGCGGCATCGATCTCGTGCTGATCCGCGAGTCGACCGAAGGCCTGTTCGCCTCCATGGGCAAAGGCGTCGTCACGCATGACGAGGCGCGCGAGACGCTGGTAATCACGCGCAAGACGTCGGAGCGGCTGTTCGAGTTCTCGTTTCGGCTCGCGGAGCGGCGCAAAAAGCGCGGGCGTCCCGGAAAACTCACCTGCGTCGACAAGGCCAATGTGTTCAAGGCCTTTGCCTTCTTCCGCGGCCTCTATGACGACGCTGCCAAGCGGCATCCGGACGTGGCGACTGAACGGCTCTATGTCGATGCCTGCTCAGCCATGCTGGTGCGGCGGCCGTGGGATTTCGACGTGATGGTGATGGAGAACATGTTCGGCGACATTCTCTCCGATCTCACCGCCGGCCTTGTCGGCGGCATGGGCATGGCGCCCTCGGCCGATATCGGCGACACGCACGCGGTGTTTCAGCCCTGCCACGGCACCGCGCCCGACATCATGGGCCAGGGCATCGCCAATCCGTCGGCGATGATCCTGTCGGCGGCGATGATGCTCGACTGGCTCGCCAACAAGCACGACTACGCCCCGGCTGGGGCGGCTGCCCAACAGGTCGAGGCCGCCGTCGATAAAGCCTTCCAAGCCGGTATCCGGCCACGGGAATTTGGCGGTCCGGATGGGACTGCGGCTGTCGCCAAGGCAGTGCTCGCGGCGCTGGATTAAAGCCGGAACCGGGGAAAAGTGACCCTTCGCCCACTTGAAAGTGGGAATTCGCCCAATATCTTGCCCACTATAAGAGTGGGCGAATTTGTGGTTGATTCTGCCCCTCGCCCTTGGTTCGCTAAGGGCTAAATCGGCTGCGCAGACGCGTCCGCAGGCAATAAAAGCGTCGCCCGCGCGCCGGTTGAGGAAACCAACCGAGGCAGCGGCGTCACACCATGAATGCGCAACAACTCCTCCAGGAAATCTCCGATTATTGCCGGCAGACCGGGCTCGCCGAATCCACTTTCGGCCGCCGCGCAGTGAATGACGGCAAGCTCGCGTCGCGGCTGCGCAATGGCGGCCGCATCACCACCGACACGCTCGATCGCATCCAGGGCTTCATGCAGGCGCATCCGGCGCAGCCAAGGCTTCATGCAGGCGCATCCGGCGCAGGGCGAACGGCCGACCATCATAGCGCGCTCGCCGCGCCTCACGATGCCGGTGCCGCAGCCCGCGGGGCAGCCGGCAGCGCCCGCCATTTATCTGCATGCGGCGGTGCCCGGCGCCGCGGCCCAAGTGTCCGCACCGGTGCCGGCAACCGGCGGACCGGCGGCGCCCGGCAAACCCGGCGATCCGCAGAAGAATTTCCGCTTCTTCGACAACCGGCAAAAGTATCTGCTGTTCGTCAATACCTGCAGCGAGAAATGGGAAGTCGCGCACCGCGTCTCCGAGGAGCTGGTGCATATTCATCCCAAACCCCCCGCGGTGCGGGTGTTCGATGCCGGCGTCGGCGACGGTTCCGTGCTTACGCGCGTGATGCGCGCGATGCACGACCGCTTCGCCAATATGCCGTTCTATATCGTCGGCAAGGAAATCTCGCTCGAAGACGTGCGGCTGACGTTGCAGAAAATGTCGGACCGCTTCTTCGAGCATCCGGCCTCGGTGCTGGTCCTCACCAATCTCGCTTATGCCGATGCGCCGTGGCTCGCGGTGAAGTCGCTCAATGCCGCCTCTTCGCTGGTGTGGAAGGAACTGGCGCTGACCGGCAATTCGGCGCACCGCTTCGAAGAGCAGATCATGGATCTCGAGCCGTTCCTCGCCGAGAACTGGAAGGCCGGTGTGTCCGCGCGCACCGGCAATCCGGTTTACGAGCGGCCGGTCGTGCTCGTGGTCTATCGCGAGGATCACCGCTTCCTGCTCGACCAGATCATTCCCAAGCCCGGCGCCACGTCCGCCGATTACGACCTCGTCATCGCCTCGCAGCCCTATCGCGCCCGCGCCTCGCTCGACTTCAAGGCCAAGCGCGTGATCGGGCCCTTGGCGCGCGCGCTCGGACCCGGCGGACGGCTGATCGCGATCCATTCGCACGGGCAAGATCCCGGCATGGAGATCATCCAGAAGGTGTGGCCGGAGGACAATCCGTTCATCCACGACCGCCATCAGATCTTGAAGGCGGTGAAGCATGAGCTCGGCGCCGAAGGCCGCGATCTGAATTTCAACGCCTATGCCGATAACCGCTCGCTGTTCCGCTACGAGATGCATACGCTGCCGTCGGAGATTTCGGAATCGATCGGCACCTCGACATTGTTCGCGGCGTGGAACGCGGCGATCTACGTGGCGCAGGTCGAGGACCATCGCGTCGCCGAAGCCGCCGCCGACAGCCGCTATATCGACGCCACGCGCGCGGTGCTGCAGGAGCGCGGCGGGTTATGGTTCTACGACGAGTCCTACGTGATCTCGCGCCGGCGCGACTGAAATGGCCGCGCTCGCGCCCATTCCGGGCAACATGCCGGAAACGCCGCTGCCTGCGGGGGTAGCTCGGATCGCGTCGTTCATGGCGGACTTCTCCGTCGAGGCGACGCGGCCGAGCGATGCCGACATTGCAGCGCTGTCGGTCCTGCCGCGCGGCACGCAGGTCTATGTCAGCGCGGTGCCCGGCCGGCCGGCCGACGAATCCGTCGGCGCCGCGCTGCGGCTGCGCGCGGCGGGCTTCGAGCCGGTGCCTCACGTCGCGGTGCGCAACTTCGCAAGCGCTGCGGCCTTGGATGATTTCCTGGCGCGGCTCACGGGTGAAGCCGACGTGCACCGCGTGCTGGTCATTGCCGGCGACCGCAGCGAATGCGGGCCGTTCAGGCGCGCGCATGACGCGATCGATTCCGGGGTGTTTCGCCGCCGCGGCATCCGCAGCATCGGCGTTGCCGGCTATCCCGACGGTCATCCCAAGATCGGGCCGGACGAGCTGCGGCGCGCGCTTGCCGAGAAGATCGCAGCGGCGGAAGCGACGGGGCTTGCCGTCGAGATCGTCACGCAATTCTGCTTCGACGCCCGCACCATGCTCGATTATGTGGCGCGGCTGCGCGCCTTCGGTTTCGAACAGCCGGTGCGCATCGGGCTCGCCGGACCGACGTCGCTCTCGTCGCTGTTGCGCTATGCCAGCCGCTGCGGCGTGCGCGCCTCGGCGCAAAAGCTGGCGCAGCGCGCCGGGCTGGTTCGGCAGCTCTTCGCGCTCACCGTGCCGGACGATCTGATCCGCGCGCTGGCGGAAGCGGCGCCCACACACGTGAGTACGCATTTTTTCTCATTCGGCGGCTTGGGCGCCACGGCGCGCTGGGCGCGGGCGGTGGCGGACGGACGCATTATGCTCGAGGGCGACAGCGGCTTTCGCGTCGTTGCGCCGAGCCCCTAGCGCTCGTTTGACCCCTCCCCGGCTTTGCCGGGAAGGACTATAGTGGCCCCATGCTTTATGTCGTCTATGCGCTCGACAAGAAGGACATATTGCCGGTGCGGGCTAAGCATTACCGCGACCACCGCATTCATCTCGACAATGCCCATGAACATGCGGTCGATGTCGTGACGGCCGGCACTTTAGTCTCCGACGACGGCGAGACGCCGATCGGCAGCATTTTCGTGATCGACGCCAAGGACCGCGCCGCGGTCGATGCCTTCACCAAGAGCGATCCCTATCATGTCAACGGGGTCTGGGGCGGCGTCGACGTCCACCGCTACAACAGAAAACGCGGCACGCCGATCGTGAGCAAGCGCTGATTGTTACGCGGCGCGCACCTTCTCCCTTAGCCCCATGCGCTCGAGCCGCCCGATCACCTCGTCGGCGAAATACGGCAGCTCGTCACAATAATTCACCAGCGACACGGCGATGCCGGTGAGGCCCGCGCCGGCCAAATCCGCGAGCTGTTTGGCCACGTGATCGGGATCGCCGACGATCGGCAGGCCGCCATTGCCTTGCGCATATTGGCTGCGGTGCATCAGAAACTTTTCCATGCCGACCGTCTCCGGCGAGATCTTGCGCAGCGCCAGAATGTCGTCGACAGCCGACCAGTCGGCGCGTTCGACGATACAGTGATGGAAATACTCCTCAGCTTCCTTCTTGGTCGGCCGGCAGGTGATGACGCCGACGGTATAGCAGCCGATCTCGCGGCCCTGGGCGCGGGCGGCATCCCGTGCCGTCTTCGCACTTTGGGCGGTCTCGTCAAGCGACGTGCGCGACGCCTGGAAGAAAAAGGCGTCGCAATTCTTTACCGCGAAAGCCTGTCCGACCGCGGACGCGCCAGCATTCATGATCACCGGCCGCGTGCCGCCGTAAGGCTTGGGCTTGCCGCGAATGCCTTTCATGTCGAGATAGCTGCCCTTGAAGTCGAAATTCTCGCGGTCCGACCAGATGAGCTTGATGACGTCGATCCATTCCTGCGCGTAGTCGTAGCGCGCGTCGTGCGCGCGCTGCTGCACGCCGAACATGTCGAACTCGCCCTCGTTCCAGCCGACCACGATGTTGAGGCCGAAGCGGCCTTCGCCGACATGGTCGGCGGTGACCATCTGCTTGGCCGCCACCACCGGATTGAAGATCGGTGCGTGCACGGTGCCGAACACGGTGATGCGCTTGGTGGCGGCAAGGAGCGCGGTCGCCCAGGTGATGGTTTCGAGCGTCTCGCCCTGATAGTCGGTGTCGCCGCCATAGCCCTTCCAGCGCCCGATCGGCAGCATGAAATCGATACCGACCTCGTCGGCGAGCTGCGCCAGCTTCTTGTTGTCCGGCCAGTTCCCCGACCAGCGCTCCGGCACGAGAGTCACGGCGCGGCCCGACGAGCAATTGGCGCCGAACAGGCCGAGCTGCAGCTTGTTGTTATTGTGCATCCGCCGGCGAGAATTCAGCGACGGCGAAGACGTGTGCAAAGGGGCGTCCATGACTGACCTGTGGTTTCCTGCGTATGCGTTTTCTTGTTTCTCTCACGATGTGAGATGACCGCTCTCCTCCGGCCGGTCGTCGTTACATGCGAGGGCGCATTGGAGCGCAGAGCGACAGCGAACTCAAGCACGGCCTGACCGGCGCCTCCCCGGCCAGCCCGCCCTCCAGCGAATTCGCCCACGAGTGCCGTTGACTTGCCGTTGACTTGCGCGCCGCAATGCCGGTGAATTGGCGAAACAGATCTGGGAGGCGTCAATGGACAAGGCTGGCTGCGTGAAGGTTTGGTGCATCGTTGCGGCGGCGCTCTTGGCCGCGCCGGTTTCGGCCATTGCAGCTGATCCGGTGAAGATCGGCGCCATTCTGCCCTTGACAGGAAATTCGGCGAGCGCCGGCCAATCGGCGAAAGACGCCATCGAGCTCGGCGCCGAGATCGTCAACACCCCGCATCCCGAGCTCAAGGCGATGCCGCTTGCGGCGACGTCCGGCCTGCCCAATCTTGGCGGCGCCAAGATCGAGCTCGACGAGGCCGACCATCAGGGCAATCCGCAAGTCGGCCAACAGCAGACCATCCGGCTGATTACGCAGGACCATGTCGCGGCGATCATCAGCAGACCATCCGGCTGATTACGCAGGACCATGTCGCGGCGATCATCGGCTCGTATCATTCGTCGGTGACGCTCGTTGCCACCGCGGTCGCCGAGCGCCAGGCGGTGCCGTTCCTGGTCGCCGATTCCGTCGCCGCCAATATCACGACGCGCGGTTTCAAATTCACCTTCCGCACCACGCCGATCGCGCCCGATTTCGGCAAGGCCTATGCCGAGTTCATCAATGCGGTGAAGAAATCCGGCACCAAGGTCGACAGTATCGCGATCGTCAACGAGAACACCGATTACGGCACCTCGGTATCGCAGAGCATTCTCGACGCGGCGAAGGCCGCCAACATCAATGTCGCGGCGCATATCACCTATAACGCCAACAGTTCCGATGTCACCGCGCAGGTGCTGCAGCTGAAATCCGCCAATCCCGATGTGGTGATCTTCATCAGCTATACCGCCGACAGCATTCTCTATTTCAAGACCATGAAAAACCTCGACTACCAGCCGCCGATCGTCATCGGCGACGATGCCGGTTTCTCCGATCCGAGCTTCATTCCCAATGTCGGCGATCTGGCGCAGGGCGCGCTTGACCGCTCTGCGTTCGATATCGGCAAGCCCGGCAGCAACAGCTACATCGTCAACAAGCTGTTCCACGACAAATACGGCCGCGATCTTGATGACACCAGCGCCCGCTGGATGCAGGGCCTGTTCGTCTTGGCCGATGCCATCAATCGCGCCGGCTCGACGGATGCGGAAAAGATCCGCGAGGCGCTCACCGAAACCGATCTCAAGGCCGACCAACTGATGATCGGCTATCACGGCGTCAAATTCGACGAGACCGGCCAGAACTCGCTCGCCTCGACCTTCCTGATCCAGCTCAAGGGCAAGCAATACGTCTCGGTCTGGCCGGAGAATTTGGCGACCGACAAGCTCGAACTGCCGATGAAGGGCTGGCGCTAGACCTTGATCCAATTCGATTGAAACGGATCAAGGTCTAGATTTCTTTGGTTGAGCATGATCTTTTCCGAAAATCGGTTTCCACTTTTCGGGATCATGCTCCAACGCATCGTTACGACTGTAACTGCCACGCGCAGCTCCCACGACTCGTCGCCCGGTACCTTTTTCTGGCCACAAATTTGAGCTTTGTTTGGTCAGCAATTTCCCGCAGCCTATAGCACCACCCGGCGAATATCGGCGCAGCTGTTAGGCTTCGGCGAAGAGGCGCGGCAAATCGTTCACGAAAATCTATCTCGATCGACGGCTAGCATTCTCAAGCTTCGCTGGAGGACAGTGAGCAATGGGTGTGGAGCACGTTGTAATTTTAATGTTGGAGAACCGTTCGTTCGACGGATATTTCGGGACATTCCCCGGCGCGAACGGGTTCTACAACACGCCCCAATCGGTCTTTGAGAATGCTTGGGTATCGCTCCCCGGCAATGGCTGGATCGGCCCTGCGGTTCTTCCTTACCGGCTGAGCACATTCTCGTCGCAGCAGGGCCACACACCGGGATGTAACCACGGCACGGGGCCGGAACAGACATTTTTCTTCGGCGACGGAAACGCCAACGATCCGCACATGAATGGCTGGGCGTCGGGCTACCCGGATTTGAACATCCCCTGGAGTGACGGCAGGGAAGCCCAAGGCGTGCCGGCGGGCAATCCGGTCTCCTGCATGGGCTATTACGCCGCGGACGACATACCCTATCACTGGTGGCTGGCTCAGAATTTTGCGCTTTGCGACAACTATTTCTGTTCGCATATGGGCGCGACGGAGGCCAACCGCCTCTACATGATCAGTGGCACGATCGGCCAGAACATCAACTTTGTCCCAAATCCGTTTTCAGATCTGACCCCGACCGATAACCCGACGCCAGAATTGTACGGCGGCTACCCGGCAAGTGTCTCAGAAACGTCTCCGCCGTCATCGTGGAATCTCAATCTCTCCCCGTCTTGGCCGAGCTACGCCGACCTGCTGACCCAAGCCGCCGTTCAAGCCTACGCTCAAGATCCGAATAATGTCCCGTCGAAGTTTTCGTGGAGGGTGTATGACCAGCCGTTGAGCGACACGCCTCCCGACGCCGCTAACCTCGGGCCGATTACGCCTTCGATACTCAACCCGCTTTTTTACTGGGCCAACTGGCCTGGCTACGTGAGCGCCACAACGCCATCGGCGCAATACCCTCAGGCTCCGTATTACGCCTCGTTCGACACCTTCGCTAACGACGCCGCAACTGCGGGCGGGCTGCCGGCGGTCTGTTGGATCATCCCGAATGGTGGTTTCTGGGAACATCCGACTAACTCGCCGTGGAATGGCGCCATTCTGATCTCCCGGGTTCTCGAGGCCCTCCTGGCTGGCCCAAATTGGGAAACGACGGCACTTGTCGTCACCTATGATGAGAGCGATGGCCATTATGACCACGTTCCGCCGCCCCGACCCTCTTACTCGACCGATCCTGACGAGTTCATCACCGGGACCTTCACGACTTTTGGAGGCTTTTCCCCTCCTAATACGACGGTGACTCAACAGCCCATCGGCGCAGGTTTTCGAGTGCCGACGTTGGTGATCTCGCCTTGGACTCTGAACCGAGGAGTCTGCAGCGATCAGTACGACCACACCTCGATCATTCAGTTTTTGGAAGACGTAACCGGCGTTCATTGCCCCAATCTGACCAATTGGCGACGCAATAAGTTCAATTCTCTATCTTCAATCGACTTTAGCGGCACGGCAGTTCCGGCCAGCAGCGTACCGCCAAGACCGGACGCTCTCACCATCGCGACCAATGCGGGGATCGATCGGTACAATGCCGCGCCGAATACTGTGGACGATGGCAGCTCGGGCAATTGGCAGAGCTCGCTGACGGCGTCCAGTTATGTTCCGCCGATGCCGCAACAGTGGCCGCCGGTGGCGCAGGGCTGCCAAGTGATCATGACGACGCCGTCCTACAGCCTGAGCCAGGTGCAGGATCAGGCCGACATCTACAACACGGGCAACACCGCGACGTTCCTAAGCGCCTTTATCGTCACAGTTGACGGCTTTGAACCACTGGAGCTGACGACGCCCTATGCCGTCGGAGCTTTGGGCAATGTTCCTTCGGCGTCTCCGCCAAGCGCCTCATGCGTCACGCGGTTTCCCCAGATCAGCATCACTGACGAAAGCGGCGCTACAGCTCAAAACATCTCATGGCAGTGCACCCAAATCGACTTTGATCCGAATAGTCCTGCCAATGCGACTTTCGCCGGAGTCCCGGAGCGCTTTACCTTCACCTATTCGCTCACCTTCGAGGACATCACTGGGACGTTCTCCTTTGGCGCCGACACGGTGGAAACCCTGACGGTCAACGCGTCATTCCAGGTTGACATCGATGTGACGTCTTCCGCTGAGCTCGAGCTGGTCACCGCCCAAGACCCACAATTCTATCACAACTTCTATAACGACACGTCCTGGCTGAGCGGGGAGTTCAGGGTGTTCTCGATACCCGCCGGCGATTCGTTGTTCGGCGTGACGCTAGGCGATCCGTCGAACCCGACGGCGGCGACCGGCACGGACGCGCTGAATTTCATCACGGGCGTTATCAACGCCTTGAACGCCAATCAGCCCCCCACGAACACGCCGCTGCCGACGACAGAGTTTCCGGCCAACAGCGGCCAATATGTGACGACATTCGACGATCTGAACCAGGACGAGGACACGAACCCGCTGTCGCTGTTCCAGACTCCGTCGGGCCAAATCCCGATTTTCAATTTCGCGCTCGCGCGCGCGCACATGCAGAGCGATGCGCCCGCCAACAATGTGCGCGTGTTTTTCCGCAGCTTCCGCATGTCCGCTACCGACAGTGTTTATGTTCCGACGGGGTCGCTGACCGATCTGTCCCCCTTCCGGGCCAACCCGCCGTCGCTCGCGCCCCCCGGCTCTAGCGACACGAGGATCCCGCTGCTTGGAATTGGCAACGTGACTGTGTCGCCCGGGCAGACGGCCCTCGAATACGTCACGATCCCGTTCTTCGCCACGGTGAGAATACAATTCGACCCCAAGAATCCGGGAAACCTGACGATGTTGGACCAGCAAGACACACCCAACGTCGCGCCGACCATTCCCGGCAGCCCGGGCAGCCCGCCGACTCAGACGTTCTTCGGATGCTGGCTCGACATCAACCAAAACCAAAACCTGCTTCCGGTCTCTGTTCCCTCCAATGCCAATGATTGGGATTCGGTCGGGCCAAGCACGCCCGGCGCAGAATCGATACTGGCGGCGTTCACGCGTGACACCCATCAGTGCCTGGTCGCTGAAATATCATTCGACCAGATCAATATTCCGGCCGGCGACACGCCGACTTCCTCGGCGTGGCTGGCGCAGCGCAATTTGGGATTTACCGAGCAATGACTTCATCCCGACAGGCGCTCAGCACTTTCGACGTCAAGGCGACTTCGGCGTCGTTGCCGGCGGGACTGAAGCCTGACGAGCTCATGTTCGACTGGACGGCGCTGCCTGCAGGCGCGGTGGCCTCCATCTATTCGCCGGTGCTCAGCACCGACGCGATCATCTCAACCGCCGGCTCCATGTATGGCACGCAGCCGTTCACCCGCGTCGACGCCAATACCTTGGGATGCGACTGCAAGGGCATAGCCTTCATGCCCATTCCAGCCGGGGCCGGCAACTATGCGGGGCTTCTCACCGTCGAGTTGCCGAACACCGTCAGCAAAGGCGACAAATTCACCGTCACCGTCACCCAGATCACCAACACCCAGGGTGCGAGCCGGCGCGCCAAAGGCGGCTTGCTGACGTGGCGAAAGATCCTCGGATCGTTCCAGCTCGCGATCAAGATTGAGACCAGGGCGCAGAGCCTGCCGAAAATCGAACAAAACCTCTCGCTGTTGCGCTGGATCCTCTCGACCATTCCGACCACCGATCGCTGGTATCCAATTCTGTTGCGTTATGTCGGAGCGGTCGCCGATCAAATCACGAACCTGGGCGGCGATCCGAGTGCAATCCCGCCGTCGGCGACAGGCACTTGGCCGGGCGGTCCGCTTCCGGGGCCTGGGAAGCCGACTCCACCTTCCGGAGTTGGGAAACAGCACCCCAAGGGCCGTACCGGCAAGATCGCCGGATTGCTCTTCGATCACTTTGGCGACTTCGAGGGTTTCACGCTCGAAGCGGAGTTCGGCGAGTTGTTCACGTTTTTCAGCCGCGAAAGCCACATGGAAGAGCTGATCCGTCAGGCCTGGGCGGAGCGTTTGCGCGTCACCGTGGTCCCCGAGCAGCAGCACGACGAGCGTCCCAGACAGATCGTGCTCCACCGGCCATTTCGTCATTGAAATCGCCTCGCGTCAGCACGCGAGTCTAGATGCGGTTATGTCCGCTCCGGATCATTAGCTGCCGCAGCCGTCTCATTGCGATGTCCGCTTTGCGCCAAAAGCCGGCGTTCCCCTGCATGAACATGAATATGTGCATGCCTGATCCGCCTCGTATCGGGTTCCCGATCGACACGGCGCTTGAACCTTTCTCCGGTTCAGCCGTCCCACTGGTTAGTGGAATCCCCACGTCGAGTGGAACCCAACGCGGAGGAGTGTCATGAAAAACTCAACCCGGAACA
>Ga0210395_10001465_pt1 | contig 18304 bp, 14 predicted proteins | sample IncBWH4OmetaG_FD_150861 | JGI IMG/M metagenome (GOLD analysis project Ga0210395, IMG submission 150861) | Forest soil microbial communities from Barre Woods Harvard Forest LTER site, Petersham, Massachusetts, United States - Inc-BW-H-4-O ...
TTTCCTTGCCGTCATCGGCGCCGACGAGACCGTCGTCGAAGCCGTCGCGGCGGTGGCGCCGAGCCATGTCGCGTGGGACGGCATCGATGCGATCAACCCGTTTCAGGAGGAGGCGCGCTGGCTGTTGCAGCAGCCCTCGATCGACCGGGTTGTCGGTCCGCCGCCGCCCTCCGCTCCGGCGCCGGCGGCGAACCGCTACGAGGCGACCTACACGCGGATGCACATCGCGCACGCCTCGGTGGCGCCGTCCTGCGGTGTCGCGGTGTATCGCGACGGGCGGCTCGAAGTGTGGACGCATTCGCAGGGCGTTTACCCGCTGCGCGACGCGCTCACCCGCACGTGCAAGCTCGATCCGGCGACGATCTCGGTCAGGCACGTGCAGGGTCCGGGCTGCTATGGTCATAACGGCGCCGACGACGCTGCCGCCGATGCCGCGGTCATCGCCATGCAGACCCCCGGAGAGCCGGTGCGGGTGCGCTGGCGGCGCGAGGAGGAGTTCGGCTTCGAACCGGTCAGCCCGGCGATGGTGGTGACGGCGCGGGCCGCACTCGACGACGCCGGGCGGCCGGTCGATTGGACGACCGAAATCTGGAGCGGACGGCATTCGAGCCGGCCCGGCGGCGGCGGCAACCTGCTCGCCGCCGAGGCGCTGCCCGACCCGCCGCCGGCGCCGCCGGCGACCGAATCGTCAAGCCCGCCGGGGGCCGGCACCCGCAACGGCGAGCCGCTCTACGGCTTTCCGGCAAAGCGCGTCGTCCATCACCTGATCGCCGAAACGCCGGTGCGGACCTCCTCCTTGCGCGGGCTCGGGGCGACGCTCAACGTCTTCGCCATCGAATCCTCGATCGACGAGTTGGCGCAGCGCGCCGGGGCGGACCCGGTCGCCTATCGGCTGTCGGTCTTGTCCGACGCGCGCGCCCGCGCGGTGGTCGAGCATGCCGCGCGGATCAGCTTCTGGCAGCCGGGGTTGCCGTCGGGCACCGGCCGCGGCCGCGGGATCGGCTTTGCCCGGTACAAGAACATCGCCGCCTATGCGGCCGTCGTCGTCGAAGTCGAAGTCGAAGAAGCTGTTCGTCTAACGCGGGTATGGTGCGCCGCCGATGCCGGGCTCGTCGTCAACCCCGATGGGGCGATCAACCAACTCGAAGGCGGTATCATCCAGGCCGCGAGCTGGGCATTGAAAGAAGGCGTACGGCTCGACAATGCCGGGATCAGCTCGCGCGATTGGGAGGACTATCCGGTCCTCCGCTTCACCGAGGTCCCCGAAGTCGCGGTCGAACTCATCGCCGCCGCGGATCTGCCGTCGCTCGGCGTCGGCGAGGCCACCGGCGGCCCGACCGTCGCCGCGATCGGCAACGCCGTCGCCCACGCTCTCGGCGCCCGGCTGCGCGACTTGCCGTTGACGCGCGAACGGGTCATGGCGGCGTTGCTGAAGTCGTAAGCCGAAAGAAAACCCGGTACCGGCCGGTGCGGGAATGACGGCGGAGGGGGCCTCACGGGTCGCGGCGTCCCGTGGCGGCGACCGCTTTCTCGGGCGGCCGATCTCGCCGCTGACCCGGCGCCGGCTCGACGCTTTTCGCGCCAACCGGCGCGGCTTCTGGTCGCTGTGGATCTTTCTGATCCTGTTCACGTTGTCGCTATTCGCCGAGTTCATCGCCAACGACCGGCCGATCGTCGTTCGTTTCGACGGCGGCTGGTATTTTCCTGTTTTCGTCGGTTACCCGGAGACCGAATTCGGCGGCATCTTTCCGACCGCGGCCGACTATCGCGACCCCGAAGTGCAGAAGCTGATCGAGGCCAAGGGATGGATGGTCTGGCCACTGATCCCGTTCAGCTACAATACGATCAACTACAGCCTGCCGAGCCCGGCGCCGTCTCCACCGTCACATGTCAACTGGCTCGGCACCGACGACCAGGGCCGCGACGTGCTGGCGCGGCTGATCTACGGCTTTCGCATCTCGGTGCTGTTCGGCCTGACCTTGACCGCGGCGTCGTCGGTGATCGGGGTCGCCGCCGGTGCGGTCCAGGGCTATTTCGGCGGGGTTATCGATCTCGGCTTTCAGCGCTTTATCGAGATCTGGTCGGGTTTGCCGGTGCTTTATCTGCTGATCATCATGGCGAGCTTTGTCGAGCCTAATTTCTGGTGGCTATTGGGGCTGATGCTGCTGTTTTCGTGGATGGGCCTTGTCGACGTGGTGCGCGCCGAATTCCTGCGCGCGCGCAATTTCGACTATGTGCGGGCGTCGCGCGCGCTCGGCGTTCCCGACCGGGTCATCATCCGGCGCCACGTGCTGCCGAACGCGACGGTGGCGACGATCACCTTTTTGCCGTTCATCCTGAATGGTTCGATCACGACATTGACCTCGCTCGATTTTCTCGGCTTCGGATTGCCGCCCGGCTCGGCCTCGCTCGGCGAACTCTTGGCCCAGGGCAAGGCCAATCTGCAGGCGCCGTGGCTCGGGCTCACCGCTTTTTTTGTATTGGCGCTGATGCTGAGCCTGTTGATCTTTGTCGGCGAGGCGGTGCGCGACGCGTTCGACCCGCGCAAGGTGAGCGTGTGAGTGCGAGTGAAAAGAAAAGAACTGGATCAAGGTGATTACTAATCGTCATTCCCGCGAAAGCAGGAACCCAGGGGGCCAAGGTCGTGGCGGTCGCCCCCTGTTCGGGCCAGGGGCAGGCCCTGGACCCCCGCTTTCGCGGGGGCGACGACACCTATTCGGCCGGCTTGCTTTATCTCGAGGAAACCGCCGTGACTGAGGGGCCAGGCGGCACGCCGTTGCTCGACATCCGCGATCTCGCCGTCACCTTTGCCGGGCGCGGCGGGGCGGCCCCGGTCGAGGCGGTCAAAGGAGTCTCGTTCACGCTCGACCGCGGCGAGACCTTGGCCCTCGTCGGCGAAAGCGGCTCCGGCAAGAGCGTCACCGCGCTGTCGATCCTGCAATTGCTGCCCTACCCGCTCGCCATGCACAGCGCCCAAAGCAGCGTCCGTTTTGCCGGCGAGGAATTGATCGGCGCATCTCCGGACGCGCTGCGCCAGGTCCGCGGCGACCGGATCGCGATGGTCTTTCAGGAGCCGATGACCTCGCTCAACCCCTTGCACACGATCGAGCGGCAGATCGGCGAGATCCTGCTGGTCCACCGCCGGATGTCGGCGCGGGCGGCGGGCGAGCGCATCCTCGAATTGCTGCGGATGGTGCAGCTCCCCAATGCCGAGGGCCGGCTCGGCGCCTATCCGCACCAGCTTTCGGGCGGCCAGCGCCAGCGGGTCATGATCGCGATGGCGATCGCCAACGAACCCGACATCCTGATCGCCGACGAGCCGACGACGGCGCTTGACGTGACCATCCAGGCCAACATCCTGGCGTTGTTGCGCTATTTGCGCGACCGGCTCGGCATGGCGCTGCTGCTGATTACCCACGACCTGACGATCGTCCGCAAGATGGCCGAGCGCGTCTGCGTGATGACCGAGGGCGAGATCGTCGAGGCGGGCCCGGCCGCGGCGATCTTCGACCGGCCGCGTCATCCCTATACCAAGCGGCTGCTCGCCGCCGAGCCCAAGGGGCGTGCCGCCCCCGCCGACCCCTCGGCACCGCTGCTGATCGCGGCGGAGGCGACGCGCGTCTGGTTCCCGATCCGCGCCGGGGTGCTGCGCCGGGTGCGCGGCTACGTCAAGGCGGTCGACGGCGTCTCGCTCGAAGTGCGCGCCGGCGCCACCCTCGGCGTCGTCGGCGAAAGCGGCTCGGGCAAGACCACGTTGGGTCTGGCGCTGCTGCGGCTGATCGCGTCGCAAGGGCGGATCCGGTTTGCCGGGCGGGACATTTCGCGGTTGTCCGAGCGCCGAATCAGGCCGTTGCGGCGCGAGATGCAGATCGTCTTTCAGGATCCCTATTCGAGCCTGTCGCCGCGGCTCTCGGTGGCGCAGATCGTCGAAGAGGGGCTCCGGGTCCATAATCTCGCCGCGCACCCCGCCGAGCGCCGCCGGCTGATCGAAATGGCACTCGCCGAGGTCGGGCTCGATCCGCGGGTGGCCGACCGCTATCCGCACGAGTTTTCCGGCGGCCAGCGCCAGCGCATCGCGATCGCTCGCGCCTTGGTGCTGAAGCCGCGCCTTGTCGTCCTCGACGAGCCGACCTCGGCGTTGGACATGTCGGTGCAGGCGCAGATCGTCGAACTGTTGCGCGAATTGCAGAGCCGCCGCGGCCTCGCCTACTTGTTCATCAGCCACGACCTGCGCGTGGTCCGCGCGCTGGCCCACGACATTCTCGTGATGAAGGACGGCCATATCGTCGAAGCCGGCTCGACCGAGCGCATCATGACCGCACCCGAACACCCCTATACCCGCGCGCTGATGGCCGCTGCCTTCGATCTCGCCCCCGCCTCGACTTAAAGGACGGCGCCGGGGCACGGGTCAGTTACGGTGACCGGCATACGCGATCGAGCTCTGCGCGGCAGACCGACGCTAGCCGCGGGAGCCCAATTCTGATCGTCTCCCAAATAATTTCGCTTTCACGGATGAAATATTCGTGGGCGAGAACATTGCGCAAGCCCAAGATTTGACGCCAAGGAATCTGCGGATGCCACGCCTTGAGATCGTCGCCGAGGGCCTTCGCTGCCTCGCCGATCGCCAACAGCCGGTAGGCGGTAGCGTCCTGAGCGTCGGCATCGCCGAGGAATGCTTCTCGGGTCAGTCCGGCCGTCTGCCGCTCGATGCGGGCGACCAGCTCCAAATGTCCAACAGGGCGTCTATCGCCATCCCCGTTCAGAAAACACGCACGGCGCCAGATTCGATGTTGGGACGCTTGCGTGGGTGGATGCCGCGGCGGCTCATCAGACCGACTTTCGCTCCGAGAATGCTCTCCATTCGCTCGCGGAAGGCGAGGAGGTCAAACGACGTAAAACCTTCCGGATGATCCAGGTCGAAGAACATGTCGATGTCGGAAGTGTCGCCGGCCTCGTCGCGAGCGACCGAGCCGAAAATAAACAGCGCGCCCACGCCGGTGCTGCGAATTTCCGGCCCGTGGCGCCTCAGGCGGATGATCACGTCGTCGCGTTTCATGATGCTTTAGCAATATAGCCTCGCGGCCGACGTGAGCAATTGGCGATGTTTGCGACGTTGCGATCCTCTCAGGGATCATGGCTCGCCGGGCAAACTTGAAGACGGCAGCCTGCTCGAGTGCCGTCGGCGAGCTTAATCGCTCCTTTACCAGTCGGTTCGAAGATGGCGTTCGCACCGACTGCCATCTTGGGTCACGTCATGTCCGCTCCGCTTAAATCTGCACAGCCAAATCCCGTGGTCGCTATCGCGTCACTGGGCGCGATCGTGCAGCGGCGTCCCGGCGTCGTCGCGAGCTGGCGCAACTGATGGCGTTCGATCCCAATCTGCTGCCGCTCGCCGGGTTTGCCGCGGCGATGATTGCGGCGGCCGTCGTCGATTTCCGCCGGCTGGTGATCCCCAACGGGCTGGTCGTGGCGCTGTGCGTCCTGTGGCTGCTGCATATCGAGGGCACGCGGGGGCCGGTCCCGGCCGTGGCCTTCTTCGCCGCGGCGGGCGCGGCGCTGGTGCTGGCCGGCGGCGTCCTGTTGTTCGAGCGCGGATGGATCGGCGGCGGCGACGTCAAGCTGTTTGCGGTCGCGGCGTTGTGGACCGGTGCGGGCGCGCTGCCGCGTTTGCTGATATTGACCGCGCTGATTGGCGGCGCTCTGGCGCTGGTGTTTCTGACCCCGCTCGGCCCGCGGCTGATCGCCGTTCGCGCGGGCGACGGGGTTTCGGCCGCCGGCGGCGCGCTGCGGGTCGGCCGCACCCCGATCCCCTATGGTGTCGCGATTGCCGCCGCCGCGCTGATCGCGACGATCCCGCCCTATTTTGGCTGAGAGGCGAATGTGCGCGGCCGCACCGTCATCCTGTTTCTGATCGCATTGCTGCTGGCCGGCGGCACCGCAGCCCTGGTGCGCTCGTGGCTGGCGCAGCGGCCGACGATCGCCGCGGCACCGCCGCCGCCGCGGGTGACGGAAAAATCGATCCTTGTCGCCGGCGTGACGATCACGCGCGGGCAGATCCTAAAGCTCGGCGACCTCGTCTGGCGGCCCTGGCCCGACGCCGCCATTGCCGGCGATTTCATTGTCTCGGGCGCGCAGCCGCAAAAATCCTTTGCCGGCTGGGTCGCGCGCGAGCCGTTTGTCGCCGGCGAGCCGATCGTCCGGGCCAAGATCGTCGCACCCGGCGAGCGCGGCTTTCTCGCCGCGGTGCTAAAGCCCGGCATGCGCGCGGTGTCGGTCGCGGTCGACCAGACCTCGGATGTTTCGGGCTTTATCTTTCCGGGCGACCGGGTCGATGTCCTGATCAACCTGTCACTGGCCGAGAGCGCCAATGGCAATGGTTATCAGCGTAAGGCGGCGGAGACCGTGCTTCGCGATGCTCGCGTCGTCGCGATCGACCAGCGCCTCGATAGCAAGGACGGGCAGGCGGTCGTCGCCCGCACGGTTACGCTCGAGGTCACGCCCAAGCAAAGTGAGATGGTCGCCCTGGCGGCCGATATGGGCAAGCTGTCGCTGAGCTTGCGAAGCCTCGTTGCGGCTTCGGACGACAAGCTTGCCTTGCTTTCGGCCGCGGACTCGATCACGGACGCCGCACCCGATCCGCCGGTCGATTCGATCGACGGCCGCGGTTCGGGCGATTTGACGCTCGACAGCGAAGTCAGCCCGCTGGTGCCGAAGCCTCTAATATTTAACCATAACTATTACGATGGTAAGGTAACCATATTGCGCGGTAACGGCAATTCGGGCACATCTGCCGGATCGCAACCAGGCAGTTGAGGTCTGTGATGCAGCCGATTTCGCGCCGCGCTTTTGCCGGAACCATGATGTGGTTGGGATTGGCTGCCCTCAGCCCGCTCGCTCCGGCCGATGCGGCCAGCGCCGATCTCGGCACGACCGCCGCGGCGCAGGGCGACCAAAGTCGCCCGCTGCCCTCGAGCGACGTCGTGCAAATCCCGGCCAAGGCGGCGGACGCCGATCCCAGTGCGACCGCGGCTGCACCAAGCATGCAAAATCGCCCGCCGCTCTCCGGCAAGGCCGTGCCGATGCCCGTCAATGCGGCGGCCGTCGACCCCGGTGCGACCTCCGTGCCGCCAAGCCGGCAAAATCGCCCGCCGCCCGCGGGCGGCGCCGTGCAGATCCCGGCGAATGGCAGGCCGATCCTGCTCGCAACCGGAAGAGGCACGCTGATCCGCCTGGCTCGGCCGGCGAACACGGTCTTTGTTGCCAACCCCGACATCGCCGACGTGCAGGTCAAATCTCCCGAACTCGTGTACATCACCGCGAAATCGCCGGGAACGACAGTGATCTACGCAGTCGATTCCGACGACAACGTGCTGCTGAACGCGCCGGTTCGCGTATCACTCGACCTGTCGGAGCTGCACCAATCTCTGCATCAGGTGGTGCCGGGATCTGCCATCTCGGTCGATCAGGTCGACTCGAACGTTGTGTTGACCGGCACCGTCGCCGATGCCGGCCAGGCGGAAAAGGCGCAGGCGATCGCCGCCTCGTTCGCAGCGGCGGTCAAAGGCGGCAAGGTCATCAACCGGCTTTCGGTCGCTACCCCGAACCAAGTCAATCTTCGGGTCCGCATTGCCGAAGTCGACCGCGACATCATGAAACAGCTCGGCATCAACTGGTCGAAGCTCAACGGCAACGTACAATTTCAGACCGCCTTCCCCGGCAACATCGCTAACACCTTTCTCCTTGGGAAGTTTCTGCCCGGTTCCGAGCAGATCACCGTCACCCTGGATGCGTTGGCGACAGAGGGCTTCCTCACGGACTTGGCTGAGCCCAATTTGACCGCGGTGTCGGGGCAAACCGCGAGTTTTCTCGCTGGCGGCGAATACCCCTACCCGGTGGCCCAAGGCGGGTCGGTAGGGCCCGCACCGGTAATCACCATTCAATTTCAGCAATATGGGGTACTGCTTACCTTTACGCCGACGATCATCGACGCCGATCACCTTAGCCTCAAGGTGCGACCCGAGGTCAGCGAGTTGGACTACACCAACGCGGTGACCATAGTCGCCGGCGAACCCCCCGTTCCGGGGTTGACCGTCAGGAGGGCCGAAACGACGATCGATCTCGCCAGCGGGCAGAGCTTCGCGCTGGCAGGACTGCTTATGCACAACACCACACAGAACATCTCTAAGGTCCCCGGGCTTGGCGATATTCCAATTCTCGGCGCGTTGTTCCGCTCGAACCAGTTCACGAACAACGAAAGCGAGCTCGTCGTCATCGTCACACCTTATTTGGTGCAACCGCCGGCAATGGCGGCCGCGGCGCCGACCGACGGGTTCGAGGCGCCGCACGACGCGCAGCAGGTGTTATCTGGCGACACGTGGCGACGCGGCCTGCCGGCGCCCGCGCGCGGCCCGCTCGATGCCGGTGGTAATGGCCTGATCGGGCCCGCCGGCTTCCGGCTCGATTGAGGGGAGACGCATCATGATGCGAACGACCCCGATGACTCGCCTCCGCACACGCCGCCACCGCGGCGTCCCCAGGAAATCCGAAACCTGTCATTCCGGGGAGCGGGCGCAGCCCGCGAGCCCGGAACCCAAGCACACGGCTTTTGGAAAGACTTGCAGGACTCGGTTTTCATGGGTTCCGGGCCTGCCCAAACGGGCATCCCGGAATGACAATGCTCGGGCCGCCCAATTTCGTTACACGCGTTTTTGCGGGAATAACCGTCAACTCCGCGAAGCACGTGATCCTATTTTGGGGCGGCCGCAAAGGGGAGATGGATCATGATCCACTGCCGCTATCCGCTGGCGATTGCGTTAGCTGTCGCCGGCTGCGCGCCTGGTGCGGCCGAGTACACCAAGGCCGAAGCGCCGGCCCGGCTGCAGGTCGAGGGTGGAGCGAGCATGGTCGCGGTCGCCTTTGCGCCGGGTTCGAGCCGCCTTTCCGCGGCCGCCTCGAGCCGGCTCGATCGGCTCGTCGCGAGCGGGGCGATCCGCCCGCCCGATCGGGTGTGGATCACTGCCGCCGGTCCGCCCGCACTCGCCGCGGCGCGCGGGGCCGCGGTGGCGCGCGAGCTGTTGCGCTGGGGCATCGTCGCCGAAGCACAACCGCTCCCCGCAGTGGCTCGTGACCGCGCGGTCGTGACCGTCGGGCGCTATGCTGTGAGCCTCCCCCCTTGCCCTAATTGGAGCCAACCGCGCGCCAACGATTTTACCAACGCCGAGACCAGCAATTTCGGCTGCGCCACCGCGGTCAATCTCGGCCTGATGGTGGCGAGCCCCGCTGATCTCGTTGGCGGGCGGCAGCTGGCGCCGGCCGACGGCGAGCCGGCTGCAAGCGCCGTCAACCGCTATTTGAACGATAAGGTTCCGCCACTGCCGGGCACCACTTTGGGGTCGATCCAGGGTGGGACAACCGGCGGCGGACCCAGCGGCCCATCGACCGAGACAGGTTACTAATGAGATCCTCTCGTCAAGCAGCCGCGGCGGCGCCCGAGCGCGAAGGCGTTCTCGCCGTTGTGCGCGACCAGGCGACGCTCGATCGCCTGCAAGGGGTCATTCGCGAGCTGCAATTGGACGACGAGCTGGCGGTCACCGACACGCTCGATGTCGGGCTGCGGCGGATGCGCTCCGGCTTGGCGCCCCGCATCCTGCTGCTCGACATCGCCGACCTCCCGGCCCCGATCACCGAAATCGCGGCCGCACGGGCGGCCGGCGGCCCCGATCTTGAACTGGTGGCGCTGGGCAGCGTCAATGACGTGGCGCTCTACCGCGACCTGCTGGCGGCCGGCGCCAATGATTACCTGGTCAAGCCGCCGACCCGCGACGCGCTCGCCGCGGTCCTCGACAAACGGCCGGCGCGCGCCGCGGCGGGCGATGGCGGGCTCGGCCAGGTTCTGGTGTTTATCGGCAGCCGCGGCGGGGTCGGTGCGACGACCGCCGCGGTCGCCTGCGCCTGGCTCTTGGCCGAGGATTTCGGCGAGCGGACAGCACTGCTCGACCTCGACCTGCATTTTGGCACGGTTGCGCTGAAGCTCGACACCGAGCCCGGCAGCGGGTTGTGCGAGGCGTTGGAGCAGCCCTCGCGGATCGACAGCCTGTTTATCGAACGGGCGATGGTCAAGGTGACCGAGAATTTGCGGGTCCTCGCATCGGAGGCGTCAGCGGCGCAGCATCTGATCGTCGATGCCGGCGCCATCGACATGCTGCTCTACGAGCTGCGCCGCAAGTTTCCGCGAGTGGTGGTCGATCTGCCGCGCGGCGCCACACCAGTGCAGCGCGTCGTGCTGGCCGCGGCGACCCATGTCGTCGTGCTGTGCGAGCGCAGCCTTGCCGGGCTGCGCGACACGATCCGGCTGCAGACCTTGATGCGCGAACAGGCGCCGCAGGTGCGGCTGTGGCTGGTCGAGGCCGGCGCCAGCGGGCAGCGCGCGCTGATCGGCAAGAGCGAATTCGAAAAAGGCGTCGGCAAAGCGCTCGATTTAACGGTGTCGTTCGACCCGAAATCGGCCGGCGCCGCGGTCAATGGCGGTCAGCCATTGCCGGTGGCCGCCCCGCGCAGCCCGGTCGTGCGCGAGCTGCGCCAGCTGGCGGAACTCGTCGCCGGCCCCGCGGCAGCCGCCCCCAAGCGCCGCCTCTTTGCCATCCGCTCGCTATGGTAGGCCTTTACAAACGCCCCGACGGCGAGAGCGCGCTCGATGCGCGCATCGCCGGGCTGACCTCGCGCCGCGCCTTGAGCATGCCGGCGCCGCTTGTTGCCGGGTCCGCGCTCGCCGAGGTCGAACCCGGGTCGTTCGCCTCGCAGGAGGATCGGCTGCTCGCGGCGCGCGAGCAGCTGGTGGCCCGCCTCAAAGGCGAAATCCGCCCCGAGCGGCGCCACCTGCTGAGCCGCGGCGAGCTGGCGAAGCTGGTCGACACCGCGGTTCAGGCTTATCTGCTGCGCCACGCCATCGAGGCCAACGCGCTCGAACGGCGCGATCTTGTCACCGCGCTGATTCAGCAGCTGCTGGCCCCGTCGGCGCCGGAGGCGGACCCTGACCCGGCGGCGGCGCAGCGGCGCGCGAACCGCGCCGTCATCGAGGCCGCCAAGGCGCAAATCCAGCCGCTCGTCCTCGAACACATGGATGTCGCCGCCGCCGCCGAAATGCCGCGCGTGACGTTCGAGGCGCAGCTCTCCGGCTGGGTCAAGGAACTGCTCGCCGAGACCAAGATCCAGCTGAATTTCTCGGAGCAGCGCGATCTCGTTCAATCATTGATCGCCGACATGCTCGGGCTCGGCCCGATCGAGCCGCTGATGGACGACGAGACCGTGACCGACATCATGGTCAACGGACCCAAGCAGGTCTATGTCGAACGCCGCGGCAAGCTCGAACTGACCGACCTCGCATTTCGCGACGACCAGCACGTGATGAACGTCGCGACCAAGATCGTGACGCAGATCGGCCGGCGGATCGACGAATCCCGTCCGCTCGTCGATGCCCGGCTCGCCGACGGCAGCCGGGTCAACATCATCATCCCGCCATTGGCGATCGACGGGCCGTCGATCTCGATCCGCAAATTCTCAAAAAAGACGATCACTCTCGACACGATGGCGCAGCAGGCGAACATCTCGCTGGAGATGGCGACGCTGTTGAAGATCGCCGCGCGCTGCCGGCTCAACATCCTGATCTCGGGCGGCACCGGGTCGGGCAAGACGACCCTGCTCAACGCGCTGTCGCGGCTGATCGACACCGCGGAGCGCACTGTGACGATCGAGGACGCCGCCGAATTGCAGTTGCAGCAGCCGCATGTCGTGCGCCTCGAAACCCGCCCGTCCAATCTCGAAGGCACCGGCGAGATCACGATGCGCGACCTTTTGCGCAACGCCCTGCGCATGCGGCCCGACCGCATCATCCTCGGCGAGATCCGCGGCGCCGAGGCCCTCGACGTGCTGCAGGCGATGAACACCGGGCACGACGGCTCGATGAGCACGATCCATGCGAACCGCCCGCGCGAGGCGCTGACCCGGCTCGAAAACATGGTCGGCATGACCGGGATCAACCTGCCCTCGCATGAGGTGCGCACCCAGATCGCCGCCGCGGTCAATTTGATCCTGCAAATCAGCCGGATGCGCGACGGCATACGCCGCGTCGTCGAAGTCATCGAAGTCGTCGGCATGGAGGGCGACATCATCACGACGCAGGAGTTGTTCAGCTATCAATTCCAGGGCGAAACCACCGACGGGCGTCTACGCGGCGTCTTCAAGTCGAGCGGGCTGCGCCCGCATTTCCTGCCCCGCGCCGAATATTTCGGGCTCGACCGGCCGCTTCTGGAAATCATTTGAGTGTCCGGCCGAAAGAAGGTCAACGGTTCGATATTTAGTATTTCCTTTGGGTCGGAGGCTGAGAGCGGGATGGGCCGCTTCGGCCCGCCGATTGAGACAGGCAATGCGCAACCGTGATGATTCTGCACCCTGACGATTTGTTGCCGTTGCTGGCGGCTGGCGGCGCGTTATTGGCCTTTGCCGCGCTCATACTGGTCGTCGGCCGGGTGGCGCGGCGGCGCTACAGGCGACGCCTCAAATCGATTTACGATCACGCTCAACTCGGCGGCGGCGCGGTGACGACCCCGACGCAGTCGCTGGCGCGGGTGCAGAGCACAACCCCGAACATCGACCGCGTCGCCCGCCGCTGGCTGCCGCGCCGCGAGATCGTCGCCGCGCGCCTGGCCCGCACCGGGCGCGCGATCACCATTGGGCAATATTCACTGACGATGATCGGCGTGGCGGCGGCCGCAACCGTCGCCCTGATCGGGCTGACCTCGATCGGGCTGATGCCGGCGGCGTTGGTCGGCCTGTTCCTCGGTATGGCCTTGCCATATCTGGTGGTGAGCCGGATGGGGAGCCGTCGGGTCGCGGCGTTTATCGCGCTGTTCCCGGACGCCATCGATTTGATGGTCCGCGCCTTGCGCTCGGGCCTGCCGATCAGCGAGGCGATCGTCGGCGCCGGCCAGGAGATCGCCGATCCGGTCGGCGGCGAACTGCGCCTGATCGAGAGCGGGATGCGCCTCGGGCGCGACCTCGAGGCTTTGTTGTGGGACATCGCCAAGCGCATCGACGCACCGGAGTTCCGATTTTTTATCATTGCCCTCAGCGTGCAGCGCGAGACCGGCGGCAATCTCGCCGAGACCCTGGCCAATCTCGCCGAGGCGTTGCGCCGGCGCCGGCAGATGCGCGCCAAGGTCCGCGCCATGTCGAGCGAGACGCGGGCGACGACGATGATCCTCGGCGGTTTGCCCGTCGTGGTCATCGGCCTGTTGATGCTGACCTCGCCCGACTATCTGCGGCCGCTGTTTCGCGACCCGCGCGGCCATATTCTGTGCGGCATCGCAGTTGCCATGCTGGTCACCGGGGTGACGATCATGAACAAGATGGCGCGGTTCGAAATATGAAGGCGGTCCGGTGAACGCAGGCCACCCCCAAGATTTCGGTATCGCCCGGCTGCTTCCCGCCGGGGTCGGGCTCGACGACGCGATCGCGATGCTCGCCGCGCTGGCGGTGCTGACGATGTTCCTCGCGCTGTGGCAGACGTTTCGGCCAAAAGACGCGTTCGAGCGGCGTCTGCAACGGGTCGTCGAGCGCCGCGAGACGATGCGGCGCGCGGCGCTCGCGGCTCGCACCCGCCGGCAATCCCGTCGCCCGGTCGGGCTGATGCGCGCGGCCGTAACGCGCCTCGATTTGTTGCGCTCCCGGCACGCTACCGAAGCGCGCCTGCTGCTCGCCCGCGCCGGGATGCGGTCTTCCGATGCGATGGTCGCGTTTTTGTTTGCCCGGCTGATCCTGCCGTCGATCGGCGCCGCCGCCGCGCTGATGGACGATTCGTTGCTAAATCTCATGCCGATACCGCACGATCTTCGCTTTGTGCCGGCGATCGGCGCGGCGGTGCTCGGCTTCTACGCACCCAAGATCTATCTGACCAATGCCGCCAAAAAGCGTGCCAAAAAGCTGCAGCTGGCGCTGCCGGACGGGGTCGACCTGATGGTGATTTGCGCCGAAGCCGGGCTGAGCCTCGATGCGACCCTGCTGCGGGTTTCGCGCGAACTCGCCAACAGCTTCCCCGAACTTGCCGAGGAGCTGGCGATTACCGCCGCCGAGCTGACCTTTTTGCCCGACCGCCGGATGGCGTTCGACAATCTCAACAACCGTACCGATTCGGACGCCATTCGCGCTATCGTCAACACGCTGCAGCAGACCGCCAAATTCGGCACGCCGCTCGCCCAATCGTTGCGCGTCCTCTCGGCTGAATCGCGCGCCGCGCGGTTGACCCGCGCCGAGGAAAAAGCGGCGCGGCTGCCGGCCATGCTCACCGTGCCGATGATCGTGTTCATTCTGCCGACCCTGTTTATCGTGCTGCTCGGTCCGGCCGCGATCAACATCATGGATACGTTCGCCAAGCACTGACCGAAGTCGGCGTGAAGGGCCGCGCGGCTCAAGACGAACTTGTGGGCGGCTGCCTGACCCCGGCCGACCAGATTGCTTGGTCGCGCGCTTGCGGCGACAGTTCGCGCAATGTCTGGTAGTAAGCAAGGTTGTGTTCGACCGCGGCTTCGTCGAGATCGATGCGGCCGAGCCGTGCTGCTTCGGCGGTGCTGCCTTGCAGACCGTAAATCAGCGCCAAGGTTTGCCTTTCCTGCGCGGTTCCCGAAGGCGCCATCGCGACCGGCTGCAAGACATCAATCGCGTTCGGGAATTGCCGCTCAGCGCCAGCGACAATGCGAGATCGACGGTCAGCGGCGGGTCGCCCGGCGCCCGCTGCAGACCCCGCTGGTAATAGGCTTGCGCCTGCTGATGCCGGCCCTCGACATCTGTTACCACACCGAGCAGCACCAGCAGCTTGGGATTGTCCGGGCTCAGCGCGAGCGCCTGGTTGACCGGCGCCAGCGCCAATTCGGGGCGGCCCGTTTCGATATACGCCTTGGCCAGGCCCTGCAATGCCGGCAGGCAACTGCCATCGCGGGCGAGTGCCGAGTTATAGGCGAGGATGGCCTCGTTGACGGCGCCGAGCATCGACAATGTGTCGCCAATCGCGACAAACGGATCGGGCAGGCGCGGCTCGATCTCCGCCGCCCGGCGAAACACCGATACGGCATTGCTGTAATCGCCGCCGGCGCGCGCGGCGTCGCCGATCCGCATCAGCGCGGCGTAGGAGGGCGGCGCACCACCGCCGTCGCGGCCATTGACGCTCAGAGGGTCGAGATGAGCCGGAAACGGCTGGCAGCCGGCAATCGCCACTATCGGCAAAGTAATCGCCAAAAATATGATTAGACGAAATCTACCAAAATGACGCCAGTTTCCGACTGTCGTCTTGCCCATGCCAGTCTCGCCAACAAATAGCCGCATTGGGCACAATCATTACGCGAGCGTCAAAAACCCGTCCCGAACCCGACGATCGCATGGAATTCAATGCTTTCGAAGCATAGGCCGGTAGCCGGCGCCCCTGCCTCGGTGGCGAATCGGCGATCAGTCGGCGGCCGGCGCGGCAATCGCCGCCGCAATCCGCACCTTTGCCGCGACGGCGCCTTCGACCGCAGCCAGCGCCGCATCGGCCTGGGCCGCTTCGGGGCCGCCCGCCTGCGCCATGTCGGGCCGGCCGCCGCCGCCCTTGCCGCCCAAGGCCGCAGCTCCCGAGCGCACCAACTCGACCGCGTCGAACCGGCCTGTCAGATCGTCGGTGACGCCGACGACGATCGCCGCCTTGCCCTCGGCCCGGGACACCACCGCAACGATGCCCGACCCGATCCGGCGTTTCAGATCGTCGGCTAGCGATTTCAGCTCGCGCCCGGGCACGTCGTCGACAACCCGCCCGTCAAAGGCGATCTCGCCGATCCGCTTGGCGCTCCCCTTTGCCGCCGGGCCGGCGCTCGCCAGCGCGCGGCGCGCCTCGGCCAGTTCGCGTTCGAGCCGGCGGCGCTCGTCGACGAGGCTGACGATGCGCGCCGGCAATTCAGCGGGGCTCGCCCGCAACGCCGCGGCGGCCTGACGCAACAGCCCTTCCTCTTCAGCCATGTGGGTCTCCGCGGCGGCGCCGGTTAGTGCCTCGATGCGGCGTACGCCCGAGGCGATCGCGGTTTCGGAGACGATCTTGAACAACCCGATGTCGCCGGTGCGCGGCACGTGGGTGCCGCCGCACAGCTCGACCGAGAACGGCCGGGTTTCGCCGTCGATGACACCACCCATGGCGACGACGCGCACTTCGTCACCGTATTTCTCGCCAAACAGCGCCAAAGCGCCCTCCGCCACGGCGCGGTCCGGGGTCAGAAGGCGGGTGCCGACCTCGGCATTGGCGCGGATGCGGTCGTTGACCTCGGCCTCGATCGCGCGAACGTCGTCGTCGCCGAGCGGCTTCGGATGGCTGAAATCGAAGCGCATCCGGTCGGCGGCGACAAGCGAACCCTTTTGCGTCACATGCGCGCCGAGCCGGCGGCGCAAAGCCTCGTGCAAGAGATGCGTGACCGAATGATTGGCGCGCAGCCGGCGGCGGCGGGCGCCGTCGACGCGCAACTCGACGGCGTCGCCCTCTCTCAGCGCGCCGCGGGTGAGCCGGCCGAGATGGACATGCAGATCGCCCGCCTTCTTGACCGTGTCGCTGACCGCGAGCTCGGTCCCGCCGGCCGTAAAGATGGCGCCGGTGTCGCCGACCTGCCCGCCCGACTCGGCGTAAAACGGCGTTTGGTTGAGGACGATCGCGACCTCGTCGCCGGCCTTCGCCTCGGGCACGCGGGCGCGGTCGCGCAGGATCGCCAGCACGACCCCTTCGGCGGTCTCGGTTTCGTAGCCCAAGAATTCGGTCGCCCCGGTCTCCTCGCGCAAGCCGAACCACACCGCCTCGGTCGCCGCCTCGCCGGAGCCGACCCAGCTCTTGCGCGCCTCTGCGCGCTGGCGCGCCATCGCCGCCTCGAAACCTTCGACCGCGACCTTGCGCCCCTGCGCGCGCAACACGTCCTCGGTCAAATCGAGCGGGAAGCCAAAGGTGTCGTAAAGCCGGAACGCGGTTTCGCCGGGAAACGGCTCAGCGAGGCCGAGCCGCGCCGTCTCCTCTTCCAAAAGCCGCAACCCGCGGTCGAGGGTCTGCTTGAAATTGGTTTCTTCGAACCGCAGGGTTTCGGTAACCAGCGGCTGCGCTCGCACCAATTCGGGAAAGGCCGCGCCCATCTGCTGCACCAAGGCCGGCACCAGCCGCCACATCAGCGGCTCCTTGCAGCCAAGCATGTGGGCGTGGCGCATCGCCCGCCGCATGATCCGGCGCAGCACATAGCCGCGCCCGTCCTTGCTCGGCAGCACCCCGTCGGCGATCAAAAAAGCCGAGGCGCGCAGATGGTCGGCGATAACCCGATGCGAGACCGCATGCGCGCCGTCGGCCGCCACCCCGGAGGCGTCGGCGGAGGCCTGAATCAGGCTGCGGAACAGGTCGATGTCATAATTGTCGTGCTTGCCCTGCAGCACCGCGGCGATGCGTTCGAGCCCCATGCCGGTGTCGACCGAGGCGCGCGGCAACGGCACGCGCTCGCCCGAACCCAGCTGCTCGTATTGCATAAAGACGAGGTTCCAGATTTCGATAAAACGGTCGCCCTCGGCGTCCGCACTGCCGGGCGGGCCGCCCGGGATCGCCGGACCGTGGTCCCAAAATATTTCCGAGCACGGGCCGCACGGGCCGACATCACCCATCGCCCAGAAATTATCGGAGGTCGCGATGCGGATAATGCGTTCTTCGGGCAGCCCGGCGATCCTGGACCATAATTTCGCCGCATCGTCATCTTCCGAATAAACGGTAACCAGCAGCCGGTCGCGCGGCAAACCGAAATCGCGGGTGATCAGGTTCCAGGCCAGCTCGATCGCCCGGTCCTTGAAATAATCGCCAAACGAAAAATTGCCGAGCATCTCGAAAAAGGTGTGATGCCGCGTGGTATAGCCGACATTTTCGAGATCGTTGTGCTTGCCGCCGGCGCGCACGCATTTCTGCGACGTGACAGCGCGCTGGTAGGGTCGCTTTTCCAACCCGGTGAAGACGTTTTTGAACTGCACCATCCCGGCATTGGTGAACAGCAGGGTTGGGTCGTTGCGCGGCACCAGCGGGCTCGACGTCACGACCTCATGGCCGTTCTTGGCGAAATAGTCGAGAAACGCGGCGCGGATGTCGTTTGTCGTCTGCATGACACAGATTGTGGCACCGCGACGCTGCAGTGCAAGACCCCGATTCGCCGATCCGCCGCAATTCGTCGCTCAAAGCACGTGCTTATTAAAGCGCAGCCATCGTTGAACGGCGCACCTGGCC
>Ga0210395_10001466_pt1 | contig 18294 bp, 15 predicted proteins | sample IncBWH4OmetaG_FD_150861 | JGI IMG/M metagenome (GOLD analysis project Ga0210395, IMG submission 150861) | Forest soil microbial communities from Barre Woods Harvard Forest LTER site, Petersham, Massachusetts, United States - Inc-BW-H-4-O ...
TCCCCGATGGCTGGGACAAAAATCTTCCGTCCTTCCCTGCCGATCCCAAGGGGATGGCTACGCGCGAGAGTTCTGGCAAAACGCTGAACGCGCTCGCGGCGAATATTCCCTGGCTCATCGGCGGGTCGGCTGACTTGGCGAAATCCAACAAAACGAATCTCACTTTTGAAGGCGCAGGCGATTTTTTCCCCGACGCTTACCACGGCCGCAACATCCACTTCGGCGTGCGGGAACACGCCATGGGCGCCATTGTCAACGGCATGACGCTTTCCAAGCTCCGCGCCTTCAGCGCCACCTTTTTCAATTTCAGCGACTACATGCGCCCCAGCATGCGCCTTGGCGCTTTGATGGAAATTCCAGCTTTGTATATTTTCACCCACGACTCCATCGGCGTCGGCGAAGACGGGCCGACACACCAGCCCGTCGAACAGCTTGCCGCTTACCGCGCCATGCCCAACATGCTCGTCTTTCGCCCCGGCGATGCCAACGAAGTCGTCGAAGCTTACAAACTTGCTGTCCAGCACACCCATGGCCCCTCTACGCTTGTCCTCACTCGTCAGGCCATGCCCACTTTCGATCGCACCAAGTATGGCCCCGTGTCAGGGGTGGCCAAGGGCGGCTACGTGCTCGCCGACGCCGCGGGCGGAAAGCCGGACGTCATCTTGCTGGCCAGCGGGAGCGAAGTCGGCCTCTGCGTTGCGGCTTATGAAAAGTTGACTGCCGAGAGCGTTAAAGCCCGCGTCGTCAGCATGCCGAGCTGGGAGCTTTTCGAAAAGCAAGACGCTGCCTACAAGGAAAGTGTTTTGCCAGCCAGCGTAACCGCGCGTGTTTCCGTCGAAATGGAATCCGTTTTTGGTTGGGACCGCTACGTCGGCCCCAAGGGTAAGATCATCGGCATGCGCTCTTTTGGAGCTTCCGCCCCGCTGAAAGACTTGCTCAAGAAATTTGGCTTCGAGTTGGAGAATGTTGTCGCAGCAGCCAAGGAAGTCTTGGGAAAGTGAGCCTTACATGAAGGTTGTGATTGGTTCCGACCACGCCGGCTTTCAACTGAAGAACGCCATGGGCGACGTGTTGCGCTCGATGGGCAACGACGTCCTCGACGTCGGCGCTTTCAACGAAAATCCGTCGGACTATCCCGATTTCGCGGAAGCGGTTGGCCGAGCCGTCCTCGATGGCAAGGCCGAACGCGGCGTGCTCATCTGCGGCAGCGGTGTGGGCGCCAGCGTTGCCGTCAACAAGCTCCCCGGCATTCGCGCGGGCATGTGTCACGACACCTATTCGGCGCACCAAGGCGTTGAGCACGACAACATCAATGTGCTCGTGCTCGGCTCCCGCGTCGTTGGCGTGGCCCTTGCGCATGATCTGGTGGCGGCGTTTATGGGCGCGAGGTTTTCAAACGAAGAGCGGCATGTGCGGCGGCTCGCCAAAGTGAAGGCCCTGGAGATCAAGTACTGCACAGGCTCCTGAACCCTAGTTGGCACTAGCCTGGGTCGCCCAAAGAACAAGTGACCGGCGCGGCCAGACTCCCAAGGAGTACAATAGACGTTCAACCGGTTTCCAACGCCAGAGGAGAACTATCATGACGACGACCACCACAATCCCCAATATCGGCACTGCCCAAGGCGCCAATCCCTTGAAAGCGCTGCTGGGTTTCGGGCAGTCCCCGTGGATGGACTATATTCGCAGAGACCTGCTCACTAGCGGCGGCCTGAAAAAATATATCGATGACGATGGGCTCCGCGGCATGACGTCCAATCCAGCGATTTTCGAGAAAGCCATTGTGGGCAGTAACCTCTACTCGGACATCCTTAATTCGCCCGATGCAAAGAAACTCGACTCCAAAGGTGTCTTCGAAAAAATCGCCATTCGCGACGTTCAGGATGCCTGCGACATTTTCAAAACGGTTTACGCCGAGTCCAAGCGCCGTGACGGCTACGTCAGCCTGGAAGTTTCTCCTTATCTCGCCAACGACACACGGGGCACCATCGAAGAAGCGCTCCGTCTCTGGAAGTCCGTCAATCGCCCCAATGTCATGATCAAGATTCCCGCCACGCCTGAAGGCATTCCCGCGATTCGCCAAACGCTCGAAGAGGGTCTGAACATCAACATCACCCTGCTCTTCGCGCAATCCGCCTACGAGAAGGTCGCTGAAGCTTTCCTCGCCGCTCTGGAGGCTCGCTCGGCCAAGGGCCAAGACATCAGTCATATCGCCAGCGTAGCCAGCTTCTTTGTCAGCCGCATCGATACCCTGGTGGACAGCAAGATTGACGAAAAACTGAAAACAACCTCTGACCCGGCACAAAAGGGCTTGCTCGAAGGTCTCCACGGCAAAATCGCCATTGCCAATGCCAAGCTCACCTACAAGAAATATCAGGAACTGTTTAGCGGCGCTCGTTGGAATGCTTTGGCGGCCAAAGGCGCGCAAACGCAACGACTGCTGTGGGCCAGCACAAGCACCAAGAACCCAAAGTATCGCGACGTCATCTACGTCGAGGAACTCATTGGCGCTGACACCGTGGACACCATTCCGCCGGCCACTTTCGACGCCTTCCGCGATCACGGCAAACTCCGCAACAGTTTGACGGAAGACGTCAACGGAGCGCGCACGATCATGGACAACCTCGCCAAGGCCGGTATTTCCATGAAGGAAGTGACCGACAAGCTCCTGGTGGACGGCGTTAAACTCTTCGCCGATGCGTTCAAGCAGCTTCTGGACGCGACGGGAAAAAGCGCAGGGGTGAGTGCGTGAGCGTGAATCGCCAGACCTACACACTCCCGGACAAACTCGAAAGTGATGTAAATGCCTCGCTTCAGAATTGGAAGAAGGGCGGCAAGGCGAAACGCCTTTGGCAAAAAGATGCCTCGCTTTGGACCGGTGCCGACGAGGATAAGTGGCTGGGCTGGCTGGATATCACCGAACAACAGATCGAGAACGCCGAAGCGCTGAAAGAGATCGCTGCGGACATTAAAAAAGCAGCCTTTAAAGACGCACTGCTGCTCGGAATGGGCGGCTCCAGCCTCGGTCCCGAAGTACTCCGCTTGACCTTCGGCAAGGCCGCCGGGTATCCAGACCTTCACGTTTTGGATTCCACCGATCCCGCGCAAATCAAATCCATCGAAGAGAGCGTGGACCTCGCCAGTACCATCTCGATCGTTTCCAGCAAATCCGGCAGTACGCTCGAGCCCAACATCTACAAGCAATACTTTTTTGATCGCGTCAGAGCAAAAGTAGGCGAAAAAGAAGTCGGCAACCGGTTCATCGCCATCACTGATCCTGGCTCAAAAATGCAGCGTGTTGCCGAAAGGGACAAGTTCAGAAAAATTTTCATGGGCGTACCCAGCATCGGCGGCCGTTACTCCGCGCTTTCAAATTTCGGAATGGTGCCCGCCGCCGTGATGGGCATCGACGTCTTGGAGTTCCTGAAAAACGCCCAAAAAATGGTGGAAGCTTGCGGCGCAGACAGCGATGCCGACGCGAATCCAGGCGTCATCCTCGGAACCATTCTCGGCATCGCCGCCAATCAGGGCCGCGACAAGATCACCATCATCACTTCGCCGGAAATTTTCGATCTTGGCGCTTGGCTCGAGCAGTTGCTTGCCGAATCCACCGGAAAATCCGGCAAGGGCATCATCCCCGTCGACCGCGAACGGCTCGCCAAACCAGATGCCTACGGCGCTGACCGCGTTTTCGCCTATCTGCGCCTCGCGTCGGATCCGGACAGGGAACAATCCGCGGAAGTCGATGCCCTGGCGGAGGCCGGGAATCCGGTTGTCCGCATTGTAGTAGCCGACATCTACAACCTCGGCCAGGAGTTCTTCCGCTGGGAAATCGCCACAGCGGTGGCCGGCGCTCTGATCGGCATCAATGCCTTCAATCAGCCCGATGTCGAGGCCAGCAAGGCGGAAACGCGCAAGTTGACCACCGAATATGAATCCAGCGGCAAGCTCCCTCCCGAATCACCCTTCTTTACAGGCGACGGCGCGAAGCTCTATGCCGATCTGAAAAATGCCGCCGAACTCAAGGGCGGCGGTGGCACTCTGACTGGCTTTTTGAAGAAACATCTCTCGCGCATCGGCGCCGGGGACTATTTTGCCGTGCTCGGCTATATCACCATGAACGAAACGCATGAGCAGGCGCTCCAAGCCATCCGTCTGGCCGTGCGTGACAACAAAAAAGTCGCCACGGTGCTCGGCTTTGGCCCGCGTTTCCTTCACTCCACGGGACAAGCCTACAAAGGCGGTCCCAATTCCGGCGTTTTCCTGCAGATCACTTGCGACGACGCGGTGGACATCCTCGTTCCTGGGCAAAAGTACACCTTTGGCGTCGTGAAAGCGGCGCAGGCGCGCGGCGATTTTGCTGTGCTGGTGGAGCGTGGCCGGCGCGCGTTGCGCGTCCATCTCGTTAAGGATGTCGCCGCAGGGCTGGCGACGTTGACGAACGCGGTCCATGAAGCGCTCGCATAAAAAAGACTTTAAGGCAGGGAAGATCTCTAAAACAAAGGCACAGGAGCAATCGCGATGCAACTTGGCATGATCGGTCTTGGGAGAATGGGCGCCAACATGGTCCGGCGCCTGCAAAAAAACGGCCACACTTGCGTCGTCTATGATCGCAGCGCGGACTCCGTGAAACAACTCGCCGGAGAAGGCGCGACGGGAGCCACCTCGCTTGACGATTTCGTGAAAAAGCTCCAAAAGCCCCGCGCCGTCTGGCTGATGGTTCCCGCAGCGGTCGTCGACGCGACTCTCCACGATCTGACCAGCAAGCTCGAATCCGGCGACATCGTCATCGACGGCGGCAATTCCTACTACATCGACGACATCCGCCGCGCCAACGAACTTTCCGCCAAAGGCCTTCACTATTGCGACGTTGGCACCAGCGGCGGTGTCTGGGGCCTCGAACGCGGCTACTGCCAAATGATCGGTGGCGAACCGGACATCGTCAAACAACTCGATCCCATCTTCAAAACGCTCGCCCCGGGCCGCGGAAACGCCGATCGCACTCCTGGCCGAGAAAAAGCCGGCGGCACTGCCGAAGAAGGCTATCTCCACTGCGGCCCTTCCGGAGCCGGCCATTTCGTGAAAATGGTCCACAACGGCATCGAATACGGCCTCATGGCCGCGTACGCCGAAGGCCTCAACATCCTGAAGCACGCCAACGCCGGAAAATCCCAACGCGAAACGGACGCAGAGACCACGCCACTCCGCCATCCCGAGCACTATCAATATGACTTCAATCTCGCCGACGTCACCGAAGTCTGGCGACGCGGCAGCGTGGTCGCCTCCTGGCTGCTCGATCTGACCGCGATCTCCCTTCTGGAACAGCCGACTCTCGAGCGCTTTTCAGGCCGCGTCTCCGATTCTGGCGAAGGCCGCTGGACCATTCTTGCGGCCATCGAATCTACTGCACCTGCGCCCGTCCTAACGGCATCGCTTTTCCAGCGCTTCACGTCGCGCGGCGAGGATGATTTTGCAGCCAAAGTTCTCTCGGCCATGCGTTTTCAGTTCGGTGGCCACATCGAGAAAAAATCTGGCCACTAATTTCTCGATCAGCGAACTAACAGCTCCAGACAGGACTACCCGAATGAATTCGAATCACACCGATCTAAGCCCCACCGGCTCCCCATGCGTGATGGTAATTTTCGGCGCCAGCGGTGACCTCACCAAGCGCAAGCTCATCCCTGCGTTGATCAACCTGGCGCAGGAGGGCCTTCTTTCGCAGCAATTCGCCATCGTCGGCTTCGCCTTCGACCAAATGAACACGGACTCTTTCCGCTCGCTCCTCAACGAGGAGATTAACAAATTCGAAGACCATCCCGTCGATCCGAAGCTCTGGCAATGGTTTCTCGACCGCATTTACTACGTGCAAGGCGATTTCAAAGACCCCGCCGCCTATCAGCGTTTGAAGGACCAGATCGCGGAGGCGCAGCAGAAGCACGGCACACAGGGCAATCTCTTCCATTATCTGGCTGTCTCTTTTGAGTTTTTCTCCCTGATCGTCGGAAAACTTGGTGAAATTGGCCTCACCAAGGAAGAAGACGGAAAGTGGACTCGCGTCATCGTGGAGAAGCCTTTCGGTCACGACCTTCCGTCCGCGCAACAGTTGAACAAGGAACTCAAGCAAATCCTTACGGAAAAGCAGATTTTCCGCATTGACCACTACCTCGGCAAGGAAACCGTTCAGAATCTCATGGTTTTTCGCTTCGCCAACAGCATGATCGAGCCACTCTGGAATCGCACCTACATCGATCATGTGCAAATCACGGCCGCCGAATCGGTCGGCGTCGAACACCGCGGCGCCTTCTACGAAACAGCCGGCGCCCTCAAAGACATGGTTCCGAACCACCTTTTCCAGCTCCTCACGCTCACAGCGATGGAGCCGCCTATCTCCTTCGAGGCCGACGCCGTCCGCGACAAACAAGCCGAAATCCTGCATGCCTTGCAAGTTCTCACTCCCGAAGATGTTTTGCACAACACCGTTCGCGGCCAATACGGCGAAGGCGTTGAAGATGGTCAAAAGGTTCCCGCCTATCGCAACGAGCCCAACGTTCGACCGGATTCGAATACGGAGACTTTCGTCGCCCTCAAACTCAAAATCGACAATTGGCGCTGGGCCGATGTCCCTTTTTATCTCCGCACCGGAAAACGCCTCGCCAAACGCGTGACGGAAATCGCCATCCAATTTCGCCGCACGCCTTTCATGTTGTTTCGAAAGACGCCCATCAAAGATCCGCGCACCAACCGCCTGGTCATCCACATCCAGCCTGACGAAGGCATCTCGTGGCGCTTTGCGGCCAAAGTTCCCGGCTCGGTCATGAAACTCGGCCTCGTCAACATGGACTTCGACTACGCACGCGATTTTGGCACTTCCCACAGCACCGGCTACGAGCGCCTTCTCTACGACTGCATGCTCGGCGACGCAACTCTTTTCCAGCGCGCCGACATGGTCGAAGCCGGATGGGCTGCCATCGAACCGGTCATTGACGTCTGGAAGGCGCTCCCCGCTCGCGGCTTCCCCAACTACGCCTCGGGGTCTTGGGGACCAAAGGAAGCCGACGAACTTATGGCCCGCGACGGCCGCGCATGGCGGAAGATCGGCGAAGAAGAAGACGACGCGACGAGTTCCGCGACGGCCACGGAAAACCTGAAGAGTGCGGGAGCCATGAATAGGTAGCACGGGATATATGATCGATTACCAAGCCAACACCGAAGTTCGCATTTTGCCGGATGCAGCGGCCATCGCGAGTCGCTGCGCGCAAAAGTTTGTCGAAATCGCGACAGCCGCCGTAAAAGAAAAGGGCTCCTTCGACGTAGCCCTGGCCGGAGGTTCTACACCCAAGCTTCTCTACGGCCTGCTCGTGGGTGATCCAGCTCTGCGCCCCCTGGTCCCGTGGGACAAAATGCACCTGTTCTTCGGCGATGAGCGCCACGTAAAGCCAGACCATCCGGACAGCAATTTCCGTATGGCCACCGAATCGATGATTTCCAAGTCTCCTCTGAAACCGGAGCAAGTTACGCGCATGAAAGGCGAGTACCCCGTAGCCGAGGAAGCCGCCAAGGAGTACGACCAATACCTTCGAACGTATTACAAACTGGCAGAGGGTCAGTTTCCTCGTTTTGACCTGGTCCTTCTCGGGATGGGCAACGAAGGACACACGCTTTCGATTTTTCCGGGCACCAGAGCCCTGCGTGAAACTCGCCGCATTGCGGTGCACAATTGGGTGGGCAAGGTCCTTATGGACCGCCTCACCCTCACCGCCCCAGCCGTCAACAACGCGGCCAACATCATCTTCATGGTGACCGGCGCCGACAAAGCTCCGGCCCTCACCGCCGTCCTCGAACGCTTTTACGAGCCGGATCAGTTGCCGGCCCAGTTGATTCAACCGGTGAAGGGCACCCTGCTTTGGCTGGTGGATACCGCCGCCGGCAGCATGCTCACGCGGGCAATTCGCGAATAACTTAGGAGACTGACATGGCAACCACAACAAGCACAGGCAACATTGAGACCTACCTTGGTGCAAAGGCCGAATATTTTCTCGGATACAAGACCCCGAAAATCGCAAAAGAACGCCTACATCTTCCCGGTCCGGACTTTATCGACCGCGTTTGGACGCTCTCCGACCGAAACAGCCGCGTCCTCACCAATCTCAATCGCATGTTCCTTCACGGCCGCCTCCGCGGCACCGGCTACCTCTCGATCCTCCCCGTTGATCAGGGCATCGAGCACTCCGCCGGCGCCAGCTTCGCAAAAAATCCCGATTATTTCGACGCGGAAAATATCGTCAAGCTTGCGGTAGAAGGCGGCTGCAACGCGGTAGCCTCGACTTTTGGCGTCCTTGGCGCGGTCTCGCGCAAATACGCCCACAAAATCCCCTTCATCGTAAAGATGAATCACAACGAGCTCCTCACCTACCCGAATCGCTTTGATCAAGTTCTCTTCGGCACTGTTCAGGAAGCCTGGAACATGGGCGCCGCTGCCGTCGGCGCCACAATTTACTTCGGCTCCGATCAAAGCACGCGCCAAATCGTGGAAATCAGCCAAGCCTTCGCCCACGCCCACGAACTCGGTATGGCCACCGTGCTCTGGTGCTATCTCCGCAATAACGCGTTCAAAAAAGATAAGGACTATCACCTCTCCGCCGATCTCACCGGCCAGGCCAATCATCTCGGCGTCACCATCCAGGCCGACATCATCAAACAAAAGATGGCCGAAAATAACGGGGGCTACATGGCCCTCAACATGGGCGATTCCAGCTACGGCAAATTCGACAAGCGTATCTACACCGACCTCTCGAGCGATCATCCCATCGACCTCTGCCGCTATCAGGTCGCCAACTGCTACATGGGCCGCGCCGGAATGATCAACAGCGGCGGCGCCTCCGGTGCCAACGACTTCGAAGAGGCCGTCACCACCGCCGTCATTAACAAGCGCGCCGGCGGCACCGGCCTAATCTCCGGCCGCAAAGCCTTCCAGCGCCCCATGAACGAAGGCATTCAACTCTTAAATAGTATCCAGGACGTCTACCTGAGCCCCGACGTCACGGTAGCCTAGGGTCGCGCGTCCTCACGGGCAAGTGCGCGAAAGCGGCTGTGTAGGTACGGGGCTTTCGTCCCGCGCTTTTCTCCGAGCTTTGTCTTATTCTTTAACACGTGCCAGCTTTTTCTAAGAACGCCGCGCCTCCTCTTGCGCGAACGTCTCGCGATGACGACTCGCGAACCCAGCGGCAGGCCAAAAAACTCCGCCGGCTCCTTCTCATTTCCTTTGGCTGGCTGCTGGCCCTCCTAATCGGCGCCGGCGTCGACGCGCTCCTCTCCGTTCGCCGCCTCGATCGCGCCTCCCAGGAAGTGAGCAGCCGCTTCACCGCTCGCAATCACATCCTCGGCACGATCGTCGTTTCCGTGCGGATCTACGACGACCAACTCGAACGCTTCCTGCTCCAGGATCAATTTCCAGAGTCCGGTCCCGACCCGTCCGACGTGACCGTGAAAATCGCGTTAGTTCGCGCCACCTTAATCGGTTTCAAACAGGAGTTTGATCCCGATGAGCAAGTCCTCCTCGAGGCCATGGTGCTGCAGCTTCAGGAAGAAGAAAACGCTTGCGCCACCGTTTTGGCCTGGCGCGCCGAGACTCGCCGACAACGCGCCTCTCAATTCATCGGGCAGCAACTCATCCCGTGGCGCACACGCATGTTCGAACTCACCGCGCAAATTTCTTCACTCGACGAGCGCAAGCTCGCTCTCGAAAACCTCGCCGTCGCCGCACGCTTTCAATCGCTCGAATCCCGGCTCGTCTGGCTCGTCTCTCTCTCTCTAATCGCCGGCGTCCTGATGTCACTCGTCTGCGGCTGGTATATCCTCCGCCTTGAGCGCCAAGCTCGCTTGCGCTATGAAGTGCTCGCCCGCAGCCGCCTCGAGCTCGAAGGCCTCTCCGCCCGCCTCGTAGAGGCTCAGGAAGAAGAGCGCCGCTCCATCTCCCGCGAGCTTCACGACGAAGTCGGCCAGTCGCTGGGCGCGTTGCTTGTCGAAGTCGGCCAGCTCGGTAAGCTCGTCCCGCCCGATGACCTCGTCGCGCTAGCCCAAATCGCCCAAATAAAATCCGTCGCCGAATCGGCCGTCAAATCCATTCGCGACATCGCTCTTCTTCTTCGTCCGCCCATGCTCGACGATCTAGGCCTGGTCCCCGCCCTCGAATGGCAAGCCAGAGAAATCTCCCGCCGCAGCGACATGGAAGTGGAAGTTCACTCGGAAAACGTCTCGGAAACGCTCGGCGACGAAACGAAAGTCACTGTCTACCGCCTCGTGCAGGAAGCTCTAAACAACGCGGCCACACACGCTTCCGCCAAAAACGCGAAAGTAACCATCGCTCAAAATTCCGATAAGATCACGGTCGAAATCATCGATGACGGCCAGGGCTTCGATCCCAGCCGCCAGCGCGGCATGGGCATCCTTGGCATGGAAGAGCGCGTCCGCCGCCTTGGCGGCACGCTCACGATCGAATCCGCACCCGGAAAGGGCGCGACCGTCGAAGCCGAACTGCCGCTGCATAAAGTGGATTCGCCGTGAGCCAACGGCCATGAGAAAAATTCGCATCCTCCTCGCTGACGATCACCAGCTGATTCGCGGCGGCCTGCGTCTGCTCGTCGAACAACAACCCGATCTCACTGTCGTCGGCGAAGCCAATGACGGCCGCGAAACGGTCTCCCTTGCAAAATCTCTAAAGCCGGATGTGGTGGTCATGGACATCGGCATGCCCAATCTAAACGGCATCGAAGCCGCTCTTCAAATCACCGCAGCCAACCCCGAAATCTCCGTCGTCATGCTCAGCATGCACTCGGATGAAAGCTACGTCTTGCGCGCCCTAAAAGCCGGCGCCAAAGGCTATCTTTTAAAGGACTCTGCCGAATCCGACCTCATCAAAGCGGTTCACGCCGTTGCCGATGGCAAATCCTTCTTCAGCCCCGCCGTCAGCAAAGTCCTCCTTGACGACTACGTCCGCAAGCTAAAACGCAGCGGCGCCGAGGACGCCTACGACCTCCTTACGCCACGCGAACGCGAAATCCTTCAGCTCATCGCCGAAGGCAAGTCCAACAAAGACGTCGCTAACCTCTTAAACCTCAGCGTCTACACGGTCGAAACGCACCGCTCCAATATGATGGAAAAGCTAAATCTCCGCGGCATCCCCGAACTCATCCTCTTCGCCGTACGTAGAGGCATCATCTCCTAAACGGTTGTGGGGTCGGCCTTTCGAGGTGGACCGCTCTCGCCCCAGCCCGCCCCATGCTGATTTAGGTGCACTCTCCGGTCCTACCCAATCACCGGCACCCAATATCCCGGACACCAGGGAGAATCAACTCCCTCTCTCTAGCGTCTGATTAAGTGCACTCGGAAATACCAGCCGACGTGTCGGTTGCAGCGAATCATATTGGGTACAAGAGAGGAAACATGAATTCATTGATATCCCTGCTGAGATCCAAGTCAGCAGTTCTCGTACTGGGTTTTGCCTTGGGCGCAGCAGGATTGGGCCTGGCCCACACTACCGAGAAATCACTATCATCCAATCCACCCGCGACCTTAAAACTCGCGGATGCCAGCGAAGGCCCCAGCAAAAACAGCTACGCTCCGCTTATCAAAGAGGTCTTGCCATCCGTCGTCAACGTCTCGTCCTCGAAAGTCGTGCACAACCGCATGAGTTCCGAAGAAGGAATGCCGATGGACCCATTCTTCCGTCAGTTCTTCGGACAGGAAGGAAACGAGGGAAGTGGCCGTTTCAATATGCCCCGTGACTCTCGCGAGAAAGCTCTCGGGTCAGGCGTAATCGTGAGTCCCGAAGGCTACATTCTGACGAACAATCACGTAATCGATGGTGCCACGGACGTCCGCGTCACTCTCTCCGATAAACGCGAGTTCCAAGCCCGCGTCGTCGGCGCTGATCCAAAAACCGACGTCGCGCTCCTGAAAATCGACGCCAAGAATCTCACTCCGATCACCATCGGCGACTCCTCCAAGGTACAAGTAGGAGACGTCGCCCTGGCCATCGGCAATCCCTTCGGCGTCGGCCAAACCGTCACCAAAGGCATCATCAGCGCCACCGGACGCGGCAATCTCGGCATCGAAGACTACGAAGACTTTCTCCAGACCGACGCTCCGATCAATCCCGGAAATTCCGGCGGCGCGCTCATCAATGACCGTGGCGAACTGGTCGGCATCAACACGGCCATCATCTCCCATGGTTCCGGCGGCAGCCAGGGCATCGGTTTTGCGGTCCCGGCCAATCTCGCTCGCCAGGTCATGGACCAAGTCCTGAAGAACGGTCACGTCACCCGCGCCTATCTGGGCATCTATCCGCAAGACGTAACTCCTCGGATGGCCAAAGCCTTCGGCGAAAAAGACTCGCAAGGAATCGTCGTTGGCGACGTTTCGCCAAACAGCCCTGCGAAGGAAGCAGGCATTCAACGGGGCGACATCATTCTAGAAGTCAACGGCAAGTCCGTCACCGACAGCAACCAACTCCGCATGAGCATCTCGATGATGCAACCCGGCAGCGAGCTCAAGCTCAAGACGCTCCGCAACGGCACGGAACGCGACGCCACGGTAAAGCTAGCCGAAATGCCCAACGAATCCGCCAAGGCCGATTCGAATGACGACCAAGGCGGCAGCAAAGCGCTGGAAGGCGTGGAAGTCTCTGGCCTCGATTCACGCACCGCCCGCCAATTGGGCATCCCCGAGACAACCAAGGGTGTTGTCGTCACCGACATCGACCCCGCCAGCAAATTGGCCGACTCCGGCCTCCAAAAGGGCGACGTAATCCAGGAGGTCAACCATCAGGCGGTCAACAATGTCTCTGAGTTCCAGAGTGCCGTTCGCAAAGCCGGCAGCGATCCGTTGCTCCTGGTAAACCGCGAAGGCAGAACTCTCTTTATCGCCGCCTAATCCCAGTAACGGTCGGTCCTTCCCTTCCGTCCCCGGTGCCACCCAGAAGTGGCGGCACCGGGTCGGAAGCGGAGCCAAAATGGAACACCCCCGAGTGAACCGTCCGTCACGGGTTTGGCAGCGTCTTTGCTAAGAAATTTGGAGCTGCAACAAAGTAACTCATGAGTTGCCGCAAGAATCAAATGCTAGAAGGAACTAAGTTATGAGCGACAAGGCGAGCAAAAAACAGACCAAGTCCCGCGTTGAAGAATTCCGCGAAAGGCTGACGCGTGAAGACCTCGAGCGCCGCTGGCAGCTCGAAGCACTCGACCACCTCTTCACCGAGGTCGAAGATCACCCCGAAAGCTTCCACCGCCTCTGGATCCAACCCCTGGTAGCCGCCGGCCTAACTCTCGAATCCGCCATGGCTCTGCTAATCGAAGGCCGCTTCCTCCCAAACTAGTCTGCCTTGGCCACTCGCCTGGTTCAACCACGGGGAATAAGGGCATGCTGGGCGGCCACGGGTCACGAGCTTGCCCGGAGCGATCTCGAAGGGTCTGGTTTACGCCGAGCACCGCTGTCGGGCCGCTAACCCCCGCAGAATCCGCACTTACCGAAAACACCCGCCCGTAGATCCTTTACCGTCTAGACCTCTAGAACCCAGGACTTAAAACCCTGGAGAACCCGCGCGTACGTGAAAACGGTTGGGCCGGGGGGACTCCGAGCTCCGTTCTTTTGCCCTGTGCCCAGAATGGGCCAGAAACATCCAAGTGTTACGCTTATGGGTGTTCCGTTTTGGAGTTGACCTTTTGAAAGCAAAGGAGTGCGCCGTGTCAAAACGCTTGGAAGGTAAAGTGGCAGCCATCACTGGCGGAAACCAGGGGATCGGCTTGGGAATTGCTCAGCGGTTCATCCAGGAAGGCGCAGCCGTCTCGATCTGCTACCTTTCAGACAAACCAGGCACCGAACGGGTCGTCGAAGGACTGCGCAGCGGCGGCGGAAATGCCGTGGCCATTCAGGCGGACGTCTCGAAGCTCGCGGACGGCCAACGGTTCATCTCCGAAACAGTTTCGCAACTCGGCGAGCTGGATATTCTGGTGAACAACGCCGGCGTCGAAAAGCGCGCCAATTTTTGGGATGTGACCGAGGCCGATTACGACTTTGTGTTAAATGTGAATTTGAAGGGCTTGTTTTTCGTGACGCAGGCGACGGTCCGTTATCTGATGGAGGCCAAGCGTCCGGGAAAAATCATCAACATCAGCTCGGTTCACGAAGAGCTTCCCTTCCCGCATTTTTCTTCCTACTGCGCCAGCAAGGGTGGTCTGAAAATGATCACGCGCAATCTATCCATCGAGCTTGCTCCGCTCGGCATCACCATCAACAACATCGCCCCGGGCGCGATCGAAACGCCCATCAACAAGAATCTGCTGAACGATCCGGTGAAACTGAAGGGTTTACTGGAAAATATCCCGCTTCGCCGTCTCGGAAAACCGGAAGATGTCGCGTCCATCGCCGCGTTCCTCGGATCCGAAGAATCCAGTTACGTGACGGGAACTACGTTTGTCGTCGATGGCGGTCTGACTTGGAACTACGAAGAGCAGTAGAAGCTCGGCGGAGGCGCGGCGAGGCCTTCATGGCAGCAGCCGAACGCGCCGCTTCGAGCAGCGTTTCGGCGTTCTCGCGAATATCGCCATGGCTGAAGACCGCATTGCCCGCAACAAGAATTTCCGCACCGGCGCGAACGATGTCGCCGACGGTATCGAGCGCGACGCCGCCATCGATTTCGATGCGGAATCCCAGACCGCGAGAATCGCGAATGTGCGCAAGCGTTTCCACTTTCTTGAGCGAGTTGGGAATGAAATGCTGCGCGCCAAATCCAGGATTCACGGACATGACCAAGACGTGGTGCACGATGTCCAGGACTTCATCCAGCATGTGCACCGGAGTGGCCGGATTAATTACCACTCCCGGCTTGCAGCCATGCGACGCAATCAGATGGAGGGTGCGGTCCAGATGAACGCACGCTTCCTGATGAACGGAAATCCAGTTCGCGCCTGCTTCTGCAAAAGCCGGAATGAACTCATCCGCATTTTCGATCATCAAATGACAATCGAACGTGGCGTCCGGAATGGTCTTGCGCAGCGAGGCAATCACAGGCGGCCCGATGGTGATGTTCGGAACAAAGTGACCGTCCATCACGTCGAGATGCAGGACCGTGCCGCCGCCATCGAGCGCAGCTTTCGCCTCGGCGCCCAATTGCGCAAAGTTGGCAGATAATATCGAGGGTGCCAGATCAATGACCGTGGCCACAGTAGCCCTCCTCCCCGCTCTCACGAAATTAGAGTATACGCGAGGGCCGCGAGTTACATTCCGAAATGTGGACCGGGCCGCGGGCGAACGACTGCTCAATTCAAGACGGGCACAGAAACGGTTCGGTGCTCATTGCTGCTCTGGCGCGCCAATTCGAGCAGGCGCATCACGTCGAGCGCCCACTCGGAACTTACCGCCAGCTTGGCCTTGCCAAGCATGGCATCGCGCAAATTGGCGTAGAAGCCGCGGTAGTCGCAGTTTGCCGAGGGTACCCGGCGCTCGGTGAGCACGCCGTTCAGAGAAAGGGTCAAGAGGCCCCCATTTTCTTCCGGCTCTGCGCCCCACGCCGTGTGCGTGGGAATGTAGCCGCGACGCAGGTTGCTTTCTTGCGGATCGAAGGATTGTTTGACGAACGCGCCTTCCGTTCCGTGCAAAAGGAAACGGGGACGAGTCGCGGCGGCCAAAATGGAGGAACGCAAATCCGCGCGTAGACCGCGGGGATAGTGAAACGCGAGGTCGAACGTATCATCGGCAACGGCGCCTTCGCGCTCGATGCGAATATCGGCCGTTAGTGCTTCGGGCAAACCGAAAAGCAAAAGCGCATGGTCGATGAGGTGGGGCGCAAGATCAAAAAAGATCCCGCTACCGGGCCCGGTGCGCTCGCGCCAAGCGCCGGGGCGGAGTTGTGGTCGAAAGCGATCATAGTTCGATTCAAAGCGAACGATGCGCCCCAGCGCGCCGCTCCGAACGAGTTCGAGGATGGCCTGAAAATCGCCGTCGTAACGGCGATTCTGGTAAACGGTGAGCAGCCGGCCTTGTTGCTTCGCAAAGTGGACGAGCGCGATGGCCTCGTCAAGCGTAGCCGTGAAGGGCTTGTCAACGAGCACATCGCGTCCCGCCGCGAGACATTGCTCGGCGAGCGGGAAGTGTGAATCATTTGGGGTAGCGATGACCACCAGGCGAATTTCTTTGATGGCGAGAAGTTCATCGAGCGTGCGGACGATCGGGACATCGGGATATTGCGCGGCGGCGGCGTTGCCGCTGCGCTCGAGAATCGCGGCCAGCCGCAATCCGGAAACAGCGCGAATCACCGGAGCGTGAAACGAGCGGCCGGCAAGTCCAAATCCGATGAGACCAACATCGATCATCGAAGCATCCAAGAATCGATCATAAAAGCGTACCAGGAGCGCTCACAAGGTATCCCAAAAGGCGCTCCATACTATCGCATCGCTAAACGAGAAGGGCTACGTTTTGAAACTGGAAGGGCCCAAGGTGGGAGATTCGAGATAGCAAGATTGAGATTTGAAGGATTAAATTTTGCGCACGCCCAATAAAGACGGCAAAGAACGTTGGGTTGCTCCGAGGGTCGCTGTCCTGCAAAATGGTTGATAGCCAGTGAGCACCGAAGCCATCGCCATCAACGTCCGAGCACGCCGGCGCTACCTGCTGGTGCTACTTTTCGCCGGATTCGTCCTGACCGGCATTGAGATCACACTCACCGGCCCGATGATGCCGCAGTTCATTGCGCGCTGGTCGCTCAACGATTCCGAAGCCGGTGTTTTGTTGGCCGTCGAGTTTTCTGGTTCGCTTGCGGGCGTTTGGTTGTCGAGTTTGATCACCCATTACTTCGGTACCCGCACCTCTCTGGTTCTCGGTTATCTGATGGTCGGAGGGGGTCTCGCGACGGTCAACACTTCCTCGATGACTATGGTCCACTTGGCGTTGGGGGCTCTGGGAATTGGCTATGGCCTGGTCGTGCCTCCGACGAATCTCGCGGTGGCGGAAATCGGGGGCGTGCGCAGCGCTTCGCTTGTGAGCCTGGTTAATTTCGCGTGGGGAGCCGGAGCCGTTTCTTGTTCTCCGCTGGTTTTGCTTGCGCTGAAGAACGGGTTTCTTCCGCAATTTCTGATCTTCTTCGCCGGATTCGGCGGCCTGCTGGCATTTTCATTTCTTTTTGCGAGGTTTCCCGACGCAAAGCATGGAGCAACTAATTCCACAACAACGGGGGCAACGCCCAGCGTGGGCCTGGGGACGACGCTCACACTGGCCGCGCTGTTTTTCTTGTACGTGGGAGTGGAAGTCAGCCTGGGCAGCTGGGCGGCTGCGTATACGAAGCGTCTGGCCGGCGGAGGGGAAGGAATCGCCACACTCGCTCCCATGTTTTTCTATGGCGGACTCTTGGCCGGCCGGGCGTCCGCGCCGTTTGTTCTTGCTCGCGTCCATGAATATCGCCTGGTGATTGGCGCGCTGATCTTGGTCATCATCGGAAACACGGTGTTCGTCCTGGCCGAGACGCAAAAAATTGCCTTCGCCAGTGCGGCCCTCGCTGGTCTGGGCTGCGCGGCGATTTTTCCCGTTTACATTGCATGGCTTTCGCGCTGGTTCGGAACCAGAGCGGCGAGACTCGGCAGTCTGATGTTTTCGATGTCGTCGCTCGGGTCCGCTGCTGCCCCGTGGTTTGTGGGATTTGTCTCTGCGCACGCGGGTGGCCTGCGTATTGGGTTGCTCGTCCCGCTGGCCTCCGCTGTCACGATGATGTGCCTGCTGCTCCTCGTGCGCCGCCAAGCGGCTGCTTGAGGTATCCTCTCTCGGTGCCTACGCCTGCCGAGCGTTCACCGACGACCGGGCTTCTCCTCGGGCTGATCATCACGCTCGCGGCCGTCGTGGCGTATTCGTTTTACATTACCGTGCAACTTTCGGGTTTGCGAAAATTGCAGAGCGAAATGGTCGATCGCAACCGCAAGGATTCGCTCGAGCTTTTGCGCGTGCAGAACGATTTGAATTCCGTGGGGTTGGCGATGCGCGACATGCTGGACGTTAGCGAGCCATACCCCCTGACGGCGTGGTCGGCGCAATTCGAACGGATTCGCGGGGATCTGAATGTAGCGCTCGGTCTCGAAGAACAATTGGCGGGGGCGAATCGGACGGCAGAGCAGCGGAATTATCTCGCGAAATCCGTGGCGCAATTCTGGGATGCCGTCGATCGGATGTTTCGGCTGGCAACGGAAGGGAACGAAACGGAAGCGCGCGAGCAAATCCGGCTGACCCTGCAGGCGCGGCAGGAATCGCTGAGCACAG
>Ga0210395_10001467_pt1 | contig 18291 bp, 17 predicted proteins | sample IncBWH4OmetaG_FD_150861 | JGI IMG/M metagenome (GOLD analysis project Ga0210395, IMG submission 150861) | Forest soil microbial communities from Barre Woods Harvard Forest LTER site, Petersham, Massachusetts, United States - Inc-BW-H-4-O ...
GGTGGCGTCCTCGTCGAGCCGCTGTGATTGCGATAAGCGCGCCGGATTTACGCTTATCGAAGCCCTGGTCGCCATGGCCCTGCTCTTGGCGTTTGTCGCAGCGTTGGGGCCGTACTTGTTTCACGCACGCAGAATAATGGACAACGCCGAACGTCGGATGAAGGCACAGATTCTGCTGCGTACGCTCCTGAATGCGCCGTTCGACCGTTCCCATTTGGCGAATGCCGCACGCAGCGGCGAATTCGACGGCCTGCAATGGCGTATCGTCGCCTCGCCGATGGCGGTTGATGCAACGCCGTCCAGTACCCGGTCGTGGACAGCGTACCGCATCGCCGTAAGTGTATCCTGTGGCGCCGGCCAGATCGTTGCCGCCGAGACAATCGAGCTTGCAAAGTCGCCGTGACGATGACGAAGAGCGATTGCACAGGCGCGATTAGTCCCCTCTGAAACTGCATCATAAATTAAAAATCTCATTTTGTTTCCCGCGCTGAAAGAGTTTTTTGCGGCGCTGATAAACGGCCGCGTTGTTGCCGCACAATGTGTCTCGTTCAGTCCCACAAATTCCTTCCTTGTGCTCGATAGTTGGATCGTCGGGTATCTCAAGGGGCGCGATTTCCGATTTGGGCCTCTCCGCCCCTCCGCGTTTCAATACGCTGATCTGCATTGATTGCAGAACTGGGGGATGGGTCAATGATCGCTGTCCTAACTGTTACTCCAACCGCGTTCGACTATTCGGCAATAGACGCCGATCTCGCCTCTAACCTGCGCCGGCAAGCAACCCGGATAAAGACGCGAATCGGCAAAGCGACGCAGGACTTGATTGACATCGGCCGAGACCTGCTTGCCGCCAAAAAACATCTCATAGACCACGGCAACTTTGTGGAATGGGTTGAAGCTGAAGTCGGCATCGCTCGCAGAACGGCACAAGCCTACATGGCTATTGCCAAGCTTGCGGACGACAAAGGCGCAGCGATTGCGCTTTTAGCCCCGACAACCGTCCATCGGCTGGCCTCGAAGTCCGCGCCCCCCGAAGTCGTGAGCAAAGTTCTTGCTAAGGCGGAATCGGGCGATGTGCTTCCCGATCACATGGTCTCGGCGATGATCCTGGAAGCTAAGTTCCAAAAAAAGGTAACGGCGCGACTGGAGCGGGGCGGCTTGCCCCAATCCGGACAATTCAAAATTGAGGCCGTTGCAAGAAAACAAGGCCGACAAAAAGCCGAGCAGAAGAACCCGAATCGAGAAAAAAAAACATCCGAAGCGGCGGAGACATTGCTTGAGGCCCTCGGCACCGAGGGCATCGACTTGGTCGTAAAGCTGTTTTCGGAAGAAGAATGGCCATGGGATCTCATATCCGCTTTACGCACGCGTATTGGCGTTGACGCCGTCGCTCCAACGAGCTGCCAATGACGTCGCCCGTCGCGCCGTGGCGGATTGAAAGACATGTCCTTCGGTGCATTGCCGGGTTCATGCAATCAGCAGCGCAGCGCGACGGCTTCACTTTAATCGAGGTTTTAGCCGCACTTGCGATTTCTTCGGTCATCATCGCCACGACCGTCACGCTCATTCATACGGTCGCGGGCAACTTTGATCGCGGCATACGCGGCGTTGACGCGACGGACGGCCTGATGCTTGCCTTGCAACGTCTAGCGTCGGATTTCGGTGCTGCGCGCTATACCGTGTGGACAACGCCGACAGGTCTCGCTTTGGCGTTCAAGGCCGAACGAGCAGATGATGAAAAGCCGGCACGGGTCGTTTTTGTCGGCGAGCGGCGAAACGAATCCGAATTGTCAACGGAGGAGGTGGTCAGCCTGTCGATCGAACAGACCGACGGAACGACGCGCCTGGTGCGCCGTCGCGCGGCATGGACGGGACCGGATATGCAGATCGATCGTATATCGCCGCAAGATGCGGTTGTTTTGCTCGATGGCGATCTGGACATCTCCTTTCTGTTCGGCCGATTGGCTCCCGGACGCGGGCTTGTGTGGAGTACGGCATGGATCGGCGAGACAACGCTACCGCGCTTCGTGCGTCTCGTCCTGCGCGATCGCGCGACCGGCGCCAGTCCCGTCGGCGAGGCGGATTTCGTCATTCACGCCGACGCTCCTTTGGCCTGTGGACGTTCCGACGCCGGCACAGACTGCCTTTCGCATCCACTGCCGGCGGCGCGCCCGCGGGCCGCGCTCGAAAGGCTTCCTGGATGAGCCGCAACGATCCGCGCCGTGGAATGGTCTTGCTGATCGTGCTGTGGACAATCGCCTTGTGCTCGGCCCTTGCGATGGCGACAGCGGTGAGCTTTCGAAGCTTCGCCGGCATCGGCGTCATCGATCGCGATCGAACACAAAGCGACGCATTGCTGACCGCCGGGCTCGAAGTGGCTGCCGGCTTGGCTGCCGAATGGCCCGACAGGCCGTTGCTCGAACGCAAGACAGAGTTCGATTTGTCGACCGGCACAGTTCGCGCAAGCATCAACGATGAAGGCGGATACATCGACATCGGAAAGGCATCGCCTGATCTTCTTGCCGCTTTGTTGCATTCAGTCGGCGCGACGCAATCACAGGCCGACAGCGTAGCGCAATCAATTGTCTCCTGGCGGGCACGCAACCATGATCGATCCGCCAGGAACAATGTCGCCAATCTCGTCGCCAACGCGAGCGCAACCACCAATGATGCGCCCAATCCATTTTTGACCGACGTCAGCCAGATCGCTGAAGTACCCGGGATGAGACCTGAGTGGGTTGCGGCGATCGCGCCGCTTACGACGGTGTTCGGCGCGGAAACCGTGAATCCGTTGACCGCGCCGGCCGACGTTATCGTATCGCTCCCCGGCATCGATCGCGATCGACTTGCTGCATTCCTTGCGGCGCGGCGCAGCTTTCCGAATGATGCCGCGCGCCTCGGTGAGATTCTGGGACAGGCGCAACGCTTCGTGGAAGCCAAGCCGCAACAGGTTGTCTCCGTGCAGATCGCAGCAATGCTCGGAGACGGTTACGCCGCTGCGGCGCGCGCCGTAATCGTGCTGCTGCCCCACGACAGCGAGCCTTACCGCGTGCTGGTCTGGACGCCACTTTCACCTTCCACGGTTCTATAATGGAGCACCCGTAACCCGTGCCGGCATTCACGCAAATCGGTACTCTGTTGCGGCGATGGATCGAAGTGTTGGCCGCCACCTATTCGGCGCTGCGCGACGCTTGGTATGCGCAACGAACGCTTGTCATCACCCGTGAGAATGATCGATTCGTCCTTCGCAGGGCGCCGCCGGATGACGGGAGCATCACTCCGGGGACGGCGCCCCATGAGCAGGAAAACGCGCGTCCGGTGCTGGCGGTTCTCGCTCCGGGAGAACCGATCCCTGACGAGATTTCCTGCGAGCGCGGCGGGCTCGTCGTGCTGGAAATTCCCAGCGAAAACGTAGTGGTGAGGCGGATTGCCGTTCCAGTTCAAGCGCGCGAATTCGTGCCCGGAATTGTTCGCAACCAGATGAATCGCCTTTCGCCATGGCATTCTGGTCAGGCGGTCTACGGTTTCGAGACCGACGTCGACGCTGAAGATTCAACGACACTCGATGTCCGCGTTCTGATCGCCTCTCGCGCCGTCATCGACGCCGCACGGGAGCAAGTTGCCACAATCGGTCTGTCGGTTGATCGCGTGGTGGCGACTTGCGGCAATGCCGGCAGCGCCAAAGCGATCGCCTTATGGTCGCGGCTTAGCGACGTTTCGCCCGAGCAGCGGGCTGGCATGCATCGCAATATCGGTATCGGCATTGCGACAACAATCGCTGCCTGTATCGCCCTCACCGTATGGGCAATGATTTCCGCGAGTTTAATCCGCGGCGGGAGTGAGGACGTCGCTGCGCAAGTCGACGCATTCAGGCGTCAGCTGCAATCGCCCCGTACGCTCCAATCCGCCGCCTTGCTCCCCCCGAACGAGCGCGAGTGGTACGACAAGGAGATTTCGCCTTCCGTGGTCCTTGTCATCGAGGCACTGTCGCACGCCCTCCCCGACACTGCGTATCTGACGGAGTTCAGCCTGCAAAACACGACGTTACGCATTGTCGGATTGACCAGCGACGCTCCGCCGCTCATCGCATCACTTGAACATTCAGGATCCTTGACCGGCGTGCACTTCTTCGCGCCGACGACGCGCGAACCGAACGGCAACCATGTCAGGTTTCACATCGAAGGTCGTGTCGAACCTCGCGTCAATCTCGCCGAGGCGAAACAATGAACGGGTCCGATCGGGAAACGTTATTGTCCGTTGGAGCGCTCGGCACGCTGCTTTTCATTTGTGCAAGTGCCGTCGGGTTTTCCTGGCAAGCGCGGTCCGACGCAGCGCGCGAATTCAGCGCGCGAAGCGCGCTGTTGTCTCAACTCGAAGCGCATCGCAACAATGCTCGGCTCAAGTCGAGCCCGATTGCACCAGCGGCTGCCTTTATGGCTGTGCCCACTCAAGGGTTGGCCGGGGCACAGCTGCAGGCCTATCTGCAGCGTGTTGCAGACGCCCACCATGCAGTCATCATCTCGTCGGGGCTGGAACCAAACAAGCATGAAGACCAAGCGGACTCGATCCGGTTGCAAGCGACGCTTGATGCGGATCTTCAGTCCCTGCAGGCCCTGCTCTATCAGCTCGAGAGTGGCACCCCCTACGTTTTCGTGGATTCGCTCAATATCCAGATTCCTGGCGTCAATGCGCAGCACGCGGTCGAGGACCCGCTGTTACGCGTGACGCTGGGATTGCGCGCCGTTTGGCGACGGGATCCCGCATGAGAGTCCTGCGGCAAGTTTTGACGGCTGCGATCTTGTGGGTCGCCACGATATCCGCATCTGCGAACGACCCGGCACGGCCGAGCGAGGGACATCCCGATGTTGCTCCTCCAGTAAGCCCGCTCGCGGCGCAGCCGCTCGATCGCATGTCGACTACCCGCGACCGCCCGTTGTTTTCACCAACCCGCCGGCCGCCGGCGCCACCCCCGGTCGTCGTGGCCGCGCCGCCACCGCCGCCTCCGCCACCCGATGTGACGTTGCTCGGCGTAGCCATGGATGGCGAAGAAGCTCGCGCGATTGTGCGAACAGGCCCAGCGGCGAAAATTTTGCGTGTGGGGATCGGCGACGATATCGATGGCTGGAAAGTCGGACAGATCGAGGGGCGGCAATTGGTGTTGCTCCTCGACGACCGCACGGCGACATTCAGGATGTTCACCGGTGACGACAAAAATCGTTCGCCAAATGCGGGCGCGGCCGGACCGCCATCCAGCGGACCTTATCAGAACGCTGCGCAACAGCATCAGGCTGCAACGGACGAGCCGGTGCCGGCCTCGCGGAGACGCGCGCACTAGCGCGTCGGTGCGCTGACGAGTTTTAATCGTAAAGCGCCGCCGTATTGCCCCACAATGTTTGTTGTTGGGCCGTACAAATTCCATCCTTATCCTTGATAACGAGAAATTACGTTCGGGGAGGTGTGACATGGATGAGTGTCGTGCCTCGTGATTTGATTTCACGGCATAGATTCGTTCCAGCGCGACCATTGCGAAACGCCATCTGATTGTTTTTCGCTTAACGGAAGGCTTCGGGGGTCGATTGTCATGCATTACATCCGAACCAGCGCTGCCTTGCTGCACATTTTCCTTTTGCTCGGTTGTTCGGCGTCACAGAGCCTTTCGCATAAGCAGCCGGCGGCAAGCTTCGGATCTCCAGACGCGGTGCAATCATCGGTTAGCAATGCTGATTTCACTCCACGTTACCCCACTTCCACCAACGACGGCGGCGCCAATTCGAACGACCCGCCGGCCCCCATGCTTTTCCCGGGAACGCCCGCATACGACACCGAGGAGCGCGCCGCTTCAGCCGAGGAGCGCGCTGCTTCAGCCGAGGAGCGCACTGCATCAGTCGAACCCGTGATGCTCCGCGGCGACGGCGTCGAAATGAACTTTGAAGGCACTGATATAGCGACCGCGGCCAAGACGCTTTTGGGCGATATCCTCCACATGAATTTCGAAATCGACCCCCGTGTCCAGGGAAGCGTGACGCTGGCGTCGGTGGGCCCGATTCCACGCAAGGACGTGCTGCCGACGTTCGAGAGCGCGCTGCGCATGCAAAACGCAGCACTGGTTCACGACGGCAGTTTTGTAAAGATTGTGCCGCTTGGGGACGCGGCGCCGCATGCTTCGGTCAGCATCGGTGCCGGAGAACCGGGCTTCGGCGTCTCGGTCGTGCCGCTGCGTTACGTCTCCGCCACGACAGTGGCGAAGACGGCCGACAATTTGCTCGGGCGACCGGATGCGATCCGTGTCGATGCGGCAAGAAATCTGGTTCTCGTGCAAGGGACGACGTCCGAGCGTTCCGCCGCGATTGATGTCATTTCGACTTTTGACGTGGAATGGCTGCGCAACCAATCGGTCGGCGTCTATCCGCTCAAGTCGACGTCACCCGAATCGATGATCCAAGAGCTCGAAAAGGTCTTCGAAACCAGCAACGGCGGTCCAGGACAAGGCGTTGTTCAATTCCAGCCGATTTCGCGAATGAACGCGGTGATGGTGGTCACCAAAAACTCGGATTACCTGAAGGAAACGACACGATGGGTGCAACGGCTCGATCGAGCCGATACAACCGGGACCACGGTGCGAACGTATCGTCTGAAATACGGCAATGCGTCGGACGTCGCCAGGATGCTCGCCAGCATGTTCGGGGGCCAGCAATCGGATGCTTCCGACAATTCACCGGCTAATCAGATTGCGCCAGGTAGCACCACCGCGGAGTCTCGGCTCGACTCGCTCGATCACGGTTCACAAACCAGCAACACGCCCGGCCAGTCGGCCGGCGCGCTCCCGAACGCGGCGGGAGGCACCGCAACTCCGATCGCGACCGCCTTTGAGGCCTTTTCCGGTCAAAAAGGCACCGACGGCAAGGGGTCTCAACAGGCGTCCATTACCTCCGGCGGCAATGAACTACACGGAGTGCTGAAGAACGTTCGAATCACCGCCGACACGGTCAACAACGCCGTCTTGGTCTATTCCAACCAGGAGGATTACCGCGTCGTCGAGAGAGCTCTGCATGACGTTGATCGGCCGCGTTTGGAGGTTGCAATCGATGCAACAGTCGCCGAAGTCACGCTCACGACGGATTTGCAGTTTGGCGTCCAATACTTTCTTTCCAGCCAAAGCGGCTCTCTAGGACTATTCGGAATCGCGACGCAGGCTGTGGCTTCGGCCGCGCTGCAACAGGTTGTTCCGGGATTTAACCTGCTGTTGGGCTCCCAATCGACCCCCAAGGCGATTCTGAATGCGCTCTCCAGCGTGACCGATGTCAAGGTTCTTTCCTCGCCGTCGATCGTCGCAATGGATAATCAGCCGGCGATGCTGCAGGTTGGCGATGAGGTTCCGATATCCACTGGCTCCGCGACGATTCTGTCGAGTTCAAACACGCCAATCGTCAACCAGATTGAGCTGCTCAACACTGGCGTGATCCTAAAGGTGTTGCCACACGTCAGTGCCAACGGAAGCATCCAGCTCGAAATCGATCAAGAGGTCTCCGGCGTCGTCAATGCCAATAACAGCAATCAGTCGACACTGACGCCGACGATCTCGCAACGGCGCATTCATTCCACGGTGGCGGTGATGAGTGGCCAGACTGTCCTTCTGGGCGGCCTCATCAGTGACAATACGCAGAATACACGATCGGGAATTCCCGGTCTGAGTGACATAAAATTTCTGGGAGCATTGTTCGGCACGACTGACAGCAACAAGACCCGTTCCGAAATCATCATCTTCATTCGGCCGCAGCTCATTCGAAACGGCGTCGATGCCCGCGCGGTCACCGAGGAGTTCCGAGAACGGCTCCAGTCAATGAAAGGCACGCGTTCGATCGTGAATGGTGAGGAACTATTCTCTCCGGCCCAATAGCGAGGAGGAACATTTGGATGAGTCTTCGTCCCAATTTGGCAATCCTCGTCGGAGCGGGCGCAGTAATCGTCTTGCTCTCGGCACTGATGTTGCCGTGGCAAGTGGCCGTCGCATCGGCTGTGCTGGGCGGCCTCATGATTGCGGGCGCGGATGTTGATGCGCGAACCTTTTTGTTGCCAGATTTCATAACATGGGGCGCCGTTATCAGCGGCGTCGTCGCCGCGGCGGCACTCAATCCATACGAGGCGTGGCGCGCGGGTGCGGCCGCAATTGTGCGAGCGGCGGTCACCGCTTTCGCACTTGCTTTGCTGCGATGGTGTTACGCCCGGCTGAGAGCGCGCGAAGGTCTCGGTTTCGGCGATGTGAAACTCGCGGCGGCGGTCGGTGCATGGCTTCCGTTCGACGAAATTCCGATGTGCTTTTGTCTCGCGGCTGGCTCAGCGCTGGTTGCCGTTTTGCTCGCCCGTTTGCGTGGTGAAGCGATCTCCCGATCCGCGAAGATTCCGTTCGGAGCGTTTTTGTGTCCTGCCCTGTGGCTTATTTTCTATGTGAGCGTCTTGCCTCGATAGCGCAAAACACTGACGTGATTGCATCTGACGTTTTCGATTTTTCTTTCGAGTACGAGCAACAAAATTTTCAATTCCATTTTTTTGCACGCTTGGAGCCTTAAATAAGTCGGCTGCTTGCTGTCTGATGTCGTCTCGGACGACGATGTTTTAACGCGTAGGGGGATGAACATGCCAAAGCTCCAACACGCATCGATGTCGAAATATTTTCTCGCAAGCACTGCCTTGATGTTGAGCGCGGCAATGTGGCCGGGATCGGCGCTGGCGCAAGCGCAGACTCAAGCTCAGACAAGCCAATTCGGCGGGGGTGGATTTGGAGGTGGTGGCGGAGGATTCGGAGGCGGTGGAGGTCGAGGTGGCGGTGGAGGTGGAGGTGGAAGTGGCGGACAGCAGGCGACCGATCCTGGCGTAAGAAGCGGGCCAGCTGGGGCTGGAGGCCCGCTTCCCAATCTAAGCGCGGCCGAATTGGCGTTCTTCAATGCCGCCGCGGTCGTGTTTGAAAATGTCGACGCGGTTGCCAACGGACTGGGTCCGGGATTCAACCTCAATAGCTGCTCGGGTTGTCATGCGGCGCCGGCAACGGGCGGCAGCTCTCCGGCGACCAATCCCGAAGTGGCGGTCGCCACTTTGAACGGGGCCAAGAATGTCATTCCGCCGTTCGTCACAGCGAGCGGTCCAGTGCGCGAAGCGCGTTTCGTCCTCAATTCCAACGGCACGCCTGACGGCGGCGTGCATGATCTTTTCACCATCACTGGCCGCTCGGATGCACAAGGTTGCAATCTTGCGCAACCCAACTTTGCCGCTGCGATCGGCGCGAACAACATCATCTTCCGGATACCCACTCCCACCTTCGGCCTTGGACTGGTGGAGAACGTTTCAGACTCTGGACTGCAGACGGCGTTTCAGAGCACTGCACAACAAAAGGCGTCCCTGGGGATTTCCGGAAACTTCAATCTGAGCGGCAATACCGGAAACGTCACCCGCTTCGGGTGGAAGGCCCAGAACGCGTCGCTGCTGGTGTTCTCCGCCGAGGCCTACAATGTCGAAATGGGCGTGACCAACGATGGCTTCCCCAACAAACGGAACAACCCGCCGCAAGGCTGCCTCTTCAATCCCCTTCCTGAAGATACAACCAATCTGACGGACACCACCAATAGCGGAAGCCAGGCCTCGGACTTCTCGTCGGACATCGTCAACTTCGCGGCATTTATGCGGATGCTGGCTCCGCCAGCTCCGGCATCCAGCACGTCGCCAATCACACAAACCCCATCCAACACGACAGCCTCGACAACCACATCGTCGACAACGACGTCATCGACAACAGCGCCACCTATGGAGGTAGCGGACGCCGATCCCACAAGCGTCTTGTCTGCGGCGGCTGGAACGTCATCGGGGTCAACGGCGACCACGGCTTCGACCACTTCCACGAGTTCGACCGCTTCGACCACGCGCGGTCAGCAGGTCTTTGCCAATATCGGATGCCAAGCCTGTCACGTGATCAATCAAACCACCGGAAACTCCGCGATTGGCCCGGCCGCAACCAACGTCGCCTTCCAACCGTTCAGTGACTTTGCCTTGCACAATATGGGATCCGGGCTCGCCGATCGCGTTTCTCAGGGCGCCGCAACAGGAAATCAGTTCCGCAGCGCGCCGCTCTGGGGTGTCGGTCAGCGCATCTTCTTTCTCCATGACGGCCGCACGACCGACATCAAGGTCGCCATCCAGCAGCACTCGAGCAGTGGTTCGGAAGCGAACACTGTCATCAACAACTTCAATATGCTCAACGTCAGCGACCAGCAGGCTCTGCTCAATTACCTGCGGTCTCTGTGACCGCGCGGTTCCTCGTCGTGCGGCGCGCACTGTATTTAAGTGCTGCCACCTGTCTTTTGGGTTTGGCCGCCTGGCAATTTGGTGCCGCGATATCCTTTCGCGGCACCGAAACCGCCATGTCGAACCCCGAGGAAGGGAAAGTCGCACTCGGAAATTACGAGAACGGCTATTTCGGCATGGTCTACCGGTTGCCACAGGGCTGGACCGTGGGCGAAGCAGGACCTGATCCTTCGCAGTCCGGCTATTACGTGTTGTCCACATTGGTTCCAAAATCCGGGCCAAATGCGAACATTTTAATTGCCGCCCAAGACATGTTCTTTGGCACAAGCGCGGGCGCCAGCGTGGAGGACAGGACGCGTGACTTTCAGCAGGCAGTGTCAAATGTCGAGGGCATGGTTGTCGATCGCGATTTGACGGAGATAAAGGTCGCTGATCACATCCTCTATCGCGTAGATTACAGCGGCGTCGGCCTGTTTCGTACAAGGCTTGCGACGGAAGTGCGCTGCCACGTCGTGAGCCTGAATGTGACGACACGCGATCGGGAGCAATTGGAGCGTCTTGCTGGCGGACTCGATAGCCTTTCATTCGCCACTGCACACGATGGCGAAGTTTCGCCGCCGCCTTGTGTGAAGGACTATGCGGAAGGAGACAATGTCCGTTACAAAGTCGTTCCGCGACCGGCAGGTCCGAATTTCGTTCCTATCCCGGTGCGAATCATTGTGGGCGCGGACGGCAATGTGCAGCATGTGCATGTGATACGCGCGACGGACGAGCAGCGTCGTAGTATCGAAGACGCGCTGTATCGGTGGAAGCTCAAGCCCTATGAGGTCGATGGGCATCCAACTCCAATCGAGACCGGATTGGAATTCAAGTTTATCCCGGACAGCTGAGCATGATCCGCTAGAGCGACTGATGATTCAATTTCGCTCCAGCAATTTGCTGGTCGATCATGGCGACGCGATGTGCCAGACGTTGTTACGCCCGTCTCCGTCAACGTCGCCGGGCTTGTGGTCGTCCATCCATTTGTAGAGCGGCTTGCCCTTGTAGGCCCACTGCCTCGAGCCATCGTCGCGAACAATCACCGTCCAATCACCCGTGGTTTTGGCATCAGGTGATGCCGTGAACGGGGGCCAATTGACTGCACATTTCCCGTTGCAGGCCGACTTGCCCAGAGTGTTATCGCGATCGAACGTGTAGAGGGTCATGCCATCGGCATCGACCAATGTTTTGCCTTTAGTGGTGTCGCCAAATTTAGCCGGCACCGACATTTGAGCAACGGCTGCCGGCGCGCTGAGCGAGAGAATAATGGTGGCTGCGATTGCCACCGCCATCGTCGTTTTCATAACCTGGGCTCCTCAGTCTTCTCAGGAGACTACGACACCGCCTCGTAGCAAGCACACCTTTGGCTCGGCGCGAGGAAGCCCTCATATCGGTGGTATCGAACCATCGTCGCCGACAATCGCGTTCCACTTGCCGATATTCACGCGTCGGTTATCGCCGCGAGCGTGATCAGACCTTGCGTCAAGACCGACTTCAATTGCTCCTATCTTTTTGTGCCCAAAGCATGGCGGTTGTTATTGGCAATAGCATCGCACCGACAAATGCCTTCGAAAATTCGATCCTTTGGTGTCGACAACGCGAGATGAACTGCGACTGAAATGTCGGATGTCAGAATTATGTGCTCGTCTTTGGCGACGTTTCACTTAGCTCATCCAGCCGCTAGGGCTACCGCGTGGGTCAAGGGAGGCGGTCATGGCTTTTGACGTCAATCCGCAGACAGGCAGCATCGACATCACTCCGCTGGTGTCTTATGAGACGGGAACATTTGCCGATGAATTTTGCGTATTTCGTCTGGTCTTCGCACGTCCTGAGGACGCACTGGGGACCGGCTCTGTGGTAATTCAAACGTCCATGACCGCCGTGCAAGCTGAAGCACTTGTTGCGGACTTACAAGAAATGCTTGAGCGCATTCGTGCTACCCGCGCGGACGCGACGGCCCATTGAATTTAGAGTTAGCGATGGCCATAGGACGGCGCCGGCCGCGAAAACTTGAGTCTGATCAATGCGGTTTGGCGGAGGACGGCTCCGCCACGTCGGCAGGTGACACGGGTTATCGGATTCATGTCCGTTTTGCCCGCGGGAGACGTCAGTCGCCGTGTCCGCTGCGAGCCAGATTCGGACATGCATCATCGTATCGGCGCGAAGTTACGCCACGGCAAGTGGTCAGTGCGACCTGCGGACTGTCTTTCCCAAGGTGATTTCTGGTCTGCGGAGACCCATCGCCATCCAAGCGGCGATAAGCCTCAACATGAACTTGCCGGAGTGAGCATCATAATTCGGTAAGTCATCAGCAAGCGCGACGCCGTCTCGTCGGTCTTGTGTCATGACCCGCATCTCCAGGGGCGGCGCACCTGCCGGAAAGCGGTTCCGGTACATCGTCAGCCAATGTCCCTTGGTAAAATCGAGGAACATTCCCGAATTGCAACATGTGGCAATGACCCGCCGGGTCGGAGAATCAGGCTTGAGCCGGTGCTCTTCAAGATACTCCTGTCCCATCACACATTGCACTCGATCCTTTCGATATAGGACGTAGTCTGTTCCACCGTCGGGATTGAGGACGGGTGGCGCGGAAGGCAGTTGCTCGAAGCGACTTCCGGCTTCTTGGCAACTCGCGCAATAGCAGGAGACGGTCAGAATCGGCCGGCCGACTGCCTCCAATTTCACCTTGCCGCATCGGCATATCTCGAAGAGATGTTTTTGCTGTTTCTGGTTCACTGCGACCGCCCGCTCGTGGGTCCTGTCTGTGAAGTTATTTTGGCGTTAGTGAGAAATATCCGCAACGGGTTACTAGCTGCCGCGGCGCGAGTGAGTTGGGATGTCCGCTTTGCCCCCACCTCGGACACGAAGGTGAAGCGTCGGCGCATCCGTAGGGGTCACAAGACGCTGCTGACGACCGCGAGGCGCTCAGCTTGGGCGGAGGCTGCAGACGTCCGCGTCGCTCGCGGCAGCAGACAGTCGAAGCCTTTTTATCCTTGCCAACCGAGATCGTCGCCTTCACTCGCCCAAATTTTAGACGCGCTGCTTAGAACGCGTGCGGCTCACCCGGCCGATCAATATCGCACAGCCCTGCTTTGTAAGGGTTTTCCCAAGCGGCATAGACCTTGCTTTGCTGGATACGACGCATAAGAAACTTATTTGCGTGACAGGAAAAGGTACTCCGCCGACCCGCGGGGTGGGGGTGCCGGTGGTCACTACGGCAGGGCGGCCGCGGCCCTTTGAGAACGGGAGTTGGAATTATGTCGGAGCTGCGAAAAGATAGTCTATCCTTCGTCGAGGCGCTCGGTCAGTCGGTCGCCAATGTGTCGCCGACCCTGACGCCAGCGCTTGTCGTCGCGGCCGTCGCCGGAATCGCCGGCAGTGCATCATGGCTGGTCTATGTGTTCGCCATGATCGCGCTCGTGATCGTCGGCCTCAATGTTGGCAAGCTCGCGGGGAAGATCCCCGCTGCCGGATCGTTCTTCATCTATGTGTCGCGCAGCTTGGGCCCGTCCTACGGAATGCTGGCCGGCTGGGCCATGTTGGCCGATTATATCTTCACCGCGATGGCGCTCACGATCGCCACTTCGATCTTTATCAAGACGTTCCTCACATCGATCGGGGTCACCACCGCTATCCCCAATACGCTGCTTTACTTCCTGGTTTCGGTCGGAATTTGGGTCTTCGCTTGCCGCGACATCAAAATCTCGGCGCGCATCGGCCTGACCCTCGAGGTGATATCGGTCGCGATCATTCTTTTTGTCTGCGTATACATGTTCGCTCACTTCGGCTTTAAGATCGACCCCAAGCAGGTCAGTCTGGAAGGCATCGATCTTAAGTCGGCTGCGCAAGCCTGCGTCCTTGCCATCTTTTCCTTCGTCGGTTTCGAGAGCTCGGCTACGCTCGGTCGGGAAACCCGAAATGCGACAACCAGCATTCCCAAGGCCATCGTGGGAACGGTCATCTTCGCCGGCGTGTTCTTCACGTTGACGACCTATCTGATTGTGCAGGGCTTCGAGGACGACGCTACCAAGCTCGGCGCCAGCTCCGCTCCGCTCGCCGATATCACGACTAATATTAGCGTCAGCCTGACGGCGCTGGTCTATTTCGGCGCTGCGATCAGCGCCTTCGCCTGCGCGCTCGCCTCGCTGAATGCCTATGGCCGGATGTTGTTCTCGCTCGGGCGCTATCAGTTCGTGCACCAGACCATGGGACTGGTGCACAAGGACTACAAAACACCTTATGTCGCGCTGACGGTGGGCACGGTGATGAATTTCATCGTCTGCGCCGCGTTTGCCGGCCAGGCGGAAACCGACACTTTCGGCTGGTACGGAACGATCGCTTCGTTCGGCTTTATCGTTGTCTATTTCCTGTGCTCGCTGGCGGCACCGGTATTTTTGGCGAAAAACGGCGGAGCCACGACGGGGGACAAGATCCTTGGCGGGCTCGGCGCTCTCTTCATGGTGCTGTCACTGATCGGCAGCGTCTATCCGGTGCCGGCGGCGCCGTACAATTACTTCCCCTACTTCTTCCTGGTCTACATGCTGCTGGGCGTGACCTGGTTCTTCATCTTGAAGGCGCGCGTGCCGCAGGCGCTGCTTGGCATCGAGCACGATCTCGAAACCAGCACGTCACCCGCGGAGTAATCGGGCCACCGCTAACCCCCAGGCGGGCGGCTTTCGGCACCCCTTCCCTGTCGTCGGGAAGGGGTGCTTTTTTGTGCGCTTTGCCGCAGTAAGTTGCATGGACTTTTCGGAGCCTCCCCGACTACGCTGGCTTTCTGATGAACGAGTCAGGTGACCGACTGACCGGGGACACATCGACGCTCACGGCCTCTGGATGGACGCTCCTATTGGGCGCGTCGTCGTCCTCGCCGCAATCGTCCAAACGCACGGATATTTCTACGGTCTGTAGCGGTGCGAAGTGCAACCGCCCTGCCCGCGGCATTCTGGCCGTCGTCGCGCACGCCGTCGACATTGAGCCAAGCGCCCTGCAGGCAGGCCATCTCTCGCCAAACGAAGCCGCCCCTAACGAGGCTGCACATGTGGCGATCCATCTGCTGGTGGAAGGCTATTTCGGCGCCGCAGCCACGCTGAGCACGAGCCGCGCCGCGGCTCTGGCTTTGACCGGCGCTAATTCCTGGATGTTCAGCCAATCGCGCATCGATCGCGGGCACAATATGCGGGCAGCGCTTGCGGCGCTGATTTTCGCCGGACGGCGCGTCGGCATCGTCAATGTCGGCGATTGCCGAGTCTATCGTATTCGCGACGGCCAGCTCACGCCCATGACCAGCGACCACACGCGACCCTCGGCCGACGGCACGGCAATCCTGACCCGTTCGGTCGGCGGCGACGCGGAACTGCATATCGATTACAGCGAGGACGAACCGCAGCGATTGGACCGCTACATCATCTTGAGCAAAGGCGCCTATGCCGGGACATCGCAACTGGCGGAGAAGCTTGTCGCGTCCGCCTCACCCGAAACAGTCGCCGCAAGTCTCACGCCCGCTCAGCACGCAAGCGATCGTGCCCAGGAGGGGACAAGCCTGGTCATCGAGATTGCTCAAATTCCGGAGGCGAATTTCGACGAATTATCGGCAGCATTCGAGAAACTGCCGCTGCGCCGGGCGCCGCGCGACGGCGAGAACTGGGACGGCTTTATTCTCAAACGCACGCTTTATCGCAGTCGCTATACGACGCTGAAGCTCGCGCATGACACGTTGAACGATCGCGACGTCGTTCTCAAAATTCCGCTGCCCGCGATGCTGCACGATCAGGTGTTCCGCGCCGGTTTCCTGCGCGAAGCCTGGGTCGGGACGACCGTCCACAGTCCGCGGATCGCAAGCTATATCGATGTGCCGGCCGAGCGCCGCAGCTGCCTTTATCTGGTCTTGCCCTATTACCATGGCGAGACGCTCGAGGCCCGGCTGACGCGGCCGCCGCCGATTTCCTATCTCGACGGTATTGGGCTCGCGCTCAAGCTTTGCGCGGCGGTCGAAGATTTGGCGGCGTATCAGATCGTTCATCGCGACCTGAAACCCGACAATGTGCTCTTGCTCTCCGGCGGCGAGATCAAGCTCATCGACCTCGGCATGGCCTATCTTCCCGGAGTCGACGAGCCAGACGACGATCGGCTCGGCGGCACGACGCGCTACATGGCGCCGGAACTGTTTCGTAAAGTGCCGGCCGATCAGTGTTCCGAGGTGTTTTCCTTAGGCGTCACCATCTATCGCCTGTTTTCCAGCGGCGCTTTCCCCTTCGGCCAGCGCGAAGCCGTTCCGTTGCAACGGTTGCGGCCAGATCTGCCGGCCTGGGTCGGCGAGTGCCTGAAAAAGGCGATCGAGACCGATCGGAGCAAGCGCTTTCAAAATGCCGGCGAATTCGCCAAAGCGCTGGAACAGGGTCTCAACAAAGCAAATTTGAAGATTGCGAAAGAACCCGAGGCGCTCGCCGCCTCACGCCCACGGCACGTTACGCCGCTTCGGCTGTGGCAGGGCGCCGCGCTCCTGTTTGCTGCGGCGTTCCTGGTAACGCTCGCGCTCTTGTTGCGCCGCTAACACCGTGACTGTGGAACTATGACCGCCGCGGATAGATGATGATCGAGAGGTAGGTCATCGGCGACTTGATCAGTTCTTCCGGGCCGTGCCGCGCGGCGGAATCGAAGAACAGCGCGTCGCCCGGTTCGAGCAGATAGGTGCGGTCGGCATGGCGATAACGCACTTTGCCGCTGAGCATGTAGATGAACTCGACGCCGGCATGGCGAAAATTGGTATAGGGCTGCGCATCGGTCTTCAGCGTGATCAAGTAAGGCTCGACCCCGAGTTCCCCCGCCAGCGAGTGTCCGAGCAGGTCGTAAAGGTGGCCGGCTTTGGTGCCGCGCCGCTCGATGCGCACGCCGGAGCCCGCCCGCACGAACGAGCAATCACGCCGTTCGTCGGTTTCGGCAAATAGATCGCTGATCGAAACATTGAGCGCATGCGCCAGCGCCGAAAGAGTCGAGAGCGACGGCGATATCGTGCCGTTCTCGATCTTCGACAGCATGCCGGCGGAGATGCCGGCCGCTGCGCCGAGTTCCGTGACGGTCAAGTCCAGCGACTTGCGCAGGCGGCGTACCTCGGTGCCGATCTCCTGCTCGATGCTGCGGGTCGGTGCGTGCGTCGGCGCCAGCGAACCGGTGCGCAATTCGCGCTCGGTCGTTTTCTCCACGCTGCCAGCTTTGCGCTTTACGGTGCTGGGGCTGGGCGCATTGGCGGTGCGGCTGGACATTTCCAATCCCTTTCCGAGTCGGCGACGAGCCAAAGCCTATACTGGCAGGGTTTCGGCCGCCAAGGAACGAGAACAAACGGCCGTAAATGCCTCATCCCACGTTTGTCGGCCTCGCTATAAGTTTCCTATAGAGAAACATATGTGCTTATCAGTTGACATTACAGTGTGCAGATGCGAACAATTGAGCATAGCTTCTGCGACCGGCGGGCTCGTGAGGACTCGATGGCATGTGCGGCATAGCCGGGCTGTTTCTGAAGGATCGTTCGCTCGAAGGCGACCTTGGCGCGCTGCTGGCGGGGATGCTGTCTCCGCTGACTGATCGCGGGCCGGATTCTGCCGGGTTCGCTGTCTACGCTGCTGAAACCGCGGGCGACCTCAAATTTACCCTGCGAGCGCCGGCGGAATTCGATTTCGACCCGGTGCTCAAAAGCCTGCGCGCGACCGTCGGTGAAAAGATCGGTCACCGCGACTACGACACCCACATTGTCGTGTCGCTGCCAGCGGATCGCGAAGGGCTGGCCCGGCACGCGCTCGCAGGCTTTCCGGACGTCGCCGTGGTCGGCACCGGCCAGCGCATGGAGATTTTCAAGGAGGTCGGACTGCCCGACGATGTCGCGCGGCGCTTCGGCCTGCCCCGCATGTCCGGCACGCACGCCATCGGCCATACCCGCATGGCGACCGAATCCGAGGTGACGACCGA